>Ga0181582_10000389_pt1 | contig 30900 bp, 27 predicted proteins | sample 071ome_32_FD_132438 | JGI IMG/M metagenome (GOLD analysis project Ga0181582, IMG submission 132438) | Coastal salt marsh microbial communities from the Groves Creek Marsh, Skidaway Island, Georgia - 071405AT metaG (megahit assembly) | ecosystem: Environmental > Aquatic > Marine > Intertidal...
ACTCGCAGGTGAGACAGCGGAGAGACCGCGGGGGATCCGTGTTGGTTGCCCCTAGGAGACGCTCGACGCCGGCTCCTGGACAGCCTCCGCGCCCTTGGGCGATGGTCGCGGGTTCATGCGAAGTCTATTGGGAGAGAATCCCGGATGTGCCCGCACCAGGTCCCTTATCATGTCCACGGCGCACACGAGGGCAGTCTCCTCGCGGAGCCTCGTCGAGAGGCCCTCCTCAGATGCGGAGGAGCTCCGATGGGGGTAGACGGGGCGCTCCATGCCCCGTTTATAATATTTACGTCGGAAAGTTCCGTCCGAGGGCCCGACATCCCGGCGCTCTGGCGCGGGGATCGCCCTCACTGCTTTGCTGTTTGGTTGTTGCGCTCTCCTCCTTGGCGGGGCGCGGTCCAACGCCAGGGAGAAGTGTCGTACGGGGTCACCTGTCCGTCTGCAGATGCGAGTGCGGGCGACAGGGCCCCTCGCCGCCCCCGCGCACGCTAGAATCCGACGCTTGTCGCGAGACCCCTGTCCCCTCTCTCTCCTTCCGCAGGGGGCCCTTTCCGCGGACGCGCTCAAGAGCCTGGAGAGCGTCGCCGCCTCCCAGGGCCACTACGCCGCAATCCGGACGATCCCTGCGGAGGCCTGGAACCAGGTCCCCAAGCCCTTCCTGGAGAAGGCCCTCGCCGACCTCCGCAAGGTTGCCAAGGTGAGTCGACGCGCGCGGCGCACTCCACGCCCCGCGACGGCGTCCTCCCCCCGACGTCCGGCAGGACGTCCGGCAGGCGCGGAGCCAGCCCGACGGACGAGACCCCATCTGGCCCCACCCGCCGGCGGGGCCAGGGCCGGTCCCTCCCCAGTCGCCCCCGCCCGCCCCCCCCTGGCCCGACCCCTGCCCCCGCCCCGCGGCCCCGCAGGACGCCCACGTGAGCCGTAACGGCGCCGTGCCCCACGACGGCTACGAGTTCCTCCACAGCCAGCACATGTACGACCTCGTGCACTGGCCCGGGAAGCGCGCCTTCGTGCGCAACATGGTCTTCGGGATCACCTTCAGTGGGCTCTTTGCCATCCCGGGGGTCATGTACGTGGCCAACCTGGGCGGGATGGAGCACTGAGGGGAGAGAGCCGGACCTAGTTGCCTAGCCGGGGGCGCTCGAGGAGAGCCGCGCGCCCTTGAACGAGACGAGACGGGCCGCAGGCCGCAGGCCGCACGCTCCCGGCACGGGGCGGCGGGTGCCAGCGACCAGAGGCCTCCCCCCCCGTTGGTGCCGGTGCCGACACGTGGAGGGGGGCTCCGGGGTCAGGAGGGGCCGGGTGCATCCCCGAGCTCGCGCAATCCCCTCGCATCGAACCGGATCCCGCGCTCGGATGCTGACCGCCGCGAACCCCTCCCGGGCCCCCCTCCCCAGCAGTCGTTGCTCCACCTCCCGGGCCGCTGCCCCGGCACCGCGCGCGAGCCTCCCCCTGTTCCGTTTCTCCTCGTCCGTTCACGACGGCATCCAATCGCGGTCGCCGCCCCTCGACCCCCCCGCCTCTCGCGCCCGGAGCCCCCGCGAGCGTACCGTTAGAACCCGCGCGATGCCCGCCGCGGACGCATCCTCCCTGTCGAACGCGGGCGACGTTCGCACCGACCACATCCATCTAGAGGCCAACATCGACATGGAGCTGAAGGAAGTCGAGGCGATCGTCAAGCTCAAGGTGCGTGGCGACCCGTCGACCTCGATGCCCCCGGCGAGGCGACCCCAGGCCCAGTGCCCCCCGAGCAAGCGGGCGGCCCTGGGCTCGCCGTGTCGGGCCCCGTCCGGGCGACCCCCCACCCCCCGCCCCACTCCTCCGCGCAGGTCACGGTGGTCCGGGCCGCGACGACCCTGGATCTCGACACCCGCGACCTCCACATCGCCGACGCGTGGGTCAACGGGGAGGAGGCCGACTTCACCCTGGGCTTCGAGTCTGGGGCCCTGGGGAAGCAGCTGAGCGTGTGCCTCCCCGAGGGCACCGCGCCCGGCGACGAGCTCGAGGTGGAGGTCAGGTACCGGACGTCCCCGGCCTCGTCGGCCCTGCAGTTCCTGGGCGCGGGGCAGACGGCGGGGAAGGCCCACCCGTTCATGTTCAGCCAGTGCCAGGCGATCCACGCCCGGAGCATGCTCCCCTGCCAGGACACGCCCTCCGTCAAGGCCACGTACAGCGCGGCCCTGCGCTGCCCGGAGCCGCTCCGGGCCCTCATGAGCGCCGTCCCCACGGGCTCGCCCGAGGCCTGGGAGCCCTCCCCGCGCGGCCCCCTGGCGGCGCCCCACGCGGGGACGGCGACGTTCCACTTCGAGCAGCGGGTGCCGGTGCCGTCCTACCTGATCGCCGTGGCCGTCGGGGAGCTGCGCGGCCTCGACATCAGCGACCGGTGCCGCGTGTGGGCCGAGCCGTCCGTGGTGGAGAGCGCCCGGCACGAGTTCGAGGGCACCGAGGAGTTCCTGCGCACCGCCGAGGAGGTGGCCGGGGAGTACGTGTGGGGGCGCTACGACCTCCTGGTGCTGCCGCCCTCCTTCCCGTACGGGGGCATGGAGAACCCGTGCCTGACCTTCGTGACCCCGACGCTCCTCGCGGGGGACCGCTCCCTGGTCAACGTGGTGGCGCACGAGATCGCGCACAGCTGGACGGGCAACCTCGTCACCAACGGGTCCTGGGAGCACTTCTGGCTCAACGAGGGCTTCACCGTCCTCCTCGAGCGCAAGATCATCGGCCGCCTCCGGGGCGAGCCCGCGCGCCAGTTCCAGGCCTCGAGCGGGTTCCTCGGCCTCGCCGAGGCCGTCAAGCTCTTCGGCGAGGACCACAACTACACCAGGCTCGTCCCCGACCTGTCGGACGGCGCCGACCCCGACGACGCGTTCTCCCGGGTGCCCTACGAGAAGGGCTCGTACTTCCTCAGTGAGTCCCCCCCCCTCCCCCCACGGGTGCCTTGCCCGGCACCCCTCCCGGGACACCGCGACCTCATCGCCAGCCCCTCTCCCCTCCCCCCTCCCCGCAGTGTACCTCGAGACGCTGGTCGGGGGCCCGGGGGAGTTCGAGCCGTGGCTCAAGCTCTACCTGAAGGACTTTGCGGGCAAGACGCTGGTCACGGACGACTTCGTGGCGCACTTCAAGGCCCACTTCGCGCCGCGGTGCCCCGAGGCCCTGGCGCGGGTGGACTGGGACACGTGGCTCTACGCGCCTGGGATGCCCCCGGCCGTGAACGAGTTCGACGACACGCTCGCCCGGCAGGCCAAGGACCTGGCCGCGCGGTGGCACGCCGCGGACGTTATGGGCGTGGGGGGCGTGGATGCGGCCCAGTTCGCGGCGGCGGACGTGGAGGGGTGGAGCTCCGAGCAGACGGTGGCGTTCCTCTCGCACCTGGCCGACCTGCGCGCGATGAAAGCGCTGCACCCGACCACCGCGCGGGCGATGGGGGAGCTGTACGGCCTCGACGCTTCGCGCAACGCCGAGATCCGCTTCGCCTGGTGCAAGACGTGCGTGGCCGCCGAGGACGAGGCCGCCCTCCCCGACGCCCTCGCCTTCCTCCGCGAGCAGGGGCGGATGAAGTACGTGAGGCCCCTCTTCCGCGCCCTCGCCGCGTCCCGCATGGGCAAGGGGCCAGCGGCGGAGCTCTTCGCCGAGATCCGCGCCCAGTACCACCCGGTCTGCGAGAAGATGGTCGCGCGCGACCTGGGGATGTGAGCGCCCCCCGTTGAACCCCGCTGGCGCGCCTATCCCCCTTACCCCCGGCAGGGCAGGTGCCTGGACGAGGTGCTGTGCCCGGTACGACCTCGCCTACGCATGACACCGGGCGCGTGGTCTCCGCGCAACGGGCGTGGCCCGGTGCCCCCCCGGCCTCATGTGGCTCATTACAGCTGTTCCCTCGGCACCGCTTGTGATTGTGACCACCTGACGTCGCTCGGCGTTTAGTTTTTGTCGTCGCCACACCTCCCCGCTTCTCAGAACCGGTTTGAGGTGCCGCGACCGCCCAGAAGCCGCTCGTGACCGATAAACCACCGCTGATCTCAGATTCGTCCCTTTCTGGCCGTCGCGCACCCCTGCCACCGGCGGACGTAGGCGGAGAGCCCCAGGTCCTCGCGATGGTGAAGAGTCACGTCCGCGTGTACCTGCGGAACCGTCCGACGAACAACTTCATGGGCGCCCTGAAGTTCGACGCAGGTGATCCCTCTGCGGGCTCGCGGCGGCGGCGAAATCGCATCGGACGGGCGCCCTCGCAGCTGCCAAAGGCGCTGACATGCGAGGGGCTCTCGCGCGTCGCTGGCGCCCCCTGCGTTCACCCAGGCGCCTGTATTAGCAAGCGGCGGGCGACGCTCCGTCGCACACACCGTTGAGAGGATGGGGAGGCCCCCGGCTCCCGCGCCGACGTCGCTTCGCGGGGCCTGGCTGGCCTCACCCGTGCCCCCCCCCGACTCTCCCCTCCCCACAGACGGCAAGTCATGCTCCCTGAGCACCAAGGCCAGCTCGGGCGTCGGCTCGACCGAGCGTGACGCCATTCACAAGTTCAAGTACGACGGGATCCTCGAGGGGACGTCCCAGGTGGGTCCGCGGCTCTGCCTCCCGTCCCCAGCCCCGTCCCCGTGCCTGGGGGTGCGCAGCTCACCCGGCCTACCCCGCCGTCCCCCGCCGCAGGAGGACGTGTACAGCACGGTCGCCGAGGAGATCGTGGAGAACGTGATCGGCGGGTACAACGGCACCGTCTTCTGCTACGGGCAGACGGGCGCGGGCAAGACGTACACGATGAGTGGCAATCCGGCGGCCTACCAGCACCGAGGGATCGTGCCGCGCGCCATCGCCCAGATCTTCCGGGAGGTGGACATGCGCGTGGAGAAGGAGTTCACAGTGCGCGTCTCGTACCTGGAGATCTACAACGAGTCGATGTACGACCTCCTCTCGAGCACCCCGGGGGCGGGCCCCAACCTCACGGTGACGACCGAGGGGGGGGTCACTTCGGTGCGGGGCCTCAGCCAGGTGGTCGTGGCCTCGGAGGAGGAGGCCCTGGCCCAGTTCTTCCAGGGCGAGTCGATGCGGACGACCTCCGAGCACGTCCTCAACGCCGCCTCCTCCCGCTCCCACTGCGTCTTCACGGTCCACGTGGAGGCCACCAACGCGGGCGGGCAGCAGGAGCGCGCCGTGTGCTCCAAGATCAACCTCGTCGACCTGGCTGGGTCCGAGCGCTCCAAGAAGACGGACGTGCGCGGGCAGACGCTCAAGGAGGCCTCCTATATCAACAAGTCGCTCACCTTCCTCGAGCAGGTGGTCCAGGCGCTCGTCAAGCGCGCCTCCCACGTCCCCTACCGCCAGTCGAAGCTGACAGCGGTGCTCCGCGACGCCCTCGGTGGCAACAACAAGGCCGCCATGGTGGCCAACGTGTGGCCGGAGCCCCAGAACCAGGAGGAGACGCTGGCCACCCTGCGCTTCGCGTCCCGCGTGCGCCTGCTCGAGAACGACGCCGTGGTGAACGAGTCGACGGACCCCTCGTTCGTCATCAAGAAGCAGGAGCGCGTCATCCGGGAGCTCAAGCAGGAGCTGGCGATGCGCGACACGCTCGCCGGGCGCGGGGTGCTCAGCTACGACGACATGTCCGACGCCGACATCGCCGACCTCCAGGGCCTCGTCAAGCGGTACCTGGACGGCGACGCGGACGAGGCGGAGCTGCCCCTCGACACACTCAAGCGGATCAAGGAGGCCTACCGCCAGTTCCGCTCCGTCTTCATGACCATCAAGGGGCAGCTCGAGTCCCGGATCCTCACGGCGCAGCGCTCCGCGCCCGCCGCGGGGGACGGGCAGGCCGACCCCGCGGCCGCGGCGGGGGGTGACCCGGCCGGCGCGGAGGGCACCGTCGGGGACATTGACCTCGGGGAGACGACGGGGTTCCACGTGGGCACGGCGCCGCTGGGGGCGCGGCCCAGCACGACGATCGAGGAGGCGCAGGCCCCCCCGAAGACGCCGCACCAGGAGTCCCGCGCTGGGGCCAGCCGGCCCGCCACGGGGGGGCGCCGGGGCTCCCCCTCGCACGCGGGCAGCGTGGCGGGCGGCCCTCCGGAAGCGGCCGGGGCGGCGCGGGAGGAGGCCTACTACCGTTTCAAGCACGAGGTGGCCGAGGGGCGGGCGCTCAACGGCGAGGTCAAGGCGCTCCAGGAGAGATTCCAGCGGGTCAAGGCGGAGCTGAAGCGGCAGGTGACCGCGGTCAACGAGCACAAGCGGCAGATGGACGAAGTGCAGGGGGGCTTGGACGAGCGGCGGCGGGAGAACGGTGGCGGGGACGTGATCGACGAGGACGAGTGGAGGCTCCTGGGGCGGCTCAAGGAGATCAAGGGGCAGTACCGCCACGCCTTCGACGAGGTCAAGCGCAGCCGGGCCCAGGCCGACGGTCTCGCCGACCAGCTGGCGGGGGCCCGGGAGCAGCTGGTCACGGCCTTCCAGGGCTGGTACCGGGGGGACGCCGACGCGGGCGGGGCGGGGCGGGCCGCGGCGGGGGTGGCCTTCGACGTTGGCGGGGAGGACGAGCGGGACGAGAATGTTCCCGCCGAGGAGAGCGACGCCTTCTGGGGCGCCCTGCGCACCCATCGCGGCCAGAAGGCCCCGGGCAGGCGGGCAGCTGGCGGGGCGGCCACCACGGGGCAGCGGGCCATCGGGGAGGCCATCCGGAAGCAGGAGAGGCAGCTCCGGGCTATGGCTCTGTGAGCGTGGGCGTGTCCGTAGTGTGCCCGAGTGAAGCGCGTCCCCCCCGATCCCTGCCCGCCCGTCCCACCCTGCATGTCGGAGGAGCCCGACGGGGGTGGCCGGGCGTCGACCCCCGTGGCCCGTCCGGGCCCTCCTGTACCCCCGGCAGGTGCTCTTTTCCCCGGACGTTACCTTAGCCCTCAACATTTCCCCTCTGGATTGGGGAGATTGAGAAAAGGTTGTCGCTCCACCCTGGACTTGGTCCACTCCACTTCGCCCGTCTTCGACGTCCCGGCGGCATTCCCTCGAAATATCACGTTCTTAGCGACCGCACGATATTCGAACTAGTCTTCTGGTCGCCTGTATCGATAGGAACGAGGTGACCATCCATTTCTACACGTCCAAATGCTCGCGGGACGAGATGTGTGGGAAACGCACAGCCCCAGGCCGGCTGGGGACAACGCGACCATATCGCACCCATTGTGTCCCTTTTGTTAACAAAAATAGAGCCGGAGGGATCTGATTGCCGAACAGAGGCCCCTGCGTAAACAAAATCGTTCAAGTCGTTCCCGCGCACTTGTGCCCCCTTTGCGCCCTCCCCAGCTCTCATGTAACGCTTCTGCTCTACGATCCGCCGCTCAAGGGACTAACATAATTCAGTGTCTTCATCTGGTTCCGGTTTTGCACGCGAACCACGCTAGGTGTACCGTTTCGCGACTCATCTGTCTCCCATCCCCGGAGTGCAGGCAAACGGGGCGACCAGAGAGTCATCGGCTCGGGAGCCTTTGCTCGGCGACGGATCAAGGTCTGAACATGAACAGGAGCGGTAGACTGACGATGGAGTCTCGGGCGTCTGAGCTGCCGACCATCACCCGGAGCCCCAGGCCGCATGGGGGGCCTGTGAGGTGAGCGTCGCCCCTGCGGCGCCCCATCCGGGCGATGTCTGCCGTTGATGGTGTTATTTTGCGACGAGACGCCGATGGATATCGGCGGGGGACGCCGTTCTCCGCCGCCCGGGCGTCCGAGCCGCCCCCTCCCGCCCCCTCACCCGCCATGAGCTGTGAACCGTCCCCCCCCTCCGCAGGGTGTTCGGCACCGAGGCCCCCCTCTCCGCCGCCGACATGGAAATGATTACCGCAGATAACCAGGACATGATCCTGCGGAACCAGGAGACGCTCCTGCACGGGCTCACCGTGCGTTACGACCAGGTCCGCAAGGAGCTGGTGCGCAGGCAGGCGGAGCTGGCCGATGTCCGCACCGAGCTGCAGGTGGAGCTGCGGCAGGCCAAGACGGCGCGGCGGGCCCCGGACCGCACGGGCGAGGGCGGAGACGCGACGTCTGACGCCGGTCTCGGCGACACGCGACGGTCCCGCCGGTCCCCGTCGCCCAAGTCCCCCCACAAGGGCGGCCCCAAGGCCGAGCCGTCGGTGGCCTACCTGGGCGGGGACGGGGCGAGCCACAGCGCCACGACGGTCCCGCTGACGGCGGAGCAGACGGTGCAGAGCCTCCTCGGGGAGGAGTCGAGCACGCGGCGCCTGGTGGGGCGGGTCGAGGAGGTGACCAGCAAGTCCCGGAAGGTGTCGGCAGAGGAGCTCGAGCGGATGCTGGGGGAGGTGGAGCACCGGCACACGGAGATCGCGCTCACCAACTTCATGCACGAGCGGCTGCTGGAGCGCACGGCCGCGGAGATCGTCAAGCTGCAGAACGACGGCGGGGGCATGCAGGAGCAGGTGGAGGCGTTCGAGGGGGAGACGGCGCGGCTGCAGCAGGAGATGAGGGGCACGCGGCTGCAGACCAAGCAGCTGCGCCGGGACATCCAGCGCCAGGAGGCGGCGATCGCGGCCAAGGCCAAGGCCAACCAGCGCAGGCTCGAGCAGCGCAGGGAGGAGGCGACCAACGACGACGGCATCTCGCAGCTCCTGCGCCTCAACGCGCGGGAGACGCAGGAGCTCATGCGCATGCTCGAGGCCGACCTCCGGGGCCTGCCCTACGAGGACCTCGAGGCGGCGCGGAGGCAGCGGGAGGAGGAGGAGCGGGCGGCGCGGAGGGCCAAGGAGATGAACCGCCAGGCGCTCCTCTGGGTCACGGAGAAGTCCGAGGCCGAGTCTCCCGACACCAGGGCGCTGAAGAAGAAGATGGAGGAGCTTGTCCCCGTCTTCGCGCGGCTGGGGGCCCTCGTGGGGGCGCAGGACCCCGAGGAGATCGCGGACAGGCTCCTCAAGAGCTTCGAGGACCACAAACTCGGCCTGTCGCAGAAGGCCGTGACCGAGGCGGAGGGCCGCAAGGACCTCCTCGAGCAGCAGATGGACGAGCTCCGCCGCGAGCTGCTGGAGGCCAAGGTGCAGGCCAGCGCGGGGGCGAGCGCCGGGGCGCAGGCCAAGCCCCCCCCCACCTACACGTCCGAGGAGCAGGCCCGGCTCGACGATCTCGAGCGGAAGGCGGAGCGCTGGCAGGGGAGCTGGAGTGCGGCCCATCAGCGCCTGCTCCGCATGAAGAGCGGCCTGGGTCAGGTGCTCGTGAAGCTCCGGCGCCTCGAGGGGATGGTCAAGGGCAACCTGGTCGCCTCTGCGGTCCTCGAGTCGCATGCGAGTGATGGCGCCGACTCGAGCGGCGACGAGCGTGACGACGTCGAGGGCGTGAAGCGCCAGGGCGACCACCTGGTGGGCCTCTCCGCGAAGGTCCTGGAGCTGGCTGACAAGGTTGTCTCCACCCTGGGACCCAAGAAGCTGGCCATGCTCACCCGGGACACGAGCCGGAGGTACTCGGACTCGGCCAACGACGGCGTCGAGATGCGCTCCCAGCACGCCTCACGCCAGGGCTCCCTCGCGGGGTCGCTCCAGGGCTCACGGGCCGCGTCGCGGCGCGGGTCCCTGACGGGCAGCCAGCACGAGGACGGGGGCAGCCCGGAGCGCGGCAAGCCCGGCCCCGGGAAGAAGACCAGTCAGACGCTCCTGGCGGTCCAGGAGAACCTGGAGGAAATCGAGGAGATGCAGAAGGAGGAGGAGGAGGGGCGCCAGAGGGCTGAGGCCGAGGCCAAGGGCGAAGGTGCGGGCAGCGGGAGCAAGCAGGCGAGCAAGGTGGGCTCCCGGCAGCACTCGAGCCGCGACATGGCCGACGCGACGCAGCGCTCCCTCAGCCAGACCGCGCGAGAGGGGGGGCGCCCCGAGCGCACGGCCCGGAAGGCGGCGAGCCGCACGGCCATGGCTGGCATGGGCACCGGCAAGCACGCCTCGTTCCGTGTTGGGATGCGGGGGGACGCGGGCCGCGCGAAGAAGAAGAAGAGCCGCAGGTTCCAGGACGGTCTAGGCAAGCTGGTCGGCGTCGAGACGTACGACGACGCCAGCGACGGGGGGGAGGACGAGCTGGGCCTGGGCCCGAGCGACCCCCGGTGGGTGCAGTGGGAGAGCGAATTCCACCGGCACCGCGCCGAGGCCGACGCCCGCAGGCTGGTAGCCGCGGAGGGGGGCGCCTTCAAGGGCGCGGTCGACCGCAAGTCGGCCCTCCGTCTGCAGAGCGCCAAGAATGCCGAGCCCCTGGCCGCCACCGCGCCCGGCCGGGCCCAGACCCTCCCGGGGGGCCTCGGGGCCACCGCCCGACGGGGGCCCAAGAGCCGCCCTGGGAGCCCGGGTCCTTCGATGGCCTACGCGACCCCCAGCCCCCGCGGGCCCTACCGCGGGGCGGGGGCCTTCGAGAAGAACCGCACGCACGTGCGCATGGAGGCCCTCTCCAAGCGCCTTCGCCTGAGCCCGGCAGTGGCCCGGGTGCTCGACAGCGCCAGCAAGAAGGCTGGCGACGGGAGCGACGATGAGGCCCCCTGAGGGCAGCAGCCAGGGCCGCCGGGGCGACCCGACTTGAACCACGTGACCCTCGCGATCGGCAGCGCATGGGGCACCTCGACCGAGAGGGCCACGTGACCCCACTGCGTCCCACGCGCCCCCAGCGTGTCGCGCGGGGCCCTTGCCACGAGTGCCGGTACCCGGCGCCAGAGGGTCGGGCCTCGCCCCCGGCAGCGTGACCCGGTGGCCCCGCAAGGCCCCGGCGCGGGCCCCGTCCCGCGCCAGTTCTAGCCCGGGACGATGCCGCCCGCTCTCTAGGTAGAGGAGACCCGAGGCCCCTCTCTCTCTGAGAAGGCAGAGCTCGCGGTGCTCAGTTGGCCCGGCGCGGGTTTTTGTAGAGTAACGCATAGCTATGGGGAACGTGACCTCTACGCAGGCGCTGGAGAGCAAAGCAGACCACCTCCAGCGCCTGGCGGGGACCGAACACATTGACTCCCAGGACAACTTCTGGTGAGCTGGCGACGCCCGATGCAGGCCACTCCATTGCCGCTCGCGGGAGCACCCGATGCAGATATTTTAAATGGTGCCGGTAGGAGCTTTTCGCCTGATCCGATCCTCCCTTAGTTGCCCTGTCGCCTCCCCTGCGCGCGTTCCGAAACTTGAAAGGAGCTCGACTCCCCACGGTGTGTGTTGGGAAGTTCCGCGTTCGAGCGGCGACGTGTGCGCATTTCAGCCCGCCTCCTCCCCGACTCTCCCTCCATGCTGCTCCTTTCGCGTGCAGGATCGAGTTCTTCGACTTCAAGGGGGTCAGCTTGACGCAATTCGACCCGAATGAGCTGGCCCAGCCCCTCACCCTCCACTGCGTGGGGCTGGAATCGAACAACGCGTCGACGAGGAACTTCCACACGATGATCCTCCGCCTCGCGGAGACCATCCGGGCCTCGAAGAACCCCGCGTCGGTGCCCCTCAGGTGCGCGCCCGCGCCTCCCGCTGGCCCGGGTCGATCGACCCTCCGTCGTCATCCTGCCCGCAGTCCCACAGGCCCCCCCCCCCTCAGCTCTCCGCAGGGCTGTGAACGCGGCGACCCTCGCGCAGGTGTTCATCGAGCACGCGGCGTCCACCCTGGACAAGGCAGAGATGGCCGCGTTCACCGCGGACCCCGCGGGCCTCGGCCAGCCGTCCCCCCCGGACTCGCCCCCTGGCCCCCCCAACTCGGTGCTGCGTATGGTCGTGCGCACCCTCGCCGAGTACCTGTCCGCGGAGGAGCCGGGGGACACGTCGTACCTCCTCATGCTGCAGGTCACACGGCTTCTGTTGGCCATGACGAGCACGCAGCTCTTCACGCCGTCCCCCTCTTCGGAGCGTGGGGCGCACCCCTTCACTGACGCCCTCTTTGAGGAGTGCCAGGGCTCATCCCTGGCGTCCCGCCTCGTGGAGGCGCTCTTGCTGGTGAGCGGCCCCTCCCTCTCCCCTCACGAGCCAGCGCGGCGCGGCGTCCCGGGCCAGCCGAGTCCTGACCGAGTCCTGACCGAGTCCTGACCGAGTCCTGACCGAGTCCTGACCGAGTCCTGACCGAGTCCTGACCGAGTCCTGACCGACCCGGAGCCCCGCCGTGCCCTGACCCGCAGCGAGTGGTGGAGCGGCACCCCCCGCCGGCGGGGTCCCTCGTCTGGGAGCCCCCCGCCGACGAGGGCCCGCGTTCCACGGCGTCGTACGTGGCGGGGGCGATGTCGTCGCTGGCGCTGGCGCCGCTGTCGGCGGTCGCGTACTCTGCGAGGGCAGTGGGCCTCCTTGGGGGGGAGGAGGGGATGGCGCACCTGGGGACCGAGTCGCTCAAGTTGTTGCTGGTGCTGGTGCACCACGCGCCGTGGGGGGGCAAGGGGAACCCCTTCCGCCTGGCCCTGGGGAGGCTCGGGGACGCGGAGGGCGGGGACGGCGCGGCCGCTTCGGCGGCGGAGATGGGGGCCGCGGCGGGGGAGGGCCGGGGCGGTCCCCGGGTCCCGTTCCGGGGGCTCTTCGAAGCCGTGTGCCAGCACATGGACACGGAGCTGGCCACGCTGCTCCTGTACAGCCTCCTGCACGGGTCTCGGATGTTCGCGGACTTCGTGACGCGGAGCGGGGAGGTCGCCGGGCTCATGACCCCGCTCCTCCACTCCCTGTACGCCATCGCCTCCAAGTCCACCAGCCAGCTGTACCTCCTCCTCATCATCCTCCTCATGCTCACGCAGAACCAGGCCCTCACCCGCGCCCTCCACGCGTGAGTGCCGGCGCCCCCCGGGCACTCCCCGCCCGCCCCCCGCCCGCCCCGCGCCCCCGGAGCGACGCCCCAGGACCCCCCCCGGGCCACGCAGGGAGCGAGTGGCGAGCGTGCCGTGGTTCAAGGAGCGGATGCTGTCGGACGTGCCCCTCGAGTCTCTGGCGATGCTGGTGCTGATGCGGACGGCGCACTACAACATGGCCCACCTGAAGGACGAGTTCGTGCAGAACAACACGCAGGCGGTGATGGCCAACCTCGCCCCGACGCTCCGGGGGATGGTGCCCTACGCGGCCCAGCGCCTCCTCGACCTCCTCGAACTGTGCGTCAAGAAGATCGCGGTGCTCAACTCGCGGGTCGTGGAGAGCATGAACGGGGAGCGGGAGGACTCCCCCGACGGCCTCATGGCGCAGCTCGGGGTGTACCGCGGGTGCCTCAACGTCCTCCTCGAGATAGTCAACAACACGCTGCGGGCGTCCCTGCTGGAGAACCCCGACCTGGTGTACGCCATCCTCCGCAAGCAGGAGGTCCTGTCCCGGGCCGAGGAGGTCCAGGGTGCCGCAGCCAGGGTCGTCGGGGCGGACGACGAGGAGCTGGAGGCCACCCGGGGCCTGCTGGCGAACATGGGGCAGGTGGCCGGCTACTTCCAGGCCGCCGTGGACCGCGAGCTGCACGCCCTCCTCGAGTCCCAGCGCACGACGGAGCAGGTCATGGCCGTCATCCGGGGTCATCTGCAGGGCCCGAGCGTGCCCCGGGACCTCATCCTCCACCACGAGGTGGCCGAATTGACCTTCAGGTGAGCCGCCCGGGCTGGGCGGGGTGAGGCCGGCGGGGTGCGAGGGGTGGCACGAGCGCCGCAGGCACGCGCACCGACGACCTTCCCCCGCTCACCTTCGCAGCTACGAGGAGGAGGCATCCCCCGAGGAGTTCTTCGTCCCGTACGTGTGGAGCGTGGTGATGGAGACGTCCCCCGCCATGACTTGCGACCGGGGCCGGATCCAGATCTTCTCCTCCGCCCAAGAGGCCCCGGCAGGGGACAAGGTGGAGGGGGGCGGCGGGGGCGACACCGGGCGCGGCTCGGCGGGGGAGAGAGGGGCGGGGGATGACGACGGGGCGGAAGTGTGACCGGGTGTTCAATCTGCTAGCGGCGCGTCAGTCGAGGGAGCACGGCTTGCCAGTCGCCTTGACGGCCTCCAGGCACGCCTGAGGCGCCGCAGAGCCCGACACGTACACCTTCTGCGTGTCGAGGTCCGTCTTCACGCCCGTCACACCTGCGCACGTGGGCGATGGGCGGAGAGGTCGGCGTCGCCCGGGGGAAACGCGGTGCGGCGCGCGGGCTCACGCGGGCGGTGCGGCGCGCGGGCTCGCGCGGGCTCACGCGGGCTCACGCGGGGTTCGAGCTCACCCTCCACCTTGTTGAGAGCGTTCGTAACCGCCTTCGCGCAGCCGCCGCAGCTCATCTTGACGGACATGGACACGGTATCCTGCGGTACGGGCATGAGACCGTGACGCGAGATCCTAGAGCGCACTCGCCAGTCGCAGCGGCAATAGGGGCGCTCGCGCCCGAGGCCAGTGACCAGGGTGCTCCATCGCCCGCGGTGCGCTCTTCGAGGACCTAGTCGGGGATCTGTTCTTTCGTAAGGGGAGTATGTGGTAAAACACGGAGTAACAAAGCGCAGATTTGCGGGGAGAGGTGGTTCACACGCGCGCCTGCGCGCTTAGATGTTCACGGAAGGGGGGGGCGAAGACTGAGTCCCGAACGAGCGCCCGGAACGCCTGACACGGGCGCGCTAACCCTGTGACCAGTCGCGAAAACCACAAACCACCTAGGTATCACATCAGGGAGTGGAGGATCTCACCACATTCTTGGACTGAGAGGCACCCATGATGTCGAACGGAATGTGGCGCGGTCGGAGAGGAAGGGTAGGAGGGGCGGTAAAAAACAAATGTGCGGATGAATTCAAGCAGATGGTCCCTCCTCCGACATTCGTGATGCCGTTGCGAGGGCCTGTCACAGGCTGCGCGGCGGCACTACCTCCCCCACGTCTGGCAGGGTTCCGTCTAAGGCCCGGGCAAGCACCGGGTCCTCTGGGGAGGGCACCCGCGCAGATACATGTACGGAGGCCTGCGCGCTTCAAAAGGGGCGCGCTACGGGCGCCGTCGCGCCACGATCTGGTCAGAGCTCCCCGGAGGCCACGATCTTGATCTTCTCCGCAGGGCACTGCACAGCGCCCGAGGGGCTCCCCTTGGCCTCGATGGCCTTCACCACGTCCTCCCCGGACAGCACCTGCCCGAAGACGGTGTGACGCCCGTCGAGCCAGGGGGTAACGACAGTGGTGATGAAGAACTGGGACCCGTTGGTGTTGGGGCCGGCGTTTGCCATGGACAGAAGCATGGGCTTGTCGTGGCGGAGGGTGAAGTTCTCGTCGGCGAACCGGTCGCCGTAAATGGACTTGCCACCCGTGCCATTGTGGTTGGTGAAGTCGCCGCCCTGGATCATGAAGTTCGGGATGACGCGGTGGAAGGAGGAGGGGCTGGGGGTGGAGTACCCGAAGCCCTTCTCCCCTGTGGCGAGGGCGCGGAAGTTCTCAGCGGTCTTGGGGACGACGTCCTTGTAGAGCTCGAGCTCGATCCTCTGCGCGTCGGCGCCGCAAATGGACACGTCGAAGAAGACCTGCGGGGTCGGGGTGCGAGGGGGGAGGTCAGCGACCTCTGGACCCGCGCGCAGAGACACGAGGGCTAGCCCACAGAGCTCTCCAGGGCGCCCGCCCGTGAGAACGGGCGACCCGCACTCGATACCAGGACGATCCACCATCATTCTGGCCGCAACCAATAAATACCGCGTGATCCGCCTTTCCCGAGGAAAGGTGGGCCAAGAGAGGGCCAAGGCGCGCGCGACTCGTTCGCGGCACCGTCGAGGCCCCCCGCGCTGCAAACCCTTAGATTCTCGCTCTCTTGGGGGAATCAGCGGGCACTTAGACATATCTGCCTTTATCGTTTGCCAATAGGTATCTTAATGCATCCTCTCGCCGGATCGGGAGCATGGAGAGGTCCCGAGGTCACCCCCGAGGAGGGGCTTCTCGACGTTGTTGGGTCGTTGCGAGCGACGGGGCAGTAGAGCGCGCAAGGGCGACAGACACGCGTGGACATGAGGACGTACCACGGGGTTGGCGGCGTCACGCTTGGTTGCCGCCTGGGAGCCAGCCGCGAGGGCGGCGATCACGAGGAGGACCTTGAGAAGCATGGTTGCTGGGAGGAACGAGGGAAAAGCTGGGACTGCTTGGGCTGGGGGCGAGAGAGGTTCTGAGCATTGCCCGATGTGGGCACCCCCTTCATCCGAAACACCGGCGAGCGCACACGCGGGCACCAGCCCGACTACCGAGAGCCCGCCTGGCCGTCACCGCCCCGGTGCTGGCTGACTCCTCCGGACGACCCTTGTGCGTCGTCGGCCTTCTGCGCCCCAAAAGGCAGCGTGCCCCCCGGCATCCCCCACTGTACTGGGGGATCGCTACTCTGCCGCAAACGAGGGCATATGTTGCGCGGGGCGGCTTCAGGCCTACGGGGTAGGGCGTCGCACGGGCTCTCGTCGCTGAGCAACTTTGTGGGGGCGACCATCGCCGCCGATGGTGCCTTGTGTGGGGCACGTGAGAGTTGTGCGGCGCTCTCGTGGAATTGTTTGCCAGTGTGTTGTCACAGCAGTGTGCAGTACCGGGGGAGGCTCGGCCCCTCCGTCCGCTGCGAACAACTTCTCTCGGTGTCCTCAGCACCTCCTCTGAGCTGGGTGACGCAGAAGCGGGCGTCCTGCGATAGCAGCGCGGACAGCGATGCTGGTTGCGCCACTCTGTCGATTGACCGCTCGGGGCTTCTGAAGACGAACGACGCGCTCTTGGAGCCGTCGACGTCCCCGGCCAAGGAACCCATGACGGAGCTAGGGAAGGAGCTGTGGTCACGCATCCGGTTCGGTGGGGGACCCATGACCGTGGCCGAATTCATGGGGCAGTGCCTCACGGCTCCGACCGGGTACTACACGAGCGGCGACGTCTTTGGCGCGCGGGGAGACTTCACCACATCGCCCGAGATCTCCCAGATGTTTGGGTGAGCCTGCCAACTGGCCAACAGGCAGCTGTTCCCCGCCCCCTCTGTCACTCGCGGCTCGCCTTCCTCTCGCATGGTCATCCCGACTTCGCGCGTGCCTGCAGGGAGATGCTCGGGGTGTGGGCGGTAACAGTGTGGCAGCAGATGGGGATGCCGTCGCAGGTGCGGCTGGTCGAGGTGGGGCCCGGGAGGGGCACCCTCATGGCCGACATCCTCAGGGCTACGGGCGGGATGCGACAGTTCGCAGAGGCGGTTTCAGTGCACCTCGTGGAGGTATCTCCCGCACTGAGGGAAAAGCAATACGAGACGCTGCGGTGTGCGGATGACGGCGCGGCGAGCACTCGTTCAACGGAGGAGGAGGGCCCACCCCCCCTCAAGGTGGGCGCAAGTGCGATTGGCGCCTGTCCCAGCGTGCAGTGGCACGCCTCCCTTGCCGACGTGACGCCTGGCGTCCCCACCATTTACATCCTCCACGAGCTTCTCGACGCCCTCCCCGTGCACCAGTTCGTGAGGACGCCGCGTGGCTGGCGGGAGGTACTGGTCGACCATGACACGAGCGAGGAGACACCAATGCACTTCCGGTTCGCCATATCCTGGCACCCGACTCCCGCCTCCGAGGTGATGAAGGAGTACCTCCCCGGGCCGGAGGGCACGGGCGCCGCAGACGGGGGGTGGGTGCCACCGCAGCACGCGGGAGACGGCGGGCAGATGGAGACAGTGGAGCTGTCGGGGGATGCTATGGGCCTTTGTGAGGAGCTGGGGAGGAGGGTGGAGGCCGAGGGCGGGGCGGCTCTTCTGATCGACTACGGGAGGGACGGGTGGACGGGCAGGTCGCTGATCGGTATTCGCGGGCATGCCGGGGTGCACCCTCTGTCCATGCCCGGGCGGACAGACCTCTCAGCCTGGGTGGACTTCCGGGCCATGGGCAGGGCGGCGCGGAGAGGCGGGAACGTGCAGGTTCACGGCCCGGCGGACCAGGGCGACTTCCTCAGGGCAATGGGCATCGACACACGGCTGGAGATGTTGTGCAGGGGCGCGTCCGAGGAGCAGCGGGGGAGACTGAGGGACGGGCACCGGCGCGTGACAGGCGGGGGGGAGGAGGGGATGGGCCGGACGTACAAGGTCATGGCGCTCGTCAGCAGCCAGGCGGGGGCCCCGGCCGGGTTCGGTTGAGTGGTTGAACCCGGCTCTAGTCCTCGAGCCCCGAGTTGACCGGGTCGTCGTAGGGGATAAGCCCCGCACCCCGCTGAGTCTGCTGGAGCCAGTTGGGGTCCCGCCGCACCATGTCCTCAACGTCCACCGCCTCCCCGGCCATCGACCGAGCGAAGAAGTCCTCGAGGTCCCTCCGCGCCTGGGCCATGTCGACGATGTCTAGGAGGGTGGGGAAGTCCTCTACCATCCGGTCCACGTTGGCGTTGGGGAACACAGCCCGCATCGCGTCAGCCCGCTCGCGGTAGAGGCGCAGTGTTGCGGGCGAGTCGAGGAGCACGGTTGGCCGGTTGGCCACCAGCACGCTCACGTTCACCCTCGGGAGCCCCGCCTTGATATCAGCCAGCCGCTGGGCCACCGCGGGCGGGTCTCGCACCAGAGAGGCCACCAGGTTGGCCTTGAGGGTCGGCACCTTGGCCTCCAGGTCAGGGAGGAGGGTCAGCAGGGTCGCCAGCCGCTCCGCCACTACTGCCTTTTCCACCCCGAGCTCCCGGGCGGCGAACTCCATCACCATGGACATGCGCGTGTCCTGGTCCCATGAGATGTACCTCTCGCTCAGCTGGAAGCCGAGGTTCCACGGGGGGGCCTCGTCGGTCGACGCACCCCGGCTGCCAGGCATCTCGGCACCCTCCGTGACGCCCTGCCTCTCCGTCTTGTCCCACCAGTGCAACCTGTCGTCCTGGATGTGTTCGGGCCGCCTCTTCCGCGCCTCTTCCATCAGCTTGGCGCTCACGGGCCCCGAAATGCGAGGGTCCTGGGTTGATGCAGGGGGCACAGGCTCGCCCTCCCTCTCTGCCCTTCCCCAGGTGCGGCACCGAGGGCGCCTCGGCGAGGCACGGAGAAGGCCTGCGAGAGCCACTGGACACCCGCTGGTCAGCGCGGGCGATTTCGATGCGACAGGTGGGGGCTCGACCACGCATGGCAATGAGAGGACGGGACTCACCCTCCACACGGATGCCGGCAATGGAGGCCGGCCCCGGCGAAATCGACGCCGTCCCCGCACGGCTGTGCATCATCCAGGTCCTGCCTCTGGTGCGCGAGTCCAAGAAGATAACGGACCGGGCGCGTCTGCCTGACAGCCGGTGCGACGAAAGGTGAGGCACGCGGGGTGGAACGTATCCAGAACCTGGGCTGACGCTGAGCGCTGGGGGGGGCGTGGCGGTTGGCGCTGGGTCTTCACCGGCCGCAACGGATCCGTTGGCTGTTCCCAGCCCGAACTGGCCGTTCTCGGGATCAGCAGCGACAGAGAGGCACGCTGCCCGGGGTCCCTCAGGCCCGTGCCCGACTTGCCTCTCCTGGCGTCCTTCCGCCGCGGCGCACGTGGTGGGGGGGAGGGGGCGGCCCAATGCGCACTGACCCGACAGGATTGCGCACAATCCTTGGAGTGACCCTGCGGAGCTTGTCTCGGCCGAGTCGCCACGGGCTGGAACTGCGGGGGGCGTCCCTTCGGCAGGCAATCACACCGCGCCCGGTCCGGTCCCGTGATCCAACCAAGTACTATGGCCTCGCTGTCAAGTGCGGCCATGAACTTGGTCGAGCAATTCTGCACGACCCTGAAGCGCCAGTGAGTGTTTCCCCGTCGTGCCTGCTCGCCGAGCGCCCCCTAAGTGGTACAGCCCGCCGGGCCACGCGAGCGCGCTCGCGCCTCCCGAAGCGTGATACGCCCCCGCATTCTTTTTTTCATGGGACGGGAGATGCTTCACGATGGAATCTTTGGACGCCAGGTGCAGCCGACGCGTGCTGCGCGGCCTTCTCCCATCAAGGGGCCGCGCGCCGAGGTGCCCCTTCTCTCCTCGCCCCCCTCGCAGGCACATGGACGGCTCCCTCCAGACGGCCAAGCGCACCGCCGAGGTGTTCCGCACCGTCATCGGGGCGACGCGCTTTGACGACGCGTCGACCATGATCGAGGACGTCCGGGCCCTCGGCGCCTTGATGCAGCGTGCCCGGCCGGCCCAGTTGAGCGTTGGCAATGTGGCCCGGCGGATCCTGCACCTCATCCGGGAGGAGGCGGAGGCCGAGGAGGCCGAGGAGGCCGAGGGGGCCGAGGACGAGCTCGAGGAGGAGGCCCCCGGGACGCCGGAGCGGGAACACTCGCAGGTCTCGGAGCACGGCCAGCTACAGGCCGAGAACTCCACGCAGAGCATTGGCAGCGCGCGCAAGGGGGTGCCCCCGGGAACCCGGGTGCTCCGGCCAGTGGCCAGTGGGCGTTACGGCCGCGCGATGTCGCTGGCAAACCTGCTCGACACGGCGGCGGGACAGGCGACCGCGCCGCCGTCCCACAGGTCGGGGGGGTCGCAGGACATGGGGGCAGAGGCGGCGGGGGGGGGGCGCCTCGGGTCCAACCGCGAGGCGCGGATGAGCCACACGAGCATTGCCTCCATCCCTGAGGAGGAGGACCAGTCGGACCGGGCTAGGGCGCGGTACGACGCGGCGGGCAAGCCGAAGCGGCACAGGCCGCCCCAGTGGGCGAGGAAGGCAAACGTCATCGAGGGGATCAGCGAGCTCCTTGCCGACATGGAGTCTATCTACGAGCAGATCGCGGTGCAGGGCCCGGACCACGTCCACGCCCACGAGGTCATCCTCACCACCGGTTGTAGCGACGAGGTCGAGGCCTTCCTGCTCGAGGTCCATCAGAGGAAGCGCCGCCCCTTCTCCGTCGTGGTGGCGGAGGGGTCCCCCAAGTGCGAGGGTATCCTCCTCGCTCGCCGGCTGGCCGAGGCTGGGGTGCCCACCACCGTCATCACGGGTGAGAGAGGGTCTCGCACCTCACCCACTGGCTCGACCCTGGTCTCTCGCGTAGAACCTCACGACGCCCGACTGCCCCCCCGTGATTGCAGATGCGGCCGTGTTCGCCGTGATGGCCCGTGTTGACAAGGTGGTCATTGCCCCTCACGCCATGCTCGCCAACGGCGGCATCATCGGGTCCGTGGGCATGCACTCGATCGCCCTGGCTGCCCGGCGCCACGCTGTGCCGTTTGTATGCCTGGGTGCACTTTACAAGCTCTCGCCGCTCTTCCCCCACCAGCCGGAAACGAGCTTCAACGAGTTCGCTTCGCCCGCATGGATCTGTGACCTTGAGACCCTGGCATTGCCGCTCAGGTGAGACTCTGTCACGACGCCGGCGGGGCCGGTCCCCCCTCCTTTTGGCGGGGCCACGACCCTCGCGAACTGTGCCGAAGTGCCATCCCCCCGCCCTGGCTCCTGCAGTGGGGTTGGGGGGGCGTCCGTCCAGGTGATGAACCCCCAGTTCGACTACGTGCCCCCGGACCTCATCGACCTCCTCGTCACCGACGCCGGCTGCCACACTCCCAGCTACATCTACCGTCTGCTGAACGACTACTACTCTAGGGAAGATCACCTTCTCCCTGTCGCTGGGTTACGCTCTTGAGGCCGTTGAAGTGCGCCGGAGGCAGTGCGAGAAAGACCGCAGGCTGGCGGGCGGGCACCTGGTTCGGAGCGCCAGCTGCGCGGGGCCGGCACTTGCCCCCATGAGCCCGATCGGGGCTAGATGAAGGGCTTGACTTAGTCGCGGGGTCCACATAACCGTAGGAATGGGGGGTCCGTCTTCAGATGCGGGGAGTCGCATCCTCCTCCCGTGAGCACCCCTCCTCCGTGACCCGCCGCAGAGGAAGCCCTGTCGCGGCGCCTCCCTCTCACACGAGATACTGACCCTCGCAAAAGACGAATACTGTTTCAGAGTGACGTCAATCTCAAGTATGTTTGGCGAAAAGCAGCCACGCGGGCTGAAATCGGCACTTTTTTCTGCGGGGCGCAAAGGTCTTGGAAATGGCGCGGAGGCGCTTTCTCCTATCCATTGTCGCGTCCGAACACCCGTTCCTGGTTGTCACAAGAGCAACGTGCCGGATGGTGTCGACGGCGTGAACTTTCATCGAGGTGTAGCCCGCGCACTTGTCCGTGACCCAGCCCTCCCCCTGTGGAGCCTTCGCTTGCAGGCCCTCCCCGAACTGGTACGGGGCGTGCATCGGAGACGTCAGTTGCAGCGGCTCGGAATACGCGAGCGCCGGTCATAACTCATGTGTGGTCTTTGGTGTGGAGGGGGCAAGTGAGGCCGGGTCAGCACACACCGGGCCTGGCCTGCGCCCACGGCGCCTTTTGTCCAGCGGCAGCGCGGGAGGGCGAGTCTCCTGCGTCGCCTACCTCAAGCCCGTGGGTCAAGTCGACGCCAACAGTGGAGAATGCGACCACGGGTGCCCGCAGTGGTGCGGCGTGCAGGCATGCCGCCTCCTCGCGACAGTGTGTCAGGACCGCTCTATCCAGGTGTTCAACACAGCAACGGGGGAGTGTCTGCACGCGTGCCAAGGAAAGCATCGCGCAGACATCTCATGCCTGAGCTTTGCCCTGTTTTCGGGCGGCGTGGTTGAGACGCTTAGTGGTGATTTGGACGGGCATCTCGTGACGTGGAGACCAGGATCCCCAAGCGGGCCTGAGGTACTCGATGCCAAGCTGTCGGGTCCTGTGGCCTGCTGCAGCCACCATCCGAGTATCAGGGGACTTTCGGCGGTCGGGCTTGGAGGTGGTGAGGTGCTCATCGTCAGCACGGAGCCGGGGAAGCCGACCAGACTGGGGCTGTCCCACAGGCACAAAGGAGCGCTGCACACGCTCAGCTGGGGACCACAGTGGTCGTCGGAAGGAGGTCACCTGCTCGCGTCAGGGTCTGCAGATGGGCGTGTGATGGTCCGCACCGTGGTCGCGAGGAATGGTGATGATGGGGACTCATGCGATAGTGACGCCTTGCACTCGATCGCAGAAATCGCAGGGAGCTGGGAGGGGTCCCTTCCCGGACCGGCAACATCGGGTCAGCAGGGAAGTGGACAAGGTTGGAGGACACAGGGGTGGACTGCAGTGTGCTGGGCTGGGCAATCAGACGTGCTTTTGGTTGGAGGGCACGGCGGCACGCTCTTCGCCTTCGGGGTGCCAAGAGTTGGCAATGGCGTGCTCGCCGGTCCTTGGAAGTTCCCAAACAGCGGTGGTCACGAGCGTCCTGTCTTCTCTGTGCAGTACGTGGAGGCCCCTCTTAGTCTTCGAAGTACTTCACGCTCGGGATTCGCCATCACGGCCGGGATGGACCGGGCGTGGTGCGTGCGGCCGTTCGTGGTGCCGACGCTCGGAGTCATCGTGCGCCTCGGGGCCGCAGAGGCACCCGACCAACGCAAATCCGCTGAGGAGGTCAAGTGCTTGTCCAGCAGTCCCTTGCTGTCTCCTGTGGGGACCCGTCAGCCTCTGCCGCCTACGGACGAGGTTGGGTTTTCCCGCAAGTGGCGCCCCAGCGTGTATGGTTTGCCTACTCCTCTCGCGGTCTGCATGTCCGCTGCAGAGAAGACCTCCACTGACGAGGCCATCACTGACACCAAGGACCAGTCTCAGGCTCGAGAGAACTCTCTAGCCAACGCTGCATGCTTGTCAAAAGTCACGACCCGAATGGAGGGTCTCGGAGGGTTCCCGTCGTGCCTTTGTGCGGCTGCTTCTGCCACTGGGAGGGTTGTCGCAGCAGTTGGCTGCGGGGACAAGACGATCAGGATTGTCCAAGGGAAGCTTTCTGGAGAGCCCGCTTTCGGCGACTTCAGCACACAGCTGATCTGGCAGGGAGTGAACGATCGCGTCACAAGTGTCGCCTTGACCATGGATTCTATCGACGCCGACCTCGAGGAAGGGCCGGCCGCTGTTATGTACGGCTGCGAGGATGGATCCATCGCAGGGCACATGCTGTGTGGCTCGCGGTCGAAGCCTCTGATCGCATCGTCTGGCTTTAAGCACGGCGGCGGTGTCGCAGCGCTTTCATTCCACGCCGTTGCATCGTCGCCAAGTGAGTCAAGCGAGGAGGGGTCGGCAAAAGTGATTTGGTCTCTCGGCAAGGAAGGTTCGGTGCTGTGCTGGGTACTCGGCGATGGCGAGACTGTTCCCCCAAGACCTCCCATGCGTCTCGAGCGCATGCTCCAGGCCACAGCAATGGATGACTTGGGTTCCGTGCTGAAAGCTGGTGGGGCATTTGCCTCAAAGGCCACTGCCATCAAAGCCCTGACACGGGACGGGGACGGTGCAGGCTCTCTTGTCGTTGGATTCGCCGATGGCTGCCTCGCTCTGATCCGCGTGAGGCTCACGCTGAAGAAGGGTAACGATGAGGCGGGGGATAGGGGCGCAGGAGGGATGGCAAGGCGGGCGTTGGAGGGTGAGCTGGAAAGTACGGACCAGGTGCTGGTCGACCCAATGGTAGTTGACAAAAGCGGCAGGGGAAGGGGTGGCGTCACCGCTGTGGATCTATGCCACACTTCGGGGCCGTGGGGCCGCCTTGGCCATCGAATGAGCATCGCGGTGGGCTTCAAGAACGGCGATATCCTTTTGTTTGGGGCACCAACCATGACGAGGCTGCTGAGTATTTCGCAGCACTCTTGTGCGGTTGCTGTTCTATGCATCCAGCACAGCCAGGGGCCTGGTCGGGACCTGATCCTCGCGTCATGCGCAACCGGCGGCAACAGTTTGCACATGTTTTCTCTATCGACCGGAAACATTCCTGACGACCCAGCTGAGGCGGATGATATGTGGTGCGGCAGGTGCTGGCGGTTCGTCGACCCGACCACTGGAGGCCGTGCGGCTCTCTCAACATGCGTCTCAGGCGCTCGCATCTCCGGGTCACTTCATACCGGACACAACGCGCGGCTGACTGCCGCGACGCTCCTCGACGGGGGTTACGCGCTGATCGGCAGCGAGGATCAGTCCGTCCGGTTGTTGGACAGCAACGCGGGTGCCAAGTGGACCGAATGGAACCTTTCCGATACCACAGGCCCAGAAGCCATGACGCAGACAAACCTGACCGGCGGGAAGGAGGAGTCGTCCACTCCGCCGCAGAACCCGCCAGAGAAGAAGGCCGAGAGAAGGTCTGCGGCTCGTGCTGTCCGCAGGACAGCGTTGGGGGCATCAACACTGGCCAACCCGCAACTCGTAGCAGGCCTCATGCAGGGAGGGTCTGTCGGTGTCCGGGACCTGGATTCCATCCGAGGCGTGCTTTTCGACGCCGTCGACAAGCTCGCAAGGTCGGGAGGAGCCAGCGCGGCGAAGAAGGTCGAGGCGTGCAGCGTTCTCGCTTGCTTCGTAATGGACTGGGACGTCCTGGAATGGTTGCTTGAGACATTCCCAAAAGCACCGGAGGCCTACCGTGTCGCGCTGAAGACCGCGAGGTGCTCGAGCAAGACGCAGCGGCGCGCAGCCATGAAGGCGGCAACGCAGCTGTCCGAGGCCGGCGAGGCCCACGCTGCAGTTGCGCTCTGCCTTGCCATGGGCCTGCCATCACGGGCATGGTCAATCTACCGTGGGGCCGGACTGCTACATGAGGCGACCATCCTGTGCTCGATGTGGGGGCTCGACGGCGACCCCGAGTGCGCGGAGATCCATGCGCAGGTTGGTGTGAGTCGTGGAGGCTAGGCTAGGAAGATAGAACTAGGGTTCTATCCTAGGGCAGGCAGAGGGAGTCCCTATTCAACACTCGGTGTCCGAACACCTCAGTCCAGGGTGGGCTTTGCCGCGCTGCCGTTCTCCCGCAGCTCCTTCATCAGGTTGCCCATCTCGATCGCCGTGGTGCCGGCCTCGAAGCCCTTGTTGCCCACCTTCCCACCGGCCCGGTCCTGCGCCTGCTCCATGGTCTCAGTAGTGATGACACCGAACACGCAGGGGACGCCAGTGGCAGTGCCGGCCTGAAGGATACCGCTCGTGGCAGCGGAGCAAACCTCGTCGTAGTGGGTCGTGGCCCCGCGCACCACGGCGCCGATGCACACGACAGCATCGAACTTGCCCGACTGCGCCATAGACTTTGCGACAACGGGGAGCTCGAAGGAGCCAGGCACCCACGCAACCTCCACGTTGGTAGAGATGTCACAGCCGTGGCGCTCGAAAGCCGAGAGGCACCCGTCGAGGAGGCGGTCCGTCACAAGGTCGTTGAAGCGGCCACAAACAACCCCGAACTTCATGCCCTCGGCCTTGAGGTCGCCTACGTACGTCTTGCACTGCAGGGGGGAAGCGGGCACGTCCATCGCGCCAGGCCAGCAACGGGAACATCGCTGAGAAGGGAAACTGAGTCTCGACCCATGCAGCGATGGGCGCTTAGGGTGAACAAAAGACCGCTAGGATGGAAAGAACGAGGAAATTGCGCTCACCTTGTCGCGAATGGCGGAGGCGGAGACAGTGGACCGACGGCCGGCCGGGGCGCGCACTGACGAGACAGGCGTCGTAGCAGCCGCCCTCATGCCCACGAAAGAAGCCATAATGATACACTTGAGTGCTCTGCGTCTGCCAGATGGGTCTGGTTCACACAATTCCGGGGATCTTCTAAGGGGGGAAAGGTGGGCTCCGTGGGGACGCGGACGCAGGGGGCGAGAATCCCGAGTTCGTGAACGGACACGTGCCTGAACCGTGGAAACGTTTATCAGGCGTCGGTAGGGAGCAAAGATCGCGCGCACTGACTCGTTTCCGAAGAGAATGTGCAGGATAGGGGGTGTCAGCCAGGGGGAAAACTTTGGCAAAATCATTGAGTGGGGGCCCTTGCCCCACCAAATTTAAGGTCGCCGCGTGACTTTCGCTGCGCCTGGCCCGCTAAGTGGTCTATCAGCACGGATCTCAATCCAGGCATCGCTCCCGTCGGGTCCCTGTTTCTCAGGGTTTCAACGCAGAAAGTCACGATGCTCGCCGGTACCATCACATCTTTGCGGCCACTCGCGCCCGGGACGCATGCAAACAGACATGTGTCTGCGAACAGGGTGCGTTGATTAGCGCGAAAGAGCCCTGTCGACCCGAGCGCTCGGGGTCCCCAACGGCCAAGGGTCTCTCGCCGCAGCAGACGCACCCCAACGTCCCTGTGCGTCGACCGCAGGCACCTGTGGCGGTGAGAGCGGGAGAGAAGGGCTTTGGCGCAACTGACGACAAGCAGGGCGCGGGCCAGCAGTCTGTGAACAAGAGGGGGAAGGTCGCCAGCCGCCCCGGGCAGGTGTCCCCAAAGCAGCTGGACAAGCAGGCCGAAGCCCGTGCACAGGCCGAGGAGCAGGCGAGGGAGGAGGCGGCGTATCGGCAGTCCATGGAGCCGAACCCCAGGGCCGAGCTCCCGACGGTGAGTCGTCAAGCTCCGCCGCCGCCATGAGGAGCCACGCGCGTTTCAAGTCCCCCACCTGACACGCAGCGTGTCACTCGTGCTTCTCACTCGTACTTGCCGAGGATGTCGTCGTGGTTGTAGAGGACCACGTCCTTCCCCTCCATCTTGAGCGCCTGGCCCCCGAACTCGGGCAGGAGCACTTTGTCGCCGGCCTTGAGGGACGGGGGCACCAGCGCGCCGTCCCGGTTCAGCCGACCCGGCCCAACAGCAACCACGAGGCCCTCGTTCATCTTGCCCGCCGCCGAGTCGGGAAGGAGGATGCCCGCCGCCGTCTTGGCGTCCTTCTTCACCTTCTCCACCAGCACCCGGTCCAGGAGCGGGATCAGCCTCTTCGCCATCATGCACGTCCTCGCACCCGCTTAATCCACTGACACAAGTCCCCTGACCGCTGGCCTGCATCCACATGGTGAGCGCAGGCTGTGAGCAACCGGATGCTGGGCAGGATCGCGCTCTTCGCGGGGATCCCCTTCTTCGCTTCCCTTCTCCTGTTCCCGGCCTTCTACTACCTCAAGGTCGTCCTGGACATCGACCTGCCAATGTTCGTCGTCTACATCGTGTCCTTCATCGGGCTGGGGGGGTCCCTTGCAGGCATCAGCTACGGGGTCCTCTCGACGTCGTGGGACGCAGGGCGCGAGGGGACCTTCCTCGGCGTCGACGAGTTCAAGGCCAACCTGCCCGCGCTTATGAGCCGCATGAATAGGAAGTAGAGACGGGGGAAAAGTGGCCCAAGTAGCCGTTGTTCGAAGCTGTAGGCCCCGAGACGATCCCGGGCCGCCCAGGGGTGCCACGCGCCCTCGGGCGGGGAAAAGATACAGCAACGGGCCGGCAGAACGTGCAAATAGCGGCGGGGCGCGCCGCCCGGGGTCTCGAAAGTGCGCGGGCGGTCCGAAGGCGGCCGCACCGGCAGGGAGGGTGCGAGGGGGGCCGGCCCGCCAGCCCCACTCAGCGAAGGAACGGCCGGTGCCCACTCGATAAAGCCCCTGGGGCAAGGGCCGTCCATCAACCCTGACTCAAAGAGAACGAATACGCGTCAGGAGGGCCCCTAGGCCAGTGAATGATTGAAATGGGACGCATCGGTGAGATGGCCACCGACGAGCTTCCTTCTGGAAACAGACGCCGATGATGGAAAGTGGCGTCGAAATTGAGATCTCCTGGCGCACTCCGACGCTATTTCATGTAAATACGTCCGACTCGACCCCGGAGATCCACCGGTTCGTGCAGCGGACGACGCGGCTAGGGCTGCTCACCTTGAGTTGCAACAAGACGCTGTTTCACTCCACGGAAAGAACTGGAATGAGGATCCGTCGTTTTTTTGTGTCTCTTGAGTGCTCGAATGATCGTCGAGGAGTACCAGCGAGCCACTTCTCAGGTCCCTGGTCCCGGACAAGGCGCCCTGAATGAAGTTCCATTGCAAGGACCACCTGTGCCGAGACCTGACAACTTGTAGCCCTGCTGAGCCGCGAATTCCCGGCATGCTCGCTGAGGGATATGGCTCGGTAGCTCGCTCGAGTGCCCGTATTTAGCTCCGATTCACCGGCTGCTGCGGAAGCGAAGCGAGTTGGTGGCTGTGACGGAAGTCACGGGAAGTCGAGCGCGAGTCCCTCTCGCTGGTAATGGAAGACGCCGGATAACATGGGCGGGAGCCAATCTAAGGGCATGTCCGCTCTTCGCAGGGAGATCCAGGGGATCGCTGATCGCCAGGTGGACCCGGTGAGCGGGCGTTGGGTCTGTTCAATGTCACGGGGGGGGGCTTTTGTTGCCGCCCGCGGTGGCATCTTTGTCGCGAGCGGTAGACCCTCCTGACGGCCCGCATCGCGCGCATATAAGGCGCATGACGGAACTCCGGGCCACGAGAAGCCGCCGATAGGTCGCGCTGCTTCCCTCCCATGGCAGTCAGCGACGGGACTGTGTCGTCTACCCTTGTGATCACCCCGCATCTTATCCATCGGATGCAGGTAATCCGGCTGCGTGCCCGGGCAGTCTTCAGCAAATTCTGCAGCGATGGGAAGGTCAAACTGGACGACGTGCCCAAGATGGTGCGACTTTTCAGCACCACGCTCCCAGGTGACATGAGAACCACGGCGTATCCTCCGCTCCGGGCGCACTGCGGCGGATACTACACCCGAAAAGCGTGATATCGTCCGAGTCCAGCTGTGATGCGTCGAGGAAATCCACCGTGTGGTGGGCGCTCACACCTCAGCGCCACTCATTCCCACGGACGAGCCGCAGCGACCCGTCCCCGGGGGAGTCCCGCCTCCCCGGAGGTGACTCCGAACCTGACGCCCCCGACCTGGCCCCGATTGCGCGGCGACCCCTCAAAAACGCGCGCCGCACCACCGCAGATAATGCTGTATGGCTGCAACAGATCGAGAGCGAGTCCATCGAAGCGCTCCGTGCCATGGACCGGGATGGGGACGGGTACATCGAGTTCGAGGACTTCGCCCGGGCCATCATGTCGGACCTGGACGAGTCGTTCATGGAGGGGGTGAGGCGGGAGTTCGACGAGATGGACGACGACGGGGACGGGTACGTGGACCTGGTGGAGGTCGCCGACATGTTCGGGCGGCGGGGCACCGCAATGACCCCCAAGCAGTGTGAGGACTTTATTGCGATGTTCGACCGGGACGGGGACGGTAGGATCTCGTGGGACGAGTTCGTGGCCCGGGTAGTCGACGTCCCTGCGAGCCCGAGCGGGGAGCTCATGAGCATCTGCAGGCCCGCGCTCCTCGCCCAGGAGGACGACAGCATCAAGGTGCGGCACCTGGAAGGCCCTGGCGGGGTTGCTCCGGCGCTTGCACCCCCGCCGCGCTCTTCGAGCCGCCACGTCCCGGAGAACCGACCAGACGCTGTGTCCCGACGAACCGGTCGCCCTGCCGCGTCCGCAGGAGGCCTGCGAGGCCATGAACGATGTGTTCAACTCGCTGGACGAGGACGGGGATGGGCGGATCCGGACTGACCAGGTCGTCGAAGGGCTGACGGTGGCTGGGATTCGCATCGGGGAGGACCTCGAGGACGGAGAGGTGGCACGGGAGCGGGTGGAGGCTCTGATCCGTCATATCAACACGGATGCAGACGGGTATGTCGACGCGGACGGGTTCTTGCTGCTAACCACGGTGAGCGTTCCCCCTGCCTCACCGGGAGAGATTCGCGAGGCACTTCGCGTCCCCTATCCTCATAAGGTGCGCCCTCTATCGAATGCTTGTCGCAGATGCTCATCGTAGACTCGGACGCAAAGGAGCACATGAAGGACCTGGTTGCCACGTTCAACATGTTCGACACAGACGGGGACGGGTTCATCACCCGAGAGGAGATGTGGGACCTGCTGCGGCGAGAGAGGGACGACATCTCGAGGGCCGAGGTGGACGCCCTAATCGCCGAGATGGACAGGTTAGTGGATCTGTGCGCGGCGAGCCCATTCCCACGCGGGCGGGGGCGTCCCATGCCCCAGATGCACACCTGGTCATGCGCCGCTCGCAGGGACAACAACGGCAAGATCGAGCTCCATGAGCTCATCCTCTTCTCGAGCGGGGTGCGAAAGTTCGCCAAGCCCAAGTCCGTGAAGAAGCCCCGGTCTAGAATATCGGTGATCATGGGGATTGGGGAGGACGAGGAGGGGGGAACGAAGCGTGGCAGATCGGGGGGCAGGAGGACCAGGGGTGCTTCGGCCATATCGTGACGCGCACAAGGAGACCAGGTCTACCCCCGCTCGCATTCGCGGATCCGTGCGCCGCCTAGTG
>Ga0181582_10000402_pt1 | contig 30516 bp, 23 predicted proteins | sample 071ome_32_FD_132438 | JGI IMG/M metagenome (GOLD analysis project Ga0181582, IMG submission 132438) | Coastal salt marsh microbial communities from the Groves Creek Marsh, Skidaway Island, Georgia - 071405AT metaG (megahit assembly) | ecosystem: Environmental > Aquatic > Marine > Intertidal...
CACCGAATCGCATTTGGCATGGAAGATGGAGGATCGGGCGGGCCCCGACGTGCCAACCCCGATATCCGACGGAGAATACTTTTACGTCCTCAACGACTTTGGCCAGGTTTCCTGCTTCGACGCCAAAACCGGCGCCACTATCTGGGGACCCGAAGAAACCGGAATCGGGCGGGTTAGCTCGTCACCTCTAATGGCAGATGGAAAACTTTACCTAGTCAGTGAAACCGCCGAAGTGGCCGTTGTGCAAGCTGGTCCCCAATACAAACTCCTTGGCACCAGCTCCCTCGATGGCAGCTATACACTTTCTTCGCCCGCCGCCGCCGGCAATCAAATTTTCATCCGTACCGGCGAGCACCTCTACTGCCTGAGCAAGGGGTAGCTAGTCGCGCGAGGCTTCAGTCCGCGTATTTGGTTTTTGGATTCTGTGTTTTACGCGGACTGAAGTGCCGTGCTCGGAAAATTGCCCCTTAGCTAAAACCGCCAATCAAGTCTTACTCCGTAGGCTTCCGGATCGCCAGGCGTTCCGGCAAAGATCTGTGGGTTGATGAAGGTGTAATACATCTCGTCACCCAGATTTTCGCCGTAGACGACGATGGTGAATTGCTCGTTTCGGAAACCGATCTGAGCATCGTATACATCGTAGCCGCCCTCGCGGAAAAGAGCCGCGTTCGATTCGTCGAAGAAGGTTTCCCCCACACTCCGGAACGTTCCTTGCAGAAAGAAACCGTTGTCGAAGCTATAGCGAGCCGATCCGCGGATCGTGTATTCCGGCGTGAAAGGCACTTCCAGGCCTCCCAAATTCGCCCCACTAAACGGATCGATGTGGCGATCGAAAGCGACATCATTGAGACCGATCCCTCCCTCGAGTACGAAGCTCGGGACGGGACGCCAAACGATTTCCGACTCGATTCCTCGGGATGAAACTTCATCGGCATTGATCACCAAATAGTCCGTGGATTGGGGAACGGACCGTTCTAGCTGATAATCATCAATACTGATGTCGAACCCGGTTACCCGCAGCTCGACGGTATCGTCCACAGCAGCAAATGAAAAGCCGATCTCATTGGACCAGGAAGACTCGTCGGCGAAAGCGGCCATCGATGGCGTATTGATAAAAGCACTATAACCTCTCGGCTTAAATCCTGTGGCAGAACGCCCGAAGATCGAGACGTATTCGCTCAAATTGAGCTCGAATCCCGCACTAGCGGAGAGATAAGTTTTGGATTGGTCGGCGATCACTGGAGCAACGCCAACTGGAGAGGTTTTCGTTCGGTCGATCGACGTATCCGTTTCTTGAGCGCGAACGCCGATATCGAGAATTAGCTCCTCAGAAATATTGAAAAACGCGTGCCCGAAGGCAGCGATCTCCTGCTCGTCGATCGAGAATGTAGTATCCTCAGTGAAAACCGGGAAAAATGGTGGAGCCGGGAAAACCCGAGTCGTGTCTCCACTAGTATCTTTATCCATGAAAAAGATCCCTGTTCGCCAATCGACAGGATTGCCCTGCCCTTTGGATTCCCATCGAAACTCCTGAGTGATCAGACTCTGATCCTGCTGGATCCAAGAGGTCGAAATCGGGTCCGGACTGAGGTCTAAGTCGACCGTAGACGGATCGAGTTCCCAGTCTTGCACAGCAGTAATCGATTTGAATACTCCCGAACCCAATTCTCGATCAAAGTGCAATGAAATCTGCCCGCGCTCGATTTGCGTTTCCCCTTCTAGGTCCGAGCCAACCGCGAACGTGTCGGGGCTGAACAAAGAGGACAGGCGCTGGCTTCCGTCATTGATGTCCTCTTTCACGAGTTTTAGCCGGGCATTCCATTCGCCAGGCGAGAAAAAGAGGCTGTAGTGGGCTCCTCGAGCCTCACGGGAATCGGTTTCCCGCCCTAGAGTAGCGTTGGTGACGTAGCCGTCTCGCTCGTTATGATAGACCGTCAGGCTGTGGGCTACGCCCGATCCTGAGGTGGGACCGCTTATGTTTGCTCTAAACGCTAGCTTATCGAAGGATCCTGCTTCCAAGCCCACTTCGACCCGTTGTTCCTGCATCGGCTTTAAGCTGTTGATCTCGATTACCCCGGCAGGGCCATTGCGTCCGAAAACCGTTCCTTTTCCGCCTCGGTGCACCGTCAAGGCGTTGCCGGATAGCAGTTCAGACGAGTACGTAAACACATCCCCAGACGGGACATCATCAATATACTGAACGACACCTGCTGGGCTGAAAAAGAGGGTGTTTCCCATGCCGCGCATGAGTATAGAGTCACCGTATCCTCTGGTCTCGCTTGAAGCCACGAATAGGTTGGGCACCAATCCAGTAGTCTCTTGGACCGATTGCATTTGGTAGAGATCAACCGCTCCCGTAGTGAAGGCACTAGTCGATCCAGCCTTTTCTGAAAGGGTATCGCCCGCGATTATCCGGATGGGAGACAGTTCGTAGATGTCGAGATTTCCCGAGCCCGTCTGAGCCTGAGCGGTAGCTAAAGTGTAGGAAAATGCTGCAAAAAACGTCAAATTTCTAAGCATAACAGAAAATAGATTGTAGAAAGTCGCCTAGTTGAAGGGATTTTCCGACTCAAACAACGAAAAAGGACATTTTGTTACAATACTCGCCAACCTCCGTATGAGAGTGACTCTTTCAAGTATGCCATCTAACCATTCCACCAATATGAAATCCAATCTACCGATTCTTGCCCTAACCCTTCTGGCGCTAATACCCACGCTCCTCGCAGACCTGCCCTCTTGGAGATCCACTCGCAATGGCGTCTACGACACGGCCAATGCTCCCACCGAATGGCAATCGAAGCTGCTTTTCGAAACACCTCTACCCTCAAAGAGCAATGGGACGCCCATTTTGGTCGGGGACCGACTCATCTTCACAGCCGAGCCCGCTCTCCTCATTTGCGCCGATCGAGATACCGGCAAAATCATCTGGGAGCTCTCCAATGACCTCATGGAGCTCAATAACCTCAGCGATCGGAAACGCGAAGCTCTCCAAGCTCACAAGGCTCGTATCGCCGATGTTGAACGAAGTATGCAAAAATTACGGAACGACGTCCGTAGATTGGAACGGACGCTCGACCGGGACCCGGACAACGCGGATGCCAAAAATCGACTCGAGAGCATGTACAAAGAGCGCGAGTCCCTCGATGCTGAGTCGGCAGCCCTGATCGGGAATCCCGAGTTTCGCCAGTTTGTTCAGCCCCCAGCGCACAACACCAACGGTTACAGTTCGTTCACTCCCTACTTTGACGGCAAACGCGTATACGCGGTGTTCGGTTTGGGCGTCGTTGTCGCTTACGATTTGGATGGCAATCGGCTCTGGTCGAAATTCATCGAGCATCCTGATCACCGCTGGGGAGGAGCTACTATGCCGCAGATCGTGGATGGGAAACTTATCGTACGATTCGATGACTATATTGCTTTGAATCCAAAAAATGGTGACGAAATCTGGAGAACCCCTTCGGAAGTGGTGTTCGGCACGCCAGCTCCTTTCGAGATTGAGGGAGAATCCTTTCTATTCACGGCCCGCGGGGAAGTCATTCGGGTTGCCGATGGAAAGGTCGTCCAAGAGGGTTTGGTGTTCCTGCACGCCACCCGCGACTGGTCGATCTTCAATACCCCCGCCGTGGTTGGCGATCTGATCTATGCCGTTAGCGGCGTCGAGAAAGCCAACGGCGACGCCTACGCTTACCGTATTCCCAAATCTCTGGATACGTTCAACAAGGAAGGGCTTGAACTCGCCTGGCACACAGAGGTGGAAAAAGACCGCTACTACGCCTCCCCTCTCATACACGAAGGGCTTTTGTACATCGTGACGCGTGAGAACAAACTCACCGTTCTCGAGGCCGACGGTGGAGAGATCGTTTACACTCACGAAATCAAAGGCACTCGCGGGACAGCCTATCCGAGTATGACTATAGCCGGCGGGAAAATCTACCTGGGCATCGACGATGGACACTTGGTGATCCTAAAGCCTGGCAGGCAATTCGAGGAGATCGCCCGCCACTCAGTGGGACCCTACCGAAGCACTCCCCTATTTACAGAGAATGCCGCCTACCTCCGGACCTACGAGTCGCTACAGGCAGTAAGCAGCCTTTGATGATGGGCACACTGACTTCAGCAGCGCGGGGCTTCAGCCCGCGTCAAATCGGGTTCCTATTCAGAGATACGCGGGTTGAAGCGCCGCCCTACTAAACCAATCCTTGTCGTATTCCGCTGAGATTGATGTCTACCGAAAAATTGCTACGACGAAACAGGTAACCAGCCCAATCTCAATACGTCGATACTACACCTTCCCCTCGAAATCTCGGAACTTTTGCGTAGCCCAGCTCTCAAAAGGGAGGAACCCAACGCAGAACATAAATCCCTATGAACCGTTCTACGCTTCTCTTCAGTCTCATATCAATCCTCGCGTTCGGGTCGCTAACAACAACTCGTGCGGATTGGCCCCGATTCCTAGGACCGAACGGGAATGGAATCATTGCTCAGGACGACGCTTTCAATGCGGACTGGGATTCTAAACCACCAAAGAGCCACTGGAGCCGGCAAATCGGCCTCGGTTGCTCGTCTTTCGCCATAGCCCAAGGAAAGGTCCTCACCCTCGGGAATCAGGACAACAAGGATACCGTTTGGTGCTTCGACAGCGAGACCGGGAAAGTCGTTTGGGAATACACTTACGACGAGCCCAAGGGAGCGAAATACTATACAGGAGGCACGTCCTCGACCCCCACCATCGATGGCGATCGCGCCTACACCGTGTCCAAGCAGGGCAAACTCTTCTGCTTCGCCCTCAACTCCGGAGAGGTCTTGTGGCATCGGGACTACAGCAAAGACTTTGACGGGAAACGGCAAAGCTGGGGTTGGGCCGCATCGCCCGTCGTGTACGGGGAGCTGCTCCTCATCGATCCGGGATCCAAGAACGGTTCCTTGGTTGCTCTCAACAAGTTCAACGGAGATAAGGTCTGGGCCGCTGGCGAAGAGGAACCTGGCTACTCGACACCAGTTATCTATCAACGCAACGGGACAGACTACGCAGCCGTTTTCCATAAGAAGGTATTGGCTGCCTACAATTTGCAAAATCCCGGCGAGCCAGTTTTCCGTTTTCCCTGGCGCACCAGTTACGGCGTCAACGCGACAAACCCGCACTACCTAAACGGGAAATTCTATTTGGGCTCCGGATACGGTCAGGGCTACGCAGTCATCGATATCACCCAGCCAGAGCCGGAGATCATCCACCGTGATCGCGAACGTGGTCTCAAGGTCCAAACCAGCTTGCTAATAGGCGATCGCGTTGTCGCCCACTATGGGGGAGACGGAAAGCCGGGGGACCTGGTGGCGATCGATTTCGAATCCGGTAAAACGCATTGGGAATATGATGTTCCCGGCGACCTGGGCAACCCCATCGCCATAGGAGAAAACATTATCGTATTCACGGATTCCGGACACGTCATTTTGGGTGAAGACACTGGAAATGAGTTCAAGGAGCTCGGTCGCCATCAAGCCTTGCTAGGAACCAGCTGGTCCCCTCCCGCCTACGCCGACGGAAAGCTATTCCTCCGCAACAACCGTGGCAAAGCCGTCTGCCTAGACATTTCCAAGTAGACAAAAGTAGCGGGCGATCTCCGAGTCAACACCCGCAGCGCGACACTTTAACTCGCTTAGTATAACCGTTTCGCGCCAATTTACACGCGGGCTGAAGCGCCACGCTACCGACCTACCCCCGATCCAGCCACGATCCTCCGGCCAGGAATCCGCCATCCACGGCGAAGGTCTGCCCAGTGGTATAGGACGATCCCGGCGCAACCAGCAACAATGCCATGCCTGTTAGTTCCTCGGGCGTCCCGCCCCGCTTCATGGGAATGCGATCATCCAAAAAGGCGACCTTCTTCGGATCGCTGAACAACCCTGCCTCCGTCAATGGCGTGCGAATAAATCCTGGTGCCAAGCAATTCACGCAGATATTGTCTTTGGCCCATTCCAGGGCCAAGGTTTGCGTTAGCTGGCCCACGGCAGCCTTCGTCATGCCGTAAACCGGGATGCCCCCGATTCCGGTCAGCGTCGTTAAGGATCCCGTATTCAAAACTTTGCTACTTCCCGATTTCTTGAGGTATGGATAAGCGGCTTGGCACAACCAGAATACGCAATCGAGGTTGACCGACATGATAGCTTCGAAATTCTCTTCCGACACCTCGACCGCCGGCTCCCGCCGGTTCGTACCGGCATTGTTGACCAGTATATCCAGGCCGCCGAGCTTTTCCACTGCTTGGGCAATCAAGGTCTCCGAATCAGCCTTGCTAGCGAGCGGCTGCTTAAGGGGAATCGCCGTGCCGGACAGCTTCTCGATCGACTCAACCGTATCCGCGATCTTCTGCGCATTCGTCCCATGCACGCCAACTACGGCGCCCGCTTCTGCGTAACAAGTAGCGATGGCTCGGCCGATACCACTACTAGCTCCGGTAACAAGGGCCCGCTTGCCCTTCAACGAATAGAGACGCTCGAATACATTTTCGGATGACATAATGCCGGTGTAGAACGGCGTATTGGGAATGGCAATAGCCTATCGCTGAAAGATTGAAACTAGCTTGCGGGTTGTTTCAACATTGCTCATCCGCTTCGCGAATTTGCTGGATCGCCTCCCGCGAACAGGATCCCAATATATAGGGAGTTTCAAGAGTTTGAGTTAATTAAATGAGAGCCGTTTGTTAATGATTCCTCGATTCGTTTCTTTGATTCCTTTGTGGGTCTCATCCAACAAAACTCTAACATCGACATTTCGTCCGGGAAGTATCTCCGCGCGAACATCCAGGCTCTCCAGCGAGAAAAAGCTCCTCCTGATAGCATAAGCTTGAGCAGTGGGCCTCTCGTTTCTTTAAGTTCATCGCCACGTCTTTCCAACTCCTTCGCAGCAAGCCCAAAGGCAAATGCCTTTTCTGGCCTTAGAAGACTCAGTTTAAGCGCCTCCGTTTCTACATCCCGAATCATTAATCGACCTATGAGGATGTATCCGTTAATCGCAATTGACGCGACCAAAAGAGTGATTCCCGCAATTGTTATTAGCGTCATGCTAATTGATATGGTCAGAACAGCATGCGACTGCGCGATTGGGGAAACAACACTCAATTGTGGAGAGGCACAGCGCCTATATCAGGGCCGCAAGAGTTGGGGTAGGATCCATAGAGCAAATCAAGCGAGGTTATCCTAGTTTACAAGAAAAAGATAAACTAGATATGTTAACACATGCCTCCTTACGACTCGAAGTCTCGTTGCAGGTCAGCGACGACAGGGGCATTGCCGCGATAGCCAATGAAGGACCAGAAAGCGGCGTTGAGCAAAATCGCAATGATTAATAGGGAAAGATTGAACACAGGAGCCGCGACTCCGAGGCGGCTCATAGAGGGGATAATGGAAACTATTGCCGCGCACAGCCCTACGCCAACGCCCCAGCCAACGAGTGAACGCAACTCTGAGAAAACGATCTTCTTGCGAACCGCATTGGGAATGCCCAGGGCATCGAGTAAGGCAAACTCATGTCGGCGTTCGGAAAGGTTTCGAGCCACTACCACCCCCAGACCGGCGCTTCCAAGGATGACGCCGAGACCGCCAAGAACATGGAACATAGCAATGTAAGTATTCTCCACTTCGTGGAAGGCCTGCAACCTATCCGAGGCTACCTCAATCTGTCCACCCCAGGGACTAAGCCAGGATTCCAAACGGGCTCTTTTCTGATCCAAGTCCCCTTTCCAATCATCGATCAGAAAAAGTTGGTAGCCTTCATGCTGTGGATACTTTTCCAGCAAGGCGTTCTCGTCGATCAATATACTGCCTTGAAAAAAGGTATCGCTCAGGGCCCCAACCAGTTCTACCTCGAAAGGCCGTCCCCCGCTGTCCGTGTAAGTGAGCCGATCTCCAAGCTTCCGCTTGAGAGCCCACTGCAGAGTAGCGCTATCGATAAAGGCGGGTATGACTCCAGATTTCGAAACCGTTTTCAACAGAGCCCAACCCTGACTGGCGTCTAGTCCTTCGCGAATGGAATGAAAGGTGAAGGCGCCCCGCTCCTGAAAGTAGCCGCTCGACAGTCCAAGCAGGCGCGGATTGGCGGTTTGGTTCAGATTGAAACAACTGGCATCGTCCCCTTCCCCAATACGGATCGGCGCGATTGCTTTGTCCGAGGCGACATCGAAAAGATTGTCCGGCCCCGAGTAATCGGCGGGGTCGCTCAAGGGGATCGATGTTTCCGCCCAGAAGGCGAACCCGCCGTATCCGTTTTTTGGATCGTTTCCGCTGGTATCCTTCTCTTTTCGGAAAGCGGCCACCGACACCACTAGAAATACTCCACAGGCCAAAGTGCCGACAACGGTTAAGCTTCGCATGGGCCGTCGGCCATTATTCAAGCGGCCCAATCGACCGGCATCGATGGTCGGAGCTCCAGTCGAACTATCCATACCGATCCGAGAAGCGCAAATTCCAATGCCACCAATGAGCCAACAAAAACCCGCCAGAAAGTAGCCCACCTGAATAGGAAGCATCTGCAACAAAGACAGGGCTAAGGTAAGGCCTCCTATCACAATTCCCCCGAATCCAACGATTAACGACAGCGAACATTTGCGCTTTCGTCCTGCGACCGTTTCCTCCGAACCTTGCTGTAATCGGAAACTGGCTTGAGACCTGCTCTGCTTCCGGAGCGTGTACCAAATCGTGGCGAGAGCTAAGAGAATATTCGCCAATACGCCAATGGCGATTGTTTGCGTCGATGCCCGGAAAGCGAACAAGGATCCGGTTGAACCCGAGCTCCAGATCGTTTCCAGAAACCTCAAGATGCCCAAAGTGTATCCAGCCGCTAAGGGCAAAGCGAGCAATGTGCCAACAAATACAATTATAAAAGAACTGAGCAATCGCCAACGGCTAATCAGCTTGGGCCCTATACCCAAGGATACCAGCAAGGCATTTTCCCGGTTCACTTGCTGCATGGAAAAGCTGAAGAGCATGGCCACCAAACTAAGCGAGGCGACAATGAGAAAGAAACTCATGCTAATAAAGAGGCCTCCGATATCGACCGGCGATACTGCCGAATCCAAGGCCGCCTTTCTAAATGGCAGAGCCCGAGCCCCGAGCATCCGCGGATCCATTTCCGTCAGAACCCGGGCTTTCAGCTCTTCCATGCCCAGGAGTTCAGTCGGAACCCGCAAAGCGGTATAAACGCCCCAGCGGTTAGCCCATTCCCGCTCTCCAGTTTCGAGAGCGATGAACGCTTTGGGAGCTCCTTTATATTCATCCCAGTAGTCTTCGTCTTTGTCTCTAATTCGATCCAAGTCCAAGGGCATCCCTGCATCCCAATCCGCGGAATCTTCAGCATCGGCAACGCCGGGAAAATCTGGCATCCAGAGCTGATCGGCCACCAATCCTTCGTGGGGCAAGACAGACTTGACCGTGTAGGTAGTGGTCTCTTCCACCAATTCGTTCGCTTCATCGACGACATAGTAAGACAAATCGAGCGAATCGCCTTCCTCCGCTCCCAAATCCTCTGCTAGCCAGCTCGTTATCGACGCTTCCCCAAACTGCAGATCTTCTCCCAAAAAGAGAGCTGCTTCGCTATTCACTGCTGTCACCATCGAGTAAGGCGTATCCTTTTCCTCAACACGCAGCGTATTAGCCAAATAGGTTATAACTGGTTGAGCCTCAGGAATGCTAGACCTGATAGCTGCGGCGATCGCTTCATCGATAAATACCCGTTCGCTTCGAATTTCGCTGGATCGCGCCAAAGGAACATCCACCACCGACAATCCATAATCTTCTAAGGTCATATAGGGCTCAATACGAGATAGAAGCGCCTGATCATCCATAGATTCACCCGCGCCATTCGATCCTAGCAAAATCAGATTGGCTCGATCGTTTCGCTCTATCTGCTCTTGTATCCATTCAATGGGGGCAAATATTGTAAATGGGGAAATTTGATTGGCCTGTAGACTGAACCGGCCATACTGGTCATCGCTGCGAATATCCCCGACCTTCACCCGAATTCCAACCACATTGTCCTTGCTGCCGGACATGGGAGCGTCTCTGGAAAGCAATCCCGGTTTTTCGATGCGGAAAATAAAAGCATCGCCCACCTCAAGCTGAAGCCGTTCCGCCAATCGCCAATTGACGGCAACCGTATTCGCTTCCTCAAATTCGGGCCCTTCATCCGGAGAGGGAGCGAACTCCCAAAACCGGGAATCGACTCCGAGAGCTTGTACATTGGGGGCTAGCAACCCTAGCTCCGACCGAGACGCGCTTGCTCGAAGCATTAGAGCAGGAGCGGCGGGAATTCCCAGGCCACTCTCCAGATCCCTTGCAAGCTCTTCTCTAAAAAACCGGTCCCCGGCCGTGAGCAAGAACTCCGCTTGCCCGACTCTCAAGGAGTCTAAACGTTTGAGAGCCCCGCTAACCGAATCACCGGCAAATAAAGCTCCTAGCAAGACGGTCGCGCCCACAAACGTGCCCGCCAATACGCCTAGGTGAGGCTTCCGATAGTGCCAGAGGCTTTTGACTAGAAACTTGAGTTGCATGCTAGCGCTTCCGAATAGCGGGGATGGCGCTTACGTCACGCCGTGTTGGCAATTCTACTCTTAACCGGTGCGGCACTTCGCAAGCGAAGGCCCTACACGAAAACTGATACAGCTTGGGCTTATTCCTCACCTTTCTAGACTTTCATTATTTCGCCTGAACCAGCTTCCCTTTGTTCAGTTCGTACTTGGTTTGCATACGGTTGGCCAAGGCTTCGTTATGGGTGACTGTAACGAGAGTCGCTTGGTGCTCTTGATTTAGATTGGCGAACAGGTCAGCTACTTGCTCGCCCATGGACGGATCGAGGGAACCGGTGGGCTCATCCGCGAGAACTAGCGATGGGCGATTAACCAGAGCCCGAGCCACGGCTGCCCGTAGTCGTTCGCCTCCAGATAGCTGATATGGCATGTGATCGATTCGATGCTTGAGACCCAGCTCATCGAGCAGCGAGGCCGCCCGGGCTTTCGTCTCTTCTTCGCTCTCTTCCCACCCGCCGGCTAACCGAGGCATGATCGTATTCTCCATCACCGTGCACTGCGGCAACAGGAAATGCTGCTGAAAGACGAAGCCCAAAGACTGGTTTCGAAATCGGATCCGGTCCTCTTCGTTCATCGCATCAAGCGCTTGGCCATCGACGACAACGCTCCCGCTAGTCGCTTTATCCAATGTGCCCAGAATGTTTAGCAAGGTTGTCTTTCCGCATCCGGACGGACCGACGATGGCGACGGATTCCCCTTTAGCTACCGACAACTCCAGCTCGTCCAATACAGTGATATCGCCGGTAGGGCCCGGATATCTTTTTATGAGATGCTCGATTTCAATCATTCGCGTCAATTCCTCCATCTAGATCGATACATTCCAGCGCCTTGCCTTCATCTCGAAAGCTGGCAAGCTTCCCTGCCCGGCAACTTCAATCTGTATTCTCAAACCAAACACTTCCCGCATTCGCTTCTGAACCTGAGAAGCCAACTTCTCATCGCTCTCTGTGGAGAGATTCTCTATTGCGATCGCCGCTTGCACCATAGATTCCTTCTCGCCTATATTAACCTGATACTCGCCAATTCCATCGAACGAGCGAACGACCGCATCGATCGCGCTCGGGTAGAGATTCACGCCTCGCACCACCACCATGTCGTCCGAGCGGCCCAAAATGCCTCCCTCAAAGGCGAACGCTCGCGGATCCTCCCCTTCAACAGAAACCGGTCGAACCAAATCCCCAGTACGATATCGAATCAGCGGACTAGCCGCTCGTCCCAAGGTAGTTAGAACGAGTTCGCCTATACCGCCCGATGAAACTGGTTTTCCGGTATCCGTATCGAGAACTTCAATATAGTAAGTATCGTGCACGGCTCGCAGCAGCTCTGGACGGGCTAGATCCGAATAGGTGACCGGGCCCACTTCCGTCATTCCATGATGATCGAACAGCCTAGCTCCACCCCAGCCCTCTTCTATGCGGGCCCTAACTTCGGGCACGCTGCCGCCAGGTTCCCCACCAACGATAATTTTCTTTATGGGCCCATCGGAAAGATCGACGCCTTCCCGTCGCGCCACCGAGACCAGATGCAACGCGTAAGTAGGCGTGCAGCAGAGCCATTCTGGCTGATACCGCTTGATCATTTGCAGGCGCTGCAAGCTGGTCTGCCCTCCCGCTGGCAAGCAACGGATACCCATCTGAGCAGCCGCTTCGAAAGCGGACCAGAATCCCAGAAACGGTCCAAATGAAAACGGGAACATGGCGACATCCCCTGCCTTCGCCCCACAAGCCCTCCAAATGATCTTCCAATTCTCGAGCAACCATCCCCAGCTATCCGGAGTATCTAGCCAGGCTATCGGCTGGCCGGTCGTTCCGCTGGTTTGATGGATGCGTGTATAGTCTTTCAATGGATACGATAGATTCGTACCGTAGGGCGGGTTATTCCGATGATCTTCTGCGATCTCCGCCTTGGTGGTAAAGGGCATCCGGTCCGAAAAAGCCTCTAACGACTCGAAACCGTTGACGCCCCGACAAGACTTCAATTTGGCCTGGTAGAAGGCGTTCCTAGACGCGACGACCTCGATTAAACCGTTGAGAGCCGCTAGTTGCTTCTCGGCGAGATCCATCCGCAACCTTCAATCGGCTTTGGCAATCTTCGCTGGCGGCGTGTCGGCCTTGGCTACCGCAGCAGGCGCGGGCTTATACATGGTCACCAAGCAACCGCCCAAGGCCGCCAAGAGGATGCCCAAAACAAATTGCCAGGGAATGGCGGATACGCCTCCTTTGGGCGGATGAAGACTCATAGACACGATAGCATTAACGACGGGGGCTCCAGCGAAAACGATAGACATCACCGCCGCTGGCGTTCCTTTAGCGCCGAAAGCCAGCAAAATACAGAAGGCCCCCACCGCTCCCAGCGATCCGGCGATAAACGAAAGACCCATCCCCTTGGCAGGAAATTTCATAGTCGCTCCCTGGATCTTTAACAGTATCAAGGGTAGCAATACAGCAACTACGAAATAGGCTATTCCCACAAGGAGGAACGCCTTGTAGCGACCAAGAGCGGGGTCTTTCATGGAAACTTGGCCGCTGTGCAAGAAAATGCCATAAAGGCCAAAGCAGAGGGCCGTCATTAAGGAGAAGATTAACCAGTTCATAAAGGCTTAGGATTTCGAGGATTATAAATTAGTATTCGGGGATCGAGACCGGTTGTTTTACGACATTTGCGATTCCAGGGCCGCTTTCAGTTTGTTGTTCAATTCCATGGGAATCTCGACTGACTCGATTTCACCCGTTTGCCGATTGAACTGCACGCTAGCCGTGACAATTCTCCCTGAAGCGACCAAGGTTTCCCCTTCGTCGCTTTCCTTGAAAATGTAGTAAAGGTAGCGGACGGAACGTCGGCGAATCTCTTGTATGCAGAGCCGGATGACAATCTGGTCTTCAAACCGGATGGGCTTGAAAAAGTCGCATGAGGCTTGGACACGCGGCCAGCCCACCGATTCTCCATTGACGATCTCATGCACTCCATGCCCAAGAGAACGGAAGAATGCGTGCTCCGTCGCTTCCATGTAGCGGAAGAAATTAGAGAAGTGTACCAGGCCAGCCATATCCGTTTCCGCGAATTCCACGCGCCGACGATGCTCAAAGCAATGGGGTTGCGGTTCCAGTCTACTCATCGTTACTGGGCTGAGGCTGTCGCAGAGATTTCAAGACATCTAGGAAGGCATTCTTCATCGCCTCCATTGAATAAGAACGCTCCACTCCAAGTCGACCTTGTTCTCCCATGATTTTCAATCGCTGAGGATCTTCAAGGAGGTCTCGCCAAGCTTCGGCCAGCGATTCCGGTCCTTCAATGTCCTCGCATACCCCGCCCCCGGTCTTTTCGATAAACTCCGGGAAAGCGGACGCGTTAGGCTGAGCGATAGGAACAGATGCCGCCATCGCCTCTATCCCATAGAGGCCAAATGCTTCTTCATACTGGACAGGAACCGAAAACAGGGAAAGCCCGCTCAGAAATTCCAGTTTCTCTCCACGCGAGATGTTTGGCAGCCACTCAACTGAATCGGACAAACCAGCCTGGTCCAATTTCGACTTGAGAGATTCCACCAGAGCGACATCCCCTTTTGTCATGGCCCCGGCGATCTTCAATCGAGCGCTGTCATTCCCCAGCTGTTTCCTCAAATGAATGAAAGCGTCCACCAGAAGGGGCAATCCCTTGACCTCGCACATGCGGGCCAGATAGCCGATAGCCGGGGGCTCGTCAGTCGCTGTGCCGCGCGCTTGGAAACCCTCTAGATTGATGCCGTTTATCTGCAGTCGAATCTGACCTGTATCCATTCCTAAACGACGTTCCATCAACCGGGCGTAGAACTCGCTGGGGGCCAATAGCAGATCAGCATCTTGACAGCGATCAGCCATCAATTGCCAGCAGCGATCTCTGTAGTCGTCGGTTAGCGAATCGAGAAAGGAATCTTCGCCTTGAAAATAGCATATCACCGGAATGTCCCACTGCTTTTTGATTTCTTTGGCCAGGCCTGCCTGCAATGCCGTCGACAAGCAAAGGGCATCGGGAACGCCATGGTCGTTAATCCACGAATACAGCTTCTTAAGTTCCTTTTCAAAAGCCTCGCCATCCAGACGAAGCATCTCGAATGTCATCTGCCCGTGATCGCGGGCAGAGGTCATATGGCTGCGCCTAGCTGCTGAACGCAGCAGGTTCGGCTTGTTTAGAAGCTTATCGAACCATTTGGGCGAATGCCTAAACATCGAGAATTTTTGCTGCAGGAAGATGTTGATGCCCCCGAAAAATACCGGCGAATCGGACTCCTGGCCTCCCGAGTCCTCGTCTAGCATGAGGGGGAGATACATGGGAAGAAGCTCCGCTTCATGACCGTCCTTTATCAATGCGTTCGCCAAGGCATTATCGCGCATGCAAGCGCCGCAATAATAGCTCCCGGTCCCTGGCGTTAAAAACGTGATTTTCATTGGCTAGCGAGAATTGAGGCTCCAACCAAATGGATGGTGACCCCATTCGAGCTCCACCATGTTAGAAAACCGTCTGATAACCAGTAAAAAACTGGCGTTGCTCGTGATGGATACGTCAGGCCTTAGCTTCGACCGCCGCTCGTCCATGAGGCAGCGGTTCGGGCAATTCCGTAATTTCCCCAATGGCCTTCATCAACGGTTCATAATCTTTGTCGACGAGATCCCCGATCAGGCAATCCGTCAGCGTACCGCGCAGATCGCCATGCATTTTAATGAGCTTGCCGAAACTGAAATCGTTGTCGTAGAACGCATAAACTAGGCTGCGCATCGTCTCTATTGCTTGGCACAAGCGCTCGCCATAATTTCGAAACTGGCTCGCGGATACGTCGCCTTTATCCAAAGCTTCGTCGATAGCGTCAGCAGCCATTTCTCCGCTTTTGAGGGCTAGGAAAACTCCCGAGGAAAAAACCGGGTCCAAGAAAGCGAACGCATCGCCAATCAACACGATACCGTCATCTGCGCAATGCTCGGAACGGTAGGAATACTCTCCCGTGACCCAATACTCTCCGAACTGCTCGCCGCAGGACAAGTGCTCCTTAATCCACACATTGTTTTCGATCTCCCGTTCGAAAATCTCCTTTGGATCGCGCGTGTCCCTATACAGATAGTCACGCTCGGCAACCACTCCAGAGCTAACGATATCGTCCCGCATGGGGATATTCCAAAACCAGCCACGATCCTGCAAATAGGCTACCGTGGTAGCCCCTTCGTCTAATCCCGGATCGCGCTTGGCGCCCTTGTACAAAGTCCAGATTGCGACCTTGTTCAATTTTGGGTCCCGGCGGCGCCACTTTTTCTTGCTCTGGAATAGCCCGTCTCTACCTGAGGCATCTATAGTGATCTGAGCATTCAGCTCGTAGCGCTCTCCTGAACGGTTTTCCGCGATGACGCCGACAACTCGGCCACCTTCGTAGAGAAAGTCCACGACCTGCGTCTCTTCTCTCACTTCGGCCCCCTTTTCACGAGCATTATCGAGTATGAGCTCATCAAACTCCGATCGTTTCACCTGCCAGGTGGTCGCCGCTGGATGGTCGAAGTGTTGGAAAAAATAGAAGGGCGCCGACATTTTTCCGTCGCTAGTAACGAACTGCACGCTGTGCTTCTGCGTGTAGGCTCGCTCATTAAGCTGATCGACGATTCCCAGGCGCTCGAAGGTGAAGTAGCAGTAGGGCATTAGCGACTCGCCCACATGGTAGCGGGGAAACTTGGACTTTTCTAGAATGACGACATCCCTTCCCTTTTCGGCCAGCAAAGCTCCCGCGGTTGATCCGGCAGGCCCTCCACCGATCACAATGGCGTCGTAAGTCTTGGAATTCATGCTTACCATTCTGTTACTCCCTTCAAATAAGACGTCTAAAAGCTAGGATATTCGTACATAAACCTCTCAAACTCAAGATCGTGTCAGAATTCCACACTCACCCATCCCGTTCATAATCTATCCGGCTATCTGCTGGAGGCAGAATTTCAACGATTGATGCCAACTCTCGCCCGTCCGCGTCGCTGAGCCGATTATAACGTCCAAAAAGCGTCGCTCCGCTGGGACATCCAAACCACTTGTGGCAAATTTCCGGGGCAACGACGGAGAAATACCCATGCGGACTACTTGTGTAGGGGCGGCCTATTTGATTGAGGATCCCCCCTAACGGCTGCTTACCCTCGATAATCAACTGCTTTTCCTTGTCAGGGAAGGCGCCTAGCTGGATCTGAATCGCGCCATATTCCACCGGCTTTCCAGATCGCTTGGCAACGAGGATGACCTCCCGGCAGTACTCCGTCGAATCGTTTTCCTCCACCAGCACCTCGAGCCCGATCTCGGATTCGTGAAATCTGGCTAACGTGGAAGTCATATCGGATTTGTGCGCTAGCAGTTGCCGATACGGCTCCGGCATTGCCTCCGATTCCAGCCAGTTGAAGGCAGCGGGATCAATTCCGCGATCTCTCAAGATCGACTCTAGCGAATGCGTCAATCGATGCACTTGGGCAGCTTCTCCACTCGCTTTAGACGATCCGGGAAGTCACGTGTTGCGGCAGGAAGAACTTGAAGAGCAAGTTGTCCACGCAAAGCAAACCTCGCCGCTCGAGGGTAATAGCCTGATCGTCGTACTTCAATAGGCCCTCGCCTTCTAGCTCCCTCAACTCGTTGCTGTAGCGATCGATCAAATCGACGCCGAACTTGTCTTTGAAATAGCCGACTTCCACCTTACCGAGTTTCATCTGCAGAAGAAACTCGCGAATAATTCGCTCCTCGGCGCTGGTTTTCAGAGCTCGATGGATCGGCAGTTCACCTCGCTCAATAGCCTCTGTGTACTGCCCGATCTCGTTCACATTTTGGTAGTGCACCCCAGCTATGTGGGAAATCGAAGCCACCCCTAAACCTAGCAGATCGGCCCCGGTCCACAGTTCATCGCGATAAACGAATTTCGTTTTCTCCGGATTGAGTACAGCGGTGTATCCACTGCTGATCGTATAGCCGGCGCTTTCCAGCGCCTCGAAGGCTTCCTTCACCCAACGGCGCTTGACCTGCCAATCAGCTACGGGAGCGGTTAGGGCTCCCGACGCCTTCATCTCTTTGTAAATGGTCGTGTTGTAGGGGATCTCCATCTGGTAGATAGTAACGCTATCTGGACGGAGCTTAAGAGTCTCTTCGATATTCCGCTGCCAATTCTCTTCCGTTTCGTCGAGCATCCCGGCAATCAAATCAATGTTGATCTGATCAAAATTTTCGCTGCGGGCGGCATCGTAAGCCTTGTAAACTTCCGGAGCTTTGTGGGCCCGGCCATTAATTTCCAGGATGTGGTCGTCGAAATTCTCGATTCCCAGACTGAGACGGGTAACGCCAATATCCTTGATGGCTTTTACCTTGCGAGGATTAAGGGTCCCTGGCTCGCCCTCGAAAGCGACTTCTTCCGCTTCATCCCAGGGCAAAGTCGCCTTCATCTTGTCGGTCAGATCCGTCAGCTGCGATCCCGAAAGATAGGAAGGCGTCCCGCCGCCAAAATAGACGAAATGAGGCTTGCGGCCCGCAATTCGCGGCTGTTTGGCGAAGTGCTCCAGTTCCTGGATCGTCGAGTCTAAGTAGTGCTTGATCTCAGAAGCGTTCTTGTCCGTGTAAACGCGGAAATAGCAAAAGTGACAACGCTTGCGGCAAAACGGGATATGATGATAAACTCCCAATTTCGATTGGTCGTCGTTAGGCTTTTGGAAAGCCTCTTCCACGTCTTTCTTGTTATCCGGAGACCAAAAAGAGAATGGCGGATAATTCGAAATGAAATAATTGCCTGCCTCGGTGGGCGTTTTTTCCTTTGTCTCCACGGCTTCAGCGCTACTGCTCATACGTTTTCCCTTATACCACATGCGAATAGATTTGATAAAATGGCAGGAATCGAGGGGTCCTGGGCCAGGCGGCTTGATCCCAAGCGTGCTGTCGCACGGCGGGAACAAACAACGCAGCCCAGGTCCTCTCGAACCCGTCCGCGGATGCAGCTCTGGCGGGAGTTCACTGCGTTAGCGTATCGCATACGACACTCGTGTCGCAAGCGATACGCCGCCTTATGCTGCTCCCGCCAGCGACTGCACCATTTTATCAAACCTATTCGCATGTGGTATTACTATGCGTCGCTTTCCCCCGATTCCAATGAGAAAAGCGTACCGCCTTGCGTGCCTATAATTATGCGGCCGTTAGCGAAAATAGGCGACGCCACGAGAGAGGCCCCCAACTCCATCTTCCAAAGCTCCTGGCCATCCGCTTGGCTCACGGCATAGAGCCAGCCATCCGTGGAGCCAAAAACTACGGCATCGCTGAAAGCCAGTGGAGAGCTATCCACGCGACCCGACGTGCGGAAGGCCCAAACCGCCGCGCCCGATTCCCGGTCAATCGCGTGAAGCCGCTTGTCCCGAGAACCGATAAAGACAAAATCTTCGTTAACCGCCGGAGAGCTGAAAAAAGGAAACTGCCTATCAGAATAAACCCAGAGCTCCCCTCGATCCCCCGGATCGAAAGCCATTACTTCATTAGCATAATTTCCGCTGTAGCCAATCCCTTCATACACCGCTACGGAAGAGGGAATGTAGGCGGTTGTCTCATACTGCTCGATCGCTTCCCCATTTTCCACGTTGACGATGTGCAGGAAGGCGTCGCAACCGCCAAAAATAATTCGCCGCTCATCAAGCATGGCTGGAGCCCCGTTAATGTAGTTGTCGGTCATATACGACCAAACTTCCTCCCCATCCTCGACCCGCAAGCACCTTAACAGCCCATCGTTCCCGGTAACGAGTACCCATTGTCCATCCCCAGCTGGACTGTTAACCAAATTGGCCCCAGCCGTTATCTTGTCTTCCAATTGGATTTTCCACCGTTCCTGACCGGTTTGCCGGTCCAAAGCGTAGAACTGCCCGTCGCTAGCGCCGATAAATACCGTGTCTTCCGTGATCGCCGGTTCCGCTTCGATTACGTCCTCCCCAGTGAAACGCCAAATTTCCTCGCCACTTTCGAAATCGATCGCGAAAAAAACGCCATCGTCAGTGCCGAAGTAAACGGTTCCATCGTAAACTCCTGCGTCACCAGAAATTGGCGACCCCGCCTCGAAAGTCCAAGCGGCCCTGGGATTGGTGATTATCTCGTCTGGAATGGATCCACTCAAACCCGAACCACCTCGAGGAAGAGCCCAGCTTTTGGTGACAGGTCCCGACTCCGCCTCGGCCGAATCGGCTTTTTCCAAGCTAGAAGGCTGACAAGCGGACAGCAGCAGCAACACCGCTATCCCCAAACAGACTAGACGACCGTCCAACGCCCGCTTGAAACCACTGAATCCCAATGCCTTTCCGATTGGCTTCACGTTACTCCTGCTCCTACTACCCCCAATGCTGACTGGTAAATCTCTTCGAAATCCTTCTTGGAAACGGACCGCGGATTAAATCGCCCCGTCCACTGCTGCTCGGCAGCCTCCGAGAGGCTTTCAACATCCAAAACCTTAACCCCCAGATCTACCAAGGTAGGTAGTCCCGCTTTCGCGATAATTCGTTCCAGCCAAAATTCCATTTTTCGCTCTTCCCGCGAACTCACTGGGACCAACGCTTCATACTTCTCGTAGATTTCATTAATTGCCGTATCGTTTCGATTGAAGCGAACCACGTGCGGCAGCATGAGGGCGACCGCGTGACCATGAGTGACATCGAACCGGGCCGTCAACGGATTGGCCGTAGCGTGAGCTGCTCCCAGCATGCTGTTTTCGATGGCTAGCCCGGCTAGGGCAGCCCCCAACTGCATGTTGGCTCGATCATCATCGTCCGGCCTTGCGTCGACCACCGATTCGATCGCCGATGCAATCAGACGGAAGGACTCCATGGAATATATATTGGATACCGGGTTTCGTGACAGGCAAACGGCCGTTTCTAAGGCATGAGCCAAAGCATCCAATCCCGTTAACTGAGCGACCAGCAAGGGCATCGATCGGGTCAAATCCGGGTCGAGCAAGGCTAACTTGGCCAAAGCCTTTGAATCCCCGCAGGCCATTTTGACATGCGTCTCGTCATCGCTGACCAGAGCGTAAGACTGGCACTCGCTTCCGGTTCCGGAGGTAGTGGGTATGGCCAAAAAGGGCAGAAATGGTTTTTTCGCTTTGCCGTAGCCGTGATAGTCGTTCATCCGGCCTCCGTTGGTGAGAAGGAAGTTGCAGCCCTTGGCCGTATCTATACTACTGCCTCCGCCAAGACCGATCAGCAAATCGATTTCGCGCTCTTCAGCTATTGCTTTGCAGGCAACCATGCAAGCATTGGTTGGATTCTCTCTGACCTCGTCAAATACAGTCGCACTCAAGCCGGCCGCTTCTAGGATCGATAAAACGCGATCCAAATGCCCTGCCATACGTATCCCCTTGTCGGTTACGATCATCGGTCGAAGGCCGCCAAGTTCAGCAACGAATTCGGCCAACCGCTCGATCATCCCGGTACCGAAGGCGATCCGCGGGCTGGGCCTGGCAACGAATTCCACGTTCAAGCGATTTTAAGCGTTTTGGCCTGGATAGCCCGGCGCCGGTAAAGGAATTCGAAGAGATTGCCTTCGTGCGGCTGCTCCCACTGTACCCAATTCGTAGGCACAGATCCCAAGTTCAGCCGATCAATGTCAGAACTCGCCATCAACTCCTCCATCCACGCCTCATCCTCAGTCAAAGCGGATACTACTAGCGTAGAGCCAATGACATTCAGCATTTCCGATTGGGGCATCTCGACGACGCTAACGAAGGGGAACATGTATTCGGTATTAGCCAAAGGGTGATTCGGATCGCTGCAGGCGATCAAAGTCGGACATAAGAACGTCTGACCAAATTTCTCTACCAGCCGCGGACCTTTGCGGTACTTGGCCGTCAAATCTACCGCCCCCGGAGTTTTAAGAGCGTCGTCAATGGCTTCGTCCATCATTTTGGCAAACTTCGCGTTAGCGAATCCGCAGAGCAAAGCGCTTTCGTCTTCCCGAGAGCAGGGCTCGATAGCTGCGAGCTTTTGAGCCAATGCGTTGGAGATCTCATCGAAGTGGGATGGCACCAGAACCGAGGATGCGTTAATACAGCTTCTGCCACCGTTAGCGGATACGGATTCGACCATTACATCGAGATGCTTTTCCCATTCTTCAGCCATGTCTTGACCAATGAGCACTTTGCTTCGACCCGATCCATGGACCTGAATATTGCTATACTTCGCATACTTTTTGACCGTCGCGTCGCTACCGAAAACAATACCTCTCCCGCAAGAAAGCAGTATCGCATCGCCACCATCATGAGTGGTGGGATAGAATCCGAAGGCCTCTTTCGGAAATCCCGCCTGGATCATTGCTTGGATAATCCGGTAGGGCGTTAGCGGGTCTTCCCGTCCCGGCTTCAGGAATACCGGCGTTTTCATAACCAAAGCAGGCAGCCACAAGGAATTGACGCCGGGCGAATTGCTGGGGAGCGTTACCCCCAAGCTGTCGGCGGTCGGATAAAAATTCATGTCGATGTCACCCAATCGGGCACATCCTTTATCAAATAATTCGGCTGGCAGTCCGCGCGTCAATCCGGCTAGGACGGCTCGTATATTTTTCAACGCGGCCGCTACCTTAAACATGTTGGATCTGCAGAGCGAATGCGGCAGCCCCGTTAGGCCAGAGAGTGCCGTCACGTAGTCGACAACCGCTTGCGTCTCTCCATCCATTCCAAAAGGCAGCTCCCATTCCAGGTAGATCTCTGAAGCCTTTTCCGCATAGTCCAACAAGGTCTCTGCAGGTATCTTTCTCAATGCGGCTCGGGCCCGCTCAATCGCAAGCTTGTCTCTGCGGATAATTCCAGCATTGACAACGCTCACTTCCAAACGGTCTCCCGACCTGAGAACCGTTCCGAGATCGTTCGTATCCAAACTCTTGTACGCCTCTCCAAAACGAAGGGCTGGTATGTGCGTAACGTTTTCTTTCATTTCTCTTTCCGATCTTCCCTGTTCCGAATTGTCTGGGGTCGCATTCTTCAATAAACTCCCTCAATCACTTTCTTTTTCGTCGATTCGAAGGGCCGGACGTCGCCTACTCCATCCCACGGGAATTGCTCGCACGGCTTTCTCCGTATGGCTTCGTCGCGCTCTAGGAATCGTGGCATGAAAAACTCTTTTGTCATAGTAGTTAATTCCACTCGACCATACTCGTCGTAATCGACGCCCTTGGTTGAATCCTTCGGATCTACTATTCTCAAAACCGCCCTTGGCTGCGGAGCATAGTAAGTAAGGCTGTAGTTGTCTTCTGGTGTCAGAGGACGGCTGATAGCTAGCCCCATTAGAGTATTTCCATAGGTTGGGGCGAAATTCACCTTCCCCTCCAGTGTTTCTTCGATAAGGAAGCGTACGTATTGAGGCGTCATCGTCGTTCCGCCCACAAAGACGCCCTTGATTCCCGCTTGGGGGATGGATATGCGTTCAGCGATTGCTTCCAAGATGGTCGGCGTTGTAAACATACAGCCAATTTCCCGCCCTTTGAGGATGGTGATAGCCTGCTCAACCACGTGCTCTTTGTACTTGCGAGCCATGTCGAATTCCCCATCGCGGATCAGACGCTTTACCCAACGCGGATCCAAATCGATGAAATAGCAAGCTCCTCCCCTAACGTTGGCCAGGTGCTCGATTGCCAGGCGTAAACGTCTCGGTCCCGTAGGCCCAACCATAAGCCAATTAGCTCCCTTCGGGAAAAAGTCGTCGGAGTAGAAGTCGCTAAACTCGGAGTAATCGACTTTGTAATCCTCCCATCCAATCCGCTGCTTGGGCATCCCGGTAGTCCCGCCAGTTTCGAACACATTGTAGGGACGGTCCTCGAACGCCGCAGGTATAAAACGGGCGGGATCCGTATCCCGGAGAATTTCGTCATCGAAATTCTCGAAACGCATCATGTCTTCGAAGCAGGAGATTTCCGTCAATGGATTCCAGTCGGCTTCCTTTGCCCAATCGAGCCAATAGGGGCATCCAGTTTCCGGTGAGAAGTGCCATTGCACCATCTCTCGCGTATATTGGTCGAGGGCAGACTTAGCAGCTGCGACCGCGTCGGTTTGATCGGTTGTCTGTGTCATGTAAACTTTGGTTGTGCAGTTGTGCAATTGTAGGTCGGCATGTTCAAGTAAGAGCCCGTCTTCGCCCTAAAACGTTCTTGTCCGAAATCGGCGCAGCCGATTTACACTTTGACCCTCTTTCTGAAAAATTTGTCCAGGGTTTCTTGCCTCGGGGGCTGGGAGAGGAGCGAACCCGCTATCATGCATATCGCGCAGGTGGCGAAAACGATAGCTACGGGCATGACTCCCGCTACCATGAAAGAGCTGTTTTTCCCGTATCCAGAAGCTTGAAACATGAGGAGCCAGGAAGCCGCTCCGCCAATGACTGCGGCGTAGGCCCCCAGCTTGGTGGCCTTCTTCCAATAGATGGCCGCAAAAATAAGTGGGAACAGGCCGGCAAATCCACTGAAACACCAGATTCCCAGCGAAAACACCTGACGCGGCTCTACCAAGGTAAGGAGGTAGGTTACCAATACGATAGCGCAAATGAACCCGCGAGCCAGGAGAACCAATTGGGATTCTGAGAATCGCTCCGGACCGTAGGAATGCACGACGATGTCCTTGGTAAACATGGTACCGACAGCCACGAACTGGGAGTCCAAAGACGACATGATCGCCGCCATGATTCCCGCAGTTACCAAGCCGCCAATCACCGGCGTTGCCAATTTACCCACCATCATTCCCAGTACGGCATTCGGGCTAGTGCCCTCGGGAATCACCGGCGTTACACCGTCAGGCATTACCGCCCCGGTCGCCCAAAAGCCTATCAGAATACAAGGAATCCACGTGAGCATAATAGCCAGTGGATGCCCAACCAAAGTAAGCCGAAACGATTTCGCCGACTTGGCTGTCAGGCAATTCTGAAAAAGATGGGGGAACATGCCAACCGACAGGGGAATCAAGCAATAGGAAAGGAATTGCATCTCCGTCATGTTCCCCGCTCTAACCGCCTTTGATGGGTCCGCCATGGAAGAGGCCGCTTGCAGACCTCCTAGCTTCGCTGAAATGGTAACGAAGGCAATGAAGCCCATAATTATGAATACGAGGGTCTGGAAAGTGTTGGCCCAGGCCGCGCTGCGCACGCCACCCGCGAAGATGTAATAGAGGACGACTCCTGAAATGACTAGGCATGTCAACCAAGGCGGAACGGCTCCCCCAGTCGAAGGAAAAAATTCGGGAAACGCTCCCCGCGTAACGCCCTGCATAACCGAGCCCGCTCCCATCAATCCGACCAGCAAATAAGGGATAATCAAGCCCACCAAAATAGGAAATAGAAGGTAGCCCAGTTTACTGCTCTCAAACCGGGCTCGAAAAAATTCGATTTGGGTGTGGAAGCCATTGCGCTTGCCCAGGGCCCAAAGGGGCAGCCCTACCAGGAAGAAGCAAGCCGAATGTATGAGAGCAGACGACGAAGCGATCTTCCCGTAAGTCCCGATCCCCACTCGAAACGACTCCGCGGTGCTACCTACCATGGCGAATGCGGTCATGGTGGTGCCGAAGATCGACATGAAGAGGACCGTGGGGCCAATCGAGCGGCTGGCGACGAAATAGTCGTTGGAATTGCCGCGGAACATCCGTCCGCTGAGGTAGCCAAGCGTTAATAGCAGCGCCAGATAGATGATGACGATGACCGTTTGAGTCATTGCTCTCCTCCTTGGTCATCTTCGTCTTCATGCGAATACGGCCAAGCTAGCCTAACCACCGCTAGCCAAAAGAGAGCCGCTAACACGGTAAAGCTCATATGATAGGCCAAGCCAATCGGCACGATCTCCAATACGAGGGAAGCATTGTCTCTCAACCAAAAGTCCTGATGGAGAACCAGCAGGACTAGGAAAATCGCAACTACGAGAGCGCGACTCACTCAGCGCCTTTCTTTAAGGCGTATAAATGCGTTTGCGTTGCCACGAAGAGTACATCGTTGGCCACTACGGGACTACTGTAGATGGGAGTGTAGAATTCGATTTCGTTCAGAAGCTTCTTTTCTTTCCCAGCCTCGAGCACAACCAATTGTCCATCTTCATTGGGCAGGTACACCTTTCCGTCGGCTACCAAAGTCGATCCCCAAATGCGACTTTCCGTCGGATGAACCCAATACACTTCACCGGTATCGGCATTCAAACAGTGAATGTCGCCATCATATTCCGCTACGAAAATCATGCCATTGTAGATACTGGGCGTGGAAACCGTCCTGCCAATGTCTTTATAGGTCCATATCGCCTTGCCCGAGATGTCTCCTTTCATGGAGGCGTCAATGGCGCTTAGCATGCCTACTCCGTCTCCGTGTTCCGGGTCCTGGCCAATCAGGGCGAAGGCTTTATTGTCGTGCACAACGACGGTGCTTATAACTTCGCTTGGCCCTGGATAGGTGGCGTACTTGATCGGGCTGCCATCCTTGGCGCGATACTCGGGAGGGTTGCAATCGTAGCGCCATACCTCCTTGAGAATTTCGTATCCGTCAGGCCCTACGACTGGCTTGGGCTCGAACGCGTAGCAAATGCCATCTCCACCTCCCCAAATGACTAGAGGCTCGCCATTGACTTTCCCATAAGCCGGCGAACTCCAGCTTGCGTGTAGTACACTTTCGGATACCTGAGATCCTTCCTCTCCCAACAGCAAACCATTTCTCTTGTCGAGAGCGACCAAAGCGGGGGAAAAAGGGGCCGGGATATTATTGTGCGACCAATCAACGCCATTGGAAGTCGCCACGTAAAGGATATCGTCGATAATCAAAGGCGAACAACTGGACACATTGTGTGGGAACACCCCTAGCTCTTCCCGCATATCGTAGATCCAAATGATGTCGGCATGCTGGCCGTTCAAATCGACGGGTTTGCCGTCCGCCGACATGTAATTGGCTTCGTCTTGGAAAGGGCCTTCGTTGCCGTCTGCCAGACCATTGATGTCGAGGCAAACCGCTTCGCCACGATTTGTGACCACGTAAACTTTTCCATCTTCAATAACGGGAGAGGAGCATAGCCCTACGTATTCCCAATCGCTCACCTTCCCCGCCCCAAGCTTAGGGATAAGAAGCTGCCATTCAAATGCGCCCGTCTTTTGGTCAAAGGCCATTAATACGCCTCGATCACCAAGCTGATTCGCGTCTCGAGGCGATTCGTTGTTGGTCCCTACGAATATTTTGCCTCCCCCTACTGTCGGATTGCCATAGGCTTGCGAGCCGAGCTTGGCCACCCAATGCACATTCTTGGTCGTGGACAGGTCGATCTCGTCCGTTCCCGGCTTGAAGTCCCCCGGCTCTACATCGACCGGGAGGTTTTTAGCATGGCCCACCATGTTGCGATCAACCGTGCCGCCCCACATCGGCCAATCTGGCTGAGAGCCCTTGTGCCCGTCTGCCTGCATGTTTACGCCGATAACAACGGCTAAAATTCCTGTAGCGTATTTATAAATACTCATGGTTCCTTAGTTGTTTGGAGTGATTTTTAGATTATCAATGAATACCCTCTTTTGGGCTTGTGGAGACAGGGCGTAAATGGCCGGAGCCCCATTTCGATGAAGCTTGTCCACAGGGACTTCTATGGTCCAGGCATCCGGTTCCGGCTCGTCGCGAATCCAAGCTTTCGCCTGAACGACTCCTGATCCGTTCCCATTGTCTTTGATTTTCGTTTTGAGGCGATACCAGGTGTTCGGCCTAACATTGAAGCTTACGGATTCTTTGAGTCTGTCGTGATTGCTAGACACCTCGAGAATTCGCCAATTACCGACCAAGGCAATCAAGTAGCGCTGATTCACTAGGCCGATGGACGACATGATTCTCCGGTTTCCGTCCGTGAGGACATCGGCACTAAACGTGTAGTCGGAAAGATCGTGATGAGCGACGAAATTCATGGTTCGCTGCTTGATAACCGAGTCCAGCACATTGGTGACCACTTTTTCACCCTCTCTCTCGATAACGCTCCATTTAACCCGAGCTCCGAGCCAGGGTGAGGGCGGGAACGCTACCGACTCGCCTAAATGGTTTTTTTGGGTAAGTTCGAAATCACTGAAATCCTCGCTGTAATTAGCTCCCGGAACAATGCGGCCTCTGACTGATTTGGCGACCCCATTGGCCGTAGCTTTGATCATGCCAGCCGCGTAAGGAGCGTTGCGATCCACCGTCATGGTCGATCCTTTGAAAGAAGCCGCCAAAGAACCGGCATCCCACTTCACGTTATCCAGTTTTTTGATACGCTGACCCACTGAATTGAGTCCCCAAACGGTAAACTCGGTAGATTGGCCACGCATCGTAGCGAATTCGGCAGGAAGTATCTGCAGGTCCGAAATTGTTTTATCCTTAACCCGCGTCTTGGACTGCTCGACGCCAACGAATTCCCCCTTCCCGCTCCCGAAACAGTGCAAAGCCTCTTTCGTCTGTATGAACACTTTGCCGTCATAAGCCGATGGGGCCGCTAGGCAAACCGCTCCCATGTCCGCTTCATCGAGAATCTCCCCATGATCGTCGTGCGGCTTTACCACAAACGCCTTGCCATCGTGCATCGGAATATAAAGTTTGCCATCAGCATAGAGGGGCGAGGCATGAAGCTGATCGGGACCTAGCTTCAGTGACCAAAGAGTTTCTCCCGTTTTGGCATCCACGCAAAGGAGCTCTCCCGTCGCGATCGTGGTGTAGACGCGGCCATCGTGCAGGACTGGGGAACTGCTGAAGGCAACATGCTCGTCGTTGCGCCAAACCTCATCCTTTTCTCCTAGGATGATCGGCTTGTCGCCGGAGGGATATTCTTTCGGGATCCGGTAGCAAACCAATCTACCCTTGGAGGTCGTATCGATGTTCTCCTTACCATGCACAGCGATGATCTTGTCGTCCTCATAGTAGAGAACCGAAGCATTGACGCCTCCTTGGGAAATCATAACGCGCCACACAGGTTCACCCGTTCGGGCGTTCGAGCAGATGACCGCTCCCGAACCCGTTCCGGCAACGAACACTCGGTGACCATCAAGATCGCTGAACACAGGCGAAGAATTGGAGCTATCTACCGGACGAACGTCAGGAGATGAATACCAAGCTAGCTCACCCGTAATCTTGTCGAAACCGTAAAATCGGTCGCCTGGAGGGCCCGTCGTTCCCCAGTTCGCGGTGATCCCCCTGAAAATAACGTATTCTCCATCGACTACCGGGCCACCCGTTCTCCCGTTAGGGAAAGTGAGGCGCCAATACTCCTCTAGCATAGAATGTTCCCAGAGCTTGTTACCGTCGCGATCAAAGGCCAGAGCCAGTCCAGACGTGGGCATAAAATATACGTTGCCCGTTTCCGGATCGACGCAAGGCGAGCCGATGCCATAGCGGTTATAAACATTGTCGCTGAGAAAGTCTCGCGACCGGTATTCCCAGAGTTTTTCGCCCGTATCCGCATCGAGGCAGAGAAGCGTCTCTTCAACAAGCTTCCCTTCGTTTTCTTCGTAATAGCCGAAGAGGTAAATCCGTCCATCCGCTGCTACCGGGGCTCCCCCCCCTTTAACACGGTAGCTCCACAAATGGCTTTCGCCATCTGGCTCAATGGAATCCGGAAGATTCATTTCCAGCGAAACGCCCGTTTGCAGCGGTCCGCGCCAATTGAGCCATCCATCGACTTCTTTCGCCTCAGCTGACGGGTTGAAGCCCATGAGGACAGCGACCAGAAAACCGAAAGCGATTCCTGGCATGGGCCGTGCCCTCCTTACCGAGAAGGCGACGACATCAACGCCAATATTTTGCTGCATAGCGTTCAGGTAACAATTTTGCATAACGATCGATTTAAAGTCCGGATTTCCCGTCAGTTTGCTAAACTCAGTGAAGGAGCCCAAATGATTGTTCGAGTTTCATCAAGGATGACAGGAAAAGCCCAAAGCATTTCTCTCTAAAGACAAATAAGAAGTGTCTGACAATCTGGATTATCACAATAAAAGCCCAAGAGTAGACCCCATTTCAGCCTAAACTTGGGGTATCCATGTTTCGTTCGCTCGATTTTACCGATCAAGGCCAATCGTTTGGACAATCTTTTGTCGAAACATCCGCCGTACGATTGGCTCGTTGTAGGGCTGACTCTGAGAGGCGAGACCCGATTCCAGGTCTGCGTGTCAGCGCCCAAACAAGCGTTTTGGCAAAAATCGCCGGGCGAGCTCGATTCGATAAAAGAGGAATACTCAGGGGCAACGAAAAGGCCCGTCGAGCGACGGGCCTAAAAAAGACGGAAAATTGCATGGGCGTCTACTCGCTCCAAGGGGGAACGACGCCTGAGGAGCGGGCGTAGGCAATCAGTTGGCCCAGATGCTCGTAGGCATGCCCGCCCACAGCAATGGCAGCCCCCATTCGGTTCGAATCCTGGCCAAAAAGTTTTATGGGTTCAGCCAAAGCAGCATCATCCAAGCTTCCAACGGCGTCCTTGACGAACTGGATTGAGTCTTTGAGCAAGCTCACCGCTTCGGCCTTAGTCTTGATGTTCCGAAATTCTCTCGGATTGACCCCCGAGGGAAGCTCTTTGCCGAGAAAACGAGAGCCGATGCCGTAATTCGCTTGCGCGACGTGCAATACAGCTTCCCGTACGGATCGAATGCCGTCAGCCGGCCGCCATTCCATTCCTTCCTCAGAAAACGCTTCTGCCAAGCTGACGAGCTTATCCGTTTCCGCAGTGTAGGATTTCAAGTAGGTTTGGACAAAGAGCGGTTTTCCATGATGGGCCGCGAATGTATTGGTAACGAACCCGGCTATGAGCAGGATCGGCAAAAAAGCGCTACGCATTTTCATAATAGGACGAATCGTTGGGTTGGTTGAAGATTACCGCAAGTTAGCGCGGGATATTACGAAAATTTTCAACCAGTCGGCTCTCTTTGTCCATGATAAAGCCCAGGCCCGTTCGAAATCTGAAACCTCAATCCAAAATCCATCGTTTCTTTGAAACTGGAAGC
>Ga0181582_10000404_pt1 | contig 30476 bp, 35 predicted proteins | sample 071ome_32_FD_132438 | JGI IMG/M metagenome (GOLD analysis project Ga0181582, IMG submission 132438) | Coastal salt marsh microbial communities from the Groves Creek Marsh, Skidaway Island, Georgia - 071405AT metaG (megahit assembly) | ecosystem: Environmental > Aquatic > Marine > Intertidal...
ACCACTGGGATACCGAGATTGAGCAGGGAAGCGAAACCCCCACCTCTCCTCTTTTGGTCTTGATCCGAAAAAGCTAAAAAGGATGGACTGGATCGACCTCCTTATCGTAATCCACACCCTCCAGACCAAAGCCAAAAAGCTTAAGAAATTCCTGCTGGTACTCATTGAAGTTGGTTAATTCATTAAGGTTTGCCGAGTCAACCTGGGGCCAGAGTTCCTTAATTTTTTGCTGCACGCTATGTGCCATTTCCCAATCATCGAGCCGGATGCGACCCGCCTGATCAAGATCCAGGGAAGCATCTGATCCATAGAGCCTATCTTTAAAAAGACGATTCGTTTGCTCAATGCAACCTTCATGAGTGCCCAGCTCTCTCATCACCTTAAAAAGCATAGACACATAGAGCGGGACTACCGGAATGGCAGAGCTAGCCTGTGTGACCACTGCTTTGTTTACGGAAACAAATGCCTGCCCGCCGCATAATTCCTGCATGCTTTCGTTCAAACGGTGCCCCACGGACTCCAGGTGAGCCTTCGCTCTGCCTATCGTTCCATTTCTGTAAATGGGCCAGGTAACCTCTGGCCCAACATAAGAATAAGCAAGGTTGGTGCAGCCATCTGCGAGTAAACCCTCATCCATAAGCCTGCGGGTCCATAATTCCCAGTCCTCTCCGCCCATCACCTTTTCGGTATCAGCGATCTCACTCTCATTGGCTGGATCGATGGTGATCTCCTTAACCTCAGCTCGGTCTGTATCCAATGTTTTATTCTTATAAATCATGCCCACAGGTTTTAGGCAGGCTCGATAAACAGAACCATCTGCAGGGTCGGTACGACGAGGAGACGCAAGGCTGTAGATCACCAGGTCAAACTGTCCGCCCATTTCTTTGGCTTTGTTTACTACTTCATCTTTGCACTCATGGGAGAATGCATCGCCAAAAACATCTTCTGCAACCAAGCCTTGCTCTTGGGCCAATTTTTGAAAAGCATGGATGTTATAAAAGCCAGCACTTCCCGGCTTTGCTTCCTTGGACTCTCGTTCAAAAGAAACGCCAAGGGTTTGAGCCCCACTGGCAAATGCAGCAGATATACGACTTGCGAGCCCATATCCTGTGGATGCCCCAATTACCAAAACCTTTTTCGGCCCTTTCCCTTCGGCAAGGGTGACTTGGGAGGCTTTCTCAGCCTGTTGTTTTACATTTTCCATGCAACCCGCAGGGTGAGCAGTTATGCATACAAATCCTTTTATTCTTGGCTTTATGATCATGATTTAACTAAAAAATTCATTCGCAAGATTGCGAAAGATTATCTTTAGCAACATATCAACCCCTGCGAAAGCTCAATTCATTGAAAAAATACAAAAACAAGTTTTTTAAAAGAGGGTTTACCAAATCGTCAGACCTGGTCTCCAACTTCATGAATTTACCAAAGGATCGGGCGGAGCGAAGAACCAAACATCCCCTCCCTATGGTGGATTTGGTAGAAAAGGTCTGGGAGCACTGGGGAATTGGAGAAGAAGAAACCTTAGAAAAGATAATCTCCGGAAACTGGCACAAAATTGTTGGCCGGAAAATGGCAAGTAAATGTGCACCAATCAATCTATCCAAAGACGGGAAAACCCTTCATATACGGGCCGCAAGTAGTACGATTAAGCAGGAACTCACTTTCCAGAAGACTGAAATACTGAAGAAAATTAATACCCTGAAGGGCTGTAAAGGAGTCCAACAAGTAAGGGTCCTCTAAACAAAAAAAAGAAACGAAACTCAATCCACTGTCAGTTCACTTCCTTCAAACGGTAATGTGGAGAAAGAATTGAAAAGAGGATCGCTCCCCCTGCCATTAATCCGGTCCAAAACCAAAACTCAGCGGATCCATTAAGTATATTTTGGCCCGCTTCACCGGTCAGGAAAAACTTAATCGCCGAAGTTAGGTAATTCCCCAGGGAAACGGTTAAAAGAAAAAGTGCCATGACCAAAGATTTCATAGACTTGGGAGATTGGGTGTAGGCAAACTCTAGGCAGGTGATGGAAACCATGACTTCGGATGCAGTAAGTACGAGGCACGCCAGAACCTGCCAAAAAACATGCAAATCATGCCCCCAAAAAAGCAGTTCCTCAACAACACTGACGATTAAAAAGGCAAGCACCATCAGCCAAAACCCATAGCCCATTTTTTTCAGGGGAGTTAGCCTGGTTCTTTTTTCAAGCTGGGGGTATATAAATTTACTGAATATCGGGACAAGCAAAAGGATGAACAGTGGATTAAATACGGCAGAGACTTGGGCTGGTATAAGTTCATAACCTCCCCACAGGGGAACCCATTCCGGAATCATGCGGTCGAGTGCTCTTGCCTGAATCTGCCAAAGGGTGCCGATCTGGTCAAATAACGCCCAAAAAAGTACCACAAAAGAAAATACTCCCCAAAGTTTTATCAGAGACCATAGGTTCTCCTTTCTTTTCAAGTCTTTAAAAAATTCGGCACCCACTGGAGGGATGTGTACAAACTGTTTTCTTCCCAGCCAAAAAACCAGTGTCGCCAAGGCCATTAACACACCCGGTAAACCAAAAGCAAAATGATGGCCAAAAATAACTTCTCCCTCTTGCTTCGCTCCCACCAACCAGGTGAAATAGGGATAGATAGTTTCCCCAAAAGTTCCTGCTTCTCGCTTTGCCTCCAGCAGAAAAGGAGTTAGTAAACCAGAAGCAAATGCCCCCAGGTTGATCGATAAGTAAAACCAACCAAAGACCTTAGCTAATAAGGAACGGTTTTGGGGACCAAACTGATCCCCCACATGGGCAGAAACACAGGGCTTGATCCCTCCTGATCCAAAGGCAATAAAAGCCAACCCCATAAGTAATAAAAGCCTGGTGTCCCCATACCACTCCATACAGGCAAGGATGCCGTGCCCTATGCAGTAAACCAGTGAAAGCCACAGAATGGTCCTGTATTTCCCCAAAAAAGCATCCGACAGCACCCCTCCTATAATAGGAAACAAATAGGCTGAACCGACAAATAGATGCACCCAGGCCTCTGCCTCTTTATCAGAAAATACATCCGGCTCTCCATGAGGTTGGCAGAGATAAAGAGTCATGTAGGCAAACAGGATCGAACGCATCCCATAAAAAGAAAATCTTTCCGCGAGCTCATTCCCCACAATGTAAGGAATGCCAGTAGGCATGCCCGTTATGTTTTGGGGGGATTGCCTGTACACTGGTCTTTTAGTTACGATTGAGCTGATCGATCCCTCTCCGGCGTTCTGCTTCACGGTCGAGATCATCCATGATCTTTACTTTTTCCTCCATTGCAGGCTCGGAAGGAATTTTATCGGAAGACCCATTCTGTCTGTTTTTGGCAAAGTAATTTCTACCAAAACAAAAAGCATTTAGTAAAAAGCCAACGAAGGACAAAAAATAGGTAAAGCCCGAATGGTAGTAAAATGAAAGAAGGATTCCTAAAAATAAAAAACTGTTCCAAATGAAAACTGACTGTTTGCACCAAATTTGCATGAATATTTAAAAGGTAAAGTTATACAAAATTGCAACAACATGAAAAACAAATGGACTATTGAAAGAGCCGAACCTATGTTGGCGGTGTGAATAGCAAATCCAACTTGTTTCTCTTTCTTCTCACCTTACTGTTTGTTGCATCATGCGAAAAAATACCGCTTGGAACTGAAGTGCTGGAAAAAGTTACCGACACAAACCAAAGCACAACAGCCCCCCAAGAGGAGTTGCCCCCAGTAAGTGCTGTACCCCCTGTGCCTCAAATCCCTAAAATAACAAAACCAGAGAAAGATTTACCCCAAGAAGTGGTTCCTCCAGTTCAAGAAGTAGAGGCTTTAACTCCTGAACCGCCAAAATTTACCGAGGAGCTACTTGCCGCTGTTCAAAATTGGGCCCGTATACCCAAAAGCGTATTTCCAGCGAAACCCGTGACTTCCACAATAGCGGTTAATCTGGTAGCTAAAACATCGACCGGGCAGGTAATTGGAAATTCATTGAGCCCAGCAGGTACCGAACTTCAGGTACTGGGCGTGAAAGGTAGTACTCTAATTGTTGCAAACCTCAATAATACAAAGCTTCAAGGAGAGGTAAATATTGATGAAACTGACTTCAAGCAGTTGCTTGCCTATCGTTTTGAATTAAACCGAAGAAAAAAAGCTGAAGCACGCGATAATCCCGCAAAACCTGCAAAGTCGCAAATAAAGGTAAGTCCGAGTAAATCCGCGCCCCGAAAAGCAATGGACATAATCCCAGATCCATTGGATTTTGGCCACGGGCGGTTTTGTATTTGCCGTGACTGTCGCGAAAAAAGGTTGGCCAAGACTGGTAGCCTGAAAACTGGATTCGGTATTGAACCCTAACCCCTGTAGACCCATGCAAAAGAAAAAGAAGAAATCCATCGAGATTGGCGACTATGTAAAAGAGGTTGTTGCATCCAAGGGAAGCAAAAAAAGATGCGGAGAAATATTAATGATCTTACAGGACGACCCTGGTGACCCGACATGCGAACTTATGGAAGTTAATCCGGATGACCTTAGTCCCCTGGAAAAAGGTTCGGATGGCGTGCAAATGTTTAAAACGAAAAGATCAAAACTCAAGCACTACACCCCCAGAAAACAATTATTCTCCAAGAAAACATTTGAGAAGGGGGATGTCATACAACTCAAGCGCGGTTCAACCTTCAAGTACGGAAGAATCGTATGCTTTGTTCACCCGGACGGTTTGTATTCTACCTCCCATGAGGAGGGTTATAACGGCAAAGACCTGCTGGAATGTGTTGAAATCGATAAAAAACCAGGATTACTCCAATTGATCGGTTCAGACGGAGAACCCAAAAGATTCCAAGCAAAAGGAAAAGACTGTAAGATTATGAAAGTCATAACCAAAGACTCAAAGGGCGAGGAAACAACGATGCACCGCCTTGATATACCAGAAGAGGAAGATTAACCGTATACTTTTAAATCACGAAGAGCACATACCGACATCCAATTCTCTTTTGGATAAGTGCACCCTTTTAGATGATTTAATTTTGTATCCTGTAACATAATAATAAGCCCTTTGGCTGGATTGTATTTCATAGCTTATTTTCACTTTTCCATTTTCCCACTTAGTGATGCACCATTTTAAATCGTAAGCATGCATGAGATATTCTATCGTCTCATTACGATTCAAATAGTAAATACCATCCAGTTTCAGTGCCATTTGAGCCAAAAAAAAGCCGTGGAATACACGGCTTTTTGAAATTTAGGTGATTGGGCTTATCAATTATCGTAGGTACCAGCTTTAATTTTCTGGCATGAAGCAATGGATACTCCCACTTCATCTGCCGTTTCAGCGAGGGTTTTGCCAGAGGCAAGAAGGCTCTTCACATTTGCAACAACCTCGGGAGTGACCTTTCCCCGACGAGACTCGATGCCGAAACGTTTATAAAATTCTGCTCTCGAAATAGGAGGAATTCCTTTCACATAACATTCAAGGTAATCAACCACGGAACGAAATACTTTTCTACCATCTGCCCGGACATGCCTCTTGTGGTCGTCCTTAATTGATGGGTACAAAGTCGATAACTTAACCTTATCAGGTTTGGATTTTTGACTTTTTATTTTTTTCTCAATTTTAGCTTTAAGGGCTTTTAATTCTTTAATGTCTTCAATGTTATCTAAGTTCATAATAAAATAAGGTAAACTCCATATAATTAATCATAATTGATTAAAGTAAAGATGAAACTTTTAAATTATTTTTCGATCCAAGTTTCTGTACTGAATTGCTTCTAGTAAATGATTTCTTTCGATAGATTTACAACCATCTAAATCTGCTATGGTTCTCGATACTTTTAATATCCTTGTGTACGCACGAACGGATAAAGAAAGATGCTTCATTGCCTGCAATAATATATTCTGATTTTCAGTACTTAAACTACATACTTTCTCCACCATAGAATCTGTCATAGATGCATTCGTCTGAAACTTTTCATGCAAAAACCTTTTTGACTGAATATCTCGGCATTGCTCGACTCTTTGCCTGATTACTTTTGAACTTTCGCCCTGTTCTGAATCCTGTATTTCAGCAATATCCACGGCTGGGGCATCAATATGTATATCAATTCTATCAAGCAAAGGACCGCTTATTTTTCCGCGGTATTTTTGAATTTGAGGGATAGAACATCTGCACGAGTTGTTTGAATCACCAAGAAAACCACATGGGCATGGATTCATGGATGCAACAAACATAAACTGACTGGGCAAAGTAATTTTCCCAGCACTTCTGGAAATCGTGACCTCTCCGTCCTCCAGGGGTTGCCTTAGCACTTCAAGCACGGAACGCTTGAATTCGGGCAACTCATCCAAGTACAAGACCCCATTATGAGCTAACGAAATCTCGCCCGGCCCAGGGTTTGTGCCCCCTCCAATCAGCCCAACATCACTAATGGTATGATGGGGGGACCGAAAGGGTCGGGCCATCGAATCCGCATTGAGTGCCCCACCCTGTCCGACAGCGGAATAGATTCTGGCAACTTCAATAAATTCATCCAAGCTTGGCTTAGGCAAAATAGTAGGTATCCTTTTGGCTATCATTGACTTACCTGAGCCTGGAGGCCCAGATATAAGAATGTTATGCCCCCCTGATACCGCTACTTCAACTGCACGCCTTAGGTTGTGTTGTCCTTTAATATCAGAAAAGTCATGCTCCAGACCTACCGCATCTTTTAAAACCTGATGGGATGAAAGAACCGGTTCCAGATGCACTTTGCCCTCCAAAAAATCGACTGCCTGAGCAAGTGAATCCACCCCAAACACATCTACCCCCTTCACGATCGAAGCTTCTTTTGCTGATTCGCGAGGCAAAATAACTCCCTTTAATTTTTGGTGTTTGGCAAGCAGTGCCATTGATATTCCTCCCCGGATAGGGCGTATTTGCCCAGATAACCCTAGCTCTCCTGCGATCAAAAAGTCCTCAAGCGGGGTTGGGCTTAGTTGTTTGGTGGATGACAACAGGCATAGGGCAACGGGTAAATCAAAAGAGCTCCCCTCCTTCTTTAAGTCAGCAGGGGCCAGGTTTATGGTTACCCGGGTTCTCGGCAGAGAAAAACCGCTGTTTGATAAACTTGAGTGCACCCGATCGAGCGACTCTTTAACCGCAGCATCTGGCAATCCGACCAGAACGACACGTGGGTCCCCACGCTCGCCACTATTTGCCTCGACGGATACTTTGGTAGCACAGACCCCAATGAGGCTGCCAGAATGTGTGCTGGCTAACATGATGGATGTGTTTCACTGCGGGTTCGAATCAATGCCGAAATTTCCCTGAAACTCTCATGGTCTGCATTCTGTAATTGCCGATAAAGGAAGCTCTCTAACGGAATGACATCCACCCCTTGGTAGCGTAATTGAGATAAGCATTGTTCATGGTCACTGAGCCTTCTTGCCCCCACACAATCACAAAGCACTGTTACTGAATACCCTGCCACCAATGAATCCAGCGCGGTTTGGTAAATGCAGATAGGGGTTTCAATTCCGCTAAGAATGAGATGCTTGCTTCCGGTTTGCTTTAATTTTTCCGTAAAACTGGCCGTACCTAATGCGGAAAAAGTAGATTTTTCAATCAGATGAAAATTGGTTATACCATCGAGTAACTCAGGTATGGTCCGACCTAATTTAGAGGGCACTTGTTCTGTAACCACTACAGGTAGATTAAGTAATTTAGAAGCTTTTATAAGTAATGCATTTGATTCAAGTAAAACATCTTTGCTTGCAATGGAAGGAACCAATCGCTCCTGTAAATCCATCACTACAATGGATGCAAAATTATTTACCTCTAAGGGAGAAAGTTTGCTTTCATTCATAAATTATATTTTGATCTACTTTTTATATTTCAGTTATTACCAAAAATGAAAGGCATTGGCAGAAAAATTCTAGGAAATCATCAATTTTTTTTACAGATATTTTGTATTGTTCTTCTTTTATGCTCTTTCTCCTGTTCCAGAAATGGATATGATCCAAGTAAAATAACCCATCGACCAAGAATCTTTTTGGAAGGTGGTGCCCCTATCCCAATCCTAGATGAGTATGATATCGCAGGTACGCAACTGGGTAGTTTTTCTGATATTTTCAACCCTGACAGCGAAGAGCGTATATTTGGCATATGGATCGGACTGGACCGCCGGGCGGGAATGACCCTCCAAAGAGAAACATCCAAGCATATAGGAAGAAACTTAAATTTGGTTGTCAATGGCATGGTAGTTGGATTTCACCCGATTGAAAAAACCATTACCAATGGCTTTATCCCTTTTATGTTTACCCATCGCAGGTCAGAGGAAGAAGTATATGCTTTCTACAGCAAGTTAGAAAGCTCTGTCCGGCAAATTCAACTTGAATTAAAAAACCAAAGAAACTAGCCATGCGGTTTCGTAAAATCGCTCGTTTATTGGGAGTAGTTTTTCTGGTTTATTGGGCGGGATTACCTGCGGTGCAGGGTGTTGAATTTTCCCTTTCCTGGCCTACCCCCAATCCTTCGTTCGCCAAAGGACTCGGTTACCATGCTTTCCTTCAAAAAACGGGCCCGGATAAAGATTTTTCGTCCGGTGCATTTGGTTGTGTTAGAAACAATGGGTCTAAATTCCATGAAGGCTTGGATTTATTTCCGATCAAGTCCACATCCCAAGGAAAAGCAGAAGATTCTATATTTGCGGCCATGGATGGGGTTGTTGCCTACCTCAGTCATAGGGCCAGCGACAGTGCCTACGGGAAATATATTGTTTTGGAGCACAAGCAATTTTATCCCGTGATCTACACCCTCTATGCACATTTGGAAAGAATAGAACCAAGCTTATCGGTAGGCAAAAAAGTTGGGGTTGCCCAAGCTATTGGACAGATGGGCAACACTGCCTCTTTCCGGATTCCCCTAAACCGATCACACCTGCATTTTGAGATAGGAATTCGACTAAGTGACAAATTTGACAAGTGGTACAACAGGCAAAATTTCAAAACCAGTAATAAGCATCAAAACTTCAATGGTTATAACTTGGTGGGCATTGATCCGATTAAGTTCTACTCCGAGTACCAAAAGAAATCCTTTTCGTCCCCTTCAGACTATATCCAAAGTCTTCCTGTTGTCACTAAAGTGCAGGTTAGAAGAAAAAACCCTCCTTTTATAACGAGGAGAAACCCGCCTAATGGAAGCACTCTTTCTCCAGATTCTATCAATTCCTGGGTTTGCTCCTTTGGTCCATTCGGTTTACCTGTCCGACTGCAACCATCCGCCTCCACTTTTAATGAAACGGTCCGGGTGGTAAGCTATGACGAAAAGTACGATTCTGATTTTTGCAGGAAGTTGATTGTCAGAAAAAAGGGGAAACTTTACCCATCTGAGCAACTTGAAACATATCTAGAGTTAATTTTTCTTGATTAAAAAAGCCTCCTCCAAGTTTAAACTCGCATGCTTTGTGTCCCCCCATGGGTTGGGACATGCAACACGCGTTGCAGCGATTCTTCAGGAGATTGCACGAATTTTTAAATCGGTAGATGTTCTGCTTTTTGGAGAAACACCGAAATGGTTTTGGGAGAGCAATTTGCCCAGCAACTGCTCCCTCGCATTGCACCATCTGCAAACGGATATCGGGTTCGTTCAAAAGGTCCCATTCCAGCACGATGCTTCCCAAACTCTCAAAGATCTACATCAATTCCTGGCCTTTTCCCCGTATAAACAAAAAGAAATACTCAAAATAATTGAATCATTCCAACCCGAATGCATCCTTTCTGATATTTCCCCCCTTGGGGTAGAGATTGGGTCGAAGTTAAGCATCCCTAATATTTTAATGGAAAATTTCACATGGGATTGGATTTATCAACCCTTCCAGGAGCAACTTTATGCTTACAAAAACATAATCCAAAAGCTCGCCCATACCTACTCAAAAGCCAGCCTCCGATTACAATGCCACCCATTCTGCAAAGATATCCCAGAAGCTAAGAAGTTACGCCCGGTGTTCAGGGCACCTTCGATGAGCAAAAATGAGGTTCTGGAAAAACTTGGTTTTAGTGAGAAGGAAAACTATGTTTTGGTGACCACGGGTGGCATATCAATGAGGCACGAGATCAAAAATTCTACATCTCAATACAAAATTATAATCCCCGGACTGCAACCAGAGATGAACAGGTGGGGTTCTTCGATCATTCATCTGCCCATGAACTCATGCATTCCTTTCCCAGACTTAGTCAACGCGTCTACCATGGTGATCGGGAAAGCTGGATATGGAACTGTCTCCGAATGCTGGGGTATGGGCATCCCATTTATGGGAGTCTTTCGGGATTCCTTCAGAGAATCCGAAATCCTTAGGGTGTTCTGTGAGAAAGAATTGAAGTTCAGGGAAATTACTCTGCCTGAATTTCTTGATGGTTCATGGTCAGAACTCATTACGGAATTGCTCAAAAAACAAAGCAGGCCCATTGCCGCAAAAATAAATGGTGCCCACGATGCCTGCGTACATATTCTCACACACCTAGGCAAGGTCTAGTCTCTATCATGTTAGTCAAAGAAAACAACCGAGACATGTTTTACAGCAATATTACCGCTGCAATTCTGACGATTCTTGTAGTTCTTGGCCTAACATCCATTCAGCCATTTCCGAGGCGGCCAAGCACAGAATTACAAGAAATGAAACCATTGGAACTGCAATGGCAAGCAAGCAAAACAAAGAACAAACTTTATGCAGAAGCAAACCCATCCATCCCTGATAATCTTCCCGACGAAACGCATTTACTAAGCACCAAGAATCAGCAAGCAGCTCAGCCAAAACTCGACCCTTCTATCAAAGAAGATGTAACGCCCAGCATAACGGGTGAATCCCAAAACCAAAAGGTTATCGAACACCAACTTAACCAGCAAAAAAACTATCCGCAACAGGTGGTTAAAGGAAGCAGGAAAGAGCTAACAGCTAGCCCGCCCACACCCAAAACAACATCCGTAAAATTAAGCGTAGAAGTTGAAAACGGAGATGGCACACAAGTAACTCCCATAGATTCGGCATCTGGTAGCAAAATAATCAACCTGTCATCCCAGACAAAACAAGAAAACAAAACAAACGGCTCACCAACTCAGCTTTCTCAGAAAGCAAGGACATACCAACCACGACCTAAACTATCACCGGATGTTCTTAGCGGCCCTCTTCTAAGGAGCAAAACCCGCGCACCAAGGAATGGTAAAATAGCAATAGAATGCAGGCTCAACCCGTTTGGGGTGTACATGCAACAAATGCTAAGATCGATCGAGAATCAGTGGGCTGAGTTAATAAAAAGTTCTTATCGATTTATGCAGCAGGATCAAATTTTACCTAAAGTAACTTACACCTTCACCCTGATGGATGACGGTTCGATCAGAGGGTTACAAAAAACATCCATCGGTGATCCGTTAAACTTATCTTCTGAACTATGCAGGCAGGCAATTGCATCCCGGGTGCCATTTGGTGAATGGGAGAAGGAAATGATTGCTGAATTCGGCAACTCAGATCAAATCACCATTACCTTTAATTATCGGTAATTTAATATCTCTTATGCAACCATTTGCCTTACCTCTTCATAGACAGTGTGAAGTTCTCGCCTATCACCCGAGCGGAATCTGGGCGATTAATAAAAGAAACGGAGTCTTGTCCCATCCCAACAAAAAAGAAGGCTACAAGAATTCAGTTTTGCAATGCCCATACGATTTTGAAAACGAAAGGTTCCACTGGCTTGATGAACAGGGGCAGCAGCAAACCTTGTACTTGGTGCATAGGCTAGATTCTGCTACTTCCGGAGTCCTGGTTGCGGCTTCGTCCAAAGAATTGGCAGGTGTGCTGAAAATTGCTTTTGCCAACCGTGAAATCCATAAAATATACCACGCCATAGTGGAATACAACGGCAAGCCCGTTCCCGAAATCTGGAAAGATTCACTGGTTAAAAAATCTTCACAGGGAAAAATCAGGGTCGTCAAGAATCGTGCCGGTCTTCCAGCCATCACAAAAGCCAAAATAGACAGAAAAAAGAGAGGGGCTAATTATTCCATAGCCCTGCTTTGTCTAACACCTACAACCGGCCGTACTCATCAATTAAGGGTGCAAGCTGCATTAAGGAAACTGCCCATCATCGGCGACCGTACCTATGGAAACTTTTCTTTAAACAGAAAAATTGCTCGCTTGTGCAAAGAGGACCGGTTGTTCCTTCATGCTTCCCAAATCAATATCAATATAAAGACTTGCACTGGTGAAAAAATTAAATGGGAGGTGGAATCACCCTTGCCCAGATCTTTTGGCAGACTGCTAAGCTAAATGCCTACAGGTCAAAACCAGCAGAAAGTTCCACCACATGCCCTTGCAACCGATCATAGTTTTTATGAGCGGCAGTTAAATAGTGACGGTAGTCCATATGAATTGACCAGTTTTCCATAACCCGGAAAGACCAACCGAGAAGAAAATCATAACTAAACCCAACCCCATCATAATTTTTCCCAATAAAGCTTTTATCAATAAACGAAAGCCCGAGACCAATGCCTCCACGGAGGTCAGCCCGCTCCCCAATCGTTTTTTCCAGAATGAAACGGCTTTGCAAGTTGTGCATTTGCACCTTTCCACTTCCACCAGTCGAGGGATCATCAATACCATGAGTAGTAAAGCCGTATTCGCCCTCGATCCTTGTCGCTCCAAAGTCATTCCCAATACGCAGTCCAGCAGTTACCCCACTGTCAGAATGATAGCCGAGCTTCCCTGTGCCAGTTCTTACCGCACTATCATCGGGAAATACGGGTCCAATAAAAGGGCCAAAATAGTAACCGATTCTTCGCTGAGGAGTTTTCGGGGCGTACAAATCCTCGTAAGCAGTAAGCTCTTCTGTACCTAACGGAGGATCCGACGCAGGGACAGTTGAAGTTTCAGTCGATTGAGGTACTGAACCCACTTCTCTTTGCTCTATAGATTCAACCTCTTTGGAAACTTCTTCAGGTAAAACTTCTTCAGCCTGATCATTTTCACTGGAATAGCTGTCCAGCGTAGGCAAATCAACACTGGGCAGAATGGGAGCTTTCTCAGGTGGTAATGGTTCGGTGTCGATCGTGCTTGAGAATGGGACTTTGATCGGGTCAATCTCGAGATCATTGGCAAGAAGTTCATTCACAAACCTTCCATGGGCACTTGATTTCAAACGGAGGTCGGCAATTTTTTGAGCCAAATCATCTACCCCGAAGAGTAAAGATGAAAACGGGGACGAGAAAACGAGGGCAATAAAAAGAGATTTCTTGAAAATACCCATCAAAAAAAAGAAAGCGCCGGGCGGTAGATTGGCGGGAACCGCCCGGCGCGGGTGTGGTGGATGGGAAATAGAGTTATTAACATTGTAGCCTATCTTCATTCGATGCAATACAATTTTTTATTGGTACGGATATACACTTGCCCGCCCGTTAGAGCGATGGAAGATCGGGTCAGATCATCGTAGTCATCACCCATTTTGGCTGAATTTAAAATGTCTCCATTTTTGGCAGAAATGACCAAGACCTCCGCATTGTGATTCATAATGTAAATCTTATCATCCGCTCCAGTGGGTGAACTTCTCCACTTATATTTCCCTGGCAAGTCAACCCTCCAAAGCACAGTCCCGTCATCAGGGGATACCTTTGATAGGTTTTTTCTAAGGTCACTTAAAACATAGAAGTGATGGTCATAAAAGAGAGGCGTGGGCACATCAGAGGTGACACTTTTTTCACTTTTGGTATCCCAGGCAAGTTCAACCGGCTGATTGCCGGAAGGGAATGAAACACCATATACGGGAGCATTTTTGGGAGCACACACAACAACCTTTCCATCTCCAACAACTGGTGAGGGGACTAACCGCCACCACTCCTGTTTATGCCCAGGGTTCCATGTACCCCAACGCCACAACTCCTTACCGTCGGAAGGATTGTGTGCAGTAAGAAAATCACCCCCGGACACCAGAAGAGAATTTTGGTAAGGAATTATGGTGGAGAAGGATTCCCGTGATTCTTTTCGGGCGGAAGTATCTCGCACATGCTTCCAAATGGTTTTCCCGGTATGGATTTCGAGGCAAAGTAAATAGGAGTCTGCGTTCACCTTCCCCCGACCATGCACCTGTTCATCGCGCTGCAAGACGGGTAAATAAAGCTTGTCGTTCAGGATGGTTGGGCTCGTGGAAAAAGTCCACTGAAAGCAAAAATCTCCGTAGTCCTTTTGAATATTTCTTACCCACAAAACATTGCCTTGGTGACTGTAGGCGACCAAGTCTCCGTTTCCATAGAAAAAAACAACAACCTGCTTCGTTGCAACCGGAGATGGGCTAGAATAATTTGAACGGGAATCCAGCTGAATTGAGGTACCATCGGATTCCCCTGGCTGATAACCGGTTCCGGGATTTTTAGACCACAATACATCGCCACTTGCACGATCAATACACATGGCAACCAACTTTGGTTTTTGAGTTTTATCAGAAGGTATATGGGTGCCGGATAAAAAGACTCTGTTGCTGAAAATAATGGGCGTGGATGCTGAGGGACCACTCAGATTAGCAACCCACTTGACTCCTTTCTCAGGACTAAAATCGAACGGGTATGAAAATTCAGCATCCTCCGCAGAACCATTAAACAAGGGACCTCGCCAATTTGGCCAATCAGCACATAAAGGTTGAGCAAAGTAAAAGACAAAGAGGAATAAAATGGGTCTTAGGTCTAAGTGCATTTTTCGAATAATGATCAATTTGGAAATTCAGATAACGGATTGATTCTTGTCATTTTCATTCTCCCTTTGCAACCCTTCTGCCCAATCCAAAAAGTCATCCCCGATATCAGGCTCCAAATTTTCAATATTTGGAAACTCTTCCGCAAAATCTAAATCGATCTCCTGATTTAGCCGCTCTCTCTTTTTCTGGTTGAAGTAAGACTTGATCTTAAGAATTACCAATACAGTTAATCCAAGCAACAAAAGATTAAGTACCACAGTCCACATCGGTATCTCGCTACCTTTGCAAAACCGAATCTATGAACTTTTTAGACAGGTCAAACAAAGCTTCATTGAAAGCGAGCACTTCTATTTCCTCAGAGGCAGAAGCATCCAGTGGCAGTTTACTGGAAAACGATCCGGTCACTGAATCCGCCCCCACCTTTTTGGCAACCCATTTTGCCTCGACCACTATATTTTCGCTGATCACTTCAAAAACGGAGAAAGAAATCGAAATATCCCAAGCAAGCCCTTCCTTTCTGCGATTCGGAAAAATGGAGGACTGAGAATGAATAAATTGATTTTGGATATTTAACCCAACCACTCTTGCAATACCATCCTGGAGTGGTTCACCCCACCGTTTACTCTCACGAAACTTGATCGTGTGCTGGGTTGGACGAACCACCATACGTGGATCTTTCAAATATTTGGGTATTTCAATTTCCCGAAGATAAAAAGTAAATTTCTCATCTTCAACTAATTGGGTGTCGGGCAGGGGCAGATCTGTAAGTAGATAGAAATCTGGAGCTACATGGTTAGACTCTGGAACGATGCACCCTTTCGAAAAGAAAAGAAGCATGCAGGTAAATAGATGAACAGTTTTACAATTATTCCGCAGCATTTACTTTCCCCCTTAACAGTGCCTGAGGATTCCTCTCCAAGAGATCCGACAGGTTTTTTAATGACTTAGACATTTCAGATAAGTCGTGCAGTGCATTCACCGCACCAAAACGAAGGTCAGAGTCTGGAGCAAGAACTTCTTGCAGCCTGTCGTTTACCAAGTCTAATTTTTTTAAACTTTCTCTGACCCGGGAAGAGGTTTTTCCCACATTTTGCGAAAGAAGAGGTAATTCAGTGGAACTTAAATCCAATAACTGCTTGGCACTTTCGGATAATAACAGAAATGACTTTCTAATCTTTTCGGTTTGCAGTTCATTAAGTTGTGCGGTTGCTGACTCCAAAAACTCACTGACTTGCTTGCTCAATTTCTCAAGGTTTATGCTTTCACTAATCTCCGCGAAAATGGACCCCTTGCTTTGTAGAACCCTGTAGCCATATAACTCCTGAAGCGTATCATTGCTATCGGCCGAATCAAAGTCTGTTGCCAAGTTTACATAGAGGATTCCTGTGACAAAGCTTTCCTGCACAAGTTGCCCAACTAGAAAAGGAAGAACTTCGGGCTTAAATGAACCATCCTCGCTAAAGATTACATTTCCCATGGAAACTTTGTGTCTGTCCACAAGTTTTCGATTTATCTCGATTAAGACAGGCACAGGCCCTTCCTCTAATGCGTCCCCAATAAAGAAACGCTCAACCCGGCCAATTTTTACTCCATTGAGCGTAACTTTGCCTCCTTCATTTAGGCCAAAAACATTTTCATTAAAAACTAAGACAAACCTTTCATTGTGATCTCGCCAACTTGCCAAACCTCCCGTGAAAAAAAGAAAGCCAAGAAAAATGAATGCTGCTCCAAGTGTGAAGGCACCAACCAAAGTACTATTAGCCACATTTTTCATTAGATTATGATTTTATCTTCAAGAATTAGAAAACAGCAACCCAAGAGTCGTCACAATGGGTCTTGGTCCACCGCATTGGTGCGAGACAAGAAATTAAGAACTTCTTGATGTTTGGAAGAGGTTTTCATGGTTGTAGGCAACCCTTGATCGACGATTGATTTGGTGCTTGGGCTCAAAAAAATTGAATCATTTGAGATCTGGAAGATACTATCAAGCTCGTGCGTTACCACAACAAAAGTAATTCCCAGGGAACTTTTGAGCTCAATAATCAGTTCGTCCAGTTGGCTGGAATTTATGGGATCCAATCCCGCAGAAGGCTCATCCAGGAAAAGAATTTCAGGATCCATAGACAATGCACGGGCCAGACCCGCCCGCTTCTGCATTCCTCCGCTCAACTCAGAAGGATACAAGTGTTCGCATCCGGATAGACCAACTAGACTGAGTTTGTAGGATGCAATCTCCTCAATCTCCGAGTTTTTCAGTTTGGAGAATGTTTGTAATGGTAAAGAGATGTTCTCCAGAAGATTCATCGCCCCCCAAAGAGCACTACCCTGGAACAAAACACCAAAATTCGACACTACTTCCTGGTTGGCAGAATCGGACTTCCCCCAAAGCAACCCATTTCTAAATTCCACATTACCTGCAACTGGCCTAAGCAGACCAGTCATTGACTTCAACAGGGTACTTTTCCCGCAACCACTCGGCCCCATCACTGTGAGGCATTGTCCCTGCCTAACCTCAAAAGAAATATCATCCAGAACAGTATTTCGACCATACCTCAAAACGAGCCCATCGACTTTCACGATCCAATTGTTTTCAGTAGATACAGTCATCGATAACCCATAAAACTAAAAAATATTTCAAAGCACGCATCACAGATCACAATCAATGTAATAGAGACCACAACCGAGGAGGTTACGGACTTACCAAGTGACGCAGAACTGCTCCCTGTAAACATTCCTTTGTAACATCCAACCAGACCAATGATTAGCCCAAATGCCAGGCTCTTAATTAGACCTGAGTAAACTTCCCACATATTTGTCAGTGCCGATTGAGTTTGCTCAAAGTAATGCAAAGAAGAGAAATCCATTACCTGTGTACCCACGGTGAGACCGCCCAAGATTCCCACAACATCCGCATACAATGTAAGTAGAGGTGTCATGAAAAATAAAGCCAACGTTCTGGGCAGGACTAAAAAGTCCATCGCAGGAATGCCAAAAGTCCTTAATGAGTCAATTTCCTCCCGAAGTTTCATCGCTCCCAACTCAGCGGCGAAGGAAGCACCGGTTCTTCCTGCCATAACGATTGCGACCATCAGTGCACCCATTTCTCTAACCATTGCCAATGAAACCAAGTCGGCAACATAGATGGTGGCATTGAACTTTTCCAGTTGGACACTTCCAACAAAAGCCATGGTCAGACCAGTAAGGAATGCGATTAAAGTGACGATGGGTAATGCGGTGGCACCGCAATCTCTGCATGCTCCAAAAAAATCGCTAAATCGCATATACGACCTTCCAAGTAGAAGTTGGCCTAAAGACAGCAACCATTTCCCCCAAAATGTGGAAAACTGCTGGCACGCTTTTACAAAAGAAAAGAGAGAACCTTCATCTGCAGGATCCAACACATGGGATGAGATATTTTTTTCACCGGTTCGCTGCCGAGCAAAAGAAAGAAGGTTTTGTAGTTTTTCCGGCAAATTTGTAAAATCCACCGAATGATCGTTTTTGATTAAGTCATTACGAGCCTTAAGGAGAAAAACCAACAAAGAGGAATCCCATTTCGAATCTGGCTTTAGAAAGAATCTGCAATTCAAAGAAACTGGGCTTTTTTGCGAAAGAAAATGATTCCACTGTTCTTTTACCTCACCAGATTCCACCCTCAAAACCCAGTCTCCCGAGAAGGTAAAATCGACACAGGTATCATTATGTGTAATTTGAAGGCTTTTAGACATAAGCATCATTCATGGAATATTCATTTATATTCAAATTCAAACCCCGCCTGCAATCTTTCATATTATGAACTCCCAAAATGAGAAGCGTGGCATTCTTTTTGACCTGGACGGCACATTGATTGATCAGTTCGAGGCAATCCACTCCGCATTTTCTAAAACCCTTGTAAGCATGGGCTTCTCTGCACCGTCCTACAACGAAGTGCGAAGGGCGGTGGGCGGAGCATCTGAGGCTACGATGACAAAGCTCATTGGTCCCTCGCGGGCAAAAGAAGGCGTGAATAAACTTCGTCCAATATTTGAGAAAGAAATGTTTTGCGGGCTGAAACTACTCCCTGGCGTGATGGAAGGAATTCAAAAAATAAAAGCAAGCAACTTTAAGTGTGCGGTGCTGACAAACAAATATGGGCCGCATGCGAGGTCTGCATGCAAGCATCTGAAAATCGATCAATACCTTGAGTTCACCATCGGGGCAAACGATACAAAATGGAAGAAACCTGATCAGGAACTTACTTTCCATGCCCTCGAGAAACTCAACACCCAGCCAGCTCAAACAATTTATGTTGGAGACTCACCCTATGACTTTCAAACGGCAAAAAACTCTCAACTGGAATGCTACCTCGTCGCCACTGGCACCCATAGTTTTGAGGAACTATCCAAACTCAATGGAGATAAAACCTACCGTAATTTCAAAGAGTTCGTTCAATTTCTTTTAGCATAGCCGTAAAAGAAAGCTTACCCAAGTCTGGGTTGACTGGGCAATCGTTCCGGCCTAACTTAAGAAACCCTAACCCTTATTATTATGACTTCTTCTTCCCCAAAGTTGTCAAAAGCAATGAATCGTATTCAGGAAACCGATATCGATTCTTTGCTTACTGACCCCTCCGATAGTACATCTAAGTCTTTTGTTACGGTTGTTTTTCTGGCAACTGATCCATTTGATCTAGATCCAACTGAAACCCATCAGGCTGTTCCTTTCACATGCTCCTCAGTGCATGACTTTCTAAGGCAAGGTCTTCAAAACCATCCATTTGTTGTAATCACTGAAAAAAACCGACACGAATGCTCAGCGATCCAACTTGGTCAAATTTTATCTAAAAGATCAAGCTGCCCATTCAGAATAATTTACAAGACCAAAGAAAATCCTCATGAAATCTTAGAGGAGGCAAACCATGCCATCGGCCAAGTTCTTGCTTCTTGCGAGCTCGAAAATAAAATTATCCAGAAAACTAAGGACATTTTTAAGGAAGCTCAATACAATGAGTTGTTTACATCTCGGGATTTCAAGCAGGCAAAAGAAGTACTGCGTGCACGCGTTCGTCAAAAAATTGAAAGCGAACCAGAAAAGTTTCTCGAAGATGCAATCTCCCGCATCCGTACTTTTTGATCCCCGTCTCCTTTAAGACTTTGCAGTTATATACAGGATTGTTCCTACGGGAATGCATTCTGACAATTCGATCGCATCAGCATTAGAAACCTGTATACATCCTGAACTAGCGGGTGAACCTAATTTAAGTTCATGGTTCGTGCCATGGATGTAAACATAGCGATCAAAAGTATCTATTCCAGGACCCCGATTGAGCCCATCCTCCAACCCTTCCATTCGAAGAATCCTGGATGTAATTAAATTTTCCGACTGGGTTGCGTCATCACACTCCCAGTAACGAAGACCAATTGGTTGGCGCCCCTTAAAAACCATACCCTCCGGCTCCCCTACCCCAATGACCTTCGATATCTTGTGTAAACCCCAGGGCGTGCCCAATGAATTTTCGACACAACTCGGATCTTTTTTCGAGGTGGAAACCACATATGCTTTGACACAATTTCCTTCTTTATAATGATACATTCTTTGCTGTTTTATAGAAACATACAACATGCTGGATGTTTCCTCTAAACACAGCCTTTCGAGGCTTCTCAAACATTCAATCTTTAGCTTTTTATTCATTGAAAAAATTCAAATTAGGAATCGTAGGTGCAACTGGGGCAGTTGGCCAAGAAATTTTAAATCTTCTCGAAAAAAGGGAATTTCCTGCAAGTGAGATAAAACTGCTTGCTTCTGCGAGATCAGCAGGAACTGAGATGGAGGCATTAGGAGAAGTTCATAAAATCGAAGAAACCACCCCCGACTCATTCAATGACCTAGATGTTGCTATTTTTAGTGCTGGTTCAGATAACTCTGTAAAGTTTGCCCACGAAGCAGTCAAAAGAGACTGTGTGGTGATCGATAACAGCTCCGCATTTAGAATGGATTCCTCCGTCCCTCTTGTTGTTCCCGAAATAAATGCAGATGAATTGGAAAAACACCATGGGATTATTGCCAACCCAAACTGCTCAAGTGCGATTGCCCTCATGGCGATCTATCCTCTGCACAAAAGGTTCGGATTAAAAAGATTTTTCGCTTCCACCTACCAGGCTGTCTCCGGTGCTGGTGCAATGGGCCCCATCTCCTTAGACCAGGAAGTAACTGAGATGGTTACTGGTGCTCCCGTACCAAATGCCTTGCCCTCCGTGTTCCCCCACCCCATTGCCTTTAACCTAATCCCACATGTCGATCAATTCCGCGAAGATGGGTACACCAAGGAGGAACTTAAGATGCGTAACGAAGCGAGAAAGATTTTATCGTTACCCAACCTCAAAGTCTCCTGCACCTGTGTAAGAGTGCCCGTTTACCGGGCCCATTCCATTTCAATCAATGCAGAATTTACCGACAGCGTGAATTTGCCCGATGCCCGGCAAACCCTAAGTTCATTTGAGGGGCTGGACTTTGTCGAAAAAACTGGAGAAAACACCTATCCAATGCCAATCTACACCTCAGAAAAAGAAAACTGCCAGGTCGGAAGGCTTCGTGTGGACCATGCATCTGACAATGGCTTGGCATTCTGGGTAACTGGAGACCAACTTTGGAAAGGGGCCGCACTTAATGCTATCCAAATTGCCGAGGAAATGATTCGAAGAAACTGCCTCAGGAAAATATTTTAGTAAATTGGCAACAGAGTTGCTTACTGGGCATTATGAATCCAGTCGTAGCAACCAGTTTAATCAACCTCGGAAGTAATATCGTCAACAAAGCCTTTTCTTCCGCAGGCGAACCGAAAGCTGCCCCTGCGGAGGACTTTGAAACCAAGCTGAGAAGTTTTCAAAACAAACCAATCGACGAGGCTCAACTTGAAGGCATTAAAAATGAACTTCTTCAATCTCCCGAGCTCAAGAGTTTTATTGAGAAAAATTCGAATTGTACCATCTCCCTCGACCAACTTTCAGATGGGTCCATTCGTGTTTTATCCTCTTCGGGTGATTTTTTAACTTTGAATAAGGAGTCTCCCTTACTCGCGAAAGCGGATCAGTTCCTGAACGCATCATTAAAAAACAGTGCAAACCTAAATCCAGAGAGAGCCAACTCTGTGATTTTGACTGGGTAAATTTTATCGGGCACCTTTTGGCCCCACCCCATGCAACCTCCTTCAGATTTTTTATTAATCGAAAGGATCAATCAGTGTCCCAAGCTTGCTTCGCTTAGAAGTATTAACGATACCTTACGCTCGCTCTTAGATTCTGAAGATAGCTTTTTAGCCCAAATCGCAGAAGTCATCCGTCTCGATCCTTCACTGACCACAAGGGTACTGGACCTGGTAAACTCGATCTTTTTCGGAAGCAAGGATAACAAAAGAATTAGTGGGGTTGAGGAGGCGTCTATTTTCCTGGGTCTTAACCGCATACGAGAACTTCTTTTTGCCACACCGGTAATTGAGGAGATTTTAGAACTTGGGAAAAACACAGAGTCTTTTCCATGGGAAGAATTCTGGAAAAACAGTATTGGTACGGCGATTTTAACGAGGGAACTTCTCTCGGTGCTAGAAATAAGCTATGAAGAGGAGGCAGACTATGTTGCGGGGCTTCTTCACAACCTAGGCATTTTGATCCTTGCAATCACTTTTCCCGATTACTTCCAAAAGGTTTATTTAAAAAAGTACGATTCTCCTGAAGAAATCATCGAGGAAGAGGAATCTCAAATTGGATGGAGTCACTCGAAAATTGGTGCCTACTATTTATGGAACCATCATATTTCAGATGAAATTGTCGATGCCATTCATTGGCATGATCATCCGAAAAAAGCCAAAGAAAGCCCTAAATTAGCCGCAGCTATTCAAGTCTCCCAATCGATCGTGTGCGAACTGGGTTTTACTGGGTTAGATAAATACAAACAGCAGCCCGTGGGTGCATACCAAAAGTTGGATGGGTGGGAAATACTGACCGGAGAACTCGAAAAACCTGAAAAAATTGTCAGTGCCATAGAAGAAGCAACTCAAAGGCTTAACCAAAGCCTCAATGGCATTTTTTAAGAAGGCACAAAAGGAAAGGACTTTCCCTTTCTAGTGCAACCACTGATCTTGCCGGGCAGCCTTGGCAACTTTGAGAGCACCGATAGCGACGAGAGGTGAATAATCTTTTTCTGAAAGGCGAACCTCCGGATTTTCATAGCCCTCTTCCACGAGCCTCTGCTGAATCTCCTGGTCGATATTTTTGATCCTACTTCCGCCCCCCGTGATAATAATATTTTGAAGCAATGAAAAGACGGACTGAGGAGAAGCGGAAGCGATCACTTGTTTCAATGAATCAGTTATTTCATCGACCAACCGGTTGCATGCTTCCCCCACTTGTTTACCTATTTCTATCTTCCTCGGTTTGCCTTCCACGGGAACTTTTACACGGATGCCAGACTCAGGTTCCCCAACATAAGAAAATTCTTCCTTAAATCCGCGTATCATTGAGATAGGAAGGTTAACTTCCGGATAATTTTCACGAATTAACTGGTCCAAGATCACATCCACCTCATTCCCACCGAAAGGAATGCTTAATAAATCCTGGGGCTTGGGGAAATAACCCTGAATAATACAAAAGTCTGTGGTGCCTGCACCGATGTCGACAAACAAAGAGTTACTTACAGGATCTTTGTAATCAGGCTCCTGAAGCTTTTCTTCATCTCTCATTCCCAGTGCAGCAAGAAATGGTTCTGGGATCAAAAGAACACCATCAAAAACTGACTTCGCCGCCTCTTCTAATTTGGTTTTGGCTTCATCATCGGCCACTGCGGGGATACCGATTACACAAAGAGCATCTGCTTTTTGCTCCGGGTCAACCTGTTCTCTCAAATATCCCAAAAATGATTTGGCTGCCTCAATGTCTTGAATGACCCCATCGCTCAGGGGATGGACAAGGCGCAAATGCAGCTGGTTGGCAAGGGCATCATTTCCGTGAAGCATCCCTGAGTTACCAGGCAGAATCCCAGCCAAGATACCCTCCTCTGGGTACCCCACCACTGTTGGAACTAATATACCATGGTGTTCACCTGACCCCGGCTTGCTCAATTTACTCAATACGCATGACTCCAATGTTCCCAAGTCGAGTCCTAAAGGTAGCTTCTTTTTGGCAGAAACAGGTGCCGGAGAACCCCCTTCCTCCTTATCAATATTTTCGTCGATTGAAGCTTCAGTCATGAATGTAAATTTTCGCTAGGTTAATTAGATTCGTAAGAGAGAATCTCATCAATCATTTCTTCGATTTCGTCAAACCTCAAACCTGTACCCGAAGGAGGGTCCAAGTCCTTCAATTGATTTTCAGACAGTTGATCACTCGGCTCAGGCACCTCATTGTTTTCTGCAGATGAAGCCACTTCATTCACAATTTCCTCCAATATAATTTGACCGCCAGCATCCTCGGGTGTGCCACCTTCATCTTTCTTCGGCAACTCAAGTGAATCATTATCCACCGCAAGGGCATTCCCCTTTTCAGTGTGCCCCCCACTTCCCCCTGAAGATAAGCGGCTCCCGACTTCATGCAGATTACTGGCCAAGGACTCAACATTCTGTATTGCAGTATTCAGACTGGAACTCATCTGCTCAATTCGTTTGGTAATTGAGCTAACTTCATTTCGAACCATTTCTGCGACCCGCGTTTCGAAACGACCGGCAAAAAGATCAAATGCAACCGAGAGCTCATCAGCACGGGATGACTCATCATCAAACATTTCCTTAAGCTTTGCTTTTTTTTCAGATGGATCACTCGGGTTCGTTTTCGCCCACGCTACAACTAATCCAGGAATTTCATCCTTAAGGACTTGGACGGCACCTGGCTCATCTCCTACCAAACGCCGAACGCATGCCCTACGAAAACCTGCCTTGAGAGCTTCTAGGGGGGATGCGGCTGATGCGGATGGGGACATAAGAGAGCAATTCTGCAAATGTGATCAGGCTTGTACAACTCAATTCTCTACCAAAGAAGAAAGGAATTCTTGATCTGAATCCAAAATACATTTTTCCACTAAACCTTCATTCATCCCTAACTTTGTGTGCAAAAAAGTGGTGAAATCGCTAGGGATTGGCGCCCAAAAGTTTTGGCCATGCATTGAGTCTCCTAAGGCTCGCCCATGGAGTGCCTGCCTAGTCATCCCCAAAGTGCCCAACCACTCGTCACGCCAACCCTTTTCACAAAAATCGAGGTAAATTTGCTCATTTTTTCCGTAAAGTTTTTCACCAACCAAAGGGTGCTGAATCCATTGAGCATGCACACGGATCTGGTGTTTTCTACCAGTTAATGTTTTCACTGCACAAAAAGTATAATGATTAGCACTAAAAAGAGGGGTGAAGAGGGTCTCGGCAAATTTTGCCTTCCGGCTGTTTCCACAAACCTGTTGTTTCACATAAACTGGACTCAATGGGTCTTTACCGAGATGGGTTGATACCTTTTTCGGTTCCTCTACCTCTCCTTCCAAGATAGCAAGGTAAGCACGCCGGACAGTCTTTAACTCGATACCCTTTTGCCAGTGACTGGCCGCTTTTCGGTGTTTTGCAAGTAAGACAACCCCACTGGTTTCACGATCCAACCGGCTGGCCAAATGTAAAGTTTCCACACCCAAGTATTCTTTAGCCACACCGACCAGGCTTGAGAATGGTCCGTTTTTAGAAGGGTGACAGACCAACCATCCCGGTTTGTTCAAAACAAGAAGGTCATCATCTTCAAAAAGGATCCATTTTTTAAACTCATTCAGGCAAACTAAAGGGGGATCAAGAGAAGTCGAAAAATCCATGAAATAAAAAAAAGTAAAATAAAATTGGAGAAATTGAAAAACCTGTGGTTCGTTAAAACTTAGCCATGTGCATTTCTGCACAAGTAAACAACCAAAATTATAAACGCATATATGAAGAATAATCTGATCTTATCCGGGCTTCATCTCTCCCTTAATGAAAATCACAAAACTGTGGTTGCTTCTAAAATGGAAAAAATATTCAAACACGAAGAAAAAATTATTCGTGCTCGAATCGAGCTTGAACGGTCCGCAAAGTCTTCATCTCACGAAAACGAATTTGTGGCCAAGGGTCATTTGGAATTAAAAGGTACCACCATCACCATATCCTCTGCTTCTAATAATATTTATAAATCGATAGACGACCTCGTAGAAAAGCTGGACCGGGGCCTCCGGAGGAGATCTCGTCTCAAAAAGGTTAAAAGGAAACACTCTTCCCTTCAGGAGTTACCCCACGCAGCCTAAGCGTACTTCTGGAACTCAAAAAAAAGCTCATCCTTTGGGGTGAGCTTTTTTATTGGACTGGTTGAAGGAATTTAGAGCAATTGCTTATAATTTTGCCCACTGGGGCAAGCTTACCCATGCCCTCATACCCACACGCCAATTCCCCAACCACGGGATCAGTAAACTGAACCCCCCGGTCCCGTAGGATTTTGAGGTTCCGCTGGGTTGCAGGATGTTGGTACATTTTTCCATTCATAGCAGGAGCAATCATCACAGGTGCCTGGGTGGCCAGGTAAATCGATGCAAGCAGGTCGGGGCACTGGCCTTGGGCAAAATTAGCCAACTGGTTGGCCGTTGCCGGGGCAACCAAAAATAAATCAGCCTGATCAGCCAATTCGATGTGGCCAGGTTGCCATCCATGCCCCTCTTCCCACAAGGATACTGCGACTGGATTTCTTGATACAGTCCCCAGGGTTAATGGAGTGATAAAACGGGAGGCAGATTCAGTCATGGCAACAAAAACCTCGGCACCTGCCTTCCTTAACTCACTGGTCAAATCAGCAGCTTTGTATGCAGCAATTGAACCGGATACACCCAGAACAACGACTTTCCCTGCCAAGCCTTGATGATCTGTATCTTCGGTATCCATAAAGTTTCTACATTAGGCAACTCAACCTGGCAGACAATCATGATTTTTGAATGATTTCTAGGTCTTTTCGATTAACTCTTTCCAATTTCTATCAATTTGAATAGTTGTTGAGATTCTGAAAATGCAAAAAAGCCCGATAACAAAGTATAAACCATGGGGAGTGATTGACCTCCCCCACCGTCAATGGCCCAACCGAACCATTGACGAGGCACCCATCTGGTGCAGTGTAGATTTGCGCGATGGCAACCAGGCCTTGCCCATTCCCATGGGCGTGAAGGAAAAACTGGAATTGTTTCAACTCCTTTGCCAAATTGGGTTTCAACAAATTGAAATTGGTTTTCCATCTGCAGCCCAGACAGAATTTGATTTTGCGAGGAAACTGATTGATGAAAACTATGTGCCTGATGGTGTCGCTCTCCAAGTTCTAACCCAGGCAAGAGAACACCTCATTCGTAGAAGCTTTGAAAGTTTAAAAGGAGCGCAAAAAGCAATCATTCATGTATATAATTCGACCTCTCCTCTTCAAAGAAAAGTAACCTTCGGCATGTCTAAGGAGGAGATCAAGAAAATTGCGATCGAGGGAGTTGCCTTGGTTAAAAAACTTCTGCCTGAGCTACCAGAAACTGAGGTGCAACTGGAATACTCCCCTGAGAGTTTCTCCGATACCGAGGTGGAATATTCGCTGGAAGTATGTGAAGCGGTCATGGACGCCTGGGAACCGACTGCCAATAACCCCATTATTTTAAATTTACCCGCAACCGTTGAGCTCTTCACTCCCAATGTGCATGCAGACCAAATTGAATGGTTCTGCACCCATTTAAGGGAAAGGGACAAGGCAGTTATCAGTCTTCACACCCACAACGACCGAGGAACTGGTACCGCAGCTACTGAACTAGGTCTGCTTGCAGGGGCGGACCGCGTGGAAGGTACGCTTTTTGGTAATGGGGAGAGGACTGGAAACTTAGACATCGTTACGGTTGCTCTGAATATGTACAGCCAAGGCCTGTTCCCAGAATTGGACTTCTCTAACATTGATCAAATTCGCGAGATCTATGAGCGAACCACTGGTATGACCGTTCACGACCGCCATCCCTATGGGGGAGATCTTGTTTTCACTGCCTTTTCTGGTTCTCATCAAGATGCGATCAAAAAAGGGATGGACCTTAGAACCAAGGACGGAGCGACCGACCAAGATCATTGGCAGGTTCCCTACCTCTCAATCGACCCTCGGGATATCGGCCGGTCTTATGAAGCAATCATACGTATCAACAGCCAAAGCGGGAAGGGAGGGGTCGCTTATGTACTTTCCCGGGAGTTCGGTTTAGAACTACCCAAACCGATGCACCCAGAGGTTGGTTCATTGATGAATGAAAAAGCCGATTCGGAATCACGGGAACTTGCAGCTGAAGAGATATATCAGGCTTTCAAAAGTGAATTCCTGGAAAACCATTCTCCTCTTAGGCTTATTTCCTACCAGACAGATAAAATATCTGCCGATGAAATCTCCTGCACTGCTCAGGTTGATCATAACGGAGAGAAACTCGAAATCTCAGGACAGGGGAATGGTCCAATCAATGCATTTGTTCACGCCCTTGAACACGGCAATTTAAAAGACTTCAAACTGACTGACTACCGCCAGCACTCCATCGGCGGTGGCTCTGGCACACAGTCTGCCGCTTTTGTGCAACTGCAAACCAAGGCAGGCCGGGTTGCTTATGGTTGTGGTATCCATGCAAGCATCGAAAAGAGCGGACTGCTCGCTTTAGTTAGTGCTTATAACCGTGTGCATACTTAGCAGAATGACCAGCCGGATTTCGTACTTCTTTTCTCTTTTTTTATTGCTGCCACTGGCGGCTATTTATTCAGCTGAACTCGATGACCTGGAAGCACGAATCGATCAAATGCTTGAGCGATTAAATAAGGTCGAATCATCCGACACAAAACGCCCTATTCCAGAGCCACCCACTCAAGTAGATGTAGGCATGGAAACAGAAATGGGGCTCCCGACTATTTCCCTTCCTTCACTGCCTCCAGAAGAAAGCACTCCATCCAACTCCGAAGCTTCCCAGGCACTCGACCAGTTGGAGGGGCGAATAGACAACTTACTTAGGCGCTTAAACATGGAATCAACCCCGTTGGTGGAAGTTCTACCTAAACAAAAGAAGCAACCCAAGGCAATTTCGCCAGAACCTCAGAAACTGCCAGAAAGCATGGATCCACCCAATTCTTTCGCACTTCCTGATAACTACAGTGACCATAACCTCGAAACTCCCCCACTCCCCAAAAACCGATTTAATTTTTACATCGGGCTTACGATTCCCGGTGACTCTGTATATTCTCATGCATCGGTAAATCAGGATACTGAATTCGGGAATGGTTTTGAGATCGGTCTTGATTACAACCGTATGTTTGAGGATGGTTCTTACATTGGTGCCTTTGTGGAAGGGAAATTCTTTGATACCGAAAAAATTTCTGGCGTTTCCACAAGCGGAGATAACCGCTTACTCAATCTTGGGTTTACCCTCGGGCAGGACTGGAGTTTCTCAGAACTCCTTGCCCTAAAAACACAGGCAAGCATTGGAACATCCATCACCCACTACGAAATAGATTCAGTGAATTACTCGGCAAACTCCCTGGGGTTTCATTACTCATTTCTTGCCGGGCTTGAATTTAGATGGAACGAATACTGGCAAACCTCCCTGTACTATGAATTCGATGGCCGATCCTCCGCCGACCGGATGGATTACCAAAGCTTTCACCAACTTGGCATAGAAACTGGTATCGGCTTTTAATCAAATGCGGGTTTTTACTTGGGCTACCTGGAATCATTATTGGAAATAGCCCCCAAAGTAATCGCCTTCAGGCTAATGCACAAAACACTGCCATGAGTTCTAAAGAGTCTATTGAAGGCGTTCTCGAACGCATTACTTTCTACAATGAGGAAAATGGGTTCTTAATCGGAAAACTCAAAGGGACGGAAGGAAAGGAAGAGATCGCGGTTGTGGGAAAAGCACCCAAGGTGCAGTGCGGAGAAACCTTAGTGCTCGCAGGCTCATGGACGATGCACCCTAAACATGGCAAGCAATTCTCTTTTGAAAAGTTTGAAAGCAAACTGCCTTCCTCTGCCTATGGGGTAAGAAAATACCTCGCCAGTGGATTGATTCATGGAATCGGGAAAACCTATGCAAAAAAAATAGTAGATCACTTCGGGGCAGATACCCTGCGTATCATATCAGAGGAATCTGCCAGACTTCGGGAAATCGAGGGGATCGGGGCGATGAGGGCAAAAAGCATTAAGCAAGCATGGGAGGAACAAAAGGCGGTCCGGGAAGTGATGATGTTCCTGCAGACCTACGGAGTTACCGATGCCCTTTGCCTGAGGCTCGTTCGTAAGTACGGCAATGAGGCAAAAACGATTTTAGAATCGGATCCTTATCGTATTATCCGAGAAGTGAAAGGGATCGGATTTAAAACGGCCGACCGTATCGCCCTAAACCTTGGCCTTGCCAGCAACGGCCCCCCACGGATTGATGCTGGTATCCTCCATGTCATGCAGGAGTGTGAGGACCGTGGGCATACCCATTTTGAAAGACGGGAGGTGGCTTTACAGGCAATCGAGCTTCTGGAGGCAAACTCAGATGAGGTGGAAAATAGAATCGACTGCCTGCTCACCCAGGCAGAAATCGTACCCTCTAAACCAGAATGGATTCAGCTACCCCCGACCTTTCGTGCAGAGCACACCCTGGCCCGCTCACTCCATGTTGTAATTCAAGGAAACTCCAGCCTGCCTTCGATTCATATTGATAAAGCGTTGGTCTGGGCACAGGAAAAAGCAGGGTTTCAATTTGCTGAAATGCAGGAGCATGC
>Ga0181582_10000405_pt1 | contig 30447 bp, 12 predicted proteins | sample 071ome_32_FD_132438 | JGI IMG/M metagenome (GOLD analysis project Ga0181582, IMG submission 132438) | Coastal salt marsh microbial communities from the Groves Creek Marsh, Skidaway Island, Georgia - 071405AT metaG (megahit assembly) | ecosystem: Environmental > Aquatic > Marine > Intertidal...
GATCTGACACCGCTGGCCTGGAAGACCAATCAGGCAGCCAAAGTCTAATCTTCGGGTTTTCAGCTCACTCAAATATCACCCATCATGGGCATTTTGCCCTATGGGGTTTATTAAACGCTTACAGAGAAAGAGCAGGAATGGGAGATAAGCATATTCAAGCAGCACCTTCTTAGTCCGTTTTTTCAGAAGCCGCTTTGAGGATTGCCGGGGAAAGTTTGGCTTCTTCCATCCACATCGTGACATGCCCATGGGGTGGCACTTGCTTTCTGCGCCAATCCGGATGAGGACCGTGATAAATGGTCACGTTTCGAAAATAGACATATCGAAGGAAATTGATCACAGCAATGGTCACTTCACCTCCCTTAAAATCAGGTAATAGGTCTTTATAAAGATAACTTCCCCGAATACCGGTGTAGCGATAAAAACCGCCGGACACTTCGGTTAACAATTTTCCATTCACATAGATCGCGAATCCTTCACCCGTACGATCACAACCGGCTCCACCAAGGATCAACCGATAGGCGTGACTTTTCTTGAGAGGAGGGATGTCAAAGGTCTGCCGCATGAGCAGCACTTCTTTTTCCCAAAAAGTATTCGGCAATTCACTGCATCCACAATGCGAACCGCTACACCTTGCACGGAGATGATCCAACTTGTCCCCCATTCTTCCAAACGGCGCTTTGCCTGTTTTCCACCCCGAGTGCGAGGGATCAAATTCGGGAGCAAACCAGTTTTCCATTCCGGCTGGAAACGTGATTTTGCGAAAGCGATCACTCTTTGCCCACTCCTGTTTTTCGGGAGGATCGAAACTGAAATAAGACCAGTTTGCAGACTTCATTTCCGGCCCAAATGGTTTCCAAGCAAAATCGGAGATGCCCGCAATATCGTAATATTCAATCAATGTATCCAGATCACTCCGAATATCGGTCGGCATCTTCTGAGGTTTGTCACCTGTTACGATTCCCTTAAGTGATCCGCGACTATCAGGCTGAAAAGCGGCTTCGATAAATCCAGGCACCATCTCTTCCATAATGATCGGTTTCAGCGCCTGCCCCATTTCAAGGTAATATTCAGAACCATAGTGTGGACCTCTCTTGTTGAAGTTTCCGGTGACGGCATCCGAGTATATGTATTCGACATCCGGTTGCTGAACGGGGCGATTGGGCGGCGTCAGGGGCTCCACGTCCCCTCCCTTCAACGCCACCATCGCACGCCCAAGCGCGTCGCCGGTGAGCACGTAGGTTTCTGCATTGTGATTGTAATGGTAACCGGTATTTGTGGGAGATTCACCGCGGGATCGCCAAAACGGACGGGTATCCACACTGGCAACGTTACCAGCAAACTCCGGATGCTGATCAGGATCTCCTACAGCCATTTGAGCCTCCCAAGTCATGAAGTGTCCTGGGTCCATTTCCATACCATTGAACCCAACAGTTGCCACCACTACAGGCATCTTTGGAGCATTGAATTCCTTGCGCAGATCATGAATCAGATTGACAAGGTGCTTTTCATAAACTTCCTTGGGAACATCCTTGTCCTTGTGTCCCTGAAACCAGACAAATCCAGCGATCTCGTATCCCTGCCCTTTGTAATCAGGCACTACCTTGTCGATGTTCTTGAGGGTTTTGTATACACCCTCCAGCATCAAGTCATATTCCAATCCGCAATACTGATTCTCCTTTTCTTCTTCGGTCTTACCACTCGAAGGTGGTCGAAAATCAAAACTCAAGGATCGATTCCCCATCGAGGATTCGATGAGCAACACCGGCTCTTTGTGGTAAGTGCCCATGACATAACCGAACGGCACTTCCGGCCCAATGAACCGACCATTCGAGTTGGTGCTCAGAGGGCCACCACTCCCACTTTCCTCTTTGGACACACGCGTCTCCCAATAGGTCACATCATGGCGCACTGTCCACTCACCGTTCACATCGGTAAACCAGGTATACTTTCCTTCTTGATTGAGCGAGGCGAGATCTCCCTTGCCTTTAAGATCAATATGCTTGAGCCAAAAAGCAGCCGAACCTGTTTTCAGGTAAGTGATGGAGATGGAATACCGTTCCCCCTCCATGAGCATCACAGGTGTAACCACTGCATCCTGCCCCATCTCCCGCCGGTAAACTTCGCGGCCATTCAGTAAAGCAATGGCGTAGGTACTCTCCTCAAACCCAGGGTGAACTTCGTGCAATCCACTCATCGGCACATCAATGAAGGCCTTCACAACCGTCGTGTGCGGCCCATCAATATAAGGCAATCGAGCGTCAACAGATCCAAGGGCTACTGTTTCCTCCTTCACCGGTTTCATGGAGGTGTAATCAACACCCTCGCTATAGGCGCCCGCATAAATGGACACTTTGGCTCCCGTTAATGCACTCTTCTCGGCTGTTTGGAAAACACCATGCTTCAACAGTGCTGAATCCCCAACCGGCATCCGACCGATTTTAATGTTCGGATCCGCTGAAAGAAAAATGCTGGGATAAACCGGACGTGAATCTTTCAAGTATCCAAAGCCGACCATGTTGGATTGCCCCGCAAGTATGTAGACCTTGACCTTCCCTCCTGACGGCGGCGTTCCATCGGGTTGCGGTAAAACGGCAGGCACATCCGCTGCCATGACGGTGCCGCATATCAGAGTAACGGCCAGCATCAGTACGCGAATCATGTTTTCAAATACGTGATAGAATATAGTGTTCACCTGAATCTTCTTTCTAACCTTACGCTTGGATGCAAATGTCACGCTGTTCTACTTAACTCCCCAGCAATCCCATGTCCTTTCGACTACTTCCAAAACGGGAGATATCAATGTTATGACGATGGAGCAGCTCAAGATAGAGGTTACAGAGTGGTGTGGATTCTCCAAGAGGGACGTATCCCTGATGACGATAACCACCTCCGGCCACGATTATTGGCAAACTATTGCAAGTGTGATTGGAAGAATCACCAAAATTACTCCCCATGACAACAGTAGTGTGATCAAGAAGCGTTCCTCCGTCTTCATTGATCTGATCCAGTTCAGTCAGGAAACGGTTAAAGTGCCGAAGGGTATCTATTTCGATCTTACTCAATTGCTCGATCACATCGGGCTTACCACCGTGATGAGACAATGTGTGCCACCCTCCTGTCGCTCCAGGCACTTTGATGGCTCCATCAACCCAATCCAGGGAAAGGGTAATGACTCGGGTGGAATCGGTTTGAAAAGCGAGTTTTGCCAGTTCGAATAAGTTTCTTATCTTGGTTGAAAAGATGTACTCTTGGTTGTCACTGAGACTGTTCTCAACTTCAGGTTTCTTTGCCTGAAGCCAAAACTGCTCGTGCTCTAATCGAGTTTCCAATTCATGGATAATCGTCTGATAATGATCCAGCTTACCTGATTGAGCCCCCTTTCGACGGAGAAGAGTCAGGTCGCGCCGCAGGCTGTTCAGAATATGCAAGTCGTCCTGCAATCGGTTTTTCTTGGCTGCAAAATCCTCTTCCTCAAATAGCATTTCAAAGATCTTACTTTCGTCATACATCGGAGGAATGGCAGCACCACGTTCATTCCAGGAAATCCCCCAGCCCCGATCATAAATACTGAAATTAAGAAATGGAAAACGAGTATCACCGCCTAATTCCCTTGCCATAACCTGATCCAGCGAAATGTCGTTCACAAAGGTCGCTGATTCCGGATTATGAGCCCCTGTGAGAAAGGATTTTTCGGAATCGTGATTACTCGTTTCCATTCCTGGATGAAACAAATTCCGGAAAACGGTCATTTTCTCTTTAACCTCGATATCTTTGAGGTAGTCGGACGAAGAAAGGTCTCCATCATGCTTGGGAAAGAAATAAGGTTCGTAAAAGCCGAGGCAACTGCAAATGAAAATGATACGCTTAGGGGCCATTTTAGGCTTGTTCCCTGCGGCTGCCAACTGTTCAAGCGATTGCAAAGCCAAAGGAAAGGCTGCCCCCATCTTCAGGAATTCTTTTCGGTCGATTCGTCTCATTCTCGTGGTTCTCTAAGGGAATAAATCAGAGTCTGGGTTATCATGTCCTTGAGTCGGCATGCTTCGGGTTCGCTGGGGATCATGGCAAAAAGGTCGAGTCGCTGATTCAGGCTTGGACGGTACCCGTTGGCATATTCAAAAAACTTCTTGATGAAGTTATAGGCGATCTTCTTGTGGTCGGAGATCAGGAATTTCTTGAGTTCGAAAATATCGGTGAAAGACTGTCCCCCAATCTCCCCTGAAGCATCCACCGCTTCTGCTGTTCGAAAATATCCTTGTGGTCGATACTGAAAAGTCCCGTTGTGTGGCTGTATGACTCGGTAATGCCTCCTCCACTGCCCAGTTGCGTCGAAACTTTCGAGTGCAAAGCCATAAGGATCGATACTTTTGTGGCAGGAATAGCATGCCGGATTACTTTTGTGTTGATCAATTTGTTCTTTAAGATTGATGGCTTCCTCTCCTGGCATGGATTCGATGGCCTTAACATTTTCAGGAGGTGGGGAAAGCGTGTTTCCTACAATGTTTTTGGAAATCCATGCCCCTCTCAAAATTGGGGACGTGTCAAAGCCACTTGCTGTGACCTTCAACACACTTCCCATTGTCAAAAGCCCACCACGTGGAACTTGTGAATCAAAACTCACTTTGCGCATCTGCTGTCCAATCACTCCCTCAACACCGTAGTGCTGAGCCAATCGTTGGTTCAGGAACGAATAATCCGAGTCAATCAAATGCCCGACCGGCAAGTTTTCCCGAATCAAATGAGTGAGATACATCTTGGTTTCAATCGGCAGGTAGCGATTCAACAAATCGTCATACAAGGGATAAAGCTTGAGAGAAGGGCTGATCTTTTTGAACGCTCTTAAATTGAGCCATTGATAACACAGGGAATGAATCATCCGTTCGATCTTGGAATCCTGAATCATTCGTTCGATCTGTTCCTCGAGTGTTTTACCATGGAGTTGATCTGCTTTTGCAAGCTCCATCAAATTCGCATCCGGCACTGAAAGCCAGAGAATCCTGGCCAGGGTCGACGCATAACGATAGGATGAGTTAGCATGTTCACCCGGAACCAATATGAACCGGTGGGAGGCTAAAACGGATTTCATCCCCAACCGAGCGGCTGCCACAAAATCACCCTGTTCTTTTAGACACTCTAGGCCCACATGATAGTACAACTCCAGTTCTTCGTCCGTCAGATTCGTGCAAAAGGCGTGCTCGGCAAAACGCTTTATCACATTCTTGAGATTCACTGCCGAATCTGTAGAAACCGCTACCGGAAGCAACACATCAGAAGAGCTCACATCCGTCATAACGTCTAACTTACCGATCGACGCTAATGAACGACCGTCGATACTGTATGCCTCAACTACCAGAAATTTAATAAAGCGTTTGTTGGTAGCCTGGGGAAAAGGGATGGACTGTTGGTTGGCCAATCGAATCTCCAAGTCCCCCGTCTTGATGGGATCTCCCCAGGATTGACCATCATCCGATACAAAGATGGCATAGGATTCCACTTGCCCGTTACTGTTACCACCGGACCAAGTTGAGTATGAAAGCCCTTCAATTGTTTCTCGATTGGGATTTTCCAGTATAACGAAATGAGGTGGCTCCGCGAGAGTCGGACTGAAACGGGTATGCCAAAAAGTTCGATTGGAACCATCCTGCATCTTTTCCATCTCCATTCCTTCCTGGTAACTGCTCACTGAAATTCGGCCACCAATTGCCTGCAACTTCGTACGCGATAGAGTCGCTGTCTCAGGCTCGCGGAGTGCAGCTTTTATCGGGAGTCCGGCAAACACCTGACGGTAAGATCGAGGCGGCCATTGCTCATATATGGGTCCACTTACTTTAAGTTGTTTAATATAGGCCCCCTCCTGGCCATCACGCTGACGAAAGTTATGTTTGGAATAGCAATGAACCGAAACGTTTTCACCCGGATGAAGAAAAACCCGGATCGAATGAGATTTCAATCCACCATCATCCAACGAAATGACATCTAACAATCGTTGCGGTTGTGGACGGTCGTCGGCGTAATAATATTTGCCTGCAAACACCATCAAACTGACATCTTCAGGAAATCCCCCTAGTTTCATGGCATCAAAGGTCAGGTCGTACCACCCCTTGATGGGCGGTTCGAAGCCGTCATAGAAAAAGGAGTAACTGTTTCCGTTGTTGGCGCGGGTCCACGAGAAGAGAATTCCATCTTTGTAAGGACGCGTGTAGATATTGTAAGTTTTGTGACTATCTTTGATCCGGTTTGTAATCCAAATACGCTCGGGAAGAAAACCAGCTGCAGGGAAAGCAAACTCCAGCATGTCATCCACCGCATTGAAATAAGCGCCTAACATCTCCTGGGTAACCTGAATCCGACGATCGGAATCAAAATCGTATGTCCCCCTGTCTTCTGGCATCCATCCAGTCAGGTCCAATTCAATCCCAAGCAAATCATTGGCTGATTGCACAAACTCGTGACGACTGATCCGACGATACGCGTTGGGCTGATTTACCATCTGATGCTGCGCCAACCACTGGAGCATTTCCTGCCGGTCTTCTTCTTTAGGCTGATCCTTCTTGGGCGGTGGCATTTTGAAAGTGATCAGGTTTTCAAACACCAACTCCAAATCCGCCCCATCTTTACTTAACAGATTTACTAAATCCAGGTTCCCCTTCATCGACTCTTCATCATGGCAATCAAAGCAATACGTCTGAAAATATTCTAACACCACATCATCCATTGCGTGAGTCGACAATGATTCACCCTGGACTACAGTGATATCCAAAAAACAAATTAAGAGAGAGGAAACAAGGGAAACATAAACAGTCAATTGTCCGCGATCGTTCCTCATGACTTTGTGGCATTCACAGTAATCTCGAAAAACACACGAGACTTTCCTTAGGTTCGTCATGGTGATTTTCGCTTTGTATCACTTTTTCAAGTGATGAATCAGGAAAGCAACGTCGTCCTTAAAGCGAACTTGAGCTCGAGGGAATTTCAGATGCACTTCCACTCCTTCCTGTCGCAATTTTCCCTCCATAACTAGACCAAATTTGACGTGATGAATGGACCAGCCGCGTGCGCGCTTCGGATCTTTCGGAATCGAATCATCCGGATGCATGCCATAGCTCATGTAGGTTGGCGGATCGTCCGAGGTGATGTGATTAATGATCGATATCTCATTTACAACAGCTCTCTGTTTGGAATGCTCACCATACGCAACGTTTTCATAGGAAATCTCCGGGATCGAAGTGTCTTGTTGGGCTTGCGCCGCAACACCTATGGCGAAAAGTGAATTGATCAGCAAGAGCAACCGGCTGTTCGTCTGAAAGGGATTCATAGCAAATAGTAATCAGATGATTGGGCAATTAAGGGTATTGAGTTGGCAGTGATTCTAAACATCCGGAATGAGTGATCAATCCTTCTTTCCCTTCTTGATCGATACCACACTGGGATCGAAATTGGGATTCGGTTCCATCATTTGAGCGCCGACCTTGGCTTGCCAGTCTTTCAGCTGCCTAAGTAATGCCTTGCTTAGATCCGGACGTGCGTGCGTGAGATCTTTTGTTTCCCCCAAGTCTTCTGCCAGGTTGTAAAGTTCCACGCCTTCGGGATCATAGGTTTGGATCAGTTTCCATTTACCGCGCCGGATGACACTGGAAGGATAGCTTGATGGATGTTGGTTGTAGTGGGGAAAATGCCAGAAGAGCGCTTCGCGATCCAAAGTTGTTTCCCCTTGAAGCAAGGGCAACAGATTCAATCCATCTTGATGCTGGCTGGGCAACAAGGGAAGACCGGCAGCTGCCAGGCAGGTAGGATACAGGTCACTGCTGGTAACAGGCTCTTGAATGACTGAACCTGCTTTCGTCACACCGGGCCATTTGATCACCAACGGAACGCGAATCCCACCTTCGTAATACGATCCTTTGTTCGCCCGCAGCGGCGCATTGTCGGTCGCTTTATAGAAACCACCGTTGTCCGATGTGAATATGACGACCGTATCCTTGTCCCGCCCCAAATCCTTCAGCGTTGCCAACACGCGCCCGACACTTTGGTCGATGCTTTCCACCATCGCGGCGTAGGTGGGATGCCCTTGACGTTGATCCTCGGGAATTCGTTCGTAACGGGCGACCATTTCCTTCTTTGCCTGAAGTGGCGTGTGAACTCCATAGTGGGGAAAATATAGAAAGAATGGTTGATTCTCGCTGCTTCGGATGAACTGAATGGCTTCATCGGTTAAACGATCCGTCAAGTATTCACCCGGTTCGCCATCGGGAAGCGTGTTCCACTTCACCCGCAATCCCGTCGTTGGGATCAACCAGTTCCCATTGTAGGGATAAAAATAATTTCCGGGCGCACCATGTCCATTGCCCGCAACGTTCACGTCGAACCCGTGGTGTTGGGGCAAGGAAAAGGGTTCATCCCCCGCCAACCCACAACGACCTGGTCATTCCCAACCCCGAGAAAATCCGCAACCGCGAGCGCATGCCCGTCACGAATTGAATCATCCAGGACAGCGATGCGATCCCACAGCTTTTCAGGGCTGTCCGGTTCGGAATAGACCGCCGAAGCAACTCCATGCATGGGTTCAATGGTGACGAAGAATCGCTTCCCGTTGGGCAATCGGCCATCCCGGATCTCCCCGGCAAACTGCTCACTCAAGCGTTTGGCACGCCATTGACCATACTGACGGTCCAAATGCCAGACCCCCTCTTTGGCGGCAATGATCAGTTCCTCCTCGGGATCCTCATCCCAGTTGACCGGATGAAAATTATGGGATTGATGCAAGAAATTGGCGATTAAATCAGTGGTCCATTCATCCCTGGGATTGGATGGTTTGGTGTATTCCAGCAGCATCAAACCATACCCCTCGTCATTGACGTTGCCACGGCCACGCAGCGGTTTGACCGCCAAGGTATATGTGTCATCCAGCCCCCGGTGATTAGCTTAATTCAGCCACTCCGTGGCCGAACTCCCGGGGCCACCTCAATGAGCACCTCCTTAGACATGCATTGATATCGAAGTCAACATGCCTCCCCGCTTAGCTTATCAATTTCAGACTGTGTGTAGAACTATTTATGATGACGAGGAAAAGGTGATCAAAGGATACTGATTTTGGTCGCCTTTTGTGTCATGAAACTGGACGACAGGTAACTGAACAGAAAGAATAAGCATACGTTTCGGAGTATGATTTCACGAGGCCAATGGGTAATCCCTCAGACCGCAGTCTCAGTCTCCTTCATTGAGCTCTCCTTGTTTCCAGAATTGTTGATCCATCATTGCTCCGTTTTTGAAATGTGCACGTGAACGCACCGTTCCATCATCGAACCAGGCAGATGCATCACCGTGAGGTATGCCATGATTGTATTCAATGGATTCAGCTAATTGTCCATTGGAGTGCCATTTCAAGACCACGCCATGAAATTGACCTTCAACAATGGGTTCCTCTGCTGATTTACTTCCATCCTCGTTAAATCGCAGACGTTTGCCATGGGACACTCCCTTTTGAAAATGTTCCATTACCTGCAGGTTTCCGTTACTGAAATACCCTGAAGACTCACCATGTAACTTTCCATCCTTCATGCGAGATCTGGATTTAATCTGAACTCCATCAGGGTAAGTTTCCCTTACCCAACCGGAGTAAGGGATTTGATGTTGTGGATCCAAAATTAGATCTCCGCTTTTCAGCAATTGACTGAGCGAATACTCAGCTTCACTGACGACTTCATTTCGATGGCATCCAATGCAGCAGGATATGCAGAAAAGCGGCAAGGTCCACTTGAACAAATGAATCAAACGTTGTCTTACCAATGAATCCTTTAATTGGAGAAGTGAGGCAAGCATGATCATGGATAGGGTAAATGAGAAAAGTCAGGGTATTTGTTCTGATCGCAGAAGGAAAAAGCCCGTTCCATTCAATGGCGCGCGATAAGGACTTCTGGCTCCCTCTATGAGTTCAAAGGTGCTCTTTAGGTTGATGGCATTCCATAGTTGATAATCCCCTTCCCAACTCATCTCTATGACGGTGCTGTCCACAAGTTGGAACTTTAGAACAGGAAATTCAACAGGTTCAGGATTAACCCCAAAATCAATCGTGATTTCCTGTCCGTATGCCAGCCCATCTCCGTCCAGGACGAAGATTCTGATTGGGTGTTTTCCGAACAGGCCATCAGGTCGGGACACTTTCAAAACATTGTCTTTTCCAAAAAAATCTATCTTGAAAATATCCGTAAGTAAAAAATCTGGGATTTGGCCAGTGAAATAGACAAAAAGGTTTTCCGAGGGCGTCTCAAGATCCTCCACTTGAAAAACAACATTCACCGTGTCATCAGAGACCTCGACCAGAGGTGGAAAGCCGGTGATAAGCGGTAGATCGTTTTGAGGTTTCACTTCGATGACAATCACATGAGCGGTAGTGCTGGTTCCATCATCAACCTCAATGGTCAATTGTGTTTGCCCATTCGCGTTAGGTTCAAGATTTGAAACGAAAAACCGATATCCCTCTTGATCATCATGTTCCCAGGTAATGGATTCGTCTCTGATGAGTTTTTGATTATCTGAAAGAATCCGGATGCCGAGTTGATCGATTGCTGTGCGATCATCGTTCAGCGTAAACATAACAGGGGGGATCATGCTGTCTTCTTCGAGCTCAATCAACTCAGGCCCAAGAATGGATGGTGGCATGTCGACATCATCGTTGACTACAGTGATGGAAAACATGTTGGAAAACAACAAACCTTCCTTTTGGTCCGAGGATTGGGCCGACTGCACTTTGAGTTCCAAACGAATAAACTCATCTGCCTCCACTTCATCGTCTTCGAGTATACGCACAGGTATTGGTTTCTCAAATTCCCCATCAGCAAAGATTACCTGACTGGATGTAAGTTCAAAATCCACACCCGACTGACACCCCTCACTGGCCTCGAGTAATTCAATGGATAGCACAACCTCCCCTTTCACTCCGCCTTGTCGCTCAATCATCCAGACCCGGGTGGAAGCTTTTGACTCTTCTACCTTGTCCTCCACCATGGCAAACCCGAAAACACCTGTGGCATCATTATCAATCAATTCAACCTCCGTCGTCCCGGCCTGGGAGATACGGGCATGCGTTCTCTGAGGATCGATAATTTCAAGAGAAAGTTCAAATACTTCGATTGTTTCCTCCAGATCATCATCGACAAGCAGACCGGAGATATCCAACTCCGCCGAGATCTGGTGGTTTTCAAAGTGTACGCGCACCGGATGCGCAAGCAGATCACTGGGTATCAAAGCGGTAAGTGATTTTGGATAGACCCATAAATCCACTTCTCCCAATGACCCTTCACTTCGGATGATTCTTACAGGTTCGATTGCGATACCGGATTCAGTCACCCGGTATTCTGGTTTACTGAAAGCAAAGGTTCCTGAACGAGTGTCAGCTTCGGAAAGGGACCCGATCCACTGTTCGGCTATCTGCGACTCATACAACTCGACGGCGTAGGTTTGCCCCATGGTTTCTGTCGTTATTTCTCCCTGGACCAATTTGTGCAGGTCTGGAATCAAAGCGGATTGCACAAGGGTCTGACTCCTGGCCAGATCTCCCACAACATCCTGTAGATTCAGATCCTGTTCGACGATCTGTTTTTTTATTTTATTACCGAGGGAAATCGCTTCGACCACTGTCAGAAAGTGGGTTTGCTGATTGATCAGCCCCTTCCCTGTCGTCGCTTCACTGATCAGACTGGCGACCTGGGAGGCATCCTCCAAATTAAAAGCTTCTCCCCTGTTTATTTTTTCTGCCAGCACTGAAGAGAGCCCATTGAAAGCACCCGCAGCAGTCTCACCAAGCGTTGCCTGAATATAGGCGCCGGATTGTGAAAGTGTATCTTGTATTTTGATGGCTGGTTCGATGAGCTCCAGAGACCTTGGATTACCTTTGGCAAGTTCTCCGTACATATCAAACGTAAGGATGTCCAGATCCGGTGCAATGCCCAACGCTTCTTGTACTTTTTCAGAGGCGTTCCTTTCAGAAATCGCAGGATCCTGATCCATCAGGCGACTGACCAGAGTCGTCAGTGGCGTCAACACTTCTGCAGAAGGTGGAGCTAGAAGCGTTCCTTGAAATGGCAGACCCGAGGCTATGTCAACACCACCTTGGGAGACAAACTGGCCATCGCGCTCATTGACCATGCCGTCGCCATCTCTGTCAAAATCACCCACAGGAAGGTTCATCAGAAAGCGACCGTTTTGATCTGTTTGACTGAGGGGCTCCTGTTCCTCCCTCAACCGGTTCCCATTGATATCAAAAAACACCATTGCCCCTGCAATGGGACCATCCTCAACGCGCATATCATGAGAGACATCCTTGTCCTTGACGGTCATCGAGAGACTGGCAGAGAGACCTTGAGCCTCTGCGAATAGTTGAAATGAAGCATCTCCCTCGGAGATCGTATTATCTGGTACGGACACTTCAATGGTTGCCTGCATCGAATCGCCCGACAAGATCAGTGTCTTGGGGAAATCGATATCAAATGGAGCGTCAGTCGAAAAGTAAACCAATACTCTTTCAGGTGGAATGGGGGTATTGAGGGAAAATTGAAGGGGAATGGCTTGCCCGCCCTCGGTAGCCCATTCAACCGGAGAGTCGAGTCTTAATTCAGGAACATCATCATCCTCTACCATCAGCGTGAGCACGGCAGGCTCAAAGCCATGACTCAGGATGCGTATTTCAACAGGCAGACTTTCAAATGCAATGCCGTCCTCAATGGCCGAGACCGGTAGACTGATCTGCTCCTGACCAGCGGGAAGAATGAACGAAGAGGCAAACTGGATCCGATCCCGTCCGCTGCTTTCGAATTCCAACAGGAGGTCTTTTGTCAAATGAGAGCTGCGGGTCACAATCAAATTCGCATCATCACCGGACTCACGTATCGTTGCCGGTTCAATTGCGACATCAAGCGCAGAAGGCAGGATATCGATGGTGATCGTTGCGGGCTCCGAATAAAGTTCACCGTCATAAAGGCGGAACGAAGCTTCCACCACTTCTTCATCCCCACCTGCATGATCAAAAAAGATGGTTCTATCCTCGATGGTCCATTCCCCGAGAGAGGGTGGCGGGATCATCCACTCCAATTCCAAAGCCTGGCCTTCAGGGTCCGTTCCCTCAAAGATCATGGAAGCCTGATCGAAACGATTTAATTCCAGGCTCAAGTTTTCAACCACCGGAGGGTCATTTACTTCCTGAATCCGAATAAAGACCGTTGCCTCAGAGGACATACCGTTGGGTGCCGTAACCCTGAAACGAAACATGTCATCTCCAAATTGCTGTGAAAAGGGACGGTAGATGAACTCGGGGAACTGACCATTGAGCGTTCCCCGAGTGGGGAGCTCGACCAGAGCGTAAACAAGTTCTTCAGGGTTGGAGAATTCGGCAGAAAGGACCATGGAAAGAGCTTGATTCTCCAGAGTATTAAGCGACATCCCAATGGCAACAGGCACACTGCCTGCCGGGTGCAGGGTAATGGCCACTTCTACAGGGTCACTGAAAATCTGTCCATCCCCCACCCGGTAGGTAAAGAGATCCTCACCCATGTAATCTGAATCAGGTTTATAAGTGAGCGAGGGAAGTTCACCTTCCAGCATTCCATGCAGTGGGGTTTTGATTATCTGGAAATCCACTGAGTCACCATCGACATCACTGCCAAGAAGACGCAACTCCAGTTCCCTGCCCTGCAGATGGTCCATTTGCATTGATTGCGCCACTGGCTTGTCATTGACAGGGATGATCGTGATCAGGACTTCCCCCGCAAACGAGGTTTCCCCCTCATACTGCGCCTCAAAAGTAAGACGATCCACCCCGTGAAAGTTGGCGGATGGGACATACTCCCAATTGGGACCCTCTCCATGCAATGTTCCGTGGAGTGGAACATCAAGAACCACGTAAGTCACCTCGGGACCATATCGGTTGGATTGCAGAACAAGATTCACACTCTCATCCTCTCTCACGGTCTGTTGCTGATCCTGCGCAGTAAAGGTTAATTCAGGCTGAATCACTGTGATCATCACCTGCTCCGTGTCGTTGTAGCCGATCGTATCCGATACCTGAAATGTAAAGGAATCATTTCCAAAATAACCCTCATCGGAGAGGTAGACCAAGTTGGGAGCTTGCCCGATGAGTTGACCATGCAGCGGGACATTCAGTATATCGAAGCTCAAAGAATCCCCATCCACATCCTGGCCTCCCAAAACGAAAGAAACCTCCGCACCTGACGGCACCTCCAATGAAAGAGGATTGGCTTGAGGAGGATCGTTGACGGAGTTTACCGACAGCCGCACTGAGCCAAAGGACATCAGACCATTGGGTCCGCGCACGAGATACTGCAAGTCGTCCGTTCCGTAGAAATTAGGATACGGCTCGTAGGAAAAACGGGCTCCATCAAGGCTGAACTGCCCATGCATCGGAGGCTTTAGAAGCTCGTAATCAAGCAATTGAACATCTCCCAGAAAATCGGTTTGCACTGTGAATTGAAGCAAGCGATCCTCGTCTGTCATCAGATCATACGACTCGGCCTGCAGTCCGTTTGTCTGTGGTTCCACAGCAACCCTTACCGTGGCCACTTCACTGGCGAGACCTTGATTATCAATGACCCTGTACGTAAATTGATCCAGATGAGCATAAGTAACAGAGGATTGATAGGTCCAGGTGATGTCCTGCTTTGTCAAACGCCCTTTTTCAGGCCCCTGAAGGATCTCAAACTTCAGGGAAGTGGAGTCCACATCCGTGGCGGACAGCTGAAAGGAAAGAGGCGTTTCGGGTAAGGTGTTAAAATACATGTCGGCTGTTACAGGCGCGTCATTGATGGCCTCCACCCACAATCTTACCGTAGCTGGTTGGGATGTATGTTTTTGGTCGGATACCACAAAAGTAATCCGATCTTCTCCATGAAAATCATTGTCAGGAGTATATCTTCTCTCTGCGCCACTTCCCTGTAATGCTCCGAACTGGGGTAGTTCCAATACTTCAAAGGTCAGGTTTCCGCTCTTGGTAAATCCATCGGGATCCAGAACACCCAGGGTCAATTCCAAGGAAGTATCCTCACTCAGGAACCAATCCCGACTGATGGCTTGCGGCGCATCGGGTGCAGGGAACACTGTAATGCTCAACACGAACGGGTCTGAATCCAGTAAACCATCCGAAGCCACAAAAACAATTTGATCAGGACCGAAATAATTCGGATCTGGTTCGTAAACCACACGGGGTAACAAACCGGAAACCCTCCCGTGAGCTGGAGGTTCGAGAACGGTGTAGTTCAATGTATCTTGATCCGGATCCATTGCCTCCAGGACCAGTTCTAGAACCTTGTCCTCCAGGACCTGCCAGTGTTTGGGAAAACCGATCGGGGCATCGTTCAAAGGATCGATTTGAACACTGACGGGTAGCAGCGCCTTTCCCTGATGCGCATCGACGGCTGCAAGTTCAAACACATCCCCTCCAAAATAATTTGGACGCGGCTGGTAATGCACCTGACCTTGAACGATGCTCAGCGAGCCATGAAGCGGAGGTGAAATCACCTCGATTTCAAAGGAATCAGACTCAGGATCCGACAGTCCGAAATTAAGTGTCAGACCTTGGTCCTCGATGGTAGTGAAACTGACACGCGTTGCGCGTGGAGGATCGTTGATGGGGATCACCTCAAAGTCCACCCTTGCTTCTACAGGTGGAGCATGTCCGTCATGAACAAGATACCGAAATGTGTCCGAGCCGTGGTAATCGAGGGTTGGTAAATACCGAAGGCTGTCGGGATGAAAAAAACGCGTTGAACCTGCGCGGGATCTCAAGTCCGGGTGAGGAATGTCTTCCGGCGCCATTTCCTGATGGATAATCTGCCCATGCAACGGAGCCTCCAACCATTCATAAATCAAGGGATCCTGATCAGGATCCATGGCGTTCAAATTGAAGTGAAGAGTTTTATCCTCGCTTAACTTGAAAGATCGATTCACAAAGTTCGGGGATCGGTTGGGACGAATAATGGTGACTAAAACTTCTTGCAACAGATGATTGCCCTGCTCATCGATCAACTCAACCACCATACGGTCGCTACCCATGACGTTGGCAAAGGGCAGATAACTGAATTCCGGACCAGTACCACTGATAGCTCCTTTCAAGGGAGTGACCATCCATTGATAAACGATTGCCTGGAATCCCCCTTCAAGATCCATCGTTGCGGGACCGGGAACGGAAACATCCACCCATAGATCAAGAGGGTCGGCCTCGGAAATCTCCGGCCTGGTTCCCTCGGGGTCACTGTTCGAGAAATCTCCATCGCCTACCTGGATTTCCAGGTCGGCAATCACCCATCGTTCCTGCCCGTTTTCGGCCTCGTAAATCAGATATTCCACGCCCTCAAAATCGGGATCAGGATGGTAGACAACCTGAGGTGGCAGCCCCTCGAGATAACCATGACGAGGGCTACTTGCGAGTCGGTATGATATGCTCAACCCATCGACTAGGGCAGGACCCAATTGAAGGGGCAATACAGTGTCTTTGTTGAGCTCAAGCACCTCCGTCCGATGTGGAAGTTCGGCTGCAAAGAATCTCAACGAACCGGCATGCATCTCACTCCGTTCGCCAACCATGCGCTGCACTGGTGAATGAGGCTCAGTGACCCATTGATGCGTGTAGTGAGCACTTGACTGCGAGTGGAGAAAGGAAAATCCAGTATCCGAAGCTTGAGCGTTACCCTGCAAGCATGCGCCTGCCAGTAAACAAGCGATGAGCAATATGCGGCGCATAAGATGATCTGTCTGAAAAAACGATGGCTGAACTCAAGGGTGCCTACTTGACGATCAACTTGTAAGTTGCCTGGCTGTTGCCCTCCAGAACACTGGGCAACATAATTTCAATGGCCCGACTCGCAGGAGCCAGATATTGAGAGAGGACCTGATTATTGCCACGCACTTCAAACAAAGTGTCCTCCCAGTGGACAAGGTCGTTCGATTGCATCAGGCGATACATGCGACCGCGCACAGCCATGAACTCAAAGACCATGCTTTGATCGGTTAATTCCTTGAAATTCAACCGGAAACCATTCTCTGCATCAAACGCAAGGGTGCCGGAATAGTATTCCTGAAGGTTACTGATCCCATCTCCATCGCTGTCGTCTTCAGGGTGCACATTCTCAATCCCTCCTGCCTTTTCTGCCAACATGCTTTCCCAGAGATCCGGTAGTCCATCTCCATCCAGATCCTCTCCCAGCGTCAGATTCAGCACTTGCACCTGACCGGATTGACCGGTGGCAGGAGTCGCATCACGAAGTTCAATGGGCACGTGTTGAACGCCATCAACCATCACCTCGATGCGATAGGCAAATTCAGGCCATTGAGCCAGACGATGATAAGACGCGCCTGCAAGGCCGCCATCCACAGGTACTACCATCTGATAATTGATATTTCGGCCCGCGTAAGCGTTGGGCATGGATCGATAGACTTGCCCATTTTCCGCCAACAAACGTACTTCGACGCCATCCCCCTCAAGAGGCCTTCCCAGCTCATCACGCAGGTTTCCCTCGATCACAAAGTGAGGAACTGGTGGGTAGGCTTGAAGAGCACCCAAAAGGGCCATTCCAAAAAAGATGGTTGTGATGCTTTTTCTCATAATTAATTTCCAGAATAGGAGTAAGTTTTAAAGTGTAATTTGATATCATCCACTGTTCGAATGAACCGCTCGATACCCTCCTTCGGATTGTTAAGGAGCGTGTCACCGGGAATCACCAGCTTCCAATGGGTATTCCAGACCGAACGTCCTACCAGTCGATTGTTGGTGTAATTATCCATGACATGGTTCATTTGGACAAAAACATCCGAGGTCGAAACGGCCCTGAAGGCCTGATGCTTTCGAATTGGAAAGTCAGCATTACCATTGGCCACTGATAAACCCTGATCAAAAATTCGGGCAAAGTTGAAGGGGTTATCACCAATATTGAAAGGAATAGGTAGGATGGTTTCTTCCACGCTCCACTGCCTGAGTCCTGTTTGATCTCCCAAAGGCGGTGTCCTCATGATATCCTGCCCAACAGGGATGAGGTAAATGTATGGAGTAGCTGAAAGCGCATCCGGATTCAGCCAGTTAAAACCGCCTGCTGGACTCGACCCTCCAAGACTTCCAACGACCTGAGTGTTCGACAGGAAGTCTGACATACCCTCGTAGCCTTCCAGCGCAACTCCCGCTCCAAATATCTTATTGGCAAATGAGCTTGTAGAGAAAGTGTTATCCCCTGGGTTTAATATGTGACCAAACAAATTATAACCTTTCTCAATTCTGGTAGAGAATTCGAAAAGAAGCCCTGGCACAGGCAACCCACTCCCGTCATCAATTTGCAAGCACAGTTTTTGTATATCTGAATCTTCAAGCAAATTATTTTTGTAAGCATTCAGCAGAACGTCCTGCCACGCACTCTCTCCACTTTGGTCAGGATAAATGCGATAGCGCTCTGTTCTTAAAGAAAAGGTTGTACCGTAAGTGTCTGGGTTGTTGATCCCAAGTCTTGGCTCAAGGACATTCCAGTTGAATTTAAGTTCCGCCAGGATGCTGGCCAAACCCGGGTCGCCCATGTCTGAACCTGTGATTTGAGGTATACCGTCAATCATGACTCCAAGGGACCTTGTCGCTATAATACGATTGAGAAACTGCTGCCCCGACTGCGTTCCAAGCAATCCGGTTTCGTAATCAAAAGCGGAGGCGGCAAGAAAAACGGAGCGAGCTGCCAGGTCAAACATCTGGCTGTAACGATCCTGGGTTTCCTCCCTGAAAATACGTAAGCCCGCGTTGCGAGTCCTAAGGCCCTGTATGCGCCTCGATACGTGTTGGCGCATGATATGGCGTTCCTGAATCAAACGCTCGGCCCTGGCTTTAATTTGCTCCATGGCCAACCTTTTTCCTTCATACTCGTCCGCAAGATAAGCAGCAGACTCAACCAGATCCACAAATTCAGCGAATTGGCCAGACATATCGTTTCCGCTATCTATTCTTCTCAAATTTGTCTCCGCTGTGTGATTGCCTTTAACAGTATCCTCATTATTTTTAATGACATTTGATGTGATGATACCATTGATGGTCTGGGCATAAGCCATTTGCCCAAGCATGGTTAATTCTTGAACAAGAGAAGCAGTAAAATAACCGGGGATTTTTGCGGCCTTCGGCATATCACCACCTACAGAAAAACCCGCAATGAATACCTCTGGTAACTCTTTGAGAACATCTTTTACGAGATCCATATCGTATATGATTGCATCTGTAAGGAGAGTCAACGCCTCTAATGAGGCAGCCATGGCTGAATTATCATTCTCACGATCCATCACGCTTTCTTGGACCTCCCATAATTCATTCTCAATCCGTCTAGTCGCATTGTAAGCCGCAACAGATCCATCAAAATTCGCAGTCCAGGTGGTCAACGAATTCAGAGCTGCAGTTAGTTGGTAATAAGCGGACTTCACCTCCGTGACGGCGATTTGCAACTCACCAGCCGCGGGTCTTCTGGATTGATAAGAATCAGGTTTTTCTGGGATACCATGCTCGTCCAAATGATATACGACGAAATTTGAAATTCCATCCTCCGGATTGTCATAAGTTGGATCATCTAGTTTCGTCCACCAGTCAAAACCATTTTTCTCATCATCCCAATCATCCCAATCACTTGGGATTAATTCCCAATCAAGAGGCATGGATTGTTTATCTATTTGAAATGTCGTGCCGCGACCACTGAAACCATGTAAAGCTGAATCCTCGTTTGTATACATGTAATGGTAATAGTCCGGTCCCGTATATCCTTGAGAATACAATTTTCCTGGACCTACATCATCAGGGTATGGTTGCCCCAGCAGATCTATGAGTTCGGATTCATAAAGGTATTCCTGTAACTCGACTTCATCTCGAAGCGTGTCCAATGTGTTTTCGTCTTCGTGAAGTTTGCCTGAAAACCTTGTGATATGATAAAAGGAGTCAATAGCAGCCGACAAGGCCACCACAGCCTTGTCATAAAGTTGTTCAAAATGCCCAGTTGTTTCCTCTCTTGCAATTCCCAGGATACGATTGGGATCGATATCGAAAGTAACGGTATCTGCAGTAAAGTTCAGAGGCGTCAAACCGCCATCCAGACTGTCTTGCAAAGATTGTAATTCAAAGGATGCATGAGCCAGTGAACTCAACTCGACCACCGTCTGTCGATCCACTTTCTCAATGCCCTCTTTGTCAACTTCATCAGGAAGCATGCTATTTCCGACTGCCCAGTTGATTAAATCACCCTGAGCGGTTCTGGCAACCCAGTGATCAACACCCCAGGCTCGTCGGTAAGGAACTTCCTCTTCACCTTTCAAATAAGTTTTAGATTCTGCTTCCTGAATAGCGCCACGCCCTAGATGGTCCCAGCCGACATCCTTGACTGGTTGATAATCCATTCGGCGTGTTGCTTCAATAATTGCCATGGATGCCTGATGCCAGCTGTAGGCCGATGAAGCAAATTTACGTTCGTCCATGTAGTCCACACTGACGGGAACACCCAGAACCGAGACAGCTTCAACGCGCGGGTTCCATTGAAACCAAGGCTTCATTATAAGCTTATAATAGCCCTTGAGGGCAGTCAGGTAATGCCCAACAGCATCTCCATGCCCTTGTGGATACATCGATGCAGCATCGGCTGCATCGATGACGCCATCGCCCTGCTCCAGATCAAGGTTTTCCTTGATGTTGTAATTCAGGGAATAGATCACTTCACCACTGTCAATGCCTCGGGTGTAATTCCAGAAAAGCCGATTATAAATAGGGCGGGTCTGGAAACTTGGCTGGTGCATGAAATCACGTCCACGCAGCAGGCAGAGCTCTTCCTCCAGCAAAGAAGCGACCTGTCCCTTGAAAGCAAAAAGTGAGGTCGCGTAATCACCATACGTTGCATCTTCATTGCTCATACCAATGGATGGATCTTTTGCATCAGTGTAAGCTTCATCTCCAAGAAAATGATAAAGGTCGTTCAGATAGCCGGACACCAGCAGCAAGGCATCGCTTGCATCTGCAGGTCCTGCGTTATACCCCTCGAAAAAACTGATCCCCTTGTTCAGAACAGTTTCATAAATAGCGATGAGGCCATGGTCATTCATATTTTCCAGGTTGAGAGCCACGTCCCCTTCCCAACGTGTTCCAGCCTGCGTCAGCATACTGGTAGACAGGTCGGCCTGATTGTTGAGTAAATCACTCAGGCGCTGGTTGAATGGGTTGATTCCAGCGAGAACGCGTTTAATCCAACCTTCCGCGAGTTGAGGTTCGGTGAATGCTGACCACTCGTTTTTCTTGAGGTGATTAGTTTTGTCCAGCGGCTTGTAGCGCATGGTCACATAATTGTCGCCAAGCACCTCGATGCCGCCACTCCCAAGAATGTAAAAATGACGACCTTCTCCATACTGTTTTTTAACCCAGTCGCCTAGTTGCAAGTTTCCATCCACAAACTCAGGAAGCGAGGGAGCCGCCCCCTGATCGGTCGGAGACAAATACCATTCATACTCAAAAAGATTGTATTGCCCACTGAAATCCAATGTATGATAAAATGTGATTTTTTCATCCAGAGGGTTACTGGAATAGATGGATTTCACTTCCCCGTTTTCCTGAGTGTCCGCCACGCGTATGACATAGGCCGTTATGGGTAAACCTTCATAACTCGGGTTATTTCCATCATTGGCAAGCAAAGTGAGGTATCCCTTGCCTTCTCCCGGGATAGCAAGCGCGTAAGAATCAACTGCCTGATCATCTGAAGTAATGATCGCAGCCTCATGGCTTGCGATAAGGTGGGTGCCTGCTGCGGTATCTGAAGAATACCCAACAACCGAACTACTACCTTCATTGGCTTTCCATAGGTTGGGATTTGCAGGATCCCGATAATAGGTCACCATACTGGTGGTCAAATCAGCAACTGCATTTCTCCAATCAGTTTCTGAAGCGAGCTGTACTAACAAGTTACCCTCATCACTATCTAGAATATTGGGCAGCAGATAACTGTCCCCCACAATTTCTTTCTTGTATTCCCCAAGAAAGACCAACTTCCCGGATACCTCGTCATGTTTATAGGCCGGATCAAAGTAGAAACGGTTGGACAAATGTGGCGGCAGATCAGGGAAATACACCTTACCATTCATCGAATGCTGGTTCATCGACGTCGGCAGATCTCCCTGAAGATCCGCCATTTTGGCACGCGTTGGATCGTAAAGCACAGCGGATGAAATGTATGCACCATTGGTCACATCAATGGAATTTGCAATCGATTGATCGTAGAGAAGTCTGAGTGTGACCTGTCCTGAAACATCGGGTAATCCTGACTTCGGTTCAACAAGCGTGTCACCAAGTTCGATCACTGGGACATCAGTCGGCCAGACAGGTCGATAAACGATTTCCAGTGAATCAGTTTGTTCAGAAGCAGCCGCTGTACGATTTATCCCATCAGGCAGGAGGTAAGGAACCACATCATCTTCATCAGGTTGGCTGGCAAAATGCGGCCAATCAAAAGTGGATTGATTCTGGTAGTAGAACTTCATCTTGAAAGCATCAGTCCCATCCTCATCAGCGGAAAGTGTAAGGTAGGGTGGTCTCCCGGTGTAAAGTTTTCCTGAATGCTCGATGGATAGCGGCCCCTGAGTTTCGGTTGTCACCACGGGATTACTGTCAGGTTCCACCGTGATGGCCACTGTCAAGTCAATCGGGTTCGACTCACCATCAAGACTGACCACCGTCAATTGGATATCTTCGTTGAACACATCATTCCCATCGATGTAAGGCCTCCCTTCAAGGATACCACCCGAAATCCGCAACCAGTTGGGGGGCGAATAATCTTCATGGAAAAACATTTGGACCATCGCTCCACGCTGCGTGGCGTGCAAGTGCCACTCAAAAAACTCTCCTTCACTGACGTGGATCATTGATTGGTCGGACCATTGGTGGTTGAGCACATCATACGCGCCGGCGTCCAGAGCAGGCACCCCATCATGCGAACCTCGATAAACGAGGTGATGCCCTTTTCGATCCTGATAGGTATACCTTTTATAAGCATCCAAGCTAAGCCGATCATCGGCGGTAAGCGCATCCCAGTTCGCAGGCAGGTCTTCCGTCGATTCAGAATTGTAAAACGTAACAGGCTGGCCGGTAGTATCAGAGATGGGAACAGGGAGATAAGGTAGAGGCATCGGAGCCTGCAGCATGCCACCAGCTTCGACTACATAATCAAACAGAATGCCCTGATCAGGTTTTTCGCGACTAACATGAAACACGCTCATGGCCGGACGACCGTCCATGGCAGTGTATTTGACCAACACATAAGGGTCCGATGTATAAGGAGTAGACGCATCTGCCTGCAGTAAGTCCACATTCAAATCATCTCTCAAGGCATAGGCTCGTCCTCCAATGATAAGAGCATGCTCTTCATTGGGGTTATAGCCTGCAATTGAGTCATCAGGTTGGCGATAAATAGTTCCCTTTGATTCATACGCATCCAGATCCCCACTTCCATCGCCCCGCGCCATGATGATTTCAGAGGACAGGGCTGGCCATTGTATGGTGTAGTGGGCTTCCACTGCCGGCCAATAAATATCGGGAATATTCGCTTGGCTTGGACGATACCAAACGACTTTGATGCTCTCATTATTGGGGTCGATATTGACCGGTATGATGGCCCCCATAGAGGCGGACTCCATGCCTGCTGAGTCAGGATTCAGATAGGCACTTGGATCATATCTATCAGAACTTTCCGGGAGTATGAATCCAGCCATGTAATCGTAAGGGCCTGTCGCAAGGTTTGCCTGAGCAGGAGGTGTCAGCCTCTCTCCAACGTGCGCTATCAACCCTTGATACAATAAGGGACCACCTGATAAAGGATCACTCAAAAAATCATTATCCAGCTCAGTTGCCAATGTTGCTATCCCCTCAGAGTCCACCTGTGCGAAACCAAACACTTGTTGAGCAACGCCCTCTCGTGGTTTCAGGAATTCAAGCAACTGTTTCCCCTCATCATCGGCATAAAGCTGAGAGATTTCATCATTTGTTAGCGCGCGATCCCAAAGGGCTATATCATCGATAGCGCCGTTCCAAAACCTGTTTGCTTTGTTAGGATTTGAGCCAATCCGCATTCTTCGTTTACTTGAGCTTAAAACACTATGAGAGGAGTTTGAAGCCACTAGCTCACCATCAATATAAAGTTTGGTTCCGTTTGCCTTATCCGCAACAGCAACAACATGATGCCAAAGCTGATCTTCAACATTGCTACCGAGTCCAGAGGCTATTTCCCCAGTATCAGCATTACCACCAGAAAAGGACAGGCTCTGGGTTTGTTCATGCCGATGCAATCGCCAATTGGATCCTTCGCCTTGCGCAATCAGAGCTTGCCATTTTGTATTGAAACCATCCACCTGAAACCAGGAGGACAGGGTCATGCTACCGTCTGCAAATGAAAGGCCATCAACAGAACCACCGATTATTTGCACATACTGCTGCTTATCAGGATCAAGAACAATGGAGCGACCGAAACCTGACTTTCCTTCTTCAAGCGCAATTGCTTTACTTCCCTTGGGTTGACCGTCGTAAACACCAACCAGGTCAGCAAAAGCCGATCCCTTTTGTAACTCTGTTTCCTCGTTGAAATTCCAGTAGGCCACCAATCCTGACTCCAGACTCGAATGGGTAGGCGGCGCGCTCCAGATCCCGAGTTCTCTCGCTGGCACCTTCACAGTCATCGACTGAGTGGAGCGGGCAAGGTCTCCACTATTGAGATGCGGTTCGAACCATGAAAAAACCCGTTCAAAACTGACAACACCATTGTTGTTATAGCTTAATAGGCACCGATGCTGCGGTTGAGATGAATCAAGGTAAGTGTAGAACTTGAGATCCCCATCAAGATAAGCACGTTGCTGATCGAGCGGGTCTTGATATTCCACAACAGCGTTGGACTCATGAGGGATGTTCACCGCTGTTAACTTGGCTTCATTTTTATCACCCGCTGCAGGTCGGATATAGTGAGAAAAATCTGCCGGATCAGATGGCCAATTGAAGCGATATCGAATATGGAGGAAAGGCCACTTGATATTCAAGGTTCCTTCGCGGTGCCAAATAATCTGAACATCGTTGTAGTGTAAGGTTTCGTTCGTGGCATAGTATTCTGGTTTTGAATCTGCTGAACGACTAACAGTTTTGATAAAACCTCCTGACGCATCATTTCCCTGGGCAATGTAGGAAGCATACAAGGAAGTTTCATCGAGTCCTGTATCCTCATCGGACACAGTAACTTTCTCCCCAATCAGGATATTCACATCTCGAGGATTGGAGCTTTTCATGATATCGACAATTTCAAAACCTAGGTGTTGACGATTACCTTCCGAGTTGAGTTCTCCCAATAGTTCAACGAAAACCCTTCCCGTTGCATTCAATGCGAAGAGGGCGTCACTTTCTCGCCAAAGAGTCTTGTTGTATACTAAGTTGGAAGGCTCACCTGTAGTTAGACCCTCCATTTCTTTGATAATACCATCCGACACTGTCTCCGGGACGCTCGCATTGAAAACCACTTTTATTTCCGGAATAAACGAAGCAGAAAGTTGAACAGGGGGGCCTTGGTAGCCTGCTGCGTTCCAGTAAATTTTTTGGGGGGGTTTAATTGGCGTACCACTTGTTGTGTATGTCTTTTCAAGCAACCTGAAGTATTTACCCTGATCGTAAACCCATTTGCTGGCATCTGCGGCATCTGCGGGTACCGATGTTTCGCTCACTGCTTTGCGCCAAGTGATCCTGATGGTGCCGGGCTGGGTAGCGTATACAGTGTTGGCGTGTGGACTGAAATAGTAACCTTTGGATTCATGAGTTTCATCACCTGAGAGGTACGGTTCTGATCGATAATAGGCACTGGGATTCAACAATGCCGTGTCATTTTCATCCTCTGAGGGCAAGGGAATGACACTTCCAAATTTAAAATCAATCGATCTTTGAATTAAGTGTCCGCCAATCTTGGCACGCTGTAAAATAAAGCCACCTTTGGTTTCGTTGCGTGGCAAACCCAATAGATTCGCTTTTTCAATTTCGGTGACCGATGCGTCCAATGACGCGGTAAAAGTTGGATCCAGTGCAACATTACCTGCAAACCCATTGAATGATCGGAATTGCCCAGCGGTAGGCTCAAAAAGAGACGGGCCATCATTATCTGGATAAGATTTCAATGTGCCATTGGAACCAGGATCAGCAGGATTTGCCGAAATAGGCATTCCCGCCAAACTGCTCCTGTTGTCAACAACACTGGAATGGGTGTTGGACAGAGGAGTAGTGATTATTTCTGCAGCATGAAGCAACGGACCGCTTAACGTGAGAAAAAGGTAAAGATTTAGTGACCATTGGACGTATTTCATTATTTTTTCAAATACTTTATGGAAAAGCATATAAGTGATTAATTTTGCAGGAACAGTCGGTTGACTAGAACTTGCTGTAATATGAATGTACCTTGTAGATCAATCGAACGATTGAAGTCATTTCCCTCGAGAGTAAGTGTCTCTTCGTAGATACCTCCCTTATTACTGCCAGCCAGAATAATATCCTCGAAACTTCCTGAATGTGTGGTGAATTTGAAAGTCATTTGGCGCCTTATACCGAAAGATTCATTCCTTTGACTCAATTGATTGCTGAAGGAGGCATCCAGATTATCATGATCTGGATGAAAGGCGTGCAGGAAAGGATTATTGTCGTAACTATCGTAATCAGTTGTAATGTCGAATTGAATAACCCCACCGAGCGCTATGTCTTGTTTGGGGGTAGAAGTTGTATCGACTTTAAAACTGCTGGCTGGGAGATTGTCGGCTGTGAACGGAAGATGAGTCGTACTGAATCGATGCACATTTTCCAGCCGTAGCGTATCTGCTCCAATGCTGATCATTTCGGTATTACTGGCCACCAACTCCCCTGCTGAATCGAACCCTGCAGGAATGAGTCCGGAAAAAACTCGCTGAAACAAATGGAGATCAGTCGTTTGATCATCGCCCTCCCCCCTGTAGAGTATGTAACGAAGCGGGAATTTGGTTGGAACCGGTGTGGGTGATGGTTTGTCAGCCTCTGAAGTATTGGCATTATACATTGCTGATACTTTGTCCAGAAAAACATTACCTGCCCACATACCATTCATCCCCCTGGGCTCTGCCATAACAGGAATGTTAAATTGAGAGTGCCCAGCCTCATCTTCGAGTTGCAGGATGCCGGAAAACCTCGCGACGTCATCTGCGAGGATGGACCGATCCAGAGCAATGGAGAGATCCCATTGAGAGTCGTATTCACCCTTAGCGCCAAGTTTAATTGTGAAGTCTACGCAAGGGCAGTGATCAGAAGTCTCTTTACCGTTGATTCCATAGGAAACTTGCATGAGCAGTGCCTCTCCAATGGCTGATTCATTGCCTTGACCTGCAGGAGGAGACTCACTGTTGATCGTGGATGCATTCACAATAATTGCCGAGTCAGTGTTGTTCTGTATTCGTAATTTCAGCACTTGCATGTGATCCCCAAAATCAAGACCATTTGGATTTGACAAGCTAATGCTGAATGGAGCCACGTAGTGATCATTTGAGAGACCATCATTAACCCAGTAAGCCGTTCCTCGTGACAAGGGCGTTATTTCCGGGAAATTCACCTCCTTGGCTATATTGCTATCTCCACTGATGTCGTAAGCATAGATTGACGTATTTAGCTGATCAGCTGTATTGCCTGCATGAGCTGCGAAATAACTTTCGATATTCAAGTCGGCTGAAGGGTGAACCGGAAAACCAACCAAATTTAAACCATCTGAATTAAAATGATAATTGGGAGGTTTGGGTTTACCCTTAATAGACAAACTCAGTGACGACGCAGCAGGGTCCACATAGAACAAATAAGCACTGTTGCCTACCAAAGCCTTGAGTTCTGACTCCAGGTCACCATTAATTTTTCGCCATACCACCCATCGAGAACTTGACTCGTTTGGGGAATCAGGGGATTGGACGGCAAACTGGGAAGTAGAGTTATCCGTTTTCCAATACCATATTTCATCGACTGGAAGCTCCCCGACAAGTGATGAGATCGATGCGTAACTGGCATCGACATGCAGATAGACAGAATTCCATCCAGGAACAAGGTTGAGTTGCTGAGTGAGCCATTGAGCATTCACTGAAACGTGAAAAGTGCCCGTTAAAAATAACAAGATGGCGCAGGATAGTTTTATTTTCATTTCAAAAAATGTTTCTTCGGAAAGGAGATATGAGAAAAATTTTACTAATGAGTAATTGTGTTAAACTCAGTGACAGTGCAACTGAAGAAGTCGTTGTGATCTATGAAAGCAATACCATTAACTTCTATGTAAAGCTTGTAAGCACTGCCAGCAACAGTTGCAAATGCCTTGGATAAATGCATTGGTTGATGAGAATTGCCAAAATTATGGTACTGCCAAAAAGGCCAGTATCCTTTCAGTTGATTGTTTTCGTAACACTTGAGAACATGGTCTGCTTTTCCTGCGCCGGATGTAAAACTCGAGCCTTTAAAGTCAACAGTGGCAAGCCCTCCAATGGCTGTAAAAGATCCCAGAAGAAATAGCCCGTTCACTTGTCCTTGGTTAGTTACATTTCCCTGCTTCAGGTCATGAATAGCAACCAGCGGTCTTCCATTTTTGAGAATGGCACCCGTATTGAAATCCAAAGGTCTGTTTTCATTTGTTTGAAGAGTTGCTTGAGAGTCCGAATTTTTGAAGGTCAATGTGGTTCCATTTGCAACTCCGGTCGGGGAGTGAAGAACCAATGACTCCTCTTGTGCAGGATTGATATTGACCGTTCCACCGCTGATATCCAGATCACCCTCGAAAAGAATCTGCCCTTTGACATCCAGAGTTGCAGAAGGGTTTATTTTACCAACTGCCAACATACCATTCTCGGTTGTCATAACCGGTGAGACAACTCCCGAAGCATCGACCTTGGATACGATTAATTCACCTTGTGTTATCAACCCTCCCGAAGCCTGAACTTCTCCTAGAACATCAAGTGCTGATGCTGGTTGGGGTACACCGATGCCCACTTTATTGCCTTCAGTGACGAGCACATCTCCATCAGTCCCAACAATCCGCTCGGCAGTGTTCGCATGCCCTGCCAGTAGTGAGAATGGATTCGAAAGCAATTGTAGCCTGGGGAGAACTTCTCGCATGCCATCGTCGACCTTGACGGACAATCCGATGTAGAATTCCTGACTGGAAGCTGCCTTGAACACGGTATCCAGTGCTTCGTGCGGTTCGGAGTTATATGGACTTCCCTCCCCCAGCTTGACGCTGAAATGACCAGCGTTCACGATCACTGTTTGAAACTCTCCCCACAACACATGAGTCGAGCCTTCGCTTGATTGGTCGTCATGAATACGAAAGACAACATCATAATTTGCTGGGAATTCCTTTCCCAGAACCTGCCCTTCAGCATCGGTCAGGAAGCCCTGATAGGCCATGAGACCGATCGGTTTGATGGTCGCCGATTGAGCATCCACCGTCAGGAAAGAAACCACACAAAGGAGTCGGAGTGCAGTAATGCCAAGTTTGCGCATAATTAGTTTATTAAACATCGGGGTTTAATTTTTTTTGCCTTCAAAGCATTCGGCGAAATTTAAACGTATAGGTCGTCGAGCTTGAGGATTTATTTGATCTTATTTGAAGCTGAGGAGGGACCGCATTTGGGCGTAAATTGATTCGAAGATAAATCCGATCACCGTTAAAGGCGTGAGCGGCTGCAGATAGAGGAATATCATGAGCACTGGAATCGTTTACTGCACCACTACGCCAGGCAACGATGCCTGAATATCGCGCGTTCCAATGATGCCCACCACTATCTCCATTGTGAAATGTAAGCTCCATTAAATAAGTGCCGTCTGGCATGCTGTTACCAATAAAAGCCGTTTGCCAATTTGAATTAACAGACAATTGTTTGGTGATAATTTTGACCGTATCGATAGCGGTGCCTTGCCGTAAATTGACGCCAGAATGTGTCAATGTACCACTGGTTTTGAGTTGCCCGGGGACGATGACTTCCCCTCCTTGATGACCCAGCCATAAATCCCTGTTGTCTGAAGGCTGCAGGTAAGCATGCGTGTCATCGATCCCCATCTGGAGATCAGCCGAAACAGCGACTCCCTCTGGAGTTTCGATCAGGACACCACTTTCACCCGAGGGTGGCTTGACGCTGATACTGCCGTTTTGTATCACGACTTCGCCATTTGTTCTCAAATCTCCACCGACATCCAAGGTTACCGTAGGCACGCTGACCCCTATCCCTACATTACCACTTGCCGTCTGCAGCACAGGCGTTGCGGTTAAACCGTCTGCAGAAACAGACTGAACGCTTAATTCTCCCTGAGTGAGTAGACCAGAGGAAGCACGGATGTCCCCATTGACATCCAGTGTGTGCTCTGGAGTTGCTTCTCCAATCCCAATATTTTCA
>Ga0181582_10000407_pt1 | contig 30402 bp, 13 predicted proteins | sample 071ome_32_FD_132438 | JGI IMG/M metagenome (GOLD analysis project Ga0181582, IMG submission 132438) | Coastal salt marsh microbial communities from the Groves Creek Marsh, Skidaway Island, Georgia - 071405AT metaG (megahit assembly) | ecosystem: Environmental > Aquatic > Marine > Intertidal...
GCGTCACGCCGGCCCCCAACAAATGTCCGAAGAAAGAATGCATATGCATGGTAGTTGGTTTTCGTCTATTATGGAGACAATGTAACACGGTCTCACGTTGCTGGTTGGAGGGGGGGTGGGGTGGGGTGGGGTGCGGGCGATTCAGCTGTTTGGGCTGCAGCCCGGCTACGCTATGGCGGCCATGCATAGGCTGGCAGTTCAAAAAACGCGATCGATTCGTCGATTTATCGATGGCAGGCCGGGCCGCTCGTCGCGAGCTCCTCAAGATAGCTCAGATTGAAAGCCAGTCGAGCGATGAGAGCGACGAGAGCGACGAGAGCGACGAGAGCGAGCGCGCTCCTATCAACGCCTTCCTCATGCTGGCCGCCCAGACGGACGACGACGACGCCTCGTCGAGCTGCTCGTCGAGTTCCTCGTCTGACGGAGAGCCCCCGCCGCACCAGACTGGAACGTCTCGACGCACGAATACCCAACCGGTGGAGGAACAGGAACAGGACATTGACCAGATCCTCGCCGAGCTCGGCTTTGGAGACCAAGGTCCCGCCACGTCCAGCTCCGTCCCCATCTCCTCGGTCGCTCAGCTTTTCTGCGTGAGCAGAAATGCCCTCGAGCCTTCCGCGGAGCTGAAGAAGATCTTCGGTGCCGACATCCGCCAGATCGATCGAGCAGGTGGGGGCGACGACTTTGCTGGCGCGTCCCGCCGCGTCCGGCGCCTGGCCGCCCGGGGGAGGATCATGCGACACGAACTGAAACCCGGTCTGCTCATCACCCCCAGACCGACGTGGCCGCCAATGCAGTCGCCGGGGCTGGTGCTCACGGCCACCGGGGCCTCGGCAGATCATGACGGGAAAAAAGTCTTTTCCTACGTGCCAAACGCCGAGTACGTGGACGCGCAGGAGATGTACGAGCAAGCGCAAGCAACGTACGACCCAAGACACATCATGGCGCTGCTGCAGAGGAACCCTTGGCACGGCGACTCGCTCCTGTCGATGGCCGACCTGCATCGGTCGACCGGCGACGCCGGCTATGCCGACGAGCTGGTGGAGATGTGCGTCTATGCAGTGGAGCGCGGGTGGCCGGTCGGCACGCTGCTGAATGCAAACGCCATCGGGAACATCCACGTCCCCTATTCGGACTACAACCGGCTGCTATTCAAGGCGCTCATGCGACACGCGCACGTTCTCGGACGCCGAGGGCTGCCGAGGACGGCGTTGGAGTGCCTCAAGCTGCTTTATTCGCTCAACGCAGAAGATCCCAGCGGGGTCCTGGTCACCGTCGACTACTACGCGTTGCGCTGCAGGGAGTTTGCCTGGCTTAGGGCGGTGGCGAAGGGCGTGGCGCAGGCCTCGACGATGCCAAACATTGTCTACTCGCTGGCCCTCGCGGCGCATTTGGACGGGTCGTCCGACGCCGACGACCTGATGGCCAAGGCGATCATGATGTTCCCGGGGGTTGTGGTGTGCCTGCAGCGGAGGCTCGCCGCCATGGACGTGCCGATGTCGGAAGACTGGGCCATGGTGCTGGTGAACGACTTTTTCGCGGCCAGCGCGGATGGTCTCGCCGACACGCCGTCCCTGCGCAAGCTCGTCGACATATTTGTCGAGCGGTCGCACTCTTTGTGGAAGCCTCCGCCCGTCCAAGAGTTCATGCTGCGGTCCGCCGAGCGGGTGGCGTCTCTGGTCAACACGTCCCCAGATATGCAACGCGAGTCGCTGCCGCTGGGCCTCACGGTCGACGAGTGGAAGTCTGTCGGCGACGAGGCGTTTGCGGGGGGCGATGATGCGTTCGCTCACCTCAAGGTGCACGACTTTTCGGACGCAATCGCGGCAATCAACCCGGAAGAGCTCGATGCGCTCCAGGGAGGGGTTGGGGAGGAGGAGGAGGCGTTGATGATGGACGTGATGGCAGGCGTCGACGATCTCGGCGACGTCGGGCCGCTCGCTGCGTTCTTGAGGACGCTTCTGCCTTGGGTGAACGCCGGCGTGGCGCCCGGGGACGACGAGGAGAGGGAGGAGGAGAGGGAGGAGGAGAGGGAGGAGGAGAGGGAGGAGGAGACTGAATGAATGTAGAACGGCCGTGCACGGCCACACGTGTGGACGACTCGTCCATCCGGCGGAATGTCAAATTTTTCAAGATGAAATGCCTGTGTTCGACCACCTTTTCCATGAGACAGCCGGCGCGACGGTCACGAGCAGCAACAACAGAGCGTGCTGCTGCTGTGACCTGCGCTGCCGCGGTGGATAGACGCGTGGCCCTGACGCTGGTCGGCTCGCTTCTGATGTTGAGGGCCCCACCCAGTTCAGCGGAAGAGGGCGAGGCCGGAATCGACACGTTTGGCTACGCCGGCGACGCGGGAGCCGAGACCCTCAACACGTGTAGCATGAACAAGGTGTCCTGCATCTCGACCCTCAATGACGACGAGGCCCATTTTGCGGCGCCGTGGGAGTTTGAATCCACGACGGACGACGCAGTCGCTCAGTTGTGTCGCGTCGTGGAGGGCGGCGACTTCGAGGCCGCCGTAACGGGGGTCAGTAAACTCGACGCCGCCGGATACATCGCCAAGTCCACCATCGCGGTATTCAGCGACCCCTTCCCGAAAGAAAGGGGTGTTCTCCCCGAGCGCCCGAAGATCCGCCGGGCCTCGGCCGACTCGATCGTTCGCTTCCGCGGAAAGGTGCTCGAGAACGAAAAGACGCCGGGCGGCTCGACGTATGTGCGGGTGAGGATTGACGGCGACGATGCGACGGAGACCATTGACGCCGAGTTCCTGTTCCTGGCGGGCGACAACATTGTGAACGTCCGAGCCGTGTCGCTCGAGCAGCCAGAGACGGACTCGAACAAAGGTGGGAAACTGGCGTTGTCGATGACGCAAGGCTTTGTCATCGACAAGAACATCGCGCGGAGGAGGATGGACTCGTTGCAGCGGGCCCTGGGCTGGCAGCCGGCAACTGTGCTGACCGACTTCAACCCGCAGTTCAACGCCGAGGTGCCGACGGTAATCGAGCGCGTATTCAACCCGTTAAGCGGCAGAAACGCGTTCAAGCCGAGCGGCATCCCGTACCCGACGGAATGATTCATGAGTGCCGGCATTTGTCGTCACCGACATTTGATTCTTGATTCTTTTAGTTCACGAATGTATGAAGGCCCGCTCGCGGCAGCGCTGGCGTTGATTCCTGCGGCCCGATGATGGATCGGATCGACCTCCAGTACCCGGTGCCCGTGGAAGCGTGGGAATGTGGCCTTGGAGGTCGATCGCTGGGAGCGCGCGAAAGCGTGCCTCAACGAAACGAGCGTGGGTGGCAACGCACCTCATTGACTGCAGTCAGCTGCAGTTGATCGGATCATTCGCATTTCACGCAAACTACTGTAAATACCGGTACTCCTTATCCGTGTCTGTCCTTCTCGTCGCCCCGCTACACTACATACCTGTCGATGGATACAAGGTCTGCTTGACGCACGGGGCCGAGACCCGTTTAAACGAAGCGCGTCCGCGGCTCGTCATGTCCGCGTCCGTTCAGCCGACCCGGAAACGGCCGAACGCAGCGGGAAAGCACCGCGGCTCTATATCCACGGCGAGCCACTACGAGGGCCGCTACCTGGAGGAGGTTCTGAATGCCGCAGTCTTCGCTTCCGAGAACGAGCTCGGCTCGTGCACGGCGGCGAGCTCCATGACGGCCGTCGTCGACTCTGTGCCGCTCGAGTTCTGTTCTCTGGACGAGTACGTGAGCACGTTTGACCCGCTGGTTCTCGAGGAGGCGCGGGAAGGGATTCGCTCCGGGTACTTGGAGAGCACGCAGGCGGGGCTGTCGGCGAACGGGATCGTGACGAAGGTCGAAGAGGTCGGCAACAGGGGCGGTGCGTCGGCGGCGGCGGCGAGACGTCGGCATGTGCGGGTCAGCATCAGTGGCGGCGGCAACAACAGCGACTTGGCCAGGCTCGACCTGAAGAATACGGTGGCGGTGTTCGAGTTCGTGCCGCTTAATACGCAGGCGACGGCGAAGGACGGCGCCGCGCGAAAGGTTCGCGTGGCGGGTCTTTGCGTGAGCTCGTCCGTTCAGGCGGGCCTTGTGTTGAAGGTGTTCAAAACGTGCGTGGCGCACAGGAACGCTGACAGTCCGCCGTGTGCCGCGTGGCTGGAGATGCTGCGGGAGAATCCAGTGGGCACGACAGTGACCGTGACAAAGGCGACACAGGTGACGTCGAGCGAGCGAGAGTTCGATGCGCTCCATTCGGTGAAAGACATCGATGCTGCGCTCATGCGGTACATTCTGAAGCCGTCGATGCTGGTGTCGATGAAGGATGTGTACCAGACCAACATGCGGCGAGCGCTGTGGCCTCGGGAAGCTTCGAGCGAGGCGTTCGTCAAGTTCCTCAAGAAGCAATACGATCGGAAGCAGCTGGAAGCGATCGAGATGACCGCATGTCAGCTCGCCGTGGCCTCGGCCTCGGCCTCGGCGTCGGCGTCGAAAGCCTCCTCGTCTCGTCACGGTCGTCGCGAGGTGGGTATTGACATCGACGGACGGACAGACAGACAGACAGACAGACACAGACCGATCGAACGCATCTCTCCCCTTGTTCGCCCCCTCTCTGTCTCTGTCTCCCATTCTCCCTCCACTCCGCCCTCTCACCCTCAGCGCTGCGCGCCCTCGCCTCCACTCCCCTTCGTCCAGGCTGCCGCCGCCGCGCTGTCGACCAAGCTGCCGTTCGTCCTGATCCAGGGACCTCCAGGAACGGGAAAGACGCACACGGTCTGTGGTGTGCTCAACGTCTGGCACTTGACCGCGTATCAGCAGTATTATGATTCGCTGATCCGGTCGGTGAAGGAGCTGTCGGAGAAGAGCGGGTCGGGGCTGGACTCTGTCGCCACGGCGCGATGGGGCTCGGTTTCGGTCTCCAGGAAGCCGCGGATTCTGGTGTGCACCCCGAGCAATGCGGCGTGTGGTGGGTATTGACCTCGACCGGCGGGCGCTCGCGCCCGCTTCTGACTGTCTCTCACAAACTCGCCCACTCGCTCTCACTCGCGCTGCGCGCTCGTTCGTTCGCCAGATGAGCTCATGGCGAGGGTCATGCGATTCGGATTTTGCGACGGGTGCGGAAACAGGTACTCGCCCAACATCGTTCGCATCGGGGGAGACGCGGCTGTGGACGGGCGCGTCAAGGACAGATTCCTGGGCACGCTCGTCAAGGCGTATACATCCATGACGAAGGATGAGTGGCACCACGTGCATCAGGCGAAGCAGACGCTCCTGGTCCAGATGAAACAGCAGGTCCGGCAGCTCGAGATGTCCCTGGGCAACGCGGCGCACAGGGAATCCGACATGAACCAGATGGCGGCGGCCCTGCTCGCGGCCCTGCAAGAAATGGAGCGGATAGAGCGGCAGGTCGACAAGTTGTCGGCCGCGTGGCCGTCAATCATGCGGTCGACCGCCACGGCGTCGGGAAAGAACTCAGAGGCGCGGCAGTCGGAGGAGGAGCTCAAGACGCTGCTGTTGAGCGAGGCCGAGATGGTGTTCTCGACGTTGTCTTCGACGCAGCAAAAGATCTTCAAGGATACGTCCAAGCGTGCACCGTTCCACACCGTGCTGATCGACGAGGCGGGCCAGGCAAACGAGGTAGCCGCGCTGCAGCCCATGACGGCGGGTGCCAAGTCCATCGTCCTGGTCGGGGATCCGCAGCAGCTTCCTGCAACCATCAAGTCGGACGCCGCCAAGGCGGTCGAGATGGAGCGCTCGCTCTTTGAGCGCCTGCAGATGAAGGGCTGCCCGGTCGCGCTGCTCTCGGTGCAATATCGCATGCACCCCGAGATCCGGCGGTTTCCGTCGAAGCATTTTTACAAGGACAAGCTGGAAGACGCGCAGTCTGTGTCCAGTCTACCCCCAGAGCCTTACCATGCGGTCCCGGGCATGGGACCGTATCAGGTGTTTGACGTGGCCGCGGGCAGGGAGGAACGGGGCAAGAGCAGCAGCCTGAGCAACGCGGAGGAGGCGCGCCTTGCTGCGTGCCTGTATATGAAGCTCGTCAGTATGAGCGATGGGAGTGCAAACGACGCCTACGGCGATCGCGACACCAGCGGCGCCAAGACGGGAACCGCTTCGGCCACGGCGGCGCCGTCGGTCGCCGTCATCACGCCGTACCGGCAGCAGAGGAACGTGCTCCGGCAGACGTTTAGGGAGTTGTGTGGCGAGAAATCGCTGGATCACGTGTCTCTCGAGACGATCGACAGCTACCAGGGCCGCCAGGTGGACGTGGTCATACTTTCCTGTGTGCGCGCCGGCACCGGTGGCGGCCTCGGCTTCGTCACCGACATCAGGCGGATGAACGTCGCCATCACGAGGGCACGGCGCAGTCTGTGGATTTTGGGTGCGCTGGGCACGCTCAAGAAGAACAAGGAGTGGGCCGCCCTCATCGCAGACGCGGAGGAGCGGGGGGCGGTTGTCGCCCCGACGCAGGCTCGCGCGCTGCTGAAGGACGAGCTGTCCCACGCGGACTCCGTCCAAAGGCAGATCTTGGAAGCCAAACAGGGGGGCGGAGGGGCCGGGGGCAAGAAGAACGCGGAGGCGAAGGGGAAGGGGAAGAAGAACAAGGCCGCCACAAACGCAAGCGCCAAGCCCATGAAGAAGGCGGCAGTCGCCGACCCGCGAGTGGCGGAAGCTGTGCGCCCCATGCGCAAGGAAAAACCGAAAGCATACGGCGCGGATGGGGCGCGGTCGCAAAAGCCGATGGCCAAGAACGCCGCTTCGGCAATGCCGCCTGAGGCGCCCATCGTCGGCCTCGACGTCAACTTGAGCGCCGGCGCGGCCAATCTGGAGAGAATGCTGGAGACGATGAACACCGTCGGTGTTGCTGATACGAAAGAAGGACAGAGGATGTTGGAGCAGATGATGGCGGTTTTCCAGTCGAGCCAGGACGAGGAGGCCGACGTGGCCAGGCGAGGGTCGGACGAGGGGACGAGCAAAGGCGTCCAGACCCTTCAGAAGGCAGTCAAGCTCTTCGACGATGGCAGCGACGGGCCGGAAGAACAGGATGCGTCCGGCGCGTTCGAGCCCGCGAAGCCGCCGAAAGAGGGTCGGGGCCGAGGGGGCAGCACGCGCAAGCGACAGGGATCCCGACAGGCCGACAGGGATCCCGACGGCGACGGACCCGGCTCCTCGCCTGCTACAGACAACTTTGCGGTGTCTTCTCGCTTCCCCCAGTTGCCGGAAGGACGCTGAAGCGTTGACAATGATTACAATCAACGATGATGACGATGAAACGTCGATCGCTCCACGCTCACGCAAAGCCAAACCCTTCGGCGCCTTCGTGCATGGCCAAAAACAACCGCTCACGAAGCTGCTCCTTCGTGTTATATTCGGGCAGGTCGAGCTGGTTGAAGCACGTGTGCGCGGTCGGCAGCCTGTTGGTGTCGCCAAAGGCCTTGTGGATCTGGAACTTCTGCCGCCCTGAGATCGCCTGGAGCTCTCCGAAGCCGCCGACAGGCACCTTGCTCGTACCGGTCACAAACTGTAACAGCAGCGCGCGCTGCTCGCGGTCCATGGAAATGAGAATCTCCCAGAACCAGAGCACGACCTGCGAGGTGGCCGAGTAGCCGCCGCGGTACTCGCAGTTGGCGCGCAGGTCCAGCACGTCCACGTCCGGAAGTCCAGATATCATGAGCTCCAGCTCTTGATCGCTGAACAACTGAAGAGACACCCTGGGAAGCACGTTCCAAAAGCCCTCAAGGAAGGCGTGGATCTGCGGCTGGATGGCGCTCGTCATCCTGTGGCGGGCAATGGCATCAACGTAGTCCCTCTTGTTCTCGTCCGTCACCTTGATGTTTGCGCCGTTGGGACACAGCTCGATCACGGACTTCTGTCCGAAGAAGTCGTTCTCCTCCGAGAAGGTGAGATCCAGCACCCCGTCGATGTCATTCTCGAGCATCCACGTCAGGTTCTTGAAGAAGTCTGGATCGACGCCCTCGATGTCCCTATAAGTCAGCGGCTGACCGAGCATATGCTTGTAGAATGAACGCGTGAAGTGCGCGTCGATGACCTGGTCGTCGAGCAGGGCCTTGCCGACGACGTGGCCGACAAACTTGAAGTAGTCGAGATGGGAGATGCCGCGCGCCTCGTCCGTCTGGACGATCGAGTTTGGATTGGGCTGATACGTGGAAGATCCCTGCGGGACCGCCTCGAACAGGGAGATTCCCGGGTTGAACATCTCCCTCGACATGACCTGGTACCACTCGCGGGACACACCACCCGCGTCCACCCCCTCTTCGCCGGCGAATTTCACCTTGAGGGGCGAGCGCAGCTGCGATTTGGATACGACGCGGAGCTGGTTGAATGAGTCCTCAAACGCGTGGGGCCGCCTGACGTTGAGCTCCAGCCTCGCGTGGTGGCTCAGCTGCCTGGCGAGGCTCTGCACCCGCTTCCGGAAGTGGACCCTCTTGTTGTCAAAGTCGAGCAGCTTGGGGTGCTTGAGCAGCATATTCATCGACTCCTCCAAGACGTTTGGGGCGTGCGAGGCTATCAGGTTGACGAGCCTCCTGTGGTTCTCAGCGAACCTGATGAAGTCGCTGTCCGACGAGGGAAGGCACGGCGCCTGGGAGTTGGGCACCTTCTCCGGGCTGCAACTTTCGGCCGACCTCTGCAGTAAGTTGAAGTCGATCGACTGAATGCGAGTGAAGCTGGTCGTTGCCTGTTCCTCGGCCGCCCTGGCAATCTCCTCGCGCTTGTTGGTCCACGCCTCCTCCTCTTCCGTCAGCTCGCTGATCTCCCGGCCAAGCACCTCGAGGGAACACGTCGAGCAACGGAGCGTATCGTGCAGAAGGAAGTATGATTCGACGTATGGTCGTATGAGCTGCACTGGGAGGGGCAGCGTCGCCCTCCTCGTCATGTCCTCCTTCTTGAGGAGCTCCTCGATGGCGCTGGCGGCCGCGTTGAAGGGCGACCACAGGGAATCCTTCGTCAGATACAGCATCTCGGACAGAGCGTGGGCGGTGATTTCCCTGGCAGCATTCGCAAAGTCCGGCAGAGATGGTACGGTCGGGTCGAAGCGATCGACGACCAGCTGGAACACGCCTTCTGCCACGGCCTGGAGACACCTGTAGACGCCGAGGCCCTTGGCGTCGGCCTTCCAGACCTTGCCGGGGACGCTTCCTCGCGAGATCTCCTCAAGGTCGGCCCTTGCCTCGGTGGAAAGAATCTGCACGGATTCCGAAGCCGCGTTGCAGAGCGTCTCCCAGTGCTCGATGTTCATCATCGTCAGCGACTGGAGAATCATACGGACCGAGTCGGTCTCCGACTCCTTGAGCGACGGATAGGTCAGCATCATCACGTAGTTCCTGATGATTCCATGATCCACCTGCTTGAAAAGCGCCCGGATTGGCTCGGCTTTCTCCACGAGCGCGTTGCGCTCCTTCTCCAGCTTCTCGATCTCCAGGCGCGTGGTGCTGGGAAACTGCTCGTCGTTGGTGTTGGCGTTGGTCTTCATCGCGCGCATCTTCTTCTCCTTGATTCGCTGCTCCTTATCACGGATCTCCACCTCGGTCTTCTCGAAGTGGGTCAAGAACTTGCAGACCAGCTCGAGCGAGCCGCCTCGCAGGTTCCCCTTGGAGATACCGTGGCGGAGCGGAAGGCTCAGTAGCACGTCCAGAGCTGGTATGCCGCGGTCCTCGATCATATCGGGAATAGGCATCGACGAGACGAGATTCATTCTGGCGTACGTGGAGTACAGCGACCCCACCTCCTCGAGGGCCAGGATGACGTCCACGCCCCGCTTGACGAGGTTGAAGCAGTGGCGCAGCAACTCGAGCAGCCTGCGGACAACAGCCGTCGCTAAGACACCTTTTTCTTCGTCTGAATCCTCGTCCTGAGGATCGAGCACGAGCGCGTGGACGACGGTCGTCGCGCCGCGAGGCGCCACGACGTAGTTGTGCATGGACGTCAACAAACCCGGCATGGGGTGATTCAGACGCGTCAGCGTCTCCATGAGGCTGTCGGGATACGCCTCGACGGACGACATAGGACATCGGAGCACGGCGAAGAGCTGCTCGAACACCTGGGCCGCCGTCGCCTTGGACTCCGTCAGGTGGCGGATGGCCCGATTGAGGTGCAGCCGGCCTTCCCAACGGGAGAACCTCAGCAGCTTGATCAGGTGGGGAATCTGGTTCTCCTGGAGCAGTGGCTTGCGATCGTTTTGGATGTCGACAAGCCTGTCTGGGGCGTCCCTGAACGGGTGCCTGGCGATGTTCATCAGGTCCCGCGGGATGTCCCCTGGGATGCCATGGAGCTCGCCGGATCGCATCATCCTGTGCCTTTCAAAGAAGCGCGCCACGTGCGACCCAACGCCTCCACCATCTCGAGGCGTTGAACGGAGAATGTCGAGGTCCTGCAGGAAGTCCCGGTCGAGCGACAGGATGCCCTCTTCCCTGAGCGCGTCCTGAATGTCTGCCTGCACGTTCGTCCGCAACGCCGAGGGTTGAAACCTGAACACAGGCGGAATCCTCGGCCGTAAGTTCCCACCTTCCAATTCGTGAGTAATGGCAACAGTGGGATCGGAGGCGGCTGTGGGCGGAAGTCGAGCGGGTGAGCTGGCGCCTGGATCGCCGTCGCCGACGAGTCCCGCCGGGGCCGTGGCAGTTTCGGGGACATCTGCGGTCATATCGAAAGCGATATCCTGCCCTCCAACGGGCAAGTCGTCGCCTGGCGATTCCTCGGGCATCAGCGCACTTTCCCTGAGGTACGGCATCGCCTCGGTTTCAACCCGACGCAAGTCAGCCCTGACCATCTGCCTCGCCCGCACCTCACGCTCGCGATTCTCCAGGACCTCGCGCTGCAGATCGGGAGGCAGCGCGGCCAAAAACTCGGGGTCAATTGGGTCGAGCCCTTCGTCCTCGTCAGCCTCAGCGTCGGCACGGGCGACGTCGGGCGCGGCCCAATGAGGCAGCGCGGCGCCTACGGCTCTGCCGTAGGCGCCGGCGGTCTCTGTCGCCCGGGTAGGGTACAGTCGATCGTAAATCTCTGCCATGCTACGTGGTTCATCATCTGACACCGGATCCGTTCGCTGACGTCGCCTGGGTCGTGCAGCGGTCGGACTCGTGGCACGATCTGCCTCGGGGCCCCACTCGCCGTTGAATCGATGGGGTCGATCCCTTCTGCGATTCGCTGCATCCGCAGGTCTTCCGCTCATACTTTCGTGGAGAGCAGAAGCAAAGCGCTCCACGAGCCTGTCCGGGAGGCGAGTGCCGGCCCTCGGATGGCCGAGGGGGGGCGCCCGGAAACCGACACTCAGCGGGCCCATACTCGTGATAGGGGTCGGCATGGGCGGGATCGGCCACCTGAATGCACCAATGGCGTCGTCCATCCGCGATATCGAAGGATACCCCGAGTCAGGAATGCTGCCGCTCCCATAGGAGCGTGTGACCAGAGGGTGGCTGTGCGACGAGGCGGGTAGTCTGGCATCCGTGTCCCTGGGCCGCCGGAACAGGCCAATGTGCGTCATCAGCAACCGCGGAGAAATGAACGCGGTGCCAAACAGCGGATCTGCGTCCCTCCAGTGAGCTGCACGCTCGCCGTCGCTCTGCACCCAGAACGTCGGGACAGGCGTGTTGGCGAGTGCGTGCCCAACGACGAGGCGATCGTCTCCGTATGGTGCCGAAGCACTGTCGTCATCATACTCCTCGTCGCTGTAGTAATCTTCCACCGTGTCGTTGCCATCCAAGAACCCGTCCTCATCAGAGTCCCCCTGATCGCCGAGCACCATCATGTCCTCATTCGGCCTGCCGTTCCCGTTCCGCCAGTCGTCGATGTCCTGTTGGGCATAATCTGGCACATCAAACTCCGTCTCCTCGGGTGGGAAGATGTCGTCGAGCTGGTAGTCGAAATCGTAGTCGCGGGCCGCGTCATCCTCGTCGTCGTCGTCTTCATCGTCGTGATCAATATCACTGTCGTCGCTGTCGTGGTCCATCATGTCCTCGTCGCTCTCTCCGTCCATTGATCCGCTCATGTGGCCACTAGACGCGCTGTAGTCAGACGAGAATCCGGGACCATTGACCTCGTCACTGTCGTCGATCCCCATGCTCTCATCGCCGCTCTCGCCCATGTCGAACTCCCCGTGGTCACTGAATGACGAGTACGAGGTGTCCGTCAGGTAGGAGGGATTTTCCGAGAGGTCTGAGTCCGACGAGTGAGTGTCCATCCCCTCGTCGTCCGAGCCTGACTCGCCCGACTCGTCCGTGTCGTGCTCCAAGTCGCCCGAGTCGCCCGCGAGGTGCCAGCCGCGCTCGTTCAAGTGTGCGATGAGCTCCTCGAAATTGGTAGCGAGGTCTCCACTGGATCGTTGGTCGTTGTCTGGCTTGTCCGTTGCCCTGACCGACGTCAGCTTCTCCAGGGACCGAATGATCGCCGACAGGCACACCTTGGTGCGGTCGTTGGTGGTGTCCGTGAGGTCCATGCAGGCGATCACGTCCACGAGCACCTCGATGAATCCAGAGCTTAGGAGGAACTCGATCATTTCCTTTCCTTTCTGATACGATCCGTCTTCCGACAAGATGCCGGGGACGGCGGTCACGCTCAGCATGGTCGCGAGCAACACCAGCGACCCCTCCAGGTCTGCAGAGATGCTGCGCGTGTCATCCTTTTCCAGGCTCCTTATGACGCTCCCCTGTGAGGATGAGCCATCGCCGTTCGCGGCAGCGCTCAGCTGCGGGAAGTACGCGAACGACCGGAGGATGCACCCGAGCTCTCGACAGACCCGCGCCTGACCCTCCTTGGACCGCTGGGAAAGGGTGATCAGCAGGGAACACGCATCCTTGCTCAGAGACTGCCTCATTGAAACGTTGCGAGGCGTTCCGTGATACGACACCTGGTTCCGGATGATGGAGTGGATCAGGAAGCACATGTCGAGTGCCTTGGACTTGGCCGATCCGGCGGGGGCAGAGGAGGGGGTCAAGGCAGGCTGGGATCCCGTGCCTACCGGACTCAGTACACCAAGATCCTTGGACTCCTGCGAATCTTTGGCTTTCGACTTTTTGGAGGCCGTCGCCGATCTGCCGTCCTCGCCGACCCCGCCGACCCCAACGCCCTTGGCCTGCGGGGTCTGCAGGGCTGCTTTGGCGGGCTGTTTCCCGTAGTGCTTGGACATAATCCACTCCTGCAAAGGATCCGAATCTCGACGTAGAAACGCCGTCACGCAGTGGGGAAACGAGGCGAGCAGCGTCGACAGCAGGTTGATGCACAGCGTTTGCTGGCAGATGCAGTACAGCTCGGCCCGGTGAGTCGTCGTGTACTTTGGATCGGAGACCGCCGTCTCATTGACTGAGTGCTTCTTGATCATCTCTGTCATCTTCTGCGCAAACGCAGGCGTCGACGTCTGCAGCAGCCTCCCGATGATGGCGTCCATCACGGAGGCGACCGGGGACGGCATCTTCTTCGCTCCCTTCTTGGGAGACGATTTCTGGCTGCTCTTCGGCTCCTTGTGGTTTTTCTTTGGCACGGGGGACTGCTTATTCGAGCATACGGCGGACTGGCCGGGCTTGCCGGGCTGTGCCCCCCTCGCGCCATCCGCGGTCGGCGTGTCCGCGGCCGGCTCCCCCGGTGACGTCGGGCCACCAGCAATGGCTGACGATGGGCCCGGATCCGTCGACCGGCCAGCAGCGTCGGTGCCGCCGATTGCATTAGCACCGGCGAGTTCCTCATCGCCGCCAGTTGGAACGGGCGGCTTGCAGTCCACCCGGATGCTCGATCCTTCCTTGGAAAACTCACACGTCTTCTCGACGGCCCGGGAGAAGATGACCGAGTCGCGACACGCCAGGTGCAAGAAGCTGGAGACAAACTGCTTCACGCTGAAGGTCTTGAATCCATGAGTCGCCTCTGCGGTGTGGGGACCCCGCCGCTTCTTCTGCATTCCTGATCGAATGGTCGCCTCCATCGACGCCTGGAGCGCCTCTTCGTCCTCGACGAGATGCCGGATAATCTTGGCGACCATCCCGTCGCAGTCGGCCGTGTGGAGCGGCTCGTTCAGAGACAAGACCAGATTGTGGCCGCGGCCGTTGAGGATGGCGCCGGCCGCCTTCCTGATCTTGCTAGTGGTGGCCAGCAGCTCGAGGCTGGCCGCCACGCTCGACCTCGGACAAGGGTCGTAGAAGTGACCGGTGCGGTCGTAATCGCCGTCACGATCGCCATCGTCACCCCTCTTCGAAGGGTCCCATCCATGATCCGCGTACTTCAACGACATCTTGAGGCAGTCGATGGCATGCGTGGACGCCGACACAAAGAGGCCGACGTCACCATTGTCCACCGGTGGCAGCATGTCCCTGATCTTGGACATGAAGCTGTCCAATGGAGGCGCTTCCGAATTAGGATCCGATTCCTTCTCCAAAGCATGCTTGTCGGGCTTGAACTTCTCCTCGCACACGAGCGCGAGGCTCAGCAGGGACGCGTCAACCCACTTGGGCACCTTGAGCGTGTTGCCCGCCTTCGACTTCTTCACGGCGATACATCCGAGCTTCCAGCAGTCGAGAAGCTTGAGCACATGCGTCAGAACGGAGCTCGAAAATCTCCTCCTGTACATGTGGGAGACGTTGAGCACGGCCGCCAGCAGATGCATCAGCGGGCCGAGGACGTCGTCCTTGCCCTCACTGGCCCACCTCTCCAGGTCCGAAGATGACATGCTGTCGATCCTCGACGTGGACTCGGAAATCTGTGCCTCGAACTTCGACACCAGGGACGCGCAGAGCGTCTTGTCCTGGCCGTAGCACTCGACGAGGGTATCTGCGACGTCGTGGGCGTTCGAGGGGAGCGCACCAACCAGCACGAGGAGGTCGCCCAGGGACGACTTCAGCATGCTCTTGCTGAAGTTTGTCGTCTGGTAGACCAGTAGCTTACCGATGAATCCCGGCCCGCCGACGCTCGGGCCGTCCACCGACAGGAGCACGTGCGCCAGTGCCGACGAAGGCTCGATCATCACTTTGGCGGGCTTCAGGTTCGATTTCCTCCGTGTGAGCGGCGTCACGACGCCGAATGTTGTCATGGAGAACGACTTGCTCTTCATCGACTTGTCGTCCCAGATCCAGAGACTGCCCGCCTTGCCGGTCTTCTGCGAGGCGGCTGCCACCGACCGGTTCTTCTCCCGCAGCTTGAGACGCTCCTCCATCCTGGGCCTGGAGTAGGCGTCCAGGATGATGGACGCCTTGCAATCTGGGAACTTGTCGATGACAAGCTGAAGGTTCACGCCTTCGTTGAAGTTGTGGGCGAAAGCCTTGTCCCTGATCTTTTCGAGGCGCTCGTTGAGCTGCTCGACTTGGACCGGCGACGCGTCCATCGACCAGAACCGGGTCAAGTACTCGGAACCCTCCTTCTGGCAGTTAGAGAGACATTTGAGGTACTTGGCCAGCGCCAGAGGGCACCTGGACCACGCAGTGCCGAGGCCGAGGCTCTGCAGGCACGCCCCCGCGTGACGGCAGATCGAGTGGACCAGCTCCTTCTGCAGAGAGTCGGCGGCCGTCTCCGTCCAATACGGCAGCTCATACAGTCCCGGACTCATAAATGCCTCGGAATCCTTCCTGTAGGCATCTCGTGCCGTGATAATCTCCAGGATGCCGAGGATGGACAGGAACGCGTGCTGCGAGCTGATGATGACCGACCTCCGAGCCCACTCAGGGTGCTCGAGGTCCTTGACCAGCGGCGTTCTTCCAATTCCCGTGATCTCCAAAGACCTCTCCTGCTCCTTGATCTCCTTCACAGTCGGCGTGAAGGTGTTGCCGCCGGCCCCCGACACCTCGAGACACTTGCAAGCGACCCCACTCGTCAACTTGAGGAGCAAGTCGAGGCCCCCGTAGCGAACAAACGCATTCACTGAGCAAGAGAAGAGAGCCTTCTTCCGGTGGTCAAAGAGGACGGCCGTGACGAGCCTGCAAGCCCGGACCACGTGGCGCTCGAGCTTGGCGCCTCCCTTGTCCCCGTAGACCCCGGACCTCCGGACGACGTCGCCCAGCACCCCGACTGCAGCGCTGGCCGATAAAAGCCCGATGACTTTCCGAGCGTCCTCGTGATCGGATGCGGCGTATCCGTTGGACGCGGACCACACCACCTTGGCGTTCTCGCCCAGCCGCCCGATGTTGTTGTAGAATGTGCAGAACGCCCTGAAGAACAGGTTGAGTGCATCCCGTCGCAACTCGATCTCGTCTTCATGTTCGTATACAATGCCTTCAGGAGCCGAATCCATGTCCGCCTTCAGCCGCCAGTCGTCCGAGACGGTCAAGAGGTTGATGACCTTGCCGAGCGACCGCTGGAGGTCGGGGAGGACGCACAGGTTGGCGTCGATGAACAGCGCGTGGCCCTTGTGCTCCGTCACAACGGCTCTTCTGAAGGCAAACCCCGACATGATGATGGTCGACTTGGAGATGGCCGCGATGAGCTCGTCAAACTTGGCCTTGAAGGCCTTCTTCTGCCAGGTCGACAGGCAGAACTCGTCGTCGTAACCGTCCTCCTTCTCCAGCTCGAGAAAGATCCGGTTCACGTCATCCAGGGACGCCCTGAGGTTTGACAGTGTCACCTCTAACGCGTATTCTCGCTGGTCCTCGAGCAGAATGAGCGCCCTGAGCAGCGAGACGACCGAGTGGCCGGCATGCGTGCACGAGAAGCATGCGACGCACAGCTTGGGCTGGGCGAGGTCGATGAACATCTGCAGGCCCCCCTGTTCGATAAAGGCCTTTGCAGCGGCTTTGTTGGCCTCGCATACCGGGATGAGCAGTTCCGTGAGCCTCGAGACGGCGACCGATATGAAGCGCGGCAGGTCGACGGCACGCCCGTTGTTCATCACTTCGATCTCGCCGGTGTGCGCAATTTTCCGAACGACGTCAACTGCGAACACCAGCATCTCGACAACGTCAGTCAGCATCGTCTCGTGGTGCCGGATCATCTCTTCCAGCGACCTCCCAATCGCGTGCGACGGGGGCAGCGCGCATAAGGCCCGAGCGTCCGTGAAGGTGTCGGCGATGAAGTGCACTGCGCCCTTCGACTTGACAAGATCGCGGCCTGCTTCGCTCAGGCAGATGGCAGAGATGGTCGGGATGATGTTCAGCGACACCGAGCTGTCCCGGCCCTTCATGCCGGCGATGGCGTCCAGGTAGGACACGTCAAGCCCCAGCGAAGACATCGTCTTGTACTGGAGAGGCTCGTAGTGAAGCACCTGGCGGAAGCATGACGTTGCTGCGTCGAAGACGCCGCAGCCAAACAGCTCGTGCATGGCGAATATCTCCTTGATCGCCCAGTACAGCACCTCGACCTTTTTCTCGTCGATGCCCGACACTTCAGACGTGATGACGATCTTCGTCAGCACTTGAAGGAGCTTCTTGATCAATAGCCGATCGTCGTACGAAAGCGAGCGCAGCGACGACGACGGGGACGTCGACGTTGATGTCCCCGACGTCGACGGCGTGAGTGCGGCCGTGACCTCAGCCTGCAGTCTGTCTTGGACCGCATCGAACCCGCTGCATGCATCGAGCCTATTCGCTCCCGCTGTACTGTTGGTCAACAGGATCTCGATCGTGCTCAAGGCCTTCTCGCAGACGCCCCGCACGGCCGGGTCTGCGTCGGACACAAACGGAACCACGCACTCCAGGACCTCGGTCTCCAGGAGTTCGTCGCACAAATAGCTCTGATTGCACAGCGAGTTGACCATAGAGATGGCCTCTTGCACGATTTTCACGCGCAGCTCGCTGTCCATGCTTTCCCTCGTGCACCTCGTCGCCAGAAACCGCCCGAGCGGCGAGTACCTTCCGTCCTGCAGCAGCCTATCCAGACCGTCCAACTTGTAGGAACTCCGCTCGGATCCAACAAACTTGGCGGTGAAGGCCTGGAGTCCGCACAGAATCGTCTCTTCCGTTAAGGCCGAGTCCTCTGCGAAGATCTCCGTCAGCAGATCGTCGGCGCCCAGTTTCCGGAACGTCTCGTTGACCCTGCCGTAGACCTCGCCGAACAGGCCGACCGGAACGAGCACCGCCGTAGCAAGCAGGCGGTTCCGAGCCTCCAGCTCGAGCTGGTCCGGCGAATATTCGTACACCGCCGACGCCCGGATGCTCCTGAGCAGGCGGAACCGCTGCCGCCTTCCCCGCACCGGCCCGTGAGATTCCATGACGACCCCGAGCGCCTCAAAGTCGTCATCCGGAAGCTCCGACCGCGAGTCAAACTTGACGACCTTGGGCTCGGTGCTGCCAAACAGCTTTTCCTCCTCGGTCCGCTCGTCCACGTGCTCTGCCGGGTTGGGCTCGATCGAAAACTTGAAATGCACCCCGCCCTTCTCCTTCGCGGCCGACACGTCTCTTTTTGCCACGTCCATCAATCCCGGCCCGCAAGGCGGCACCGCGATCGTCTGCAGCCTGTTCGCCAGGTCTGTCGGCACAACCTGCAGCCCAGACACGTTCCGCTCGTACACGCACTGCAGCAGCAGCAGCGTCTTGTTCACGATGATCGGATTCGACGACGCCAGCAAGTCACACAACTGTGGTAAGCTGTTATAATATTCCTTCCCTGCCACGTGACGAAGCACCTCCAGCGAGCAGTCCAGCGCCGAAATGACCTCGTCGTCCCCCACCCGCAGCTCGGCCTCTAGCCCACTCCCGGGACCTTCCGGGTCCAGAAGCACCTTGATATTCGACTCGGTCACATACGTCAGAAACTCGTCTAGACGATCCAACAACCGCACCCACGCGAAGATCGACGTCCGCTCCAGCGACGGAGGCCACGCGAATCCCTCGACGGCGCGCCCCGTCGTTTCGATCGGCACGTCGTCCGCGTGGGGCCCGATGCACGCCTCGATCAGCTCCAGCACCTCTGGAGGCTCCTCCTGCGGTCGGACGGTCGGACGGTCGGACGGTCGGAGTGAGGTGACGTGCGTGAGGGTGCGAGTGCAGCGTCCGCGAATCCGCGAGTCGGTGGGTGGGGTGAACAACGGGTCCCTGCGCTCCGTCGCTCCCCCTGCGCCGGGCGTTGGCATCGGCCGCTCCGAGTGCCAAATTCGACCGCTGAAGCGAGGCCCAGACCAGGCAGCGTGTACGCCCGGCATTCATATATGCCCCGATACTGCTACGTACCATGCCGACCCGCTGAACACCCTCAAGGACCTTCATGCCTGTCTCGTCTCGAAATTCTCTCTCACGTTCGCTCGGGTCCCTTCCCGGTCGGGTTCGTTACCGCGACCTCCCAGCACCTCTGTCGTCGTCTGTCGTACCGCAGGAGGAAGCAGGTCGCGAGGATGCTCGATGCTCGAATTCCTTCGGGGCGTAGCGTACGTACGCAGACGAGGCACAGAATTTGTTTTCAAATCTTTGTCCCTCGGCAGTCGCCCCGCACACCCCATCATGACGACCGCCGTCCCCGTGATGTTGCTGCGACTGTTACGTGTGGCCCTGCTGGCGTGCCTATGCGTCCAGGGAGCGCGTGCGACGGCACTGCCGAATCAGGCCGCGGAATTCGCGATCAAGAGCTCGGCTGGTGCCGTCCTCAGCAAGGTCGCCGTGGACAGCGGCGAGGTGAAGAAGATAGACCTGCGCGGTTCCACGACCCTCGAGGTGACGTTTGACGGGGCGGGGTCCGGGTCCGGGTCACAGGCGAGTCTGATCGTCCAGCGTGCGGAGGAGAAGGCGGACGGGAAGAACGGGAAGAACGGGAAGAACGTGGTGGTGTTTGCGTCGCCGGCCGCGGGAGGCAAGATGAGGGCCAGTTTCGGGTGGGACGCGTGGACGGATCGGCACGGGGGTATCGACGCGGGGGCAGAGTTTGGGGTGTCGTTGGCAGTTTGGGGTGGCGATCCGCCGGTGGCGAGCAAGACGGAGGTGGCCGTGCTGTCCTTTGTCAAGGGGCCGGCGCTGGCACCGACGCCAGGCGTGGTGCCGCTGGCCGCGCGGGTGGCGAAGAAGTTGGCGTCGATGGGGGTTATGCCCGAGATTACGCATATGTTCCGGCCCGAGGAGAAGATGGTCCCCGCGGTGGTGTCGTACGCGTTTGCGCTCGTCATCTTTGCGCCCCTGGTGGGCGCGGTCGGGCTGATGGCCAAGGGCACGTCGTCGCCGCCTTCGTCGTCGCCGCCTTCGTCGTCGCTGGCATGGTTGTTTTACGCCGGCATCGTGGCCATTGTGTCCTTCGAGTTTGCCTTCTGGCTGGGCGTCCTCAACCTCATGCAGGTGTTCCCATCGCTGTGTGCCCTCGAGCTCGTCACCATGCTGCTCGGCATCAAGCTCGCCAACGCCAGGCAAGGCGCCCATCGCGCGACGACCGGAATCGGAACAAAGAAGACAGACTGATCCGTTTAACAACATATGAATACACACCTAGAAGAACATCCACGGCGCCTCGTTCGGCTGCACAAACCCACTGCCCGGCGCCTCCAACGTAAAGCTCTCCACCGCCCGCATGAACGGCCCCTCCAGGTCCTCCCACCGCTCCTGAGGACACGAAACATTCAACGTATACAAATACGGCGCCCCCTCCAGCCCCTCCCGCATCACCGTCACCGCCCGAGCATGCCGATACGTCGTCCCCGAACTCGACAACAGCGTCGGCGACCCCTGAGACACGTGCTCATACACACAATACCTCACCCCACCCTTCTCCACAAACCCCGCTTCCTCCACCGTCGACAGACTAATCCGCTGCCCCGACGTGATCCTCCCAGTCGACCGATCCAACAACACCTGCTCAGCCAACTCCCTGGCCGTCCACGCCGACGAATCCTTCCCCACCAACGTCCCAGACGGCGGACCCACACTCACACTCACCGTGACCGCATCCTGCAAACTCACCAACTCACTCACAATCCGCTGACGCGCATCTGCCGTCAACGGCGCCGCAGACGAATACTTCTCCGGCTTCCGAGACATCACCATCGGCAGCGCCACCCCCGACGCCGTCGTCACCGGATACTCGAACGAATACGCCAGCGTCGGATCCCGAAGCGTCTTAAAGGTGGCCTGCGAGGCGGGTGGGGGAGCGGGAGCGGTAGAATCGGGAGAGGGAGAGGCAGCGGTAGAATCCTCCTCCGCAGCGACCGCCCGCTGCCCCGCCGCCAATGGCCCCATTCCAGCCACCGTCATCGTCATCGTCATCGTCAGACCGAAGAGTACCTGTCTCCTAGAGTCCTGACGCTGACTGTGACGACGGACACTGGCCTGCTCCGGAGCGCAGCAATTGATGGCTGGGATTATCCGCCGAAAATGGGTCGGAACGACCCGCATTGGAGGTGCCGACGACGATCGTACGAGTGTGCGTGGTGTAGGTGTAGATGTCGGTGTCGGTGCCAATGAACCGCGCATGGTGAGAGAGAGAGAGAGAGAGAGAGAGATAATAGGGTATAGACCCCCAGTGAGGAGGAGGGTATAGGAGGAGGAGGACACATCGTTGCGTTTCCCTTCGTTCGAGCTCGTCGTGAATTTCGATATTCACTCGACTTTGTCGAGTCAAGACAAGGCACGCACGTGGTCGTGGTCGTGGTCGTCGCAGTGCGTGAGAAGGCAAGGTCGTCGTTCGCCGCTGGATCATCATCATCATCGATCCAACGACGAAACGCACTCACGCACCATGTCTTACTTCTGTTATCTGCTCGAGTCGAGGCATCCTCGGGCGTCTCGGTTGGGTGGGCGCACGTACATCGGGTTCACGGTGAATCCGTCCCGGCGGAAGCGGCAGCATAACGGGGAGATCAGCAACGGGGCGTTCAAGACGAGGAAGTGGAGACCGTGGGAGATGGTGGTGGTCGTGGGTGGGTTTGCGAATCAGCGGACGGCGTTGCAGTTTGAATGGACGTGGCAGCATGGGGAGATGAGTTTGGATACGCGGGAGGCGATGGGGAGGTTGCAGGGGATGGTGGAGGGTCGGTTTCAGGGGGGGCAGCGTCGGGAGAAAAAGGTCGGGGGGGGCGGGGGGGTGATGCAGGTGCTGCGGTTGGTGGCGATGCTGAGTACTGGTCCGTGGAAGTATTTTCCGTTGGAGGTGCGGGTGGCGAGTGGGCCTTTGTGGCGGCTGGTGGGGGACGCGTTGCGGATGTTGGGGGAGGGGCGCGTGGGGGGGGATATGTTCTTGGTGCTTCCGGAGCACGTGGGGGTGAGCGTGGGCCCGGTGGAGGATTATTTGGCGGAGAGAGAGGGGAAAGACGGGGAGGAGGAGGGGGAGGAGGAGGAGGAGGAGGGGAAAGACGAGGAGGAAGACGAGGAGGAAGAGGGAGGGCGGCGGCGGCAGCAGCTGGTGACACCGTCGCCGGGGAAGGTTGGGAGGAAGGATATGAAAATTCGGTGTCTTGTGTGTCTGGAGCTGGCGCAGCGGACGTGGTCGGAGTGCGTGGTGTGCGGGGGTCGGGTGCATGTCGGGTGCCTGGCGGCGCACTACCTCGAGGGGGGCGGGGCGTCGGGGGTGAGGACGGTGGGGGCGATGGCGGGCGGCGTGACGGATCTTCCCAGGCAGCCGGCGTGTCTTCCGGATCGGGGCGCGTGCCCGCACTGTCAGGTGGAGGCGTCTTGGGGTGATGTGCTGGCGCGGCTCAAGACGGCGGGGTGGAGGAAGAACAACAAGGGAGCGGAAGAAGACGAGGGAGAGAGAGAGGTGGAGGTGGAGGGGAAGGAGAATTCGGTCTCCGCGCTTGTCTCCAGTCCGACGAAGAAGAAGACGGGAAAGAAGAAGACGGGAAAGAAGGCACAGGGCACGGCGGCGGCGGCAGCGGCGGCCGGGGTGGTGGCTGCATCGACCACGACGCCGGTGGCCACGACGCCTTTGGAGGCGCTTATCCGTCGCACAGAGATGTTGCATATCGATGGGGACGATGTCGCGGAGGAGTCGTTGGCGTCTCGGATGTTGCGTCGGCTGCAGGAGGAAGGAGAACGGGAGGGGGAGTGTGGGGGGGGGGGGGCCCCGGCGGACGAGCCGGGGCCGAATATGAGCAAAACAAAAGAGCCGACAGTCATCGATCTCTGCTCCGAGTCGGAGGAGGAGCAGGAAACGGTCGATACAGTCGATGACGTTGTGCATATCATCGACCTCGCGAGTGACGACTGAAGACGGACGACAGACGCGCGTCCTGTTGACCCGGTCAACGTCAGTTGTCGCGATTTGGCGCACCGTTGTCATCGCCACTCATATGTTATCACATCGTAACGGACGATGATGAACTATCACATGCATATGAAGCGCGCGGCGCCGGCCAAGCGATACCAGAACAAGAGGCGGCGGACGACGCTGATCCTGGTGACCGCGTTGACGGTCGCCGCCCTCGTGCTCCAGTTCCTGGCAGGTACAGAGAACGGGAAAGAGAGCGACGACGGGATGCCGGGGCCCAAAGCGCCTTCCGCGACGACCATTGCCCGTTGGCACGCCGGCAAAGCGCCGACCCCGTCCACGAGCCCGACCGGGGGCGGCGGCGGGGGCGACTCGCTCGCGGCCGGCGTGCTTTTGGGAATCTTGAAGAGTTCAGAGCCGGTCAAGGGTAAATCCATGTCGGCGGACGCCTTTCGAGCGCGGGTGGAGACGTTTCGAAAATACCTCGAGGCGAGTGATGCCGTCCGGCGGCGGTGGGAATCGCACTTTCGGGATCAGGCGCGAGATCGGGGCATCGTCATCGCGGCCGGGCGTGCGGGCGCAATTTTGAACGCATACGTCGTCATCCATACGCTGCGCCACGCGACGGGATGCAGGCTGCCAGTGGTCGTTGCTCACTACGGCGAGGCCGAGTTCCGAGCGACAACGCGCGAGTACTTTGCCGCCGCCTTTGACGACATCTCCTTCGTGGACCTCGAACAGGTCGAGTACCCGACGCACCACGTGCCGCTGGAGTCGGGAGGAAGCAGGCGGGAGCTCGGCTACAAGCTCAAGATCTTCTCCATCTATGCGGCGCCGTTCAAGTCTTTGATCTTCATGGACGCCGACAGCACCGCCCTGCTCGACCCCGAGACGTTGTTCGACACGCAGTCCTACGCAACGCACGGCAACATCTTCTGGAACGACTTTTGGGACGAGCCTGTGCCGCTGTGGCAGCTGCTGCACCTGGAGACGGCCGACCCGTGGCGGGTGGCCGACACCCAGCCGCAGCCGCTCGAGGCCGAGACGGGGCAGATTGTCCTCGACCGGGCCCGGCACTGGAAGGTCCTCGAATGGCTTTTGTTCCTCAACACGCACGATGCGCTCACGTATTCGTACTCGATGGGGGACAAGGACACGTTCAGCGTCGCGTTCGCCCTGGCGGCGGGGGTCGGGAAGGACCCTGGCGGCTCGACGACCGCAGCAACGGCGTCGGCGTACAACCCCAGCCCTTGGGGTCCAGCGTTGCCCCTCTCGGACCTTGGACCGGGCGGCGAGGAGCGATCGGATCCTCACGTGCGGTACCGATGCCTCGGGATGTTGCAGCTCCACCCCGAGAACGGCGAGCCGTTCTTCCACCACAGGACCGCAGACTCCAAGCTGACCGCGCACAGACAGGACAGTCAGTACCTGGCTCCCATCACGCACATCACGCCGCCCGTCACGAGCAACCAGGCGAGCATCATGAACTGGGGCGCCCCCGGCCAGTCCATTCATCGCGCGACGGGACGAGTCGCGTGGGGCCTGAACTCGGCGTCCGTCCGGCTGATGGACGTCGACCAGTGTCCCGCGCTCTCGCCTCGGTCGGGAGATGAATACGGAAAGTGGCCCATTCGCCTCGACATGGCCAACGAGATGTGCACCGGGAGGAACGAAACGGTCGTGGCGGCGAACCCCGAGCCGATCCTCGTCGTGGCAGTCCCGACCGACAGCTACGTCTGGCGCGCGTCGACCGTCGAGATCGACGCGTACAGATCGCTTCCATTTCAAGAGTCGGACTGACCCCACGGGGGTGTTGGAGCCAGGTTGGGTGGGGACCGGAGCGCCTCTGCCTGACGCCTGAGGCGCTCTCTACGACGCTGCTTGCATCTGGATCTTCTCTTGTTACGATTACATCTGGCTATACGAGTCGTCGCCGCTCTCGATCATTCGATTCCTCCGCTTCACGGCCGAGCTGGCCAACCACGCGGGCGTTGTGGTCGCCTAGGACCTCTTGGACGAAGGGCAGCGCAGCACCTAGTCTCCCATTCTGCCTCTCCCACCCGTTGTTAGGCCCAGTTGACGAGGGGCGAGTTGTAATTCGGTTCGTACATGTGCGACCGGATGTACTTGATCACCGCCTGGTCGCTCCTGCGGATGGCTCGGATGAGGAGCGGGTTGGCGACATGGCCATCAGCGTATGCTTGCCGGATTACGGCGCTCGCGACATGACAGCTGACGTCGCGGATCCGGTCGAGTCCCGGGTAGCAGTGTCCACGCGCCGCATCCTCCTCGGAAACCATCTCCGGGAGCGCCTCGGTCGCCGCAATCAACATCTCGTCCGATACGATGCCGCCTTCGGCCAGCGACGCCCCGAGAGCGAGCCCCGGAAAGATGTAGAGATTGTTCGCCTGGCTCGCCGGGAACACCTTGGAGCCGATCACCACGTCTTCTTGCGGCGAACCACTCATGTAGATGGCCTTTTCGCCACAGATCTTGCGGACTTGTTCGTGCGTCGCCTCGAGGCGCGACGTGGGATTGGACATCGGCATGATGATCGGCCGGTCGTTGCAGTCGTTCATGGCCTCGATGACGTCGTCCGTGAAGAGTCCGCCGCATCCGGTCAAGCCGATCAAGACGCTCGGCTTGGCCGCCTTGACCACGGTGAGCAGGTCGTCCTTGTCGTGGACGACGCCGTCCTCCTGTCGCGCGAGCTCCTGGACATTGCCGTCCAGCGAGTCTCCGCGGGCCTCGGTGACCAGACCCTCGAGGTCGAACATATAAAGCCGCTTCGTGGCCTCCTCGCGGGACAGGCCGTGGCGCATGAGCATCTTGACGATCATGCCGCTGACGCCCAGGCCCGCACTGCCGCACCCACAGACGACGATGCGCTCCTCCGTAATGGCCGAGGCGGGTTTCCCCTTCACCTTCAACGCCCCGAGCAGTCCCGCGCTCGCCGCCGCTTGTGTGCCCTGCACGTCGTCGTTAAAGGTCGTGATACCCGTGAACCGGTACCTGTCGAGCAGCGTCCGAGCGTGGTCGCTCGAAAAGTCCTCAAACTGGATGGCGAACGAGCGAGGGAGCGCGCAGCACGAGTGAGTGAGTGAGCGAGCGAGTCGGTGCAGCGAGTTCAATCGCCACACACCTGGATCACCGCCTTTGGCCATCTCGTCGACGCCGCGTTCATGAACTCGTCGATCAGACTGTAATAATCGTCTCCCGTTATGCGCTTATGCCGCACGCCCATGTACGACTTGCTCGCCAGGAGCTTCTCGTTGTTCGTCCCCACGTCCAAGACGATCGGCAGGACTGCCCTAGGGCTGAACCCCGCCGCGGCGACGTACAGGTCGAGCTTCCCGATACTGATCCCCAGCCCATTCGCCCCCAAATCGCCGAGACCCAGAATCCTACTGCCGTCTGTCACGACGATCGCATGCACGTCTTCCGCCCAGTTGTGCATCATCGCGGCCATCTGCCCACGGTCTTGCGTCGAGAAGAACATCCCACGGGGACGCCGATACAACTTGTGATAGTACCGACACACGTACCCCACCGTGGGCGTGTACACCACGCGCGCCATCTCGGCAAAGTTGTCCACCAGCAGCCTGTAGAACAACGTCTCGTTCCTGTCCTGCAAGTCGCTCAACACCGACCACTTGCGCAGGTCGTCGTCGGTGATGCCCGTCGTCGACGGGTCCTTATTGCCAACCGTCATCTTAATATTGCTCTTCGCCGGGTCCAAGTAGCGCTGCATGTTCCGTTCTATCTGCTCTTCGAGCGAGCTGATCTTCGGCGGCAGCAGGCCGCGCAAGCCCATTCGCTCCCGCTCGGTCAACGTGTGGCCGGTTCCTTTGTTCAGGCATGGGTCGTGGAGCACCCGCATGCCCCTGAGCTTCGTCACGGTGCTATCGGAGACGTCACAACGCACGAACTCGAACGAGGGTTGGTCGCTCGCTTGTCGTCGCTGAAGGATGGATGGAAACACGCTCTCCACGTCGCTCGCCGACTGCGACTGCGACCGCAGTCCGACGAGGCAACGGACAATTCCACGGGTTCTCATGTTTAGCCGACGAGTCCGTGGGGGCAGTCCGTGGGGGGGGGAACTTTGATGTGAAGGGTGGTTGAGAGCAGGAGGCTCGTGAACTCGATCGATCGATTTTCATACCACCCGCATTGCGTACAATACATTCATCTGGCATCTCAGTGTCCGGTCGGCAAGAACCGTCGAGTCATCGAGTCATCGAGTCATCGAGTCATCGTTTGACACGTTCTCGCGAATTGAGCCGGACATGTTGCTGTCGCGCACCCAGCACACCTCTCGGCCGGCGACGACGACGACTACGACGACCAGACCCCGCGGTCTGGTCTTGGCTCGGGCATCGAGCGCCAATGTGCGCGTCGTCGTCGACACCAAGTCCCTACTGAGGCTGACCAAGGCCGAGCTCGTCGAGCTCGTCGTGCAGCTCGAGCAGGACAAGGCAGAGCTGCTAGCCGAGCTCGCCCTGTTCAACCCGAAGGTGACGGCGGCCGACTCGGGGTCTGGCCTGTCGGCGGCCGACTCGGCGGCGGCCCGGACGGCGAGGTCGCTGGCCGAGTCGAGCTATGACGACGCGATGACGTCCTCGGCGCCGGCAGAGAGCTCGATATTGGAGGCGCAGGCGAAGCAGCTTGATTTTGATAGCACGGAGGCGCTGATTCAGGCGCTGAAGGTCGGGGTGGCGTGGCCGAAGGAAGGGACAGAGTTTTGGAAGGGTGCGCCGAGGAAGGAGGGCGAAGCGTTCGTCTTGTCGGATGATCTGCAGGATGTGAACGATGTGGGCGAGGAGAAGACGACGAGGCCACTCCACGTGGTCCATGTGACGGCAGAGATGGCGCCCCTGGCCAAAGTGGGCGGCCTGGGCGACGTGGTCACGGGCCTGGGCGCGGCGAGCCTCGCGCGGGGACACGCTGTCGACGTCATCCTCCCGTTCTACGAATGCATCGATACGAATCAAGTGGAGGGGCTTTGCATGGACCGGACGTTCCAGAGTCCGTCGGACACGAGCGGCGCGCAGTTGACCTTCGAGGCTTGGCGGGGCGCCATCGAGGGCGTGCCGGTGGTGCTGCTCAAGCCGCTCGACTCGAACTTTTTCAGGGGATCGGCCATCTACGGCGGGTCGTACAACGAGACCCAGGCGTATCTGGTGTTCTGTCGGGCGTCGCTCGAGTTCATGGCCCAGGCCGGGCTGCAGCCAAACATCATCCACGCGCACGAGTGGCAGGCGTCGGCAGTGCCGATGCTGTACTGGGAGTTGTTCTCGTCGGCGATGTCGGCCAAGCCGGTGTTGACGATTCACAACATGGACAACACGGGAGAGTGCCGGCAGGACGAGTTCGGGGCAACGGGCGTGTCGGGGGAGACGTTTGCATCCGTGGACAAGGCCCTGGACGAGCGCACCATCGGGCACAACCCCGAGCGACTCTGTCTGCTCAAGGGCGGTATCATCTACTCGTCCGCGGTGACCACCGTGTCGCCGACGTACGCCAAGGAGACGCTGAGCGGCGGCGGCGCGGGGTTCCTGCAGAGCACCCTGGCCAGGCCCGAGGTGGCCAGCAAGTACGTGGGCATCCTGAACGGTATCGACAACGTCACGTGGAACCCGGCGACGGATCCCTTCCTTCCGGCGTGCTTTTCGTCGTACGTGCCGGAGGGCAAGGCCATCTGCAAGGCCTACCTGCAGCGGGGGCTCGGGCTGGAGGAGGATCCGGACAAGCCGCTCGTCGCCGTCATCTCTCGGTTGGTGCCTCAGAAGGGTATCCACCTGATCGAGCACGCGGCCGTGCACACCGTGGAGAACGGCGGTCAGTTTGTGTTGCTCGGCACCGGACACGCGGCCGGCGGACTGCAGGGCCTGGCGAACGATCGGTACCGCGATGACAAGAACGTCTCGATGATGTTTATGTACTCCGATGCCCTGTCGCACCTGATTTACGCCGCGGCCGACGTGTTCTTGGTGCCCTCTATGTTTGAGCCGTGCGGTCTCACCCAGATGATTGCACTCCGGTACGGCGGCGTGCCGCTGGTCAGGAGCACCGGTGGCCTCGCCGACACGGTGTTCGACGTGGAGGGCGGTGGATCGGACGACGGGTCCCTCGGCGCGGGGACCCAGGGCAATGGGTTTGTCTTCCACGGCGTGGACGGCTATTCGATCGAGACGACCCTCGACCGGGCGTTTGCGATGTATAGGAACTCGCCCGAGGCGTGGAAGGCGCTCAGCCAGCAGAATATGCGCAGCTCGGTCAGCACCAGCTGGGAGCAAAGCATGGTGAGCTACGAGCAGCTCTATCTCGGTGTCCAGTAGTCGACTTGTTGTTGGTTCTTGATGTTTTTACTTTTACGACCTTCCTTACTTGCCGGATTGCCGGGTTGCCAGGGCTTGCCGGGCAACGCGCGACTGGTTCGCGAGGGACAAGCCCGAGGCCTCGTCCTGGACGAACCGGCTGCACTCCAAAACTCTGTCAAAGTCGACGCCCGTCTCGATGCCGAGCCCGTGCAGGAGGTAGAGCAAGTCTTCCGTGGCCAGGTTGCCGTTCGAGGCCGTCGCGGCAAACGGACACCCCCCCAAGCCGGCGATCGACGAGTCGATGACCTGGACACCTTCAAGCAGCCCGGCGTACACGTTGGCGATGGCCATATTGCGCGTATCGTGCAGGTGCAATGCGATCTGTTCGATCGCGATGCCGTGATCCACGCACCTCCGGATCACGGCGACGACGTCGGCTGGCGTCGCAAGGCCCACGGTGTCGCCCATCGACATCTCGTAGCAGCCCAGATCCATCATCGTCTTGCCGATCCGGGCGGCTGCGTTGGGGTCGACCGGTCCGGAATACGGGCAGCCCATCGCCACTGGCGAACGAACGCGGGTGAGCGTGAGCGTGAGAGTCGGGGCGTGCGCAGGTCGAGTTCAATAAGCACCGCTCACGTAGCCCCGGACGTCGATCCCTTCCTCCTTGGCACGCTCCATGATCGGCTCAAAGCCCGCCAGGCTCTGAGACACGCTCATATTGAGGTTCTTCTGGTTGAATTCATCGCTGGCGCTCGTGAAGATGGCAATCTCGCCGAGCGTTACCCCCCGCTTCGACGCCGCCTCCAGCGCCCGGTCCAGACCCTTGACGTTGGGCACCAGCGTCGGGTAGCTCACGCCCGGCGCGCGATGAATGCCCCCGATCACCTCGGCCGCGTCCGCCATCTGCGGCACCAGCTTTGGATGCACCCAGGCGCTCGACTCGATCTTCGTGAGCCCCTGACGAACGAACGAGCGCGCAGCGCGAGTGAGAGCGCACGTCGGGGGGGAGCGCACGTCGGGGGGAAGCGCACGTCGGGGGGAAGCGCACGTCGGGGGGA
>Ga0181582_10000409_pt1 | contig 30288 bp, 21 predicted proteins | sample 071ome_32_FD_132438 | JGI IMG/M metagenome (GOLD analysis project Ga0181582, IMG submission 132438) | Coastal salt marsh microbial communities from the Groves Creek Marsh, Skidaway Island, Georgia - 071405AT metaG (megahit assembly) | ecosystem: Environmental > Aquatic > Marine > Intertidal...
GGTGCTGGCCGGGGGGGGGGGTGGGGGGGGGGGTGGGGGATCCGTGGCGGTCGTCGGGCGGCGGCGGGCGTCGGGCGTCGGGCGTCGGGCGTCGGGAGCGAGGGAGCGACGGAGCAAGGGAGCAAGGGAGCAAGGTAGCGACGGAGCCACGGAGCGCCCACGATAGCGCTTCACGCGCACGGCCCCCTCCCGGGAAGGCCTTCAGCCGGGCAGAGGGTGGAGCGGGAGCTGGGACCCGATCGAAAGGCCTCGCGAAGAGGGCTCAAGGTCGCTAGAATCATTTCCGTTTCGCATCCACGTGTGGCGTATCCCGGAACCACACGACACCGAGGCCATATACCCCCAGACACACCGCTGGAGGCCATACGATAACGCCAAGTCTTTTGAATTTTCCGATCGATCCGAATACATCATGAGCAGTGCGCGTATTCAGTCTTCTGCCAAACGAATCCAGAAAGAGCTGGCGGAGATATCTCTGGACCCGCCGGAGAACTGCAGCGCTGGTCCGAAAGGTGCGGTTGTGCAGTTTGTGCTTCTCGGATCGTCACGCATCAGCGCGCTCACTTGCCCCACCAATCGCGACGACGACGACGCAGGCGATAACATCTACGAGTGGGTGTCGACACTGATCGGACCCAGTGGGTCTCCGTATTCTGGAGGTACGCGCCGAGTGACTCGTCGAATGACCGCGCGAGAGGTCGCACGGAACGAAGACTCACTCGTCGCTCGCTGGTCGATCCCTCGCTTTGCCAGGCGTTTTCTTCCTCGACATCACCTTTCCGCCCGACTACCCGTTCAAGCCGCCCAAGGTCACGTTCAAGACGAGGATCTATCATTGCAATATCAACTCGCAGGGGAGCATTTGCCTTGATATCCTGAAGGACAACTGGAGCCCGGCGTTGACTGTGAGCAAGGTGCTGCTGAGCGTGTGCTCGCTGTTGACCGATCCGAACCCGGCGGACCCGCTGGTGCCGAATATCGCTCAGCAGTTGCTGAGCGATAAGGAGGAGCACGACAAGACGGCGACCGAGTGGACCAAACGGTGGGTAATTGTCACCGACGACGAGAGAGAACGAGACGGACACGGAGAGACTGGGACTGACGACGTGCCGAGACTCGGCTCTCACTCGCGCTACGCGCTCCATGCTTTGATCGCTCGCTCGCCAGGTTTGCCCAGGGATGAGATGGCTGGACACGGGAGGGAGGGAGGGGGCGGTCTGCATTAGTACCAGTTTTAAAACTTCTCCACCCGTTCGTTCGTACGACGCACGCTAGAACAGGCAAGAGACAGCAACAAAACAAGAAGAACAAGAAGAAGAGGGAGCAACGGCAGGTGGGGATCGGAATCGGAAAGCCGTCGAGCGTGGGGACAGACAGCGTCGTGATGCAAGCAGCAAACAACAGTCAGGCGGACAACCCGTCGCATATTCTGCCGAGCGACCTGCTCGAGAAGTGCATCGGCTCGCAGATCTGGATCCTGATGAAGGGTGAGAAGGAGCTGGTTGGTACTTGGCGTCGACTGCGCTCGCACGCCCAGACGAGACACTCGACACTCGACACTCGACACTCACTCGCGCGACGCACTCGTTCGTTCGCTCGCAGGTTGGGACGCTCAGCGGTCTGGATGCGTACGTGAATATGGTACTGACGGACGTCAAGGAGTTCGATCGGAGCGAGAGTGGGGCGATGGAGGAGGTGGGACAGCACGCGGAGATGCTGTTGAACGGGAACAACATCGCGGCGCTCGTGCCAGGCGGAAAACCCTGACGGGTGTTTTTGAGCGTTTCAAAGTAAAGAAGAAAAGACAACGAAATGATGACGCTAGCGGGCGCGGTTCCGGAGGGCGTCGTCCTCTGCTGATTCGACGTGGTTGTGCTTGTCGACGCGGCTGCGCCGGGCGGCGTCTGCATGGGACGAGTTGCTCATCATCTCCTCGAGGCGGCGTTTCTTCTCCTCGTCGGTGAGCTTGGGGCGTCGGGTGCTATTGTCGTGGCCGTGGTTGTTGGGCTTGGACCTGCGGGCTGCACGCTCGGCTTCCTCGCGGCGCGCCTCCTCCTCGTGCCGCCGCGCCGCGTCTTCCAGGCGCTTTCTGTTCGCCTCGATGGCCGATTGATTCGTGCGGGACTTGACGGCATCCGGCGCGGCGGCCGAATGCGACAGACCATACTGCGTCGTCGTCGTTGTGGTGGGCTCGTCTCGACGTTGTCGTTGTTGTCGCTCCGGTCGTCGTCGTTCGGCGCGGCCGTGGCCGCGATCATCGCGGCCGTTTCCTCTGTGGTCGTGATGGTCGCGATGGTCGCGATGGCCGCGATGGCCGCGATGGTCGCCGTACGGAGCATCGCGACCACCCCGCTCGTCGTTGTCAGCCTCGCGCCGACTCCGCTTGCGCCCGTCCTCCACCGCATCCAGATCATTTCTCCTCTCCTTCTTCTCCTTCTTTTCCTTCTTTTCCTTCTTTTCCTTCTTCTCCCTCTTCTCCTTCCTTTTCCGCTCCTTTCTCTCTTCCTTTCTCCGTTTCTCATCCTCGACCCGCCGCCGCACCGCGTCCATCTTGACCGGATTACTCACGATGCTCCGCCGCGCCTGCATCTCCTGCTGCTTCATCATCATCAGCGGATCCCCATGCAGCCGCTGCCATATCTCGTTGTTCGTATTCGTATTGTCATCCTGCAACAACCAGCGCTGATCGCCACGCGCCTGCTCCTGTTTCTCCCGCGCCGCCCGCTCCCGTCGCGCCTCCTCCTCCTTCGTCTTCTGCGCCTCCTCTTCCTCCACCTTTTTCGACGCGGCCACGCCTCCCTGATACATCCAGTCGAGTTTCTCTTCCCGCTTGCGCACCCCCGCGCCTTGCGCGAGCGCTTCAAGCTCCTCCCTCGCGCGCTCCTCCTCGCGCTCCGCCCTGAGCTCGTCGACCTTCCTCTGCTCGGCCGCCGCCTCTTGTTCCTTCAGCCATACCCGTTCCTGGTTTTGATGACGGCCAGGGTGCCACGTCTTCTTGTTGAGGTACTCCAAAGGCGCGCCTCCCCCCATGTTGTTTGCCCCGCTGTTTCCCAAACGTCGTCCCGCTCGCGCGCTTCAGCGAAGGAGAAGGAGAAGGAGAAGGAGAAGGAGAAGGAGAACACCCTTCCGAGGAATCGCCACGTTCCCGTTCCGAGCGTCTACCGTACGTCTTGGAGAATTCTTCTGCCGAGACTCTAATCGAATTCAAACCCAAGCTACTATTCTTCACCGTTCCCCGGCGCGAATCGTTCCCGTGTACACGACGAATACCACCGGCATCAGCTCGAGCTGCGCAGAGACCGCGGGGACCGAACAACCAACCCTGGAGTCTCCAATCTCCGATTCACCGTCCTCGTCTTCTCCGGACATGCCCCTGCTCGAGCGGCGGGGCACGCCTCGTCGGTCGGACACCTCTCTGTCGGGGTCGTCGTCGCCGAGTTTCTTCGAGCGCTTCTATTTCACGGCCCTCGGCTATCTGTTTGTGGGCCTTGGGCTCGCTGACATGGTGCTCTCGGCGCTCGTCGGGCACTGGCTCGGGGTGGCGATGGGGTTCTCGCTCTTCAAGATCGGCCTCACCGCGCTGAGCATGGTGCATGTCGCCAAGCAGTCCAAGCGTCTGCCGTGGCTGCTGGAAAAGCTGGTGCTCTGGGGATCCGGTATCGTGAAGAACCTCTTCACCGTATTTCGGCTGCCGCTCTATGCGTTTGGTGCATTCGTCGCACTGTGCGTCACGGTGCGCGTGTGGAGTGGGGACCGCCTGTTCCGCATCTCCGGGATGCCGGTGGACTGTAGCGTTGCTCCGAGTCCGGTCCACGGCTGCTATCGAGTGGCGGCGACGATCGTTCCCGACTCGAGCACCCCCGCCGAAAACGTCCAAAGGAGAATGGTGCTAGGGACATCGACGACAGAAGCATCTACTGCACCAAGGGCAAGAAAAGCGCCCCCGGAAAAGAAAAACAACAAGAAAAGCGGGTCGGCGGGCGAGGTCTTTGAGATCATGTCGTCGCGCGACGAGTGTCTCAGCGTGGCTGGCGTGGCCAAGCTGGTCGAGGAGTGGGCGGACGGCGATGCGGCGTTCTCGAGGCGACTGAAGCGGGCGGTCGATCATGACGGCAGCATCACGGCGCACTGGCGGGTGCTGAGTACGCTCTTTGGGTTTGCGGATGACCTCGTTGTGCGGGTCGCGGCGGCCGGGAAGGCGATCGATGTGGAGGCGCAGAGTCAGCTGCGGCTCGGCGTGGGCGATTTTGGGGTGAATAAGCGACGGACGATGAGACTGGTGAAGGCTTTGAAGCAGGTGTGTTCCGATCGCTTGGAAGATTCGTAGAGCTCGTGGACGAGATAGACGCCGGGGCCTGGAAGGTCAAACCCGCAAAAACTAAAAGACTATTTTGCAAAAATCGCGCGCAAAGGCGTATTAACGCGGTCTTTGCGCGGGTTTTGGGCTGGGATTCGGGGGGTAGGAATGGCTTGAAAGCGGCATCCCTTTGGTAACCTTACACCCACGTGCAGCCATAGGGGACGCGGAAACGGGCACGATCGTACTGTACACTGTCGACATGCCCACTGGTTCGCTGCCCAACGTGTTCTTCCAGGCGTCCTCCGTATGCGCAGCGGACATCATACACGAGCGGTTCGTATGCCTGCCTGCCCGGGACGCCATTCGGTTGGGACCGGCGGCTGAAGGAAATTTCGGGACGAGGTGGATACCGGAGAGTCACGCCGACTGGCGTGCGCTGCACCAGGGTCGACTCACGTCGAGCCGACTCGCTGGTGTATTGAACATGTGGGCTCCCTCCAACGCAAAGACGCTGGGATTCAAGTCGTCCCAAAACGAAGGACACCGCAAGATGATCAGCGCGTACGAGCATCTGTCGCAGCCGTCGCAACCGTTGGACGGGGCTCAGATCCCGCCGCAGGAGGTGGTGCGGCTGAACGTGCGGGCACACCTGGACGCGAACGCGTCGGGCGCGAGAGTCCAACGGCCCGAGGTGCTCGAGGAGATGAAGTTGAAACAGGCGAGACATCTTCGCTCGCTCGGCTCGATCGACAGGGTGCGAATGGCGTGGGGCAATGCGCAGGAATCGTCGACGGTGGGTACTGAACTTCAAGATTCGAGGGAGGACGAGGGAGGGAGCTACGCTCCCCGCTGTCGCACTCCCGACGCGTTCACTCATCTCCCACGCTCTCAGGCTCTGACTCGCGCTGCACGCTGCGTTCCCCAGGTTGAGACGTTGTGCGAGCGCTGGCACGGGGACAATAGCCGTTACTTCATGGAGGTTGGTCTGATGGAACCGAGCCGCGAGGCGTTGTCGAGGCTCGGATTCGGCGAGGGCGACCTGCCCCCGCTCGGCTCGACCCCCGACGCGCTGTGCGTCACCGCCGCTTCTCGACAAGCGGCGATCGAACTGTTCGCTAATCCCAACAGCGGGGACCCCAACATTCACGTTGTCGAGATCAAGAACTCGACGCCCTTTCGGATAAGTCGGCGCAAGAAGGCGTTCGAGCTCTGCGACAGGGGGCCGAGGGAACGGATCGACCCGATTCTCGTCCCGCAGCTTCAGCTGCACATGCTTGCGAGCGAGGCATCCTCGGCGTACCTGGTGAGTCGGTCGGCGACTAAAGGCACGAACGTCTTCGAGATGGCGCGGGACGACGAGTACATCGCGATGGCGCTCGCGATGGTGCGCGAGTTTCACGCACGGTATGTGCTGAAGAGAAAAGTGCCGCCGAAAAACGCGCTCAGCGACCTGAAAGAGCATAAGCTCCTGCTCTTGAAGACCAAGGAGCTCGCGTGGCGGGCGAAGCTCTGCGATCGTATCGAGCACGCCCCCCTCGAGGGCGCCGACCTGCGGGCGTTTCTGGACGACGTAGCGTAGATGTGATGTAACACGGTCAGCACGCATCGCGCACCCGGATCAAGTATGCCATGCCGTCAGCGTGTCCCTCGACGAGCGCTTCGGCTGCCGCTGCGACCCGCCGCACCTCGTCGTCGGTGGCTTCGACGACGCCGAGCCGGTTGTGGTACATCCACGCGTCCAGTATCTCCACGAGCAGAATTCCTGGCACGGCGAGCTGCTCTGGCGATCTCGAGCTCTGAAAGACGGCGTCCTGCTCCTGGATGGCCGACACGATGCGCTCGGCGCGTCGCAGTCTGGCGACGATCCTCGGCCCGTCCCGTTCGACGCGCGCGAGCGACACGAGCATGTGGCACTGGTCCTTTCGCAGCAAAAGCTTTGCGCAGTACGATGCCACCTTGTGGTGAACCATGTCCCGAGCGACCTCGGAAAGGACGGCGTCGATCGTCGGCAGGACGGCAATCATGTCTGCCAGCGTCGTCTTGCACGCCGCGGCGTCGTAGACTGTCTCTTCGAAAATCCTACACGCCTGCTCCATGCACTCGTACACGATCGATGACATGATACCGTTTCCGTTCCCGTCCCCGCCCGCGGCACCGTCCCCACCTTCGGCCGCAGCGGCCACGACCCGAAGGAGCAGTCCGACCGCCTCGCTGCCCGACCCCGCGTCGGCGATCCGCGTGCACAGACTCACGACAAATACCAGTGCCTCCCCGACCCGCGCCCGATGCTCCCCCTTATCCACGCAATCCTCAACAGCGAATCGTTCGACCGCGTCCAGGGCGCTCAAGACGACCGCCGGCCCCACCACACGCACCATCGCATCGCGGACCTTGAATCCCTCGACCATCTCGCAAAGCAGTCGGACGTGCTCCGACGGATCGTCCACCCGAATGAAGCGCAACGCCTTTGACATCGTCCTTGCGTCGTCCTCGTCGGCACCCGCCCCGTACAACGACTCGAGCACGCCGACCAGCGCCCTCGCCGACGCCGCGTCCCGCACCACCTCTTCCCGCTGGGGCACCATGCTCGCGACCTTGTACGCGAGCTCCTTCCTCTTTCCATCGCCCAGGACGTTCACCAGCTTGATAAACTGCCCGATATTGAGCGCCGTCGCCAGGTCGTACTTCTCCAGCGGAATGCACAGGAGCTCCACCAGCTTTTTCTCCGGGACCGCCGGCTCGTTTCCGATTCTCGCCCGACTCCCGCCCGTACCCGTACCCGTATCCGCCCCGAGCGCAGCACTCCCACCCTCGACGCCCCCACCCTCGACGCCCCCACCCTCGACGCGTCCATCAAAGTGCAAAACACACTTTCCCAAAACCTCTTCGACGTACGCCACCCGCCCCGGGTACACCGCGCCGGCAAACGTGAGCAGTCCGCCGTACATCGACACCACCGCCTCGCCCGACATCCGCTCTCCGTGAGCCAATACAGCCGTCTCCACGGCATCAGCGATCTTCGCAAACGCATCCATCTCGTCGAGGCTCCTGAACGCGTCCGAGTCTGCCTGCGAGTACGTTGCGAGCCGGTCGAGCATCGACCCCAGCACCGCGGCCATCTCCACGGTCGCGTCCAACTTGGGCAGCACGCTGAGCAGCTGATCCATCGTCGCAATCTGAAACTCGTCGGGGAATACCGCCGTGATGCACTCCATCAGGTAGGTCTGCGCGACGGTATCCCGACACGACACCACTTGGTCGAGGATCCTCCCGAGCACGTCGCCCGCAAACTCCTCCAGCGACACCAGCTCTGCCAAATACAACAAATTCTTACCGACCAGATCCGCCAGCTGCTCCCGGTGGGTCCTGATGGATATCGGCGAGTGCGCCAGCACGCCCGCGGCCGCATCGTCGTCCCCGTACTTCATCCGCACCCACAGCTTGTTCATCTCGACGAAATTCTCCAGCAGAAACTCGACAGACGCCACCGTGTCGACATAAAGCGCCGACTTGACCGACTGCAACAGGTACGCCCGGAGGAACAAGCCCCTGACGGGATGCTGGACGCCCTTACAGAGCGCCTCCATGTCGGTCAGCAGGGCCGGAACGTCGACGCCGTGGTCGTCCCCCGAAGCTTCCCGGGCGTTGGCGGCCAGGCGTTTGAGCGTGACCGATCCGACGGTGAAGAGGAGATACAGACGGGGTAGGACGTTCCCGGCACTCTGCACCTTGTTATACAGGACCACGTCATCATACCTCCGCCCGGCGTCATCACCATCCGCCATAATACGCGCAAAGTATGTTTCCATCGTCGCGAGCTCACCGGTCGCGATCGTCCACAGCTCAAAGTAGGCGGCCGGGAGCAGGACGGAACGCAGCTCGCCCAGGAGGGCGGCGGCGTGACGAAGCGCGTCATCGGTCCGACTCGACGCCATCGACTCACGTGCGTAGCGCCCAGCCCGTTGCATTGTCTTGGTCGACGCCGCCACCCACGCAGTCGACTGGTCCGGCGAGGTGATGGAGATTGTCATCCTGGCGTGAGAGAGGCTTCGTTTTCGTCGGCCGATGCTCACGCGTTGTTGGTCACAGGACCCAAACTCCCCTCGGCTGTCGGGTGTCGTGTTCAGAATACACGACTCTCTATCGGTCGGGACGCTACTGTCTATCGCTACTGTCTATCGGTCGGAATAAAACTCGACCGTTTCCCGTTTACATCACGGTTTACATCACGGTTTACACCACGATGATCATCATTTGTCCTCGGGCCGCTTCCCGCCGCCGCCGAGATTGCTCGGGGCCCGACCCGGCATCTTCCTCGGGCTCCCACCCTGCTTCGCCGTCGGGTAGGCCGGCCGCAACTGGCTCGGCGTCCCGCCCGTCTTTGTCCCGCTCCTCAGCTCCCAGTCTGCACTATCGAAATACGCCGCGCCATGGTTCGTGTTCGCGAGTAGCGGGTTCTTCGGCCTCAGCTCCCCGTACGGGTTCGGCTTGCTCCCCCGAGACGCCCCTGTTGCTGCTGCTGCTGCTTCGTGGTTACTGCTCATGTCGGTGCCCCGATTCTTCGCTCAACTGCAACCTCCAGCCAAAGAGACGGGACAGACGACAGACGACAGACGACAGACGGATCCCGCTTCACCAAACGCAACACTGAATACTGCGGAATACGAGCCAGCCACTGGACGGCGAACGGACGCAACTCGACGCTCGGCAGGCACCAAACGAAAACGCTCGAAACTTTGTGTCGAGCTCCCGAGGCTCCGGCCCCCCTCACTCAATTCTCCTTCGTTTCTCCGAACCCATCGGTACGTATACACTCGGGTCTCTCAATGCTCGCGGCGCAGTGCGCGTGGGCCAGACGGGGTCGGTCAGAGTCAGCCAGCAGGTTTGCGTGAAGTCTGACGAAGATCCGGAAGGGAATGCAGTCCTCGTCTCCCGACCGGACGCCGCCAGGCGAGGTGCTCCGGTCGCCGTTCCTGGGGGCAGCGGGCGGGAGTGGGGGCAGGAATGAGGGCCCGGACGCGGGCGCGAGCGGCGTCGATAGCGGTCTTCCGCCGTTGAACATTTCGACGGCGGCCAAGCCGAGGTCGAACCACGCAGCGTTCTCGTCGTCGCTGCACCTGTCGCCGTCGACCATGTCGACGATGTCGGGGAGGGGCACGAGCAAGCGTCTGGACCTCAACTTTCGGAAGGCGAAGAATACGGTCAATAGGGAGCTGGTGGCGTTTCTGACAGAGACGACGAATGCTGTGTCGCGGCTCGGCTCGCCTGGGTTGTCGGAGCGGCATCTCTGGCACGTGGAGAACGCGATGAGCGTCGCGCAGAGGTGCATTCAGGAGCCGCTTGACTTGTTCAAGGAGTCCGTCAAGGAGGAGGTTGATCAGCTGGAGGAGTGGCGACGCGGCCTGGCACGCGTGGAGGATGGCGGTGCTGGCGGTGCTGGCACACACGACGACGATGCCGGTGCCGACTTTTGCAAGCAGCTGTATGCCAAGCTGCTTTACGTGTTGACCAAGTGCAGCAGGTTGATGATGACGCGGGATGAGAGTAGTCCCGGGGTTGCAGGGACGCCGGCGTGCTTTACGGCGGCGAGGGTGAGGCGAGAGCGGAGATCGAGCGGCCAGGGAAAGCGGCGAGGCAAGGTTGGCGCCGGGGACGGGGCGGCGGGGCGCGTGCCGGCGGGCATGAAGACACTGAGCGATGCGAGTCCGAGTCCGAGTCAGAGTCCGAGTCCGTCGTGCACGCCCGTGGTCCGGCAACTTCAGGAGCTGCATATCGGGAGCGGCGGCAGGGGCGACAGGGGCGACGGCGAGGCTGATGATGCCAGGCGTGGTCGCGGGAATAGGGTGTCCGTGCCGGTACTGCAGATTCCGTCCGTCACGACGACCATGGAGGCGCGTGGCAGTATGCACCGTCAACACCAGAACAACCAACAGCAGCATCTTTACCAGCATCATCATCAGCCGACGCCGAGCACACCGCCGAGTCGCACGATGCCATCGCCGCTCGGACCGCGGAGCCTCAGCCATGCTGCTCAAGGGTCATCTCAGGGTATGGTACAGTCGCAGTCGCCGTTTGTGACCATGCTCGAGTTTGGCGGGAGCGGGGACGACGTCAGCGCGGCTGCCGACAATCCTGCCAGTGCCCGCGGGGTGTCTCCGAGAGAGCGAGGTCTGCTCGCGCAATCCGTCGTCCATTCCGTCGCCCATCCGCAAGCGAATATGCACGTGACGCCCCGTCAATTGCTGCAGAATAGCCTGAAGAAGAGCGCGTCGCAGGCGTCGCTGGACAGCGCGACTGATCCCCAGCGGAGCGGCAGCTTCACCGCCGGCAGTTTGGGCGGGGCTGGAATCTACGGTCTGACACCTGCCGTCGCGCCGACACCTGCTTTCGGCCCGAACACCGAGGCCATAAACAACAACACGACGCCGAGGACGCCGGACGACGTGGCGGGGCTCTCGTCTATGGCCATCGACGCGGCAGCCGCATCGATTGCTGCGGACCGTACCGCGACGAGGAGCCTGCTGGAGACGCTCGTTGAGTGCGACGCATGCCATCTGCGCGTGCATCCATGCGAGTTGTCGGAGCATGCTGTGCTATGCGCGACGTACTCTGCCGAGTACTGCGACCGGGTGCTGGAGGATGCGAGCAACCTGGACGTCGTCATCGACGCGCTGGGATCTCGCGCAGACGACGCCTTGACCGCGATTATGTCATGTACGAGTAGCGATACCTTGGACTCTGGGTATCACTGGGACGAGCGACGGGCCGCAGAAACGCTGCTCGTCGACGTTGTTTCGGCTGCGCGTCAGGCCGCCTCGCTGCAGCCCGACCACACTTCCGTCCCCGCGATGCGGTGTCGCGATGTCGCGCTGACTCTGGCCGGTTCTCTCGCTGAATCGGCGCTCATCGCACCTCGGGTCTCGCCAGGGGCGTTTCACACGGCGGCGACTGCGACCGGGCCGACGTCCCCGCCGGCGACCGCGACGCCCACGGCGCCCACGACGGGGGAGAAGATGGCCGAAACACGGGTCATGGGGCAGACGCTTGCCAAGCTCATCATGAGAAAGGCGGAGAGCCTGGCGTTTGAGAGCGGCTGGGACGAGGCGTCGCTCGACCCCATCTCTGCGTGGGGCTCGGTCTGCATGGACGACTTCGAGATCCTCAAACCGATCAGCAAGGGGGCGTTTGGGAGAGTGTATTTAGCGCGCAAGAACGAATCTGGGGAGCTGTTCGCCATCAAGGTGATGCGCAAGGCCGATCTGGTGAGGAAGAACATGGTGGAATCCGCACGGAACGAGCGCAACATCCTGGCCATGACCAACAATCCGTTCGTCATCAGGTTCTACTTCTCGTTCACATCCAGGGACAATCTCTACATCGTTATGGAGTATTCCAACGGGGGCGACATCGCGTCTCTCCTCCAGAACATGGGGGCCCTGGACGAGCACGTCGCCCGGCAGTACATCAGCGAGGTCGTCCTCGCCCTCGAGTACTGCCACGCGCAGGGCATCATCCATCGGGACATCAAGCCGGACAATATATTGATCTCGGGCGATGGCCACATCAAGCTGACGGACTTTGGCCTCTCGTGCTTTGGGCGCGTCTTTGACGAGTTGGACGACGAAGACGGGCTCGGGGCCGGCACGGGGCCGACATCGAAATCCAGCAGCTCGTCCCCGGCAAAGGGACGTGGGTATGCCGGTCGGTACTCGTTGCCCGGATCTCCTGTCAAGAGGAGTGGACACGCTCGGAGCACGTCCTTCGGCAGCGTCGGCGGGTGGGCTCCCGACTTGCGCGAGCTCGCGGCCATGAACAGCGCTGCATGTACGGCAGCAGCGGGGATACCTACGTCTCCAAGAGCCGTCGGAAGCGTCAGCGGGGCACTGCTGGGGTCTATTCGCGTACCCACGCCCACGTCGAGCCCCGGCAGCCCGAGCAGCCCGAACAAGCCGACAAAGGGCATTCCCGGGGCGCCCTCGGCACCCCGGGAATGCTCGGCCAACGACAACGCACAAAACGCCGCGGCCCCGTTCCATAAGCAGCCACCGCGAGCAGTTGGAACGCCAGACTACCTGGCCCCCGAGGTGCTTCTGGGCACCGGTCACGGCCCCGAGGCCGACTGGTGGTCCTTGGGCGTCGTCCTCTACGAGATGGTCGTCGGCGTGCCGCCCTTCTCCGCGTCGACCCCGGAACGCATCTTTCAGAATATTCTTGATCGCCGACTGAACCTTCCCGACGGCCTCTCCGAAGAACTCAAGGACCTTCTCGAGCGCCTGCTGTGCCTCGACGAGACCGCCCGACTCGGCGCTCGGGGATCGATGGAGATCAAGAGCCACCCGTGGTTTGGCGACAATGGCAATGGCAGGGAGAGAGAGACTCGTAGCAGCGGCGCTGAGAACGAAAATGCCACGACCAGACGTGCTGCGATCAACTGGGCCGACCTGTCCCGCGAGAAGGCCGCCGCGGTGCCCATGCCGTTTGTACCGTCGACTGCGTGCGACACCGACACCTCCTACTTCGTCGAGCGCAAGGAAATCTCCCAGCTGTCACTCAACCTCGACCTGGAGAGCCTCGTGACTGCCAGCAGGAACACCAGCCTCACGTCGAGCCCACTCGTGTCCTCCCGATTCAACAGCACCTCCTACCCACGCGAAACCTACGACCCCAGCAACCCCAGCACTGCCGACGACATCGTCCGAGGCGCCGCTGCCGCCCTCGCTCTGGAAGACCACGGGTTACAGGGAGTCTCTGGAGGGAATCGCGACCGCGTCGACCGCGTCGACGGCATCGAGCTGACAGAGCTCAACCTGCGCAAGCTCTACACGGAACGACGGGGCCGCACAGAGATCCATCGCGGAGAAGCCGAGCTTCTGGACGCCATGGCCGCGTCTAGCTCGGCAACCGACCTCGACGCCGAGGCCGTCTGGGCCGAGTTTGACGCCAACCCCGCCGCCGCCGCCTGGACAAGCGCCTCCTCCTCGCCCATGAAGCGTCGCGGGGGCAGCGCCAGCGCCAGCGGCCACACGAGCCGCGGCATCAGCAGGAACGCATCGACCTTCTCGACCCCGAGGAAAAACGCCTCCTGGCAGGAGCACTACTGATGACGATGATGATGATGATGATCACGAATAGAAACTATTGCTGCCCCCCTCCAACCACCGCCGGCCCGTCCTCAAACACATACACGTCATACCCTTCCCGCGCAACGGGAAGGCACCCATCAGCCACCTCCAACACCGCTCCGCTCCCCGTCCCGCTCCCCACTCGCTTATGCGGCGGAACATACGGCGTCGGCAACGGCGGCAAATCAAACGACACTCGCTTCGAGTTCCCACTCTTTTCATTCAATCCACCATACCGCTCGACTCCACGCTTTTTCAACACCCCCCTCAATGGACCCCCACCACTCGCCCCCGACCAACTCTGCTCCCGGTCAAACTGCAACGACGCAATATCCACCTCGTCCTGCTCCGCCTCCCGATCCAACTGCGAACAAAACGCCAGCGACGCCCGCTCCCCCACCGCCTCGTCAAAGTCCACCGCACGACCCATGGTCATCATCGACTCGTCGTCGTCCGAAGAAGAACACGACACAGACTCGTCGTCGTCGTCTTCCGACGCATTCACCCGCCGACGCCTCCGTTCCGCGGCTTCGTCTCCGTCGTCTCCTACGTCTAGTACGTCTTCTTCTACACCCTCCAGACGCTCCACGCCGTCCTGACGGAAACGCGGAGACCGGACCAGAGACCACAGGGGGGAAGAATTTGGGTGGGTGCGTACGGAATCGGAATTCGCCGCCGGCGCGGCGTCAGGCTCCTGGCCAGGCCGAGGTCTGAGCGCGCCAAACGACGTCTGAACCCGCTGCTCGAATGCGTCCATGATTTTTCAGAAAATTCAGAATTTGCGAATTAAACGAGAATTCCTCGATCTGAACTTTTGGGCCCCAATCGGGCCTTCAACAAAAGCGTATCTTTCTTTCTTCGTACTCGATGACACAAGAACCGACGTATGTACCACCGCCTGTCCGCCCGCCCCTTCGCCCGGCCCGATTCCGGTCCGATTCGACTCTGAATTCGAATTCTCGATCGAAAATACGTCGCAATACTCACCGCTTGCGTTCGCCGACTCCATCCCAGGTCGATGACGACGACGACGACGACGACGACGACGACGACGACGACGAAGACACGGCTCCGTCGGGCGGAGCACGTGTACCGCAACCACGACGACCGCTTTGACACCAGGAAAAAGACCGGCGGAGTCCGTCCCTGATCTGTCTCGACCCACGCACGCACCCTATACTCACTGGTTCGTTGTCGTCGTTCGTTTCTACACCAGAATACCCTTGACGGGAAGGCTGCTGCCTCTACGGATTATAACGATCGGCAGTTTGCGCAGCTGTACTTTACGCGGCTCTCCGCCCTGCGTCCGTTGGTGGTGGCGGCGGCGGCCCGTCGCTGGCCCGACCTCGCGCAGTCGTACGTGCGGATCGTGGATATTCCGGAGGATCGGGACGTGTTTCTGGTGGGGACTGTGTATAAAGAGATGGGGTTGAAGCCGTCGATTCTGGACGAGTATAATAAGAAGCGTGGGGATGTCGAGACTCGTCGGGAGCGGTTTACGCAGGCGGGGGACCAGGCGGTGTTGGAGGATGAGGGTGGGCGGGTGACGCTGGTGTTTGCGACAACGGATCATGGGGAGGGTGCGAACGAGAACGAGAACGAGAATGTGGGGCGGTGCGTGACGGGGAGCGTGGTGGGGGTGCGCGGGCGGGTGCGTGAGAATGGGGACTTTCAGGTCAAGGAAATGTGCTTTGCGGGGATGGCAGACAACCACGGCGATCGGATGAATGTCGATGATGCGGTATCGCCCGAGAGGGAGAAGAAGTATGTGGGGATTGTGGCCGGGTTTGGGTGTGGGGACGCGACGACGACGCAGCTCTTGCCGGTGCAGCTGATGATGGATACTGCGTCTGGTATTCTGGGGGAGGAGTCGACGCAGGCGCTCGCGTCACGTATCACGCGTTTGGTGGTTGCTGGGGGTCTGCTGGCGCCAAAGGCTGGGACGGCCGGCCACCTGGCCCAGCCTACGTCGTACGCGTCTGTGAAGGAGCAGGCGCAGGCGTTGGACCCGCTGCAGGATCTCGATGCGTTGCTTTCAGAGCTCTGCGAGACGGTCGACGTGGATGTGATGCCTGGCGTGGCCGACCCGACGAATTACTCGCTGCCGCAGCAGCCCCTCCACCGCTGCCTGCTCCCGCAGTCTGCGACGCTGAGCACGTTCAGGCGTTGCACAAACCCCCACGCGTTCGAAGTGGACGGGGTGCACTTCCTTGGGACGTCGGGACAGAACGTCGAGGACGTGATGATGTACTCGACGCACGAGCGTCCCGCGGAGATTCTCGAGCTGATGTTGCGCTGGAGGCATCTGATTCCGACGGCACCGGATAGCCTGTCGACGTATCCGTTCGTGGACGAGGACCCGTTTGTTTTGGAGCGGACGCCGGACGTGCTGTTTGCCGGCGGGTGTGGCGACGAGGTGGAGACGAGGCTGGTGGAAGAGGGCGGGGTGCGGTGCAGGGTGGTGAGCGTGCCGGCGTTTTCGAAGAACAAGGCGCTGGTGCTGGTCGACGTGACCAGCCGGGACTTGGAGGTCGAAGTGGTCGAATTTATGTAAGTTCGTTCGTTCGTTCGTTCGTTCGCCGGCCGTACTCGTTGTATTCGTTGTACTCGTTTGTTGCTGTTGGCTGCTGTTGGCCGACCGGGAAAACGGGATTTGCGATCGGAATTTGAATTCGATTCAAAATTGCCTCGGTCGAATTCTCGTCCTTGCCGTCGTTGAAGTTGAAGTTGAACCCGTCACAGCGAGCGAGATACCATGTTTTATTCGTCACAACTGCTCAGTAGGAAGTCGCCGCTGGGTATCGTCTGGCTGGCGTCTCACTCGGAGGGCAAGAAGCTCAAACGCAACCAGGTAGGTCGAGACGCACGTACGTACGTGCATTCATCCACTCATCCGCGATACTCACTTTGTGCCTACAACCAAAAACCAACAACCAATAACGTGTAGCTGCACGATTTCTCGATCGTGACGTCGTGCGAGAGCATCATCAACCCGGAGATGCCGCTGGCGCTGCGTCTGTCCGGGCAGTTGCTTCTGGGCGTGGTGCGTATCTACTCGCGGAAGCTGGCATTCCTGGAGACGGATGCGAGGAGCGCGATTGACGGTCTGCAGCGGAAAGACGGCGGGGTGGTCAGCGTGGACCTGCCGGACGGCGGCATTGCGGCCGAGCGCTCCATCACGCTCAACAAGGCCAGGGGCAACGGCGCCAACGCCAACATGAATATGCTGTTCCCGTCGTTCGATATCTCCGGGGGCTTCAGCGGGAGTTCCCACGATAAATCCTCCGACGGGGGCTATACGCTTGCCGAGGACATCTCGGACGTGTTCGGGTCGACCAGGTGGACCGGGTCGGAGGACCGGTTTGCGGGGTCGGAGCTGTTCAGCACGGAGCTGGAGCGGCTCCGTGATGCGCAGGTGGAGGAGAATAACGTGGAGGAGAATAACAACCTGTTCATGGACGATATGATGGACGCGCCCATGGCAGAGCTGTTTGAGCAGCCCGGGAGCCTGATGGTGGACCCGGGCAAGACGCCGAGGAGCGTTGCCGGCGTCGAGGGGGAGCGCGGTGGGAACCTGGAGACGGTGGGGCTGATGCATAACAATGACGATTGGGGGTATGAAGATTACGGGGGCGGAGACTATGGGATGGACGATGTTATGGGGGACGTGGGCGACGCGGCGCTGCCGTCGCCGGCCACGCCCGAGCACGCGGCCGGCGGGCAGCCTGCCAAGAAGAAGAAGAAGTTGCAGGTCGACGAGGATATCGCGTTGGACGAGGACGAGGTGAAGCGGCTGCTGCGGAACCGGGCGAGCCTGGTGAAGACGCGGGGCGGGGGCGGCGAGGAGGACCGGCAGGGCGAGGGGGCGAGGAGGTTGGTGAGTGTGAGTTTGGGCGGGGCGTTTGAGTGGCTCTTTGCGGAGCCAGCGAAGAAGACGGCGAGGGGCGGGGGTGTTGACCGGGTCGACCGTGTCGACCGTGTCGACGGCGTTCAGGGTGTCGACGGCGGCGAAGCCGGCGGCGGCCCCCAGGGCTTCCAGCAGGAGGAGTTTGGGTACGACGACTACGGCGGCGGCGACGATCTCGGCGACTATGCTGCCGGCGACCACGAGGATTACTTTGAGGATCCGCTGATGGGGTCGATGCCGTTGACGCCAGTGCAGGGCGCAAACGCCAATGCGGACGCGGACGCGGACGCGTCCATGCCGGCAGACGGGTTCACGGCGCGGACGCAGTCGGTGCTCAAGAAGATGCGGGAGCGGGGGACGCGGGTGAGCCTGAACGAGCTGGTCGAGCACAAGTCGAGGTTGGAGGCCTGCCGGTGGTTCTTCGAGAGCCTCGTCCTGCGGAACAAGGGATATGTCGACCTCGAGCAGCGGGCGCCCTACGGCGACGTCGAAATTGTCATGCTTTGAGTGTCATGTATAGTGATGACTACGCTACAATCGTGAACCGTCCAATAGCATCAATCAATCAATACTTAGAGGGTCGGGACGCGGTCCTCTCCAGCTCCGAGGATGGTCAGCAGGTTGTAGCCGAACGGATCGGCGACGTGCTTGCTCCAGTTGGCGTACGGTCCCTCGTGGGTGACGAGGGCCTGGATGAAGAAGCCGAGGCCGGCAACCATGGCGAGACGTCCGTTCTTGATCTCCTTGACCTTGAGCTCAGCGAACACATCCGGGTCGTCGGCGAGACCCAGCGGGTCGAACGGACCTCCCGGGTACAGCGGGTCGACGCCATCAAAGACAGATTCGTCGAACTTTCCGACTCCCGGAGCGAATCCGGCCTGGACGGATCCCTGCTTACGGTAGAACTCAGCTCCTCCCATGAGGGCGACCTGAGCGGCGGCAACAACGACCAGCGGCAGCGGGTTGTCGATCTGTCCGAACGGCACGATGAACCACTTGAGGGAGTCGCCGTCCAGGAGGGTCTTTCCGGTCTCGAACCAGACGGATCCCGGGACATCTCCACCGTTCACGGCGAGCAGCTCCGGAGCGAGGGCTCCGAAGGTGAAGAGCATGGCCCAACGGGCGTGCAGGAGCTCCTGCTCCCTGTACTTCTCGGCACCGCCGTCCTTTCCGAGGCCGAGCGGGTCGTATCCGTAGTCTCCGGCCAGGGTTCCGTTGAGGTAGGCCGGGACGTCAGAGCGGTCGAGCAGACCGGACGGCAGGAACAGCTTCCTGTCCGGGCCGTACCACCTGAGGGGTTTTGGAAGAGGCGAGGATACCGAGTGAGGCGAGCTTGCTATCATCCTTATCCTGAAGATGACGACCTGCTCGTGGCCAACGGGTCGCCGGTCGATGGGCTCCCCGTTCGCACCACAGGAATCACCCCTCCCCCGACCGTCGCTGGAAGGGGAGCGGGCATCGAACGCGTTTGCGTGGGGCGAACACCGGGTCGCTGTGCTCCCCGTTGTAAATCCCAAATGGCACTCGATCGCGCGCGCGGTAAGCATCGACGTACTTGTCAAGGCCCAAATCCTGGGAGCCGGATCCCAGCCATCCGCCAGTGGACTTTCCGCCGGTCGTCCTCGGCGCCGGGGCAGACTTGACGGTCTTCTTCCCGGACGATTTAGCCGCAGCCTTCGGGGCAGCCCCAGCCTTCTTAAACAGAGCAGTGATCTGCATGATGGATTTCAGACTTATTGATGTGTATAAAAAGTGCGGGAGCGGACCCGATCGGCCGCAGACGGGCAGGGGCGAGTCCGGATCTGGATCACGGGCGGATAATCTCAGATAAAGCTCGCTCAGCTGAGCGAGTGCCGTCGTCGCCCTGCCCGTCGAGCCCACTGGCCAGCGACAGCGGATCCCATCCCGTGGTGCGTCGTGCATACCACGCATCGACATCGATCGGTGGCCGCACCGGGCGCGCGACGCATTCGCTTGGCACGCCACGGCAAGTTCGGCGGTGGCTGCGGTCGGGCGGCGGGGGCGGCACGATGCAATGGACAGTGTGGGTGCACTGAGTGCATCGAAAGGACTGAGGGTGTGTGTAGGGGGGCGAGTCGTGGCTGGCTCGTGAGCATCATCGCCCTTCGTCGGTTAGACCTCCACGTCCGACGTGGCAGAAATGTGCCTGTTGTGTTTTCGAAAATCCCGTTTCGTGCGTTCCGAACCCAATGTGGAAGTACCAAGAGCTATTGAATACAAATATCCAGATACTCATAGCCATAGCGGTGAGTTTGCGAAATTGGACAGCGACCGGTCGCGACGATGAGCGTTGGCACCCCGACCCATCCCTCTCACTCGACTCACTCGCCTCCTCCCCTCAGGTGGGCTTTTCCACCGTCTTGCTCGGCGCCCTGGACCAGAAGACCGACATCCACGCCGTCAATAAGGTCGTCTTTTACATACTGCTCCCCTCGGCGGTCCTCTTCGCCCTCGGCCTCAACACCAACCTCCGCGACGGAAACGTCTGGCGATTTGTCGGCGGCTTCCTGCTCCTGCGGGCCATCTGCCTGCTGCTCATATGGGCGTTTCACGGTCTCGTTCGGCGACAGAGTCTCGCCTACGTGACGATCCAATGGATGGTGACCTGCTGGGTGAGCACGGTCGTCCTGGGTATCCCGCTCTTGATCGCCACCCTGGTGGGTATTGACCTCGACCGTCGTGCGCTCGCTCGCACGCGGCGTACGCTCTGACTCTCTCACTCGCGCTACGCGCTTCGTTCGTTCGCAAGGGGCCCCAGTATGGGTCGCTCGGGGCGGTCGCCGCCATCTCGAGCTTCATCTTCCAGCTGCCGCTGATGCTCATATTTCTGGAGGGTAGTGTCGATACTGCCGGGTTTGAGGAGCGAAAATGGAAGAATGCTGATGTTGGCTCGGTGGCCCACGACGCAGAGACGGCCGGTGTACACCGGCTTGAGGAGAGCGACCCAAGCGCCCACTGGACGATCCGGCTGACCAAGGCTCAGATGAAGTACATCGGCATCAAGCTGCTGAAGAATCCCATCCTGCACGCGATCTGGATCGGCTTTGTGCTGTCTATCACGACCCTCGGCCCGCGGTACCTCTCCCCCGGCAATCCGCCCATGGCCCCGAACTGCGACTATGCGGTGGGCAGCGGGTTCATCCAGCTCACGCTCAGGCTGTTTGCTGCGTGCGTCGAGCCTATTGCCCTGCTCGCCGTCGGCATGTTCTTGTACGCCAAGAGCCCGCTCGCTTGTGGGATTGTACCGTCGATCGCCTACATGGTCGTGAAGCTCGTCCTCGTGCCAGGTCTCATGGTCGGATGCGCGTTTGCCGTCGGATTGTCCGGTGCCGAAGGCAGGGCGGCCGTGCTGCTCGCCAGCTTGCCCGTCAGTCCGACGGCCTACACCGTGTCGGACAAGTACTCGACCGGCCGGGACGTGGCAGAGAGTAACGTGTTCTTGGGCAACCTCCTGGTCCTACCCACGACGATCGCCTGGAACGCCTTCATGGACGCCATCGGGCTGTTTGAGTATGCACCACCGCCCGTCGGGGTGGGCTCCTATCCGGCTTGCCAGGTTCCTCCTTCGTAGACGTCTACGTCGATATTCGCCACCCCCCACTTCCTTTCGGACCCTTTCTCTCGAGATGTCCTTCTTTCTGCCTCTTCTGTTATATTCGTCAACGCTGCTCTCTGCCGCGTGCAGAGGGGTCGCGGGGCAGCCGGCAAACGCGCCAGCTCCCGACACGGAGAAAATTTCCTCGACGAGTGCTGCCCCCCTCAAAAATCTGGGTGGCTCGCCCGACGTCCAAGGCGCGTCGATCGACTCGAGCCACGAAGGCGATGCCGTTGTCGGGCCCCGCCCCGCCCACCCCATTCGCACCCCGCCCACTCCCCGCTCACCACCCCGTACGGTACCGTAGGGACCTTTCTCGGCGAGTCTTTCCTGGCCTTTATCGCACCGAGCGGGTTTATCACGCTGCAGTATAATCCGCTGAATAACGGGGACGTGACCACGACGACCGGCCGGTTCACGTCATGGCAGTGCATCGACCCGGCGTCTGTCCCCGAGCCGCTCCGCAATATGAGCGTCTCGAGAAATATATACGATGCCGTCACGTACGATATGAGCGGCGTGATCGTATCTTCTGCGACCTGGTGCAACATATACGTCGTGGACGTGGACCAAGGTCGGCAGTGGACGACGGGCGGCGAGAACGGGGCGTGCCCGAGCGTCGCGACGCTCGACCGTGCGTTTGTGCAGGGAGAGAACTCCTACGTCAATACCCAGCTCGTGAACGCCACGATCATTCGCCAGCCCGCGCCCGGCGACCTCGTCTGCGGCGGTCGTGCTGCGAATCGTACCACGGAGACGGCGCGGACGGGGCCAACGGCGGGCCAGAACCCGTCTCCCGGCCTCAACGTGACGACGCTTCCGCCGGTCGGAACCACGTTGAGCGGATTTCCAGTCTCGACGTCGTCCTCCTCGTACGAGCTCCCGCCAGAGCTCGCCGGCGAGTCCATTGCCCTGTCGGCTACCAACATCACGACAGCCGCTACGGCAACGGTTCCTGGCGCGAATACGATCTATGAAGTCAACGTAGAGACGCTGCAGGTCACAAACGGCGAGGGCTACGCAACGATCGGACTCATGGGCATCAACGGCGCCCCCCAGCGTTTCTCAAGCGTCGTTGCCAGAGGAATCGGCTACGAGTACCTCAACACGAGCTCGAGGTACGCGAAGACGCAGTCTTCTGTCGTGTATATCGACGAGGACGTCGCGGTGACGCGGTACGACCCGAACTCGTGCACGCTGATCCGACTGAACGCCGACCCGCTGAGCGGCTACAGGTCGACTCAGTTCCTCAACGCCTCCGTCGCGTGTCCGACGGCCCAAGACGCGGCCGACTGGAAGCGAAGCAACACGACCGACACCGTGGCGGTGACCAAGCTCGCGAGCTTCCCGGCAGCCGGGGCCGTCCGGCCAGACACCGGGATGGCCTCGAGCGCCGGCGCGTCGGCCGACGGCTCGTCCACGGCGTTCGAACTGTCCATCGGTCGCGGCGAAGCCTTGGATGATTCGCTCTCGATCTCGTACTTCACCCTGAACTTGACGTCCGCCACCGGCGTGGTCGGGGCCGAGATCCGCGGCGCCAAAGACGACAAGGTCGTCGTGGACTTGGTGCCGTCCGCCTTGGGATGGCCTACGGCCGTCGTCGACGGCGGCGAAAAGACGCCCCCTCGCCTCCTCGGACCGATCAGCGGGTCGTACGCCACCCAGGGCGCGTTCGATTCCGGCGATCTCGAGGAGGGCGGCGAGTACTATGTGAGCGTCCGGACCGAGGGTTCGGGCAGCACCGCGGCACGTGCCGACCTGGTGTGGCAGGACGACGCGGGCGGTGGTACCGGAGGTGGTGGTACCGGAGGCGGTGGTACCGGAGGTGGCGCGGGTGGTGCCGGAGGCCGACCTGAAGGATCGGGTGGAAGCCTTTTGGTCGGCCGCACGTTCCTCGTTCTTGTTGCGGTGTTTTCCTGTCTTTTGGTGTAGCACCCAGACCCAAACGCGTAATCATCCCGTGTACACTCCGGAAAACATCAGCAGAGCGCGCGGATCTCGGCGTACACAGGGAACGCGGGTGCGGAAGGTTTTTCGAACGGGCCGGATCCCGTTTTTCGAACGGGTCGACCCACCACCCAGCGGTCGGTTGCGGCGACCGGCTCAACCCTCAAGATGTCCGTGTGGTATCTCACGCCTGTGCTTGTACAGGACTTGCAGATCCTGATCAACATCGCAACGGCGCTGCTCGCCACGCTCTTCGGACCCTTCGCCTTCGGCACCAACCTGGTCACGCTCAAGCTGCTCGTCTTCAACGTGTTGCTGCCGTGTGCGTGCATGTGCGTGTTTGACCCCGCCCGCCCGCCGGCCAGCCGGCCAGCCCCGACTCGATGCTCACTCGACGTACGCTTTGTTCGCTCTCCAGGACCAACCTCGGTTTCGAATCCAACATGCGAGCCGGGGACGAGTTCTGGAGGTTCACGGGGGCGTTTCTGCTGATGCGCGGTCTGGTGTTAATCGTGCTCCTCTGCCACGCGGCAGTGCGACGGCGACGCTTCGAGCAGGTCGCCGTGAACTGGCTCGTCACGAGCTGGGTATCCTCCTCGATTTTGGCGCCGCCGCTCATGAAGTCCGTCTTCGGCGTCCAGTGGCAAAAGCTGGCTGCATGGTCGGAAGTGAGCGCGTTCATCTTCCAGCTGCCCGTGGCCATCCTTTTTTTCGAGCTGGACGCCGTGTTCCGGCCGGAGGCCGACCCGAAGGTTCCGGGCCAGATGCTCAGAGACGCCTCCCAATGCTGCGACCTCGACGGGTGCCCGCTGCTCGTGCAGCCGATGGTGCAGAAGCGGCTGACCCGGGCGCAGCTCAAGGACCTCGGGAGGACGCTGGCCGTCAAGCCGCTGAACTGGGCCGTCGTGGCTGGCGTGATCTTCTCGGCCACGACCCTCGGCCCCCGATACCTGTACCCGGGGCCAACATACGATCCAAACTGCGACTACGTCGAGTATGCGGGCTTCATCTGGCTCTTCTTCTCCTACCTCGCGGGCTGCCTCGAACCGCTCGCCCTCTTCTCGGTCGGCATCGTGCTCTCCGAGCGAAACCCCTGGTCGTGCGGCTGGGCGAAAATTGTGGGCTACATGGCACTCAAGCTCATCTTCGTGCCGCTCTTAATGATCGGTTGCGCGTTTGCCGTCGGCCTCGAGGGCAATTATGCGAGGGCGGCGACGTTGATCTCGATCTTGCCCGTCAGCCCGCCCGCCTTTGCCCTGACCGGCCACTACGGCGTCGGCCTGGACGAATCCGTGTCATGCATCCTCATCGGTGGGTACTCATTTCGTCGGCCGTTCGACACGACCTTCGTCTCGCTTTGCACTCGCTCACTCACTCACGGCCCCCCCGTCCTCCAGGCAAAATCCTGGTCCTGCCCAGCATCATCGCCTGGCAAGCCATCCTCGACAGCCTCGACGTCTTTCCCGTCTCGTACACCCCCGCCCTCTCCGCGGACAGCCTCTGCTCCCTGCCGACAACCCTGTGACCGTAACATAACCATTCTATTACATACCATAGCCAAACACCTGCTTCATCCTCGTCAGAATCTGACTCCGCCACCCCATTTCCGTGACCTTGAGAACGTCGTGGTTCCCGAACCGATCCTCCTCGGGCACGCCCGCATGCTCCAACCGCAGCGTCACGCTCCCCTTCTCCTTCTCCTCCAACACGACCACCACAGTACTCATCACCCCATCGGCCCAGCTCGAAAACCTCCAGTCCATCACAATCCGCTCGCACGGCACCAACTCGGTGAACCGCCCCTCAATCGACCCCCCAAACAGACTCAACCGCCCGCCCACCACCGGCTCGATCGTCGCCGCCGACGCCGTATACGCCCGCACCTTGTTCGCGTCCGTAAAACACTCGTAGATATCCTTGCTACTCGCATAGTACGTCTCGGTGATTTCCAGTTTCCTCTTGGCCGTGGTGCTGGTGCTGGTGGTGCTCCCGGCCGCCGCCGCGGCAGTCTGCTGCGCGTTGCTCCCGTCCCGGCCACCCTCTTTCTCCTCCTCACGTCCACGTGCACTCTTTCCCTCGCTCTCACCCACACCTGCACCCGCACCCCCACCCACACCGTCGGCCTCGGGCCCACCGGCCCGCAGCTCCCGCACAAACCCACGCAACACCCCCCACACGACCACCCGACCCGCCTCCACCAACGCACCCCGCACCTTCTCCGCCTCGCCCCCACCCTCCTTCACAGAAAACTGCACCTCCGGATCCTCATCATGATTCTCCTCACTCACATACGGCACGTTACACGTCCCTCCGAACGCCTCCCCGCTCGCCGACCTCCCGGTCCAACCAAACGACACCGATAATTCATACGCCGGAATCACCTGGCGAACGAACAAAGCGCAGGGTAGCGCGAGTGAGTGAGAGGATCGAGTCTGGGCGCGCGGCAGCAACGCTTCGAGGTACAAATACCCACCTTGCCCTTCCGCCGATTAATCACCGCCTCCCCAGATACCGACACCTTCCCGTCCGCAGTCACCTGAAGGCCGCCAGACCCGCCAGACCCGCCAGACCCGTCGGCGAGAAGCACGAGGGTCGACGGGAACAGCTCGGACAGGCGCCGCTTGGCCCAAGGAAGCACGTCCGACTCCTCCCAGTGCCACCCGTTGACGTTCCGCCCCGTCGTGCCGAGCTCCTGGACCTTCCAACGATCGTCTCCTTCTCCCCACTTGGCCATGATGCCGATGGTGAAGCGCGGAAGCGTGGGGATCCCGTGGAATTCGAACGGGATTAGACGAAGAAAAACGAACGATAGCGAGCTGACGCGGACTCTCCCGTTCTTCCCGCTCGCGATCTATGGAGCTACGCAGACGCACGTGTGAATGCAAATGCAAGCACGAAATAATTAACGAAATCTGGCTAGGAACGAGGACCAGCGGCCCCTCTTCCAGAAGCTTCAGCGCGAAGAGTGAGCACCGAGCGCCCACAAACAAACAAACAAAGTTCGTTCGGTTCACCAATCACCAATCACCAATCACCATGCTCACCTCCTCGTCGGCACTGGCATCCACCTGCACCAACGCGCGCAGCGTTGTTTCACGCTCGACCGTGCGGAATTCCCGATCGCGGTCCGTTTCTGTCAGGGCCCAGCAGCAGGGCGGCTTCGTGGAAGGCCTGATCAACAACCTCACGGTCGCGATCCAGTCGTCTCCGCTGGCCGAAGGGAAGAAGGCGCTGGCCGTGGCGCAGGCCGGGAGCTACGACGAGGCGTCGGTCAAGGCAAAGATGGAGGCGATGATCGCCGACAATCCGGTGATGATCTTCAGCTTCAGTACGTGTCCGTTCTGCAAGAATGCGAAGAAGCTGCTGGACGATATGAATGTGGGGTATACGGCGGTGGAGCTGAACGAGGTGGAGGGGGGTATGGCGATTCGGGCCGAGTTGGCGAAGAAGACTGGGCGGACGAGCATGCCGAATATTTGGATCGGAGGGAAGGGAATCGGCGGGTGCAACGATGGACCGGGGATAATGACGTTGAAGAAGAACGGGGAGCTGTTTGCGATGTTGGAGAAGGCGGGGGCGGTGAAGGCGAGCGATCCGATGGAGGCGTATTGTGCAGAGGACCCGAGCGCCGACGAGTGCCGCGTGTACGAAGACTAGAGTCGATTTGCTGTTCTTTGATTGTTCTTTGATTGTTCTTTGATTGTTTCGTAACGTCCATTTCAATTCGCATCCGATAAGAAATCCTCGTCGTCGCGGACGGCGACGAGGAGCCTTCCGAGCCAGTTTGACCCGGTGCCGTTCCATCCCGTCCCCCAGAAGTAGTCGTGGGGGGAGGACTCGACGATCTGCTTGCCGCGGGTGGCGAGGAGGGCGCGGCGTGCTGCGGCGTTTCCTCGGAATTTCGCGCGGAGGCCTCGCTCCATGACGGCCAGCTTGACGTCGGGCCAGTCGGGGCGGATGGCGCCCTCGCGCTCGGCGCGACGGCCGATCGCGGCGGCTTCCTCCGGCGACGCCGCGTCCTTGATCCGCTGAAAAAGTGACGACGCTGATGCTGACGACGGAGCAGACGGAGCAGACGGAGCAGACGGATCAGACGGATCAGACGGATCAGACGGATCAGACGGATCAGAAGACGCAGGCGCGAAGGCGAGTTTCTGGCTCTGGTACCAGTGTTCGACCGTGGGGTAGGGTTGGCCGTCAATGTCGATCGGGTGCGGGGAAAAGTTGGACAGGATGCCGTTGCGGTCCCACGCCTTGAAGAAGGACACCGTGTCTCGGTTGTCCTTCGTTTGCTTTCCGTCGGGCCTGCCGGCGGTGAGGGACCGCAAGGCGCGGAAGTAGCCAGTCATGCAGATGTCGGGACCGACCTGCTTCCACGTCGAGTCGACAACCGGGATTGCCTGGGTCATTTCGACAAACCCGAGGTCGCCCATCGGCGTCGGAGCCCGATCGCCACCGATAATCTTGGGGGCGATGAAGGCCATCACCTTGTGGACGGCGGCGTCCGAGACGGCCGGGGCGGCGAGCGCGCCGCCACACTCCCAGAGCACCGACAGGAAGCCGCGCTGTTGGCAGTATCGCGAGACGGCGTCCGGCGTGAGAAAGTCGAATTCGACCACTTGCACGCCCTTCTCCGAGAGAAACTCCTGCATGGGCCTGTTGGCACCCCGCTGCGTGGCTACGATGGTCGTGGCCACAGAGACGTCCCACATGGCGGCGTCCCGAGGCAGGTCGAGCGTTCTCGTCATGACGATGCGCACCGGCTGCCATCCCTCGTCCCGTCGCGTTGTGAGCTGCGGGTTATCCCGACGGACCGTCTGTCCTCCGACGATGACCGCGTTCACAGACGCACGGGTGGCAAAGACAATCTGCCGCGAGTCTTTGCTGCTGACCCACGCGCTGTGCCCCGACGTCGCCGCAATCTTGCCGTCCATGGTCATCGCGTACTTGAGGATGCCCATCGGGCGCTCGTTGACCGCGCGATGCAGGAGGCTTTCGTTCGTGGCGTAGACCGTCTCGCAGACCACGCCAGCGCCATCTTGGGCCTCCTCCTCGAGGATCTCGACCACGACGCCGGCCTCTCGGAGCGCTTCAATCGCCTTGCCGCGGAAATGAGGCAGCGGATGTCGCATGCCGATCACGCAGCGCCCAATACCGGCCTCGAGCAGCGCCCGGACGGCCGCGTCGTCCCCGTCACAGTCGCCACATTCCATGTTGAGGTAGGCGGTCCCACCCCGCGCCTTATCGCCGGCCTCCCTCGCGGCAATCACCTCGGCGCTCTCGCACCCCTGCGCCCAGAGCGACCCGCTGTACGTATGTTCTTCCCGCCGCGTCTCCACCGCCCCTGCCCCCGCCCCCGCCGGGGCGACCAGAACGCAGCCCTGGTACGGATGCGGCTCCGTCCGCGTCATTGACGACTTCGCGAGCTCGCACGCCTCTATCAGATATGCCTCGTCCCGTTGTGTGATCGCGTGAACGATATGCCGCCGAATCAGCCGGCTTCTCTCGAGTTTCGTTTCTACCATGCGGTCAAACGAGCGAGGACGACGATGACGCACGCTGGACGTGCCGATCGTCGCTGCATGCATGTCGACACGGTTTTACACCGAGAGAACTCGGAACTCAGAACGCAGCGGCGAGGTATTGCTTTTGCGTTTCGGTGAGCAGCGCTTGGGCCTCTTGGAGCGAGGCCGCGCGGCTCCGAATCACCCCCAACAGCCACGCCTCGAGCTCCAGGTTGTTCAGTTCGTCAGTCTCTCGACGACGGAGCTCAAGGTAGTCTACGAACTCTTCGATTTCGAACTCGTCGTCGTCGCCGATGAACTCGCCGTACACCGAATAGGCGCTCTGCGGCCTGGCGCCGGCGTCCTCTCCCTCGTCTCCCTCGTCTCCCTCGTCTTCCTCCCAATCGTCGCTCTCCCACTCTCCCTCGTCCTCCTCGCCGATGGACCCCTCGTCGCCTCTCGTGACGCGGGCCTCGATGAAGGCGTCCACCAAGAGCAGCAGGATCTTCTGTCGCAGCGGGATCGAGTTCCACTCTTCCTTCATCGTCACCGCCTTGGAGCGTGTGCGGATCGCCGGTCCAGTGTCTATGCGGTGTCCTCTGACGACTATCTGGTCAATGATCGGGTTGGGGCACGCGAGCACGGCCGCCAGGGCAACGACCGAGCGCTTGATGTCGTAAGGCGTGCGGATCTCGATGTGCCGCTCGCACCACTTGTCCATGACCGCCTGGAACAGGGGACCTCCCAGCGCTTCCGCCATGGCCGATGCGTCCACGCGGGCGAACGAGGCGACCACGCCCAGCAGGCTCTGGACGAGCGCGGGGTCCTCGGCCGTGGTGAGTCTGGTGGCCACCAGGCGGAGGACCTCTGGCACGGCGTCGTGGGAGAGATGCGGCATCAGCGCAAGCACAATACCGCCCACGTGCTGCGCACCGCGGTCGGGCGTCTCAGGGCGGAGCAAATACTGGACGACCTGGACGAACGTCGAGACGCACGTCTCGACGGGGCCGTACCAGACGCCGAGCTGCAGGCTCGTGCGCATGAACGCCGACACGGACGCCATGACGTCTTCGTCTGCAGCAGCGCCGATCTGTGACTGCGACTGCAACAATGCCAGGCAGATCGGCATGAACTCGACAAAGATGCCCTTGGTGGCCTCGGACATTGCCTCGCGCTCGGAGCCGGCGACGTCGGCAGTCGCGGCTGGCGAGGCAATCTCCGTCAGCAGGTCGAAACAGCTGCTCACCAGGAACGCAGGCGCCGCGCTCGACGCGTCGAGAATCGCCTTGATGGTCGGGATGGCGGACGCCATCATGTGCTCCATGCCGCCCGGGCTCCTGGCCAACGACCGCAGCAGCGCAAACGCGTCATCTCCCAGGATCGGGTCGTTGTAGTTGTCCACCCACGCCTTGACGGCCACCGGCACGATCTTCCCGGCCCACGCGCGCACGCACGTCGGATCCTTCCGGACGAGCTCCTGGATGTTCTCCAACAGCAGGTGCAACGTGTCCTCCTCTGCTGACGCCAGCAGCATCACCAGGCAGCCCATGAAGTGATTGGACACGTCGCTCGGCACAGCGTCCGACCCCTTGACGATGGCCGCAAGACCCTGAAAGATACCACCGTAGATCGCCTGCGGGATGCCCTCGGCGGCAATCGCCTCGCCCATCCGCTCGAGCACCAGCGCCCGCGTCTGCTCCGACAGCATCCGGACCGACGCGTACCTCCCAGCGTAGCTGAAGATCCGCGCCATCAACAACGGCGTCGCCGCCCCGTTATACCTCGGATTGATGAGCAACCACGGCAGCACGACGTTCGGGTCGAGATACTTTGCGCCAGCGCATCCACCCCCCGCGCCCGCCCCCGTCGCCGCGCCCGCCGCCCGCCCCAAC
>Ga0181582_10000413_pt1 | contig 30198 bp, 29 predicted proteins | sample 071ome_32_FD_132438 | JGI IMG/M metagenome (GOLD analysis project Ga0181582, IMG submission 132438) | Coastal salt marsh microbial communities from the Groves Creek Marsh, Skidaway Island, Georgia - 071405AT metaG (megahit assembly) | ecosystem: Environmental > Aquatic > Marine > Intertidal...
AAAATGAGAGCAGAAAACCGCGGGCAGAAGCAAGCAGCCGCAGCTGGCAAGGAAAGATTAATGCATACAATGACAACACGCACGCTACTACTGGGTGGGGTTCTGCTGCTATCTGCGTGCACTCAGACCGAACAAACCGACCTGGCTACACTGGAGAACGAAGCCTAGGGCCTGACCCAGCAGTTCGTCGCTACCCTGCTGCCCACACTCCAGAACGCCATGGCGCAGGGTGGACCAACCGAGGCCATCACCGTCTGCTTCGTGCGCGCGCCGCAGATTGCCACGGAACTCAGCTCGAATTCCGGTTGGAGCGCACGCCGCGTGAGCCTGAAGCCGAGAAACGCATCCCTGGCGATAGCCGAAGAGTGGGAACGGCAAACACTGATGCATTTCCACTCTGCTAATTTTTTAAGAGGCACAGATCAATCCAGCTCCCTTAGCAGCTCATCCATCGACGCCTTGGCATCGCCATAGAACATGCGCGTGTTCTCTTTGAAGAACAGGGGATTTTCAATGCCGGAATAACCCGTTCCTCGACCACGCTTACAGACAAACACATGACGTGACTTCCATACTTCCAGAACCGGCATGCCAGCTATGGGGCTGCCGGGATCGTCCTGCGCGGCGGGATTGACGATGTCGTTGGCACCAATGATGATGACTACGTCGGTCTCGGGAAAATCATCGTTAATCTCTTCCATTTCCAGTACGATGTCATAGGGAACCTTGGCTTCTGCCAGTAACACATTCATGTGTCCAGGCAGGCGCCCGGCAACCGGGTGAATCGCAAAGCGCACTGTCTTGCCCTGTGCCCGCAAACGCTTGGTCAACTCGGACACGGAACTCTGGGCCTGGGCCACAGCCATGCCGTAACCGGGTACGATAATCACACTGTCGGCATCCTGAATCGCCTGAGCGACCGTATCGGCCTTCGCTTCGATCATCTCGCCTTCGACGGCGGCAGACGTCTGTGTTTCGCCGCCCCAACCACCGAGAATTACCGACACGAAAGAACGATTCATGCCCTTACACATGATGTAGGAAAGGATGGCACCGGAAGAGCCCACCAGCGCGCCGGTTACAATCAGCAGGTCATTGCCAAGAGTGAAACCAATCGCGGCAGCCGCCCAGCCGGAATAGGAATTCAACATCGACACCACCACCGGCATGTCGGCACCGCCGATGGCGAGGATGAGATGGCAACCGATCGCTCCCGAGATCAGGGCAACCAGCAGCATAGTCCACAGACCGGCACCGCCGAGATAGAGATAGCCGAGGAAGATACAGGCAAGCAACGCCAGCAGATTGAGCGCATGTCGACCCGGCAGGGTCAGTGCGGCCGAACTGAGCCGGCCAGCGAGTTTGCCGTAGGCGATGATAGAGCCGGTGAAAGTAATGGCACCGATCAGGATTCCCAGGAACAACTCCACCTTGAGAATGCTGAGTTCCACCTCGGTCTTGGCCGCAATCGTGGCCGCAAAACCAGCCAACTGGTCGACAGTGCCATCCGCGCGGGCGGCAAGCGCCGAGCCCATCTCAAGATCGGCATTGATGCCAATGAAAACGGCAGCCAGACCTACCAGACTGTGGAAGCCAGCCACCAACTCTGGCATCTGGGTCATCTGCACACGGTTGGCAACGATCCAGCCGCCGATGCCGCCCGCGATAATCATCAGCCCGATCAGGAACGACTGGCCGCCGGCGCTGTTGATTGTCGCCGCGACAGCCAGGGTCATGCCGATGATGCCATACCAGATGGCACGCTTGGCTTTTTCCTGATTGGACAGGCCACCGAGGGCCAGGATAAAGAGAACGGCTGCTACTACGTAGGCAGCGGTAATGAGTCCTTCGTTCGTATGCATCGCTTAACTCCGTTGGAACATCGCGAGCATGCGACGCGTAACCAGGAAACCACCAAAGATATTCACCGAGGCCATCAACACCGAGAGTGCGGCCAGCAGGATCACGAGGAAGCTGCCGGACACGATCTGCAGCAAGGCACCGACGATGATGATCGAGGAGATGGCATTCGTAATCGCCATCAGCGGCGTGTGCAGCGAGTGCGCCACACCCCAGATGACATGGAATCCAATAAACACGGATAACACGAAGACGATAAAGTGTTGCATGAAGCTGGGGGGAGCGATCGCGCCCAGGGCCAGGCAGAGCACACCGCCGATGCCGAGCAAGATGCCGGTGCGGTTCAGTGATTTCTTCAACTCTGCCAGTTCGCGTGCGGACTTCTCCTCAGCCGTCTCTACCACTTCCTTCTTTTTCGGGGCAGCGGCGGCGATCGCCTTGATCTTGGGCGGCGGTGGCGGCCAGGTAATCTCGCCCTGATGCGTGACCAATGCGCCGCGAATCACGTCGTCTTCCATGTCGATGACCGGCACGCCGTCTTTCTCCGGTGTGAGGTCATCCATCATGTGACGGATGTTCGTCGCGTAGAGGTTGGAGGACTGGGTGGCCATGCGGCTGGGGAAGTCGGTATAGCCGATGATGGTGACACCGTTATCGGTTACCAGCTTCTCGTCGGCTCTGGTGAGCGTGCAATTGCCACCGCGCTCCGCTGCCAGGTCCACGATTACCGAACCCGGTTTCATGGCCGCGACCATATCCTCAGTCCACAACTCGGGTGCGGGACGGTTGGGAATCAGGGCCGTGGTGATAACGATATCAACCTCTGGCGCGAGCTCCTGGAATTTTTCCAACTGCTTCTCGCGAAACTCAGGGCTTGAAGGGGCTGCATAGCCTCCGGTTTCGGCGCCGTCAGTCTGCGCCTCCTCGAAATCCAGGAAGACGAACTCGGCACCCATGGATTCTATTTGCTCAGACACCTCGGGTCGCACATCGAAGGCCATGGTAATTGCCCCCAGAGACACCGAGGTACCGATGGCTGCGAGGCCTGCCACACCGGCTCCGACCACCAGTACCTTCGCCGGCGGCACCTTACCCGCGGCCGTCATCTGGCCCATGAAGAAACGGCCGAAATTATTGCCCGCTTCTACTACCGCGCGGTAACCGGCGATATTGGCCATGGATGACAGGGCGTCCATCTTCTGCGCGCGGCTGATACGGGGCACCATATCCATAGCCAGCGCGGTTATGTTTTTGGCCTGCAACTTTTCCAGCAGCGCCTCATTGGCCGCCGGCCAGATAAAGCTGATCAGTATCTTGCCTTCCGGGGCCCCTTCGATCTCTTCCAGGGAGGGTTCACGCACCTTGACGATGACGTCAGCTTCGCGCCACAACTCGGCCGCCGAACCCACCAGCCGCACGCCTGCCGCCTCATAGGCCGCATCGGTGATCGAGGCCGCCGCCCCGGCGCCTGATTCCACCAGGCACTCATAGCCCAGCTTCTGCAGACGCTCGGCGCTCTCGGGCGTCAACGCGACCCGGGCTTCGCCTTTCGCCGTCTCGATGGGGGCACCTATCTTCATTGTAAAACTCCTGAAACTCCTGTTTATAAGGTGAGAAACCCGGCAGCCCGTTCCGTAGAACCATCAGACTCAGACGGAGACTTTTGCTGTGGGGTCAGCACCAGAGCTGCTTCCGCAAGCTGCTTTGCTGGGGGATAAAATACAGTGATTTTTGGGGCATTCATAGGCAAGAATCGAAGTTCCTGGCGAATTGTTGTAGCCTAAAAATAGAGATAGTCGCAGAATTCATTTAGGCGGGCTTTCCTCACAATTTTCAGGCTGTTGGGTTATATAAATGCTCAACAAAATCATTGATCTGGGCGTGGGCGCGGCCTTCGAGCTGGTAATCTGTTACTTCCTCAGCTCGAGAGACAAGCCGATCGATGACAGCAACTGCCGCAAGGGAATGCTACTTGCAATCTATACGCAGTTATCGGCATGCTGATTTCTCTGGAGCTGTCTGTAGGTGTAATCTTCTATGCCAAATCCATGCTAAACCGTGTAGGTAACTTCTTCGGGGGTCCCGTCGTTGCAATGATAGCCTTGGCCATTACTGCAAGTTACAGACTGTTCCTTGCAGGCGCAGGCGTGCTGGCAAAAGTCGGCGGATGGGAATTAAACCTCGTCACCGGAGTAGGTGCCAGGGCGGAACAGGCGGCCAGAATTTTCGGGCTTCCCCCTGAGCAGACCCTGCGCCTGGGGATTGGCGTCAGCTATTTCCACCCGGAAAACAGGCCAAAAATGGCAGCAGCGCTGAGGCAGACTATCGACGAGGGGAAGGCTTGGGATGGCGAATTCCGGTTCATCGATGCTAACGGCAAGTCCAAGTGGATTCATTCATTCAGCTCACAGGTAATCTCGAGAGGCAAGCCGATCAATTTTCTAGGCATCGTTTTAGCATGCACACATTCTCATGGCTAAAGGCCGCGAAACCGGGGAGCTAAATGGATCTGACTAACTATCTCAGGGCGATGGCAGAAAAGGAGGCGTCTGACCTTTTCTTCAGCGTAGGCGCGCCGGTGAATGTAAAACTGCAGGGAATTACCAGGCCTGTAAATGACCATGAACTCGAACCGGGTGGGGTGTGGGAGTTGGTAAAACCCATTCTTTCCGACGAGCAGCGGCAGGCCTTTGAGCAGACCTTTGAGCTGAACTTTGCCCATGCAGTTGCCGAGGTAGGTCGCTTCCGAATCAATCTCTATCGCCAGCGCGGCGAGGTTGCCATGGTGGTTCGCTATATCAAGACCACTATCCCTTCACTGGAAGCACTTAACCTGCCGGCTATCCTGTCAGAATTGATCATGGCGCCGCGGGGTTTGATACTCGTTGTAGGTTCTACCGGGTCCGGCAAATCCACCGCCCTCGCGTCCATGCTGGATTTCAGGAATAGCAACCGCGAAGGCCATATCCTTACCATTGAAGACCCCATCGAATACATCCACAAGCACAAGAAGTCCATCGTGGATCAGCGCGAGGTAGGCTTCGATACCCTGAGCTATGCCAACGCGCTGGAAAATGCCATGCGCGAGGCGCCGGACGTGATCATGATCGGTGAAATACGGGACAGGGAGACCATGCAGCACGCCATTGCCTATGCAGAGACCGGTCACCTCTGCCTCTCAACCCTGCACGCCAACAATGCCAACCAGACCATCGACCGCATCATCAATTTCTTCCCGGAGTCGGCGCACCCGCAACTGCTGGGTGATCTGGCCCAGAATCTGCACGCGATCATCTCCCTGCGCCTGATCCCGGGTGTTGAGAATCGGCGTGTCCCCGCCGTGGAAGTCTTGCTGAGAACACCGTTTATCGCTGACCTGATTGAGAAAGGCGAAGTCAGCGCGATCAAGGATGCCATGGAGAAAGGGAGTGACCTGGGCATGCAAACCTTCGATCAATCACTCTATGCCTTGTTCGAAAGCGGCAAGATAAGCCAGGAAGAGGCACTGAAGAACGCAGACTCGGCGACTAACCTGTCCGTCAGGATACGCCTGGCGAAAGGCGTCAACAGTGACGATGAGTCGGACCTGGAGATCAGCAACTGAGAGTCTGCCTGGCCTCCACCGGCCCGGAATGCTCAGCACAGAATGCATACCGATAGTGCATCGATAGCAGGATCGCACTTACTTTCCCTGCCCATCCCGTCTCGCCCTGGTCGAAGCAATGCCCAAAATAAAAGGCCAGGTCTCTCTCAAGACCTGGCCTTCTCTTCTGCCACGCTGATGCGTGCGGGAAGTCTTACCCTTGCCTAGTCGTCAGACCCTGCAAGGCTTCTCTGGTCGCGCTCGGCACGCTCGGCGACGAGCTTCTCGTAACCTTCTTCATCAAGATGGGTCACCGCGATCCAGGCATGAGACATTTCATCGGTAGTACGCTGACCTGCGCCAACCCACTGATCCGGATCCGGGTTCATGGGGTTGTCGGCAGTGTTGTCGTACCAGGCAGAGATGATGATGGTCGCGCCAGCCGGAATCAGGGGCTGATAACCTTCTTCATAGGTGTGGCTGTGGTTCCAGGCAGCAGTCCAGTTGGACGCCTGGCTCAGCACTTCACGACGACCGGTTTCCGGATTGAACATCTCGAGGGACATGGCAACACCGCGCAGGTGCATGTGTGGCTGCCAGCTGTCGATGCGAACCGGGTGATCGAAGGAGTGGAAGCCCTGGGTCATCAGCTTGCCGTGAGGTGGCACCATGTAGTCGCCACCACCGTCCAGGCGATAGGCACGCAGGTCCTGCCTGTAGGCATCTTCTTCGTTGAACTGATCTTCTTCGTCGTAGTACCAGATACCTACCTGTACCTGATCATTTGGCACAGCATTGCCATCCGGGAAGTAGTGGATTTCCCACTCTACCTTGGAGTTGGCAGGCGCTTTTCGACACGCACCTGCAGGCACTTTCTCGCCGAGCTTACCCAGCGCGAATTCAGACAGACGGTCGCTGTCAACCCACTCGCCTTCGTCGTTCAGAATCTTGAAGTGAGAGTTGGCGTGGTGAGTAGAACCCATTGCTGCGGCTGAAGGCAGTGTCTCTACCGCCTTGATGCAGCGGCTCTCGGTGATACCGGAATCGACTACCGGCTCCCACCACAGGTCCTGGCCCTGGGCAGGGACATTCCAGGCCGCTGACTTGATGATGTGATCGGGTGGGCCCAGATCCTCTGCGAGGCGCCATTCACCTTTCTTCGGATACTGTCGCGGTGCCGGCAGGTCTTCTGGATTACCCATGGGGGAACCGGCGTTCACCCAGGCAACGATCGTATCGATGTCTTCCTGGGACATGCGCCAGTCGTTCTTCAGCTCCTGCACGCCGATATCGTGATCATACTGATACGGAGGCATGGCACGCTGGGCTACCTTGAGCTGGATAAGAGGCGCCCAGGGACGCACTTCCTCATAGCTGGTGAATGACATGGGGCCGATCGCACCAGGCTGGTGGCAGATCTGGCAGTTATCCTGAATAATCCGGGATACTTCCTTCGCATAGGTGGGGTGGGCGACCTCATCCTGTGCGCTGGCTGCTGCTGGCAACAATGCCAGGGCTGAGCCCAATCCAATTAATCCTGCAATTCTCATTTGCTATTCCTCAAGCTAGCCAGGGATTTATAGTCATACCACCACTTACGAATAAGCAGCCGCAGTAGATCACATCTTGCGGGCTTGGTGCGCGAATTCCAAGCCCCTATTTGTCACAATTTGTAGGCCAAATGTCTCAAAAACGTTACAAACACACTCTGTCGCAGATATTTCCCTGAAGACATTAGGGTTACTGCCAACCATGGCATTATTTTATTACCAATATCAATAGGTTATATCTTGGCGCGCAACACTGTTGGCTTTCTGGATTGCCACCCTGCTCTCCCGATAAAACAATGAGGGTCAGGCTTCCTCACCGGCAACGGTTTTCTTTACCTTGATAAAACTGTCCGGGCTTACCGAGATTGAGTCTATGCCGGCCCGGACCAGCAGTTTGGCGAAGCCAGGTCTGTCGCTCGGCGCCTGGCCGCAGAGCCCGATCTTTCGATCCGCCCTGTGCGCTTCCCTGATGACATGCTCTATGCTTGCCAGCACGGCGGGATCCTCTTCGCTAAACAGCGCAGACAACAGCTCCGAGTCGCGGTCGATACCCAGGGTCAATTGGGTAAGATCATTGCTACCGATCGAGAACCCATCGAAGCGTTCGGCGAATTCCTTGGCCAGTATGACGTTCGAGGGTACCTCACACATGATATATACCTGTAGTCCTTTGTGGCCGCGCTTCAGCTTGTTACGCGCCAGTTCGCGGATGACCCGGTCGGCTTCATCCAGGGTCCGACAAAATGGAACCATGATGATGATGTTATCAAAGCCGATAGCTTCCCGGGCCCGGCGGATGGCCTGACACTCCAGCGCAAAGCCTGCGCGATAGCCTTCACTGTAGTAGCGACTGGCGCCGCGCCAGCCAATCATTGGATTGTCTTCCTCCGGCTCGAAGTCCGCACCACCCAACAGATTGGCGTACTCGTTGGTCTTGAAATCACTCATCCTGACAATCACCGGTTTGGGGTAGACCGCGGCCGCGACCTTGGCGATACCTCGGGCCAGGGTATCGACGAAGAACTGTTGCCTGTCGGCATAGGGCGCAGTGATTTCCCGAATCTGCCTGCGCAACGCGGGACTCTGCGCCCGCTCACTCTGCAGCAGGGCCAGGGGATGAATCTTGATGAGGTTATTAATGATGAACTCCATGCGGGCCAGGCCGACACCGTCCGCCGGCAGCCGCCACCATTTCAGGGCCGCCGCCGGATTCGCCAGATTTAACATGACTTCGGTTTCAGTCCGGGGAATCTTCTTCAGGTCGACGACGCTGACAGAAAAATCGGCGATACCCGCATAGACAAAACCGTCTTCGCCCTCCGCACAGGAGGCGGTGACTTCCTGTCCGGACTTGAGTACCGCGGTTGCATCACCGCAACCAATGATGGCCGGCAAGCCAAGCTCACGACTGACGATTGCCGCATGGGAGGTACGTCCTCCATGATCGGTAATAATCGCTGCCGCCCGCTTCATCAAAGGCACCCAGTCCGGATCGGTATTGCCGGTTACCAGAATTCCGTCGACGGGAAACTTGTCGATGTCGCGGGGACTATCCAGTCGGCAGACCTTGCCCGCGGCGATAGCGTCACCAACACTGTAGCCCGATGTCAGCAACTTGCCTTTACTGCGTAACTGGTAGCGCTTCAGACCATGACCGGACTTCTGTGCCTGAACTGTTTCCGGCCGCGCCTGCACGATGAAGAGTTCACCGCTGATCCCGTCCTTGGCCCATTCCATATCCATAGGACACGCGTAATGTTTTTCCAGAGCACAAGCCCAGCGAGCCAGCTGCAATATCTCCTTGTCGTTCAGCACAAAGCTGTTTTGTTCCTTGCCGCTGGTCTTGCGTAGCGCAGTCGGCGCAGTCCGGCTTCGTGCATAGACGATTTTCGAGGCCTTGGCGCCCCGGGATTTCTCAATGATCGGTAGCAGGCGCTTCTGCTGCAACAGCGGCTTGAATACCATGTATTCATCCGGATCCACCGTACCCTGCACGACAGCCTCGCCAAGCCCCCAGGCAGCGCTGATCAATACGGCATCGGGAAAACCGGTTTCGGTGTCGATGGAGAACATGACGCCGGCCCCCGCCTTGTCCGAGCGAACCATGCGTTGCACCCCAACGGACAGAGCCACATCCCCGTGTGCGAAACCCTTGTTCTCCCGATAAACGATGGCGCGGTCGGTAAACAAGGAGGCATAGCAACGGCGGCAGGCATCGAGCAGGGCCTGCTGGCCACTGATGTTGAGGAAACTTTCCTGCTGTCCGGCAAAACTGGCACCGGGCAGGTCTTCGGCCGTTGCGCTGCTGCGCACGGCGACACTGGCGGCTGTCGATTTCCCACCCAGCTTGCGATAGGCCTGGCTGATCTCCGCGGCTAGTGCCGGCGGGAACTCAGCATTGGCAAACAGCTTGCGCACCGCCTTGCCGATGGCGGCCAGATTACTCTTGTCCGCCTTGAGTCCGGCGAGGGTGGTGGCGATCTCGTCCCTTATCCGGTTATGTTCGAGAAAATCCCGATAGGCATCGGCGGTGATGGCAAAACCACCGGGAACCCGTATGCCACTGCCGGTCAATTGACTGATCATCTCTCCCAGCGAGGCATTCTTGCCACCCACCTTATCCACATCGGTATTACGGATATCGGCAAATTGCATCAGGTAGTTCTTGTGCTTGGCCATCACTCTCCCCCGCTCGCGTGGACCCGGCGTTCGCCCGGCATGGGGGAACCTGTCTTTCGGATATTCGAAGGCATTCGACCCGCTCCCCCACTCTGCCAGAGTATAACCGCCAGCATCCATGACACTGACAGCCAGGCCTTGTCTTCAATCAAGGATTCTGCAGTTAGCAGGCCCCTCACCGCGAGCACCAGGCTGGGCAATGCGCTGCAGTGAAAAATCCGCTCAGTCTTCCATTTCTGCGCTATAGCTGCCGCTCATCGCCAGGTGATTCAACCGCGCCCGCTTCAGCAGAGCCTGCTGGGCCGCCGCCGCATTGTCCACCTTGCCTTGCCAGGCTTGCAGGGCCGGCTGCTGCAACGCCCTGCCGAATGAGATGCTGAGCTGCCAGGTGGCCCGGGCGCTGAGCTGATTGAGTGCGTTCAGGTTGGCTGTAGACTCTTGTGGCCCCATTCCGCCGGAGAGAAAATTGATGCTGGGCACGGCTGCAGGCACGGTACGCTGAATGACTGCCAGCGTGGCCTCGGCCACTTCTGCGGGTGACGCACGCCGACAGTCCTTTCCGGGCAATACCATGTTGGGCTTCAGGATCATCAGCTCCAGTACGACCCGGTGCCGGTGCAGGGCGTGGAATACTGCGTGCTGTACCCGCTCGGTAACATCGCCATGGCGATCGATATCGTGATCACCATCCATCAATACCTCGGGCTCCACGATGGGCACGATCCCTTCACTCTGGCAAACGGCAGCATAACGCGCCAGCATCTCCGCATTGGCCTCAATGCCATGGCTGCTGGGAGCATCCCCCTTCAATGCATAGACCTCACGCCACTTGGCAAATCGGGCACCGGCGTCCCTGTATTCGCGCAAGCGCTCCGCCAGCCCGTCCAGACCATAGGTAATGAGATCGCCCTCGAAGAAGGGTAGATCACCTTTGCCCTTGTCAACCTTGATGCCCGGCACGATCCCCTGCTGCCAGGCCGCCTCCGGTATGGACAAGCCAGTATCTGTGTGTTGCCCAAGGGTCTCTTCAAACAGGATGACACCGCTGATGAATTCACCCAGGCCAGGCGTGGTTACCAGCAGCTGACGCCAGAAGCGCCGATGTTCCTCGGTGGATTCGACGTCAATCTGTGCAAAGCGCTTGGCAATAGTGCCCGCACTCTCATCGGCCGCCAGTATTCCCCGCCCAGGCTGCACCATGTCCTTGATCGTGCGTTCGAGTTCATCCAGATGTGCTCTAGCCATATTGCCCCCTCAATTTGAAGCACTGTACTTTTGTAATTGTGTCAGCAGCAGTAGTCGGGAATCCATACTGGTGAACCCTTATTACTGATTTACATCAATAAAAAGGATTGCGCCGTGACCTAGACTAACCTGCGGAAAGTCATGCATTTACGAGTGGGTTGTTGCCCACCATAGACACAACCATCACGGAGAGTAGTATGAAGATATTCAAAGCGGCAGGGCTTTTCTCAGCCATGGCTCTGGCGCCCGCATTGGCTAATGCCCAGGACCAGAGCGATCACCCAACCTACGCGAATGAAGTGTCGCGAATCATCCAGGACAACTGCCAGAGCTGCCACCAGCCCGGCCAGATCGGGCCCATGTCCTTCACCTCCTATGAAGAAGTGCGTCCCTGGGCACCGCTGATCTCCCTGAAGGTGGCCAGTCGCGAGATGCCTCCTTACCAGTATGACTCCGACAAGGGCATCCAGGAACTCAAGAATGACTGGCGTATGTCCCAGGAAGACATCGATACGATCGTTGACTGGGTGAACGCCGGCTCCCCCCTGGGAAATCCTGAAGAATTGCCACCACCAAGGCAGTACCCGGAGAAGGGTGAATGGCGTCTTGGCGCCGAACTGGGGCCACCGGATCATGTCATCATGTCCTCACCCTGGGATGTCCCGGCCAATGGCCAGGATCTGTGGTGGGAACCGCGGGTTCCAACCGGCATAGCCGAGAACCGCTGCATCAAGGCCATCGAGACCCTGCCTTCAAAAGAGGCACATGGATCTACCCACCACGCCAATTCCATGTTCGTAGTTCAGAATGACCGAGGAGACTGGATGCCGGTTGGCATGCTGTCCGAATTTGCCTTCGGCAAATTGGGTGAGAAGATACCCCAGGGCGCTTGTCGGAAAATTCCAGAAGGCGCAGAAGTCAGCTGGAGTATTCACTACTACCCGGACGGCAAAGCAGTAGCCAATGATCAGGTTTCTGTGGGTATCTGGTTCCACGACGAAGAAGAAGGCTTCGTTGAAGAAGAGGCCTATCGTCAGGACCTGAGCCTCTATTTCCTGGAAAGTGGTGGCGATTACCTGATCCCGCCCCACGGCACCTTGATGACCCAGGGCTTCCATTCCTTCGATCATCCGGTGCGCCTCGATAGCTGGCAGCCGCACCTGCATCTGAGGGGTGTTGCCATGGCCATCGAGATTTTCGATCCAGAAACCGGTCGACGGGAACTGGTGAGCCAGGCCTCAAACTGGAATGCTGGCTGGAACCACAGCCACACCTACGAAGATGGGTACCAGCCGCTCGTTCCTGCGGGTGCCACGATCATCCTGACGGCATGGTATGACAACACCGCCAATAACCCGCGCAACCCTGACCCCGATCAGTGGGTAGGCGCAGGTCAGCGTACTACCGACGAGATGTCTCACGCCTGGATAGCAGTCACGCATCTGGATGAAGAAGGCTACGAACGCATGCTGGCTGAGCGCAAAGAGCGCGACGACCGCACGCTTGCGGGTTCAGATTAGACACTGAACTGTCGGCAAGTCCGTAAGAATACCCCCGCGGGTGATGCTCTCGGGGGTATTTTTTTGTCTCTCTACAAATTGCCGGGCGGCCAGAAAATAGGGACAGATTTATTTTTTAAAAAAAATAAATCTGTCCCTATTTTCTCGAGAGTGTCGGGCAGGAGGGGCGCCGAGCGTTGGCGACAAGCCCCTGCTGTCCGGCACGAGCGCTGCCCACAGAGAACATCTGAATAGAAAGGACGCAACAATTCCCTGCTATACTGGCCGGGTATTCAGGAGAAACACAATGAAAAGATCAATCCTGGCCTGTCTGATTCTGTTACTGATAGCACCCCACGTATCGGCCCAGCGCCCCATACGCCAGTTATTCCCGTTACGCGCGTACAACCTCCAGGGCTATGTACCGGTACCCTTCGAGGAAGCCTTCGCCCTGCCCGCTTCCCTGGAGACGGCGTCCTATGCCGGTGTGGCGATGAACGCCAGAGGTAACCTGGTGATACTGAGTCGTGGCAACCCTACCTTCCTGGAATTCGAAACCGACGGCACCTTCGTGCGCGCGTTCGGAGCCGATGGCCTGCTGGCTCGCAGCCATGGCATGCATATCGACAGGCAGGACAATATCTGGGTGACTGACGTGCGTGATCACGTGGTGATGAAGCTGGATTCGAACGGCAATGTACTGATGACCCTGGGCAGCAAGGGACAGTCCGGTGAGTGGGATGAGGCAGCCGGTATGCGCCTCTTCAGTGAACCCAACGATGTTGCACTGGATTCGGCTGGCAATATCTATGTCGCCCAGGGCCACGGCGGCGACCTCCCTCGCGTCATCAAGTTCAGTCCGGATGGAGAGTACATCACCCAGTGGGGCAGTCGCGGCTATGGCCCCGGGCAGTACGTGGCCGCACACTCCATCGATATCGACCGGAACGATGTAATCTATGTGGCCGACCGCGAAAACATGCGCATCCAGCGCTACGACACCGAAGGCACCATGCTGCGGACCTGGGAATTCGACGCCATGGTTTGCGCCATTTACTGGCATGACGATGGACATCTCTACATAACGACCGGATTCGATGGCGAGATGGCCAAGGTCGACAGCGTCGGCAAGGTAATCGGGGCCATAGGCAGCCCGGGTGAAGGTAACGGGCAGTTTGGCGAAGCGCACCATCTGACCGTGGACGCTGAAGAAAACGTCTACGTGTCTGACGTGATCCTCAGGCGCATACAAAAATTTGAGAACTTGCAGTGGTAGCGTCTGGCACCTGAGCCAGCTCTACCAGCACGAAGCAATAAGGAGGCACCACGATGCAGATCTTCCACCAATTTAAAACATTCCTAGCGATTCTCGTCCTGTCGCTATGGACACTCAGCAGCGTTGCCCAGGAAGCTGGCAAGCAAGTCGTGATGGTGCCGATGCGCGATGGCGTCAATCTTGCGACGAACATTTATTTGCCGAAGGGCGAAGGCCCATGGCCGGTAGTACTGACACGCACACCCTACAACAAGAACGGTGCAGATCGCAGTGCCGCCACCTATAACGAGTCGGGCTATGTACTGATTTCGCAGGATGTAAGAGGCCGGTATGAGTCCGAAGGCGTGGATCAGCCTTTCGAAGTCGACATGCCTGACGGCTATGACACGGTTGAATGGATTGCGGAACAGGACTGGAGTAACGGCAAGGTAGGGATTTTCGGCACATCCGCGCCAGGCATAACCTCAAACCTGGCCGCAGCGGCAGCACCGCCACATTTAACGGCGGCCTACGTGACCGTTGCACCCGACAGCCTGTTTTATCGCTCACGCTTCGTTGGCGGTGTCTTCAAGGAGAGTCACTCGGGAGGCTGGTTACGCGGCCAGGGCATTAGCGAAGAGCGCATAGCCGCCTACAAGGCACGGGCCGTACTCGACCAGGGCTGGAAGGACACAGACTTCCTGTTCCACCGCGACAATGTACAAATTCCAATCTACAACGTGGGTGGCTGGCACGATATCTACGCAGAAGGATCACTCTATAACTATTTGTACCTGCAGGAGCAAGGTGTCGGCCTCGCCGCGGGCAATCAGAAACTGTTTATGGGCGCGTTTGGGCATGGCGCCTTACAGGGAGATCTGGCTTACCCGAACGGCGGATTCATAACCGGTAGCATGGACGAACAACTCCGCTGGTGGGACTACTGGCTCAAAGGCGAAGACAACGGCATCATGGATGAGCCGCCTATCAGTTTTTACATGATGGCATCCGCCCGCAAAGGCTCTGCCAGCACCAGCAATCGCCTGATCCACACTGATCACTGGCCACCACGGCATGAGAAGACTCGTTTTTATCTGCTTCCCGGCGGCACAATAGATACCTCAGCCCCGACGGCCGATTCTGCGTCCAGCACTTACCGGTTCGATCCGGCCAATCCGGTTCCCACCGTTGGCGGGCAGAACCTTGGCAGTGATGTCGGACCCCGGGATCAGCGTGAAATAGGCGAGCGACAGGATTACCTGAGATTCCAGACACCAGTCCTGGAAGAAGACGTGGTGGTAGCGGGGCATATTGACATGGAGTTGTATGTATCGACCGATGCCCTGGATACCGATTTCGTTGTCAAACTCGTCGACATCTATCCCGACGGCTATGAAGCACTCATTCTCGACTACCCGCTGCGCATGCGATTTCGCGATGGCCAGAATGCCGAAGATGTACACATGATGACACCGGGCCAGGTCGAGAAAGTCACCATCAATATGTGGAGTACCGCCCAGACTTTTGAAGCGGGACACCGTATTGGCATCCATATAAGCAGTAGCAACTACCCACGCTTTGCTGTAAATCCAAACAATGGTGCTGCCCTGGATGATCTGGATACACCTGCAAAAATCGCGACCAACACGATTTATTTTGATGCGCAGCATCCATCCGCGATGATCCTGCCGGTGGTTACTGAGGATCTATAGCTGCAACAGCCTTCTGTCCCTTTGGACCCATGTGGTAACAGCCCGGCGTTGCCATTTATAATGCCGTGCTTTTATACATCCCCAAAACAACGGATACGCAGGGAAAATCTATTCATGGGTAGAGCTTACCAAAACCGCAAAGAGTCCATGGCCAAAACCGCCGAGGCGAAGACCAAGGTCTACAGCAAATATGCGCGGGAAATCTACGTCACCGCCAAGTCGGGCGGAACAGACCCGGCAGGCAACCTGGCCCTGCGCGGATTGATCGAGCGCGCCAAGAAAGACCAGGTTCCAACACACGTCATCGACAGGGCGCTGGAGAAGGCATCCGGCGCTGGAGGCGAGGATTTTGCACTGGCCCGCTATGAAGGCTTTGGACCTGCTGGCAGCATGCTCATCGTGGAATGCCTGACCGATAATCCGAACCGGACTTTCGGCGATGTCCGCCAGTGCTTCGTCAAGACAAAGAACAAGATTGGTACGCCAGGCAATGTCAGTCATCTATTCGATCACTGCACAATCCTGAAATTCCGCGCCGACGACGAAGAGGCGGTACTGGAAGCCCTGCTCAATGCGGATGTCGATGTGATCGATATCGAGAACGAAGACGGTCATATCACGGTATTCGCACCCGATAATGAGTATGGTCAGGCGCGCCAGGCCATCTGCGAGGTATTCGGAGACGATGAGGGTGAAGTTGAGTTTGAGGCGGACGTCATTCAGTTCCTGCCGCAGGCTACGGTTTCGCTGCAAGGTGAGGATGTCGACGTGTTCGAGAAGCTCATCGATATGCTTACTGACCTGGATGATGTGCAGAACGTTTATCACAACGTCGCCTGATCGCTGGGCACCAGGTTCCTTATAGCGCTTTACGAGCCAACACGCCCTATGAAACAGTCCGTCCTCAACAGATACGAGCGGGATTCCAGCGGCCGTATTCTTATTGACGTCAGTGCCGACGCGGTTGAGGACCTGTTCAGTCACTGGGACCGCACGGCACCCTACATCCGGCGTGACCTCGACGAGGAACTCACAGACTACTTGATCGATAGCGCGGTCGAGCTCGAGAGCCAGCCGTTTGGCATTCGTTTTTCATTTCATAAGCCTGTGGATGGGGAAGCACTCGAGCGGGTTACTCGAAGTATTAATGTCTATTTCCAGTACCGGGCCGAAAAAGAAGGGCAGCAGATCAATAAGATGTTGCGAAAATCACTCATCTTTCTGCTCATCGGCCTGCTTATCATGGCGACCGCCGTGTGGGTCGGCGGTCGTATTGGCAGAGAACCCTCTGTACTGGCCAATGTGCTCGAACAGGGTCTTATCGTCGCGGCCTGGGTATCCATGTGGGAATCAGTAGCCACCTATCTGATCGAATGGCTACCACAGCGCAAGCAACGCCGGCTCTTTCGCCAGTTATCGGAGGCTCCCCTGAGCTTTCGCCAGCTTGCCTAGGTCACGGTTGAAGCAGGGACAGATTTTTTAATTCACCTCGCTCGGGGACCAACACATGGAATCTACTGCAGCCCTCTCAAGGAACAGACGCCTGGCAGGCCTCGCCGGCTGGTTGTTACTGTGCTTTGCAGTATCCGCCATCGGTGCATTGGCGTCCATTCAGGCCCAGGCCTTCTATGGGCAATTAGTCCAACCTGACTGGGCACCGCCAGGCTATGTGTTTGGGCCTGTGTGGACCATCCTCTATGCCATGATGGCAATCGCCGCCTGGTTGGTGTGGTGCAAAGGGGGGTTTAGGGAGAACCGGTTGGCGCTGAGTTTGTTCCTGGCTCAGCTCGCGGTGAACGCACTCTGGAGTTGGCTGTTCTTCGCCTGGTTTCTTGGCGCTCTGGCTTTCGCCGACATCATGCTGCTTTGGCTGCTCATTGCCACCACTCTGTGGGCATTCTGGCGCAGGCACCTCCTGGCCGGGATGCTAATGCTGCCTTACCTGTTTTGGGTTAGCTTCGCCGCTATGCTTAATTTCTCGGTATGGCAGCTTAACCCTGGACTATTGGGATAATAGAGCGACACTAAAGTCCCTGCACCCGATTCAACAACGTAAGATGACGATCGCATCTGGGTGTCGAATCAGCTGCAGCGATTAATCAGCCTCAGTAAGCTGCTCTTCTTCTATGAGGTGGCGCTCACAGAACTTGATAATTGCAGCCTGTGATGCAGGCTTGGCTAGCATATCGTTGATGCCAGCCTCGAGATAAGTATCCACATCCTCGCTGGATACATTGGCAGTGAATGCGATGATGGGCACACCACGATTGCGCCCTTCCTTGCGAATCTTGCGTGTCGCCTCCACGCCATTCATAACTGGCATGGCAATATCCATGATGATCAGATCGAAATCGATACGCTGCTCGTCCTCTACCGCCTGTTTGCCATTGGCCGCGGTCGTCACGCCCAGTCCGAGCTTGGTCTGCAGAATGCGCGCCAGCTCAAGATTGATCTGGTTATCATCCACCAACAACACCTCCCCCTTGAATACTGGATGGGCTGCATGGCGCGGTGAACGATTAACAGTCTGGGATTTCGGAGCGGGCGCGATTTGCACCGAGCAGGCGAAGGTAAACGTAGAGCCTCTGCCAGGTTCCGAGACGGCGGTCACAAACCCTCCAAGTCCCACAGCCACGTTTCTGGCGATAGAGAGCCCCAGCCCCATGGAATAGTGGCCCATCATTTCTTTGCGCCCCGTCCAGAAAGGCTCAAAACACTTTTCGATATCCTCCTTCTGGATACCCACACCAAAATCCCGCACCTCCAGCTTCAGGGACTGACGTGCCTGACAAATCGCATTCGGGCCTCGTTTGACGCATCTGCTTGCTGACGCTGTTCCACCAGGTCTTTCGACAGGTCTTCTATGTCAGCCAGCAGCTGGTCTCTCATCGAAGCGCTAAGCTGGGATTCCAGCTGGTTGTCCAGCAATGCCAACCCCATATTCTCAGCATCGATTGGCTTGTTGTTCTTCCTGAACCATTCCAGCCAGGGAGTTGCCACCAGAAAATAGGCTTCTGCGTTAGGGGAATCACAGCGCAATAATTTGCCGCGCAGCGCATAGGCATCATCCTTGGTGGATAAGAACAACTCCTCGTCAAATACCTCATCGTTGACCGCTTCGAGGTCCAGACCGGGAAGAGGTTTCTCGCTCTTGAAGATGTCGAACAGTCGTTTGCCCGCCAGCTCGGTGCCAGTCCGTTCGGTCACCAATTGGCTGGCATAGGTCAGATGCCAGCTGGCGTCCACACAGGCCAGAACCGGATAGCATTTCTCAAAACAGTTCCACCGGATTGATTCAGGCATTCTCGTTAACCCCCTCCACAGAGATCAGGAAGACAGCGCCGTACTCTGTGGCAGGCGTGGCCTTGTTATCCGTCTCGATCCTTATGCTCTTGTCATACAGGTTCGCCACACCGAAGAGCATACCCCGCACGAAGGCCACCATGCCTGGTCGGGTACTAACGTACTCCATTCTGTATCTGCCCTCGCCCAGCCGTGCCGCAGGAAAACGGCCCAAACTGAAGTTCGGCATCGATTTATTGAGCGTTGATATCCAGCTTGAGAACCCCAGTATGGCGCGCTCGAATCCGGGCCGGGTGCCCATGGTCAGGGTATCTCTGATTGACGCGGCTGATTCCATGATGAAAAACGCACCGAGCTTTTCCTTGAGCCGCTCGAGTGGTATGTCAAGCTCCTCTGCCGCAGTTTCGAAGAGCCTGAAGGACAGGGTGTCGTCGTAGTCTTTAGCGCGCAGCAGATGATGTTCAGCCAGACCGGCTCTGCTGGCGATGTGCTGCCATTAAGTGCGATCGAATTTGCTGCTGATCATGTCTCGCAAGGCGGTGTGAAATTTCCCATACACGCTCAAAGGATCCTGTTATTTAAATCTGTATAAATCAGTTTTATAAAAGCCTTAAATAACTTGGGGATACTACATCACAACTCGACAAAACTAGAATAGAATTTTACTGAATGTCTATACTGAGCATTCAGCAGAAAGACATATTCATAACTTATGACATATATGCAACATTATTATGCTCAGAAGGTGACAGCGCCTTAATCCCGAATGCTCATCAACCGATTAAATTCGGCAATCGCATAAAGCTGCCGAGGTGGTGTGTCGATTGGCATGAATGAGAGTGACCATTATCTGGCAGGCCGAAAATCACCATGACTGAGGAGCAGCTTGTTTATAACACCCGTGGCAAGACCGCCGGCAGCAGCGGTGAAGATCAGAACACAGACCATCATAAACGCTCGCCGTCCGAACTCGATCCACCCGGGGTAAAGAAGGACAACAGCACCACCTACGCGGACAACGCTGTTACGGCCGCTCTCCCAGCGGGCGAGACGCTTGCGCCAGAGCGGCTCACACTGCCACGCGACCCGATCATGGGCGTGAGAATTTATAGTCATGCGCTGGATCGGACATACCGCGGGCAACTTGATAACTACAAACAGCAGCTCCGGGCCAGGTTGGAAGCATTGGAAGCCCGTATAAGCGCTAAAACCCAACCTACAGGCCGAGAAGCCTCTGAGGACAACCATGAGTAACGAACAGGAAACTGGCACAGAGAAGCCCTTAACGGACGCCGAAGAGCTGCCTGTAGAGGAGCAATCAGCCACTAGCGAACAACAGCCTGAGAGCCAGAATGAGCAAGAGTCTTCTGATGACGACAATGTAGAGACTCAAACCGACGAGATCGATCTTTCCGACGACGGCCAGACTGCAAGCAATGAACCTGTGCAGGGTGAAGTGCCGGGTGCGATACCCGAGTCCGGGGTACACGAATTCTCAGCAGACGATATCGACCTCACCGAGGTCGAGTCTCAACTACAGTCACTGGTGCCTGCCGTTCTCGACCTGACAGAGCACGTCACGCGAACCACAGAGTTGAATGGGGATTTGCGGGACGAGCTGGAGCAGACCAGAGCCTATACAGACGCGGCCATACGACGCTATCAAGCAGCTGCAGAGCAGCAAAAAAAGCTGGTAACCATCATGCTCGGTGTCAGCATAGCCGTGCTCGTAATCTGTTCCGGATTAATCGGCATTACCGCTGTGAGTTATGGCAAACAGAGCAATAATATGAACGCCATGTCCCTTGCCTTGAGCAAGCGCATCGGCGAGGTAAGCAGCGGTCTGGCTACCTTTGAGCAAATTAATTCCAATCTAGCCCTCATGAATCAATCGATCGAAGCACTCCAACTGGATTCGGAGTTAATGCGAAATGATTACGAAAACCTCAAGGCCGAGAATCGAAATCTGATCAATAGCAGCCTGGCCGCCCTCAATGAGCAACTGGAAACCCAGGCCCAGAACATATCGGATCGATTCGCCGCGGCCGAAAGTCAGTACCAGGCGACCAACGAGAGCCTCGCACAGGCTTCGGATGCCATAGGAAATCTGGGTAACCAGGTAGTGGCCGCATCGAGCAAAGCCGAGCAGTTACTGGGGGTCCAGGAAGCGCTTGATGCCCTGGTTGTGCTCGAGCAGGAAAAGTATCTCGAACAGATGCGCGCCCAACTAGAGGCTACTCGGGCCGAAAGTGGATCAGAAATCGCTGACGAAACCGACGCCGGCGTGGTTCAGTATTCGAGATCAGGTGAGTACATGGCCACCGGGGAAAGCGAGTAGGGAAAGCGTGGATTTTTAATTCGTCTGCTTACGCTACGGTGCTGCAAACAGACGATCCAGCAACTTGATGATCGATGGCCCATTACGTGAACCAGCCGCCGCTTGTCTGATCTGATCCAGTATCTGCTCGCCCGGAATCTCTATCTCATGCTCGTCCAGAGCAGGTTTGAACATGGGCAGCACATTTTCAGCCGCAGCCGTTGGCAAACTTGTACTGAACAAACAAGCAAGATTTATGGCCGGGAAGTCTTTCAACAGGTAGCGAAGTGCCTCTTCATTCTCCCGCCCAAGGTTCTCGACGTCGGTGACGATCAAGCATCGCCTTGACACCGAAGAGTCTGTCAGGGAAACAGCCTGCTCCAGTCCAACATCCTCTATTTGCCGGTTAATGGCGTCCAAAAAGCCGTCTCCGCTGGATGCCGGCACGATTTCGACATCGATAGCGGCATGATCATCTGCGCCATTACTCAGCATGAGTAATTTTGAGATTATTCGCACATAGTAATTCAGTAACGCCCGGTTCTCGCACCGCACAATACAACGATCCGCACTGCGCAGCGTTCTCATAACGCTCTTCACCACCTGCAGGTGTCCCTTGGTGAGAAAAAGATTGCGACCAATTACATGATTGGCCAACTTCCATCGTTCAGTGCTCATAGTTTATGTCTCTTGTTCTTGACTCAAATGTATCACACCTTACTCAATCGGCTTGCCGTCACTATCGAACAGCATCGAGCGCGGTAACTGGGGATCAGGTTTCTTTAATGGGCGATTGTGCCGCCTGAAGGTATTGATATTGAAAATATAAGCAATAACTTCGGCCACGGTATGATAGAGATCTTCAGGAATTATTCCGTTAACGGGCGTGGTGAAATACAAAGCACGCGCCAGCATGGGCGCCTCGAAGATTGGAACGTTATGTGACTCTGCCTTGCGCCTGATGCTGAATGCTATATCGTTCTTTCCTTTCGCTACCAATTTAGGTGCTTCGCTCGATCCGGGGCTGTAAGACAGGGCCACGGCAAAGTGAGCCGGGTTGGTGATCACCACATCTGCTGTCTCAATGGCGGCCATCATCTGCCCCATTGCCACTTCACGCTGACGCTGCCGTATGCGCTGGCGCACTTCCGGCCTGCCCTCTGACTCCTTCAACTCATCCTTGATATCCTGCTTGGACATGCGGAGTTTCTTGCGATGCTCATGTAATTGAAAAGGCATGTCGATCATAGCGATCAGAACCAGGGAAAGGGCAATGGCCAGGGTGCCGACCATCACAATCTCGCCACTACTGAGCAGAGATGGACCAAATGGCAACACACTCAGACTGCCCAATCGCTCAAGGAAGTAACTAACTGTCAAATAAATAGACCCGGCGATAATGGCCGACTTAAACAGACTCTTGGCGAGCTCAAACAAGCTCCGGGTGCTGACCATGCGCTTGATTCCGCTGAGAATATTGAGCTTGTTGAACTTCGGCTCTATCGCCTTCCAGGTAAAGCCAATACCTCCAAAGCTAGCCGCTGCCAGCACAGCGCCAAGCACCGTGATCGCCATGATCAACAATACACCGGGCGACAGCATGCCGACCGTACCCGACAGGCGCTCCATCATCTCGCCCGAATCTACCGTGACGTTACTATCGAATGTCAGATTGTAGCGGAACGCCCGGGTAAGCAGTTCGACGAAATAGCCCCCGAGAAACCAAAAGCTCGCGGCTACCGCGATCAGTACTACCGCCACCGAAAATTCCTGGGACCGGAGAATCTGACCCTCCTCCCGGGCTTTTTCCAGTCGCCTGGTGGTGGGTTCCTCGGTTTTACTATCCTGATCCTGATCGCTTTCCAAACTAGTCTCCCATTAATCCTCGCATGACCTGGTAGCCATCTGACCACAGCATCTCAATGGCCTGCATCATCCCAGGAAGAGCAAAATTCAATAGCACCAGCCCCGCCAACAAGATTGCAGGAAAACCAACGGAGATAATATTCAGAGCCGGCGCAGAACGGGTCACGATACCCAGCCCGATATTTACCAAAAGAATCGATACGATGAGAGGCAAGGAAAGATTCAGGCCCGCGATAAACAGCATGGGCAGCCAGCTCATCAAGGTAGCCGGCCAATCCTGAAACGGCGGCACACTGCCAAGGGGTACCAGAGCAAAAGATTCAAGTAACAGACCAATGACCAGCAGATGACCGCCCACACTCAAGAAGATAAATGTGGCGATGATGACCAGAAATTGCGAAACAACCGGAATATTGCCCATTGACGGGTCCACCAGATTGGCAAAACCCAAGCCCATCGAATTGGCGATGGCCTGCCCTGCCAAGGCTACCGCTGCAGTCACTATCTGTAGAACGAAACCCATCATCAACCCGAGATAAATCTGCAGAATTATCTGACCGACCCCCTCCAGACTTAAGGGGTCAATACTCGGCGCGTCTACCACACCGTATGTCATGAGGGTCAATCCCACCGCAAAAAGGATTCTTACCCGCAGTTGAACCGCATCAATGGAAAACAGTGGTGCTGCAATAAGAAATGCGCCAATTCGCAGGAACGGCCAGAGAAAACCAGCCAGGACTTCTGACAAGGTTATGAAGTCCGTTGAGATCATTGCATCAATTCTGGAATCAGCTCCAGCAATCTTTCAAAGTAATCGATGAACGTTACTATCTGCCAGTTTCCAATCAGCGCGATAGCTAACACCAGGCAAATAAGCTTTGGCACAAAGCTTAATGTCATTTCCTGCACCGACGTTGCGGCCTGGACGACACCAATCACTACCCCCACAACAAGTATCACCAGCAGGAGCGGTCCCGCCAGCAGACTGGCCGTCCAGAGTGCCTCTCGACCTATGGTGAGCGCCATCGTCGTATCCATAGAGCTACCCTGTAAAACTTGCCGTTATCGATTGCATGACCAGCAGCCAGCCGTCTGCGAGCACGAAAAGCATTAACTTGAAAGGCATCGAAATCATCATGGGTGACAACATCATCATACCCATGGACATTAATACACTCGCCACCACCAGATCGATAATTACAAAGGGTATATAGAGCAAAAATCCAATCGTGAAGGCCGTCTTTAATTCCGAAGTCATGAAGGCAGGAATCAGTATAGACATAGGCACAGTGCTATAGTCCCCTTCCAGTTGAGTATCTGAAATATCGAGAAAGACACCCACGTCTTCTTCTCGCGTCTGCGCCAGCATAAATTCACGCAACGGGTCGGCAGCCAGTTCTACTGCCTCGGTCGCCTCAATCTGATCGTTCATATAGGGGGTCAGTGCATCATCATAGATGCTCTGCAATACCGGACTCATGATAAATATACTAAGGAACAGAGCAATGCCGACCAGCACCTGATTAGGCGGAGTCTGGGCCGTACCGATTGCCTGCCGCAAGAGTGACAGCACTATGATTATTCGTACAAACGAGGTCATCATAATGAGGAATGACGGTAGCAAGGTTAGCACCGTCATCAACAGTAGTATCTGCAGCGTCAGACTGTATTCAGTTCCACCGGAAGCCGTTTCACTGACACTGACTATCGGCAAAGCATCCTGCGCAAAGGCCGGAATGGGCAAGAATGCAACAAGCAAGGCAGCGATTACTGTGCCTGCTGCCACTGAATAATTACATACTGGCTTGGACTGTAGGACCTTAGCTATCGGATTTGCCGACATCGTTCCATGACTCCAGCAGTGTGATTTGCTCCTGACTGATTGCCAGCAGCAGTTTCCTTTCAGCCATTTTCACCACCATCAGCCGCTGCCGCGGCCCAACTGGTAGCTGCTCGCAAATCTGCATATCCCCCTGACTACGCAGTAAAAAACGATTTCGGTAAACAGTCAGTCCGTAAAAAAAAAGTACCAGCAGCCCTGCTACAAGCAGCAAAGCGAGCACCGAATCCAGAGTCACCACGCTATTCATGAATACGTCTTCAGCGGTTATTGTCTGTTAAAGGTCTTTGATTCTTTCCGCTGGCGGAACCACCTGCGTCAGTCGGATTCCATAGCGCTCATTGACCAGTACCACTTCGCCCTGAGCCACGAGCGTGTTATTAACCAGCAGATCCAGCGGTTCACCCGCCAGTCGATCGAGTTCAACGACAGATCCTTGTGTTAGTCGCATCAAGTCCTTTATCTTGAGCGAAGTGCGACCCACCTCCACAGAGATTGTTATTGGAATATTGTCAAGCAGCTCGCTATTAATGGAAGTCCGCGACGCTCCCGCCATGGCCGCTCCAGAAGCAGCGGATCCGGATTCAAGCAATACATCACTCTCAATTTCGCTCATGACTGGCGTTCTCCCTGTCTTGTTTTTTCAATTCAATAAAATCGTTTACTTTTACGGCAACGTTCTTGCCAACACTGCCGATCTCCGCCGTAAATACCGGCAGACCATTGATTTCAGCCCACGCATCCTCAGGCTTGTTGAAGTACAGAACGTCGCCTTCATTCATGGCCTTTAGCGCCTGAATAGAGGAAGGCATCTGGGCGAGATTTATACGGATATCGAGCCTGGAATCGAGACAGGCTTCACGCATCTCACCGCGCCACTTCCTGTCTTTTTCGTCGTTCTCTTCAGTTGTTTGTACGCGGCTTCGCAACAGGTCACGAATAGGCTTCAAGGACACAAAGGGCATGACTATGTAGATGCTTCCTTCAACCCCTTCCGACAAGGCAAGTGTCACTTTGCTCACAAGCACGAGATCGTTGTCATCAGCAATCTGCGCAAATTGAGGATTTATCTCCGACGCAATCTGGGTAAATTCAATGGGCAGTATGGGCGCATAGGCCTCTTTCATGGCGCCAAAAACCAGACTCAAGAGAATACGAATTATCGATTTCTCGGTAGGTGTAAACATGCGCCCGGAAGGTATATTCACATTGGAGCTGCCAAATCCACCAAAAAAATTATCCAATGAGGAAAATATGACATTGGGCTCAATGACAATCAGCGAATAGCCGCGCAGCGGATCCACCTTGACCGTATTGACAGACAACGGCGGCTTAAGGGTCTGCAAAAAGTTCTGATAACGCAGCGTTCGCACCTTCTCGACGCTCAAGCGGGGTGTCGATCTCAGCACATCAACAAGTCCAACGCGTAGCTGACGCGCGAACCTTTCGTTGATCATGTCTATAGAAGATTCATTGAAGCCAAGAAATGACTCCTCGCTAGCCAGATCATGTTTGACGACGATGTATTCGCGCTCACTCTGCCCAGCTAATTCGGACTCATGCGTTTCATATCTTATCGCTTCCAGCTCCTCTGGGGTGATCTTGTTATCCAAGTCAGACATGTCTACCTCTTCTATCCTCTACTGTACGAGGAATTCGGAAAACAGAACCTTCTCGATCCCACCGAAGTCTTCGTATTGTTCCAGCACCGAGTTAATCGCAATCCGCAGATCTTCCGCCAAGTCATCCTTAAAGGCAGGATTAGTCAGGTCATCTTCCGTGGTACCCGTCAACACCGACAGCATTGCGGACCGCACAGACAGCTCATGCTTGGTAATATTCGCCACAACACTTTCATCGTAATGGGTCATCACGGCAACGGTAATCTGCATTACCTTGCGGGATTCCGACACATTAGCAGTGAGTGGTCGGGCGATTTCATAATACAAGGTGTCCAGACGGGAAGGATTGGGCGTCTCCAGCAGCTCGGGGGCAGCTTCCTCTTCCGGCTCTTCAGCAACTTCCTCGGCTTCAATCCTGGCCAACTCAGCCTCTAACTCACTTTCGCTGTCGAAGAATCCTGTGAAATACAATGTCGCAAACACTGCGCCAATACTCACCACTACCGATGCCAGGACGGCGATCAATATGGGAACTATGGGAAGTTTGCTCTTCTCCTCGCCCGATTCTGCAGTTTTTTCTTCAGCCATGATTCAACCTCTTAAACGTAGGTGTCCAGTCCACCTGTGGAAGACACCGTCACTTGATTGGACTTATCAGTATTCTCAGCCTCTTCATTGACTGAGATAGCGCTATTGGACTGTGTTTCATTTTCGCCACCGGCAGATGCACTCCCTGCTTGTTGCTCGCCTGCAACATCAACCTGGACCTGCACTTCATTTCCGTTAGCCAGCATGTCTTTCAGAAGACTGTTGCCATCCCGCAATAGCCGCGCGATTTGAGCTGTCTCGGCCACCAGCTGAACATGAAGACCCTCGTTGGTCTCGCTGATCGTTGCATCAATCTGACCCAGATTCTCCGGAAAGAGACGGATGCGTATCTGCTTTCCAACGCTGTCACTGCCGTCACGAATAATTTCTGCGACAAATTCCTGCATATCCCTGGAGAATGTCGCGGCGTCCGTAAACCTGTAGGTGATATCCCTGCTGCTCGGGGTCGCCGGCGCTGCGGTATCAGCCGCTTGTAGAGCAGGGCCTCCCGCCAACCTGCTTTCCTGCACCGTCTGGCTGGCAATGGATCGATCAGTGCCCTGCCCGTCGCTGTATTCGCTAGCGCTATACGCCAATCCCGGATCCGACAAGCTCACGACTGCCTGCTGAAACGTCTGATAACTCTTCTCGATAACACGCGAGTTGCCTTCCAGGGCTTGTCCGCGAGAATCTGTGCTTGATCTAAGCCCATCCGTAGGTTCGTCCAAATCCAGAGACGCCAGCAGTTCCGATTTCTCATCGGCTCTCTTGATCTGCCTGGAGGCAGCCATCTGCATGTGTTCAGCAACTCGAGTGGGTGTATCCAGGTGGCTGTGCTTCCAGGCAGGAAGCAGTTCCCGCAATCTTTGCGTATCCTTCAGCCGCTCTTTTAGTTGCGAACCTGCCTCAGCCAAAACCTGTCCCTGCTTCTCTGTCTGCTCCATCGCGGTAGTGAGTTCCGCCTGCCGCAACATGCTTGAAGCGCTTGTCGCTGCGGGACTGTTAGACTCCGCATTTCTGCCAGCCAGCTTTGGCAGAGCCTCGTCTGATCCGGACCGTGCCCTGGCATGCTCTTGTGCCGCCAATGCGCTGCTGCCTGTAAACGCAAGACCTGACTCGGTACCACTATCCTCACCTATCAGGGCTCCAGTATCGGCAATAATGTTGCGGCCAGCTGTATCAATTGGTATCGCCTGCGCTGGCGTAAATGGCGCCTCTTGCGTGCCGGGCCCCGCTTTCAACAAGGGCGATGGAATCGCCATGCCCACGCCCGGCAAGGTTGCGTTATTGGCGCTCTGGTGGTTTCCAGACATCTGCTCCAGGACCAGGCTATTCGATGATCTATGAGATTGACCTTGAAATGATTCTTGAATCCCGTTGTGGATCGAATCCTGAATTGCAGCCCTTGTCGCGCTCACGGACTGATCTATCTCCAGACTGCTAATGCGGGCGCTCACCTCATCCTCCTGCAAATCGGAGTACCAGGCGCGCAGTACCTCATCGATGCCCACCTCAAAGCGCGACGTCAGTACCTGTCGACCATTGAACAGGGACAGGGTCTGCAGCTCCATGGGTGACTCTTCCTCGGCTTTCGTGACTTCTGCTGCTGCAGATTCATCTTCCAGCTCAGCAATATCATCGCCACTTTTGCCGCTTGCGGCTAAAGTGGCAAAAGCGGCAAACCCTGACTGGCGCTCATTCTGCTGCCGGAACAGCGCTTCAAAATCCGTGCCTGCTGGGTCCAGGGCCTCTGCAGAAGCCCCTGAGACAGGGCCACCTGGCGCTAACTGGCTAATTATGGATTTCAGATTGAAATCGGTTTGTATGGTCATATCTCTTGTACCTGACTACTAATGTGGCAACTTCGGCAACTAGCCAGGTATTACGTTGCAATTAACGCGCCATTTCATGTTTCACACTGTCGTGACTGATTAAACAGGGCAATATTCAGCTCATCCGACTCTTTCGCTTGTAGCTTGTCTTCCTGGCGCTGCAGTTTCTGTCGCGCCAATTCCTCAAGCTTTCCGAATTTTCGCTCCTCATTCGCATACGCCCGAAGACAGGCATTGCTCTCGAGAAGTTCTGCATGCAGTCGCTCTTCTTCCTGCTGCAACTGATGTCTCATCGTCAGCAACTGCCGCATATAACCCGACTGCGTCGACAGATGATTTCCATTCAACGCCGAACCGGAAATTTCCGTCGCGCTATCGGCGATGACCGACTCAAGATACCGCCGCCTGTGCTGCACCCGATCGAGATCGCGCTGCAGTTCCTGCTGTCGGGCAAGCTCGGTCTGACGATGCTTCTCTTGCCGCAGGGCCATCAATTGCCATAGCTGAGGACTCATCGATCACCACCGAGCAATAAATCAAGCTGTCGCCAGCCTTCCTGGAAAGAAAACTTTTCTTCATCGCGCTGCTGCAAGAAGAGTGACATGTCCTGTCGGTAGCGGATGGCCTCATCCAGGTCCGGATTGCTATTGGTTTCGTAAGCCCCGACATTGATGAAATCTTCCTTCTGGGCATACAAGGTCCACAATCGCCTTAACTTTTGCGCCAATTTAAGTTGTGCAGGCTGCAGCAATGTATTTGCGACCCGGGAAATCGAACCCGCCAGATCGATCGCGGGGTAATGCGCCGCATCAGCAAGCTCCCGGGTCAGCATGATCTGCCCATCCAAAGACGCGCGACTGATATCGACAATCGGGTCACTCCTGTCGTCGCCTTCCGCCAGCACCGTATAGAAACTGGTAATAGAACCTCTACCACCCCGACCAACTCCAGGCCGTTCAATAAAATTGGGTATCAGGCTGAAGACCGAGGGTGGGTAGCCCTTCGTCGTTGGAGGCTCTCCCGATGCCAGGCCAATCTCCCGCTGTGCGTGCGCGACGCGGGTGAGGCTATCGAACAACAGCAGAACGTTCTTGCCCTGATCACGAAAGTATTCGCTGATCAGGTGGCTCAATTTTGCGGCCTTGATACGTTCTACCGGTGAGACATTGGCCGGCGCTGCGACTACTATCGCCCTCGCCATACCTTCTCTGCCCAGGGTGTCGCTGATAAAGTCTTTGACTTCGCGTCCACGCTCTCCGATGAGCGCGATTACAACCACATCGGCTTCCGTGTTGCGTGTCAGCATGCCGAGCAGAACACTTTTGCCAACCCCGGATCCGGCAATCAGGCCAATACGCTGACCTCTCCCGATGGTCAACGCGGTATTGATCGCCTTGATACCTGTATCCAGTACTTCCTTGATCGGCCCTCGTTCCATTGGGTTCAG
>Ga0181582_10000416_pt1 | contig 30170 bp, 13 predicted proteins | sample 071ome_32_FD_132438 | JGI IMG/M metagenome (GOLD analysis project Ga0181582, IMG submission 132438) | Coastal salt marsh microbial communities from the Groves Creek Marsh, Skidaway Island, Georgia - 071405AT metaG (megahit assembly) | ecosystem: Environmental > Aquatic > Marine > Intertidal...
GCAGCCCAAAGGGTCCCCTCAGAGATCGGTCACAATGCGACGCGGTCTGGGGTGATCACCCCACCGGGAAGGCTCGCCACCGATGGTCCGCAGTGGACTTGAGCGCGAATTCGCTTTCAAACACCTCGTTTTTCTTCTGTCCATTGTCTCCACCCGTTCGTTCGTCGTTCAGGCGGGCAGTCCAACCAGGTTCTGGAGCGTGGCCATTGACGACGGACGGCCCTGTACAATCCTCCTCCGTCTCTGCTGGTGGGAATCATGAGGAAAAAATCCAAGGCCAGCCAAAAGGGGGGCGGAGCGGCCTCCCACGCCCCGTCCCACCCGTCCACGCCTGGGAGCTCGTACGTACCGCTCACGTCGACGAGCTCACGGCAAGCAATTCTGGATGCGGCGCTGCGGGACACGACGCCACCGCTTCCGGAATCCCAGTCCCAGCGCGGGGCACTCCACACTGCGACGACCGGGTTTTCCTCTCTAGACCGGGGCACGCTGGCGCAGTGTCTGAATGCGACGTCGCAGATTGCGGCAGAGTGTAATCGTATACTGCGGGAGCTGTTGCGGGAGCGTGGGGAGGACCCGATGGTGGAGGCGAGGAGGCTGACGAGCCTGAGTTTGGAGATTCTGTCTGGGCAGAATATCGATTTGCGGCAGTTGCAGCGGAAGATGGAGAGTCAGCAGAGTACGCTGGCGGAGCTTTTGCGGGTGCTGAGGCCGAAGGGGGCGGTCGGGGGGCAGGGGCTGATGCCGGGGGCCGGCGGGGGTGCGAGTGGGGGGAACGTGCACGCGCGCGGCGTGGGTGCGGGTGCGGGTGCATACTCGCACGCACAGTCGCACTCGCACTCGCACGCGTATCCCGCGTCGGCGTCGGCGAGGCACGGTGGCAAGGGGATGATGGCGATGGGGGACCCGGTGAGTGCGGCTGCGATGGCGGCAAAGTATCCGAAGATAAAGGATATCGATAGCAAGTATGGGCTGGATAGTTCGTATTCGATTGTGCGGTTTGGGCTCAGTTGGGAGCGGGCTGGGGGTGGGGAGGGGCTCGGCAATACCAAGTCGGGGGGGTACGGGAAACCCAAGGGTGGGAGTAAACCCAAAGGGGGGAGTAGTAAACCGCATCATGGGAATATGACGTTGATGACGGCGAAGGAGCGGTATCAGGCGGTGGAAGGGTTCTGGAAGAACCTCGCTCCAGAGGCGCAGAGGGAATTCCTGTCGGTGGGCGTGCAGGATCTTCTCGACCTCGTTTCGGATGCGTCGTCGCATGCGCAGCTGTTGCATGTGCCTCCGGATGATATCCTCTGGCACGTGATGCTGAGCAATATCAACCAGGACGCGCTGGATGAGGAGGTGATGATTCAGATGTTGAACCCATTCCTGCGGCAGGAGATGTTACGTGGGGAGGTCGTGATGCAGGCGGTGCAGCGGCTGGTGGCGAATGGGAGCAAGCATGCGTGTTATTGGCGGTGTCCGAGTTGTGCGGTGAAGTTGGGGAGCGGAGAGGCGTTTCTGGGTCACCTTGGGACGCATCACGAGAACGTGCAGTACGCGTGTGAGGACACGCCGTTGCTGTGTTTGGATTGTGCGCAGGAGGTTGTGGGTGCGTTTTATTATGTCGGGGAGTTGGATGAGGCGATGCAGACGGGGAGGATTCGGTGTCTGCGGTGTGCGTGGGAGGATAACCCGCAGAGCCCGACGGATGTGCCAGACGGATGGGCGCTGCACACGCCGCCAGAGCAGGTGAAGGGGGGGTGGGGCGGGGACTGGTTGGATCTGTGGGAGTATAGTAGCAGTAGTAGCGGCGGTGGTAGTGAGGGGGCGAAGAACGCGGGTTCGTCGGAGACGACGGAGATGGAGGGGTCGTCTTCGTATGAGAGCGACGAGGGCAGCGGCGGCAGCGGCAGTGACGGCGAGAGCGACGAGGGGGGGTCGTCCGAGTCGTCAGAGTATACGGAGTCGTCGGAGTATACCGACTCGGATGATTTGTCGTCGGAGGATTCGTTCGCTGATTTGATGAACATCGACGCGCCGCACGGACACCAGGACGGGTGCCCGGTGAAACTGTTGGTGGAGATCGGCCCGGTGGCGCCCGGGTGCGATCCCGACCCGGATCTTTGTGTGTGTAGGTGCACGTATGGTAGCAATCGGCTCGGATTCGATGATGTTGAGGCGCACGTCGAAGCGCTGGAGTCGAGGATTCGCAACTCGGATGATCCGCTCCTCGCCACCATCGTGTATCGCATCGATACGCTGGCGATGGACGGGGACGTGGTGCAGTTCGAGTCTGCCATTACCAATGTCGTGCAGCAGACGCAGCGGATGATGTACGGGGCGCTGGCGTCGCTGGTGTATCCGGAGGAGGGCACGCGTGTGATCGACGGGGGCGAGAACGCAGAGCGCGTCGAGGCCATGAGGCGCCTTTCGGACAAGAACAAGTTCCCCGACCAGGCGACTGAGGTGCGCGAGGCGTTGGGACTGCTGAATCCTTCAGAGTTGCAGGATTTGTTGGCGCTCATGGCGAAGAAGTATGCGGTGCTGCGCAACGATGGCGGCGACGGGGAGGGGGACGCCGCCGAGGTGAGGCAGGCTTCCAAGAAGCAGCGCGCGATGAGCATGGGTGGATCTCGGTTGGAGGGATCCGGTCTGGAAACGTCTCCTCCGCTTCTGCGTGATGCCCAGAATCCTGAAGAAACCCTGAAGAAGGCGCTCGCCGGGAAGTCTGCGGCGACGACTTCCGGGGCGGCGGCGTCCCAGAAGGGGTCCGCCGACAACCGTGCGAAGAAGGAAGAGGCCAAGTACGACACGGTCTGCATTTCTGTGCTCAAGTACGTCGGTGCTGCGGGCGGCTGCTCGGACGACGCCGGTGACGGCGCAGAGGGCGACAAGGCCGACGCCAAGGCAGACTCTGGGGCCGATTTGTCCGCGATTGCCGACAAGATCGTCGCAGAGAAGGACACCATCGTCGTTCACGACTGGTGGACGGCCCATCTGGTCCGCAAAACGGCCGTTGCGGCCGACATTGCTCGCTCGGACAGGGTCGAGGTCTTCTCTGACTACCTGCTCCAGTGGATCTTTGGTAACGTGTCCCACGCGGTCACCGCCGAGTTCCTGGAGAGGCAGCGCATCGCCCGCGGCAACAAGCCGACCGATAGGGCGATCATGGACGCGTTTGCGGAGATCGCCGAGACTTGGAGGCACTTGGCAGCCACCATGGACAGGAAGAGGCACATCAGCACCCTGCGCGAGGCCGTCGCCGAGGACTTGAAAGCCGTCTCTGAGTTCGAACAGGACATGGTCAACAACCTGAAGGCGCTGTCGGATGACTTCCAGAAGCACGTCTCGAGCGACCCGGTCCTGAGTGAAGCGGCGAACAAGTCGAACAAGACCGTGGACAGCCGCTGGTCGCAAAAGGCGCTACAGAGCCTGCAAATGTTCCACCAGCTCAAGGACGAGGCGTCCATCCGGTACGCACAGGCCCTGATCGACCGTGAGATTGCCGTGCTGGAACTTGCCGACGTCATGGATCAGCACGAGTGCGACGTCGCAGAGCGAGAGCTGCAGACCGTGGACGCCGCGCTCGCAGCCGCCCAGCAGGACCTGCAGGACTGCGAGTCGGACCTTGCGCGCATGCAGAACGACGGGCCGGCGCTGCCTCGGAAGCGCGACGCTCTCGATCGCGCCAACAAGGAGGCCGAGCACAGGGAGCGTCTCATGGAGCTTCAGACCCACATTGCCGACTGCCGTACGCGCATCGACAACGAGAAAGCATTCGGCAGCGCCGCCCAGAAGAGGCGGACGGACGCTGTTTCGGATCTCGCAGAGGGACGCCAGGAGCTCACCGAGTACCTGGATAAGCGCCAGTCCCTGGACAGGGCGTGTCATGCGGTCCTGCAAGCGCAGGAGCGTGACAAGGGCCAGGAGCTCACGGACGCGTTCGTCGATGCCCGCATCAAGGCCGTCTGGCAGGTTGTTGAGGGCGTCGCCGATGCAATTAGGACGCTTCACCCGAGGTACGCGCCCGGGTCCGACTCCAAGGAGACCAAAAGGCACGCCAGGTGCACCGCGCTGGCCAAGACGCTGTCTTCCGAGCTCGATGACCGCGTGCGTGTCTGGTGGGAGGACCTGGCCAAGCTCCGCCGGAGGGCGTCGGATATGGCGCTGGTAGACCTGGGCAGGATCCTCGAGCACGTCGTCATGGAGGCCATCCGCAGGAAGCTCGAGGGCAAGGCTGCGGAGGCGAGGGAGGCCGCCACGCTCAACCTCCTCCAGGAGCTTGAGCGCGAGGAGCAGGCGAAGAAGGCAGCTCAGACCAAGAAGGCCAAGAAGAAGGCTGGCAAGGCGAAGAAGGCCGAGGAGGCCAAGATGGCGGCGGCCGCCGCCGCCGCCGAGGCGAAGAGCGTCAAGTCGGTCGAGGACAAGGCCGAGGAGAAGAACGAGGCCGACGAGATCAACGCCGAGCGCCAAAGGGAGATGGAATACGAGGCCGCCTTGGAGAAGAGGCGCCTCGAGCTGCAGAAGGAGAAGGAGAAGCAGGAGGCCGAGCTTCGCAAGATCGCGCGAGACGTGTCGTTCGGAGACGAGGCGGGCGCGTCGTCGTCGTCTGCGCCTGCCTCTTCTTCCAAGAAAAAGGCCGCCGGGCAGAACAAAAAGTCCTCGACGGTCGAGGAGGAGGACGGTGGGTTCCAGACGATGAAGCCCAAGGCGTCCAGGGCCGCGGGCAACAATCCGCCCGTGGCCACGCCGCCGCCGCCGCCGCCCCCGGGCAAGCCGGGCCATGGCCACGGTCACAACCACGGCCACGCCCAGCTGACCATCAAGACCGACGGCCGAGAGTGTGAGATGAGGATCATCACGTACTACGGCGACTGGAACTGCCACTGTGGCAAGATCAATCGCCTCTGGGACACGTGCGCGTGCGGGCAGATCCCTCCCTGCAGGGACTGGGTGCGCGGTCGATGCACGTACGGCGAGCGGTGCCGCTTCGGCCACCCGCCATTCGAGCTCCCTGACTCGCTGCCGAGGCCCAAGTCGCCGATCGCCAAGCCCGGTGCCGACGCCATCATCTACAAGACGGCCAGGAACCCGGAGGTTACGGCGGCCGCGACCGCGAAGCACACCGGCGGCCATCACTATGAGCGTCACGAGAACCAGGCGGGCCCGCCGACTGCAAAGTCGGCGCCAAAGCCGGCCATCGTCGCGACCAGCGCCTCGACTGCCAGCGCCAACACCGGTGCCGCTGCCGCTGCTGTCGGCGCCATCTCCGGCGGTCCGGCCATCGCTTCATCCGCCAGTGCTGCGCCGGCGCCGTTCAAGCCCGCGCCGTGGGCTTCCAAGGACGCCGGCTCGATGGGCGGCACCGAACCCGTATCGGGCTCGTTACTCGAGACGATGACCCCGGGCGGGCTTCCGGTCGCGCAGCTCAATACGCAAATGTCATCTGTCGGTCTCATGTCGCAGATGGCACCGCTGTCGCCGACAGGACCATCCGGCGTGATGCAAAACCCGCCAATGTCCCCGACTGGCGTCGGCTTTGGCCTCTCCATGCAGAACCCTCAGACCGTCGGCATGCAGTCGACCATGGGCATGGGTTCCGTGCAACAGACTCAAGCGCAGTCTCTCGGCGGTTTCGGCCTGTTTGGAGATGCCAACTCGCTGATGGGCTCGATCGGTGTGCTCGACGGCGGCATGTCCACGATGGGCATGCAGACGATGTCGAGCAACATGGCCGGCAGCTCGACCGTGGACGAAAACCTCGTCAACCGCGCATTTGCCGGCCTGGACCTCGGCAGCGGCGTCAGCCCTGGTGCGCAGAGCACCATTGGCCAGCAGGGCGGCTTTTTCGACGACTCGTCCTTCATGGGCATGCAGCAGCAGTCGATGAACGTCCAGCAGAACTCGCAGCAGCAGATGCATTATCAAAACGATATGTACGCTGCACCGTTCCAGTCGTCGCCCTCGTCCATGCAGCAGATGGGCTACGGCGGCGGCGGCGGCGGTGGCCAGCAGAGCCCGATCGGCAACTTTGGCGTCGGCATGCAGTCGATGCGGTCGATGGGCGTCGGCATGACTGCTTCCAACGACCCCAACAACACCAACAACCAGCAGCAGGCCAACGACGACTGGAACGACCTCCAGCTACAGCTCCCGAGCGACCTGCTCGGCGGCGACAGCGACCTCAACTGGGGCGTCCCCACCCCAAACCCCAACCATCAGTTTTAGTTTCTTTAAGTTTCTTTCTTCACAGGGTTTCAATCAATCTTCCCCCGCCTTGCGCTTCCTCGAAAAAAAATCAGCCAACTTGCGCTGCCCCGAGTTTGTCAACTTGCGCCGCAACGCCACCCACTCTTTCACACTCTTCCCCGCCTCCGCCTCCCCTATACGCTCCCCCTCCCCCTCAATCTCAACATACAACGCACAGTGATCCGACCACCGCGCCGGCACGACCTCCGACCCGACCACCTCACACCGTCTCACCCGCCCGACCAGCCCCGCGCTCACCAGACAAAAGTCTATCCGCACCCCCCGGTTGTAATGCCGCGCGTTCGTCTTCTGATCAAAACACGTATACGTCGTCGAGGTGCTCGACCCGTCGCTGTCCCCATGCAACGCCCGCCAAACGTCCACAAACCCATGCGCCGTAAACGCCCGCAACGCGTCCACTTCCGCGGGCAGGAATGCATTTTCCATCCCGATCAGGGGATGGACATCCCGCGCGTCGAAACACGCGTTGAAGTCTCCGACGAGCACAACGTGCCGCCGGGAGACTTCGACTTGATGCCGACAATAGGCGAGCAGACGGCGGTAAAAGGCGAGCTTGTAGGAGAGCCGTGCGGGTCCGTGGCCGGACGAATCCGTGCCATCGCCGACATTCGACCCCTTTGATTTCCCGAGACCGGCGTTTGGGACGTAGACGTTGACGAGGGTGATATTCTGAGGGAGATGCACGGCGCAGAACCGACCTTCGTTGTCCAGCGGGGGTTGCTGTTGTTGCTGTTGCTGCAAGATCTCTGGCGAGGTCTCAGTGGACATCCACGCGTCCCCAAACAGGTCGAAACACACGCCCCTCGGACGCCACCTCGGCACACTCGCATACACGCTCGTCCCGCCTGCGTGAACGTCGAGTGAGCGAGTCGAATGAGCGAGTCGAATGAGCGAGTCGAATGAGCGCGTCGAGTGAGCGCGTCGAGTGAGCGCGTCGAGTGAGAGGGAGTCCAACACGCACTGTACCCCGGCTTGACCTCACTCGTCGCATGAAACGACTCCAGGTTCTCCTCCGACATACAACAATTCGACGACGTCAACTTCTTCTGGGTTATCTTCACCTCTTGCAAACACAGCAGACAGTCCTCGCCGTGACGCGTGGGAGGAGCCGAAGGAGCCGAGGGGGACGCGCCTCCCGGTCCCTCGGCGTCGGCCGAGGGACCACCGCCTCCCTCGACACCATCATAGTGACCACATATCGCCTCAATAAACGACGTCAAGTCCCCATACTTGTCCCGTATCCGCTCCAGCGTCGGCTGCCACCCGTTGACGTTCCTGGCAACGGGAGAAAGTCGATCGAAACGTGAGACGGACGCTGGGCGAGCAGCGAGCAGCGAGCGCACAGGCACGCAGGCAGAACCCTCTCCCGCGTCCTCGTCGGATCCGCCGCCCAGTTCAACGTACCACGAGATCACTCGCATGGCCAAGAGCGCAGGAGGGGAATACCACAGGCGGAGCGCGAAATCCGCGAAACCCGGTTTAAATTTGGATTTGAACTCCCCGCAGAATTATTCGTTGTACCTGTTTTGACCGTGTTCTCTCCGCCCATACACATAGTTAACGCACGTAGTTGACGCTGGCATCGCAAAGAACGAACTATCCGCGGAGCTACGATGGCGCGAGGAACTCCCAAATCTGCAAAGGGCAACAAGCGCGGCGCGTCTTCCGGGACCAAGACCGGCTTTGTCACGGTTAAGAAGGTGGTGCTGACGCCCGGGGCGAAGGGCGGGGTGAAGGGCAAGGTATGGTGACGAGTTACGGGAGGGTTTTGAACGACGGGTGGTTTTCGAGATTTGGGTCCGAGGCACGCTTGCGCGGGCGGGGCGAGGCGTGTCGGCTGAAGGCATGTCGGCTGAAGGCGTGTCGGCTGAAGGCGTGTCGGCTGAAGGCGTGTCGGCTGAAGGCGTGTCGGCTGCAGGGGCGGGACGCAGGCCGGTGGGGTGGTGGAAATACCGACGCTTGCCTCGAAGACCGTGGCGAATTCATCGACAACGACGATACTACTAACAACTGGGGTTTTGTTTTGCTGACGATTATAGAAGGCGACGCCGGCGAGGGGTGGGTCTGGTGGGAAGGCGAAGGCGGGGTACGTGATTACAAAGAGTCCGGCGGGGCCGGCCAAGGGAGGGAAGAAGGGTGGTGGGCGAGGTGGGAGTGGAGGCGGGGGACGCGGGTCGTCGTCTGTGAGGGGCCGCGGGAGTGCGGGGCGTGGAGGACGTGGGGGGCGTGGGGGGCGTGGTAGTGGTGGGAGCGGGAAGCCTCGCACCGCGGAGGACTTGGATGCGGAGATGGACGCGTATTTCATCAAGTCTGGGGATGAGAAGCTGGCTGCTTCGAAGCTGAATAATGAGCTGGATGTACGTTTTTGAATGCTGTTTGTGTCTCGTGTCTCGTGTCTCGTGTCTGACGTGCGCTCGTTCGTGACTCGTTTGCAGGACTACTGGAGCAACAAACCCAAAGACATGGAGTCTTGAATTCTTGTATTGGATGGGTTCGATCAATTCGAATCGATCAACTAGAGTAAAAACTGAATGAAATCGTGGAATGAAAGTGGAGAGAGTGACTCCTCCTACGCCCTCGTGGGTGATCCCAGATCATGGCGTGCCGACATCTGACGTCTAGACCTTGGCGCTCTCCTTGGCTTTGGCCTGTGACCTCTCCTCGAACTCGGTCACGTAGCAGTTGTAGATGACGTTCCGCCTGATTTGTGCCATGAGCTCGAGGAAGAGCTGGTATGCCTCGAGCTTGTACTCGACGAGGGGGTCGCGCTGGGCGTAGCCCCTCAGACTCACCGCCTGCTGCAGGAACTTGATGGCCATCAAGTGTTCCTTCCACAGGTTGTCCGTCTGGGCGAGCACGAAGAACCTGCACGCCTTGGCCATGAGGCCCTCCTCGAGGGCGTCGACCTGGGCCTTCTTCTCGTAGTAGGCGTCGACGCTCCGCTTCTTGAGGTACTCCCTGAGCTTCTCGTAGTCGCCGCCGGCGACCTGCTGGAGGCTTTCGGCGGTGAGGTCGCTCATCTGCGGGCAGTACTGCATCATTTTGTTGGCGAGCGCGTCGAGGGGCCATTCCTCGGGGGGCACGTTGTCGGGGATGTTCGCCTCCAGGATGTCATCGACAGTCTGCTCGGCGTAGTCGACCATGAGCTTGCTGAGGTCGACGGCCTCGAGGGCGGCGCGGCGGTCATAGTAGACGCGGTCGCGCTGGGTGTTGAGGACCTGGTCGTAGTCGAAGAGCTGCTTGCGGATGTCGTAGAAGTAGGACTCCACCTTGCGCTGGGCCTCGTCGAGGGCGTTGGTGAGCATGGCAGACTCGATGGGGAGGTCGTCGATCTGGAAGGCGGCCATCATGCCCTGGATCTTGTCTCCGCCGAAGATGCGGAAGAGGTTGTCCTCGAGCGAGAGGAAGTAGCGGGTGGAGCCGGGGTCACCCTGGCGACCCGAACGGCCACGGAGCTACGTTGGGGGGGTGGGGTGGGGGGTGAGCGGGGTGCGTGGATATTCGCCAATTCAGTCGATCGATGGGCCATCAAATAGCGAGACCGACAGACGCATGACACTCGACGATGCTCGATGGTCAGGTGCAAAAGTTTGTAATCATGGCGTAAGGTCGTGTCGGCGACCACGTCAGCGATTGTTCACCACTGGCACAAGGCATCACTCCATCAGCATCAGCATCAGCATCCTCGTCATCACGATCATCGCCATCACCATCATCGACGCAAAACGCAAGACGTACCTGGTTGTCGATGCGCCTCGACTCGTGCCGCTCGGTCCCGACGACGTGCAGTCCGCCGAGCTCCTGCACTTCCACCTTCTCCAGATCAGTCACCTGCTTGAAATCGCTCTCAATCTTCAAGAACGCTGCGCGAATCTTCTGCACGACCGGGTCGTCCGTCGGCGCCTTCTCGCAAGCAAACGCGAGACGCTCCTCGGCGTCGAGCTCGGCGAGCTGTCCCGCGCCCCAAGACGCGACCGCGGCCTCCACCGCCTCGTTGGCCAGTTTTGTCCCCTCGTCGCTCACGCTGCACGGGTACAGCTTGGGACTGACGTTCCACGAGTTGACCGTCAGCGGACGAAGCCTCCTCGGGCCGTCCTCCTCGTCCACCAGATTGACAACCTTCGGCATCAACATCTCGCGCATCCTCAACCTCGCCATAAACTCCGGGTTCCCGCCCAACAGAATATCTGTCCCCCTCCCGGCCATGTTGGTCGCAATCGTCACCGCCCCCTTGCGCCCGCTCTGCGCCACAATCTCACTCTCCCGCTCAACGTTCTCCGGCTTGGCGTTGAGCACCTCAAACGGAATCTCCGCCTGCTGCAACAGACTGCACACAATCTCGCTCCGCTCCACGCTCGTCGTCCCCACCAGCACCGGCCTGCCCGTCTTGTGCATCCTCGCAATCTCCTGCACCACCGCGTTCCACTTCCCCGTCTCCGTCTTGAATACCACATCGGGGTTATCCACGCGGCTCACCGTACGATTCGTAGGCACCACCGTCACCGGCAGATCGTAGATATTCGCGAACTCTGCCGACTCGGTCTGCGCCGTGCCCGTCATCCCACCCAGCTTCGGGTACGTCCTGAACAGATTCTGATACGAGATGCTCGCCAGCGTCACACTCTCGTTCTGAATCTCGAGCCCCTCCTTCGCCTCTATCGCCTGATGCAGCCCGTCGCTCCAGCGCCTCCCCGGCATCGTCCTCCCCGTAAACTCGTCCACAATCACCACCTCCCCGGCCTTGGTGATGTAACTCACGTCCTTCAAAAACAGCTCCTTCGCCTTGATCGCGTTGATCAGATACGACGCCCACTGCTCGCGCGGATCGTACAGGTCCGGCACCTGCAGCACGTCCTCCGCGGCCTCGTATCCCTCCTCGGTCAGCAAGATATTCCGCTGCTTCTCGTCCACGGTATAATGCACGTCCTTCGCCAACACCCCGGCGATCTTATCCGCCTTCATATACTTCTCCGACGGCTTATCCGCAGACCCCGAGATGATCAACGGCGTCCTCGCCTCGTCGACCAGAATGCTGTCCACCTCGTCGATCACACAAAAGTTGAACCCGCTGGCAGGCCGCAGCACGAGCTCGTCCGGATCCTGCGCGAGATTATCACGCAGATAGTCAAACCCGAGCTCGCTGTTGGTCACGTAGGTGATATCGCTCGCATACGCAGCCTTGCGCTGCTTCTCCACGAGCCCCTGCTGGACCAGCCCGACTTCCAGGCCGAGAAAGCGGTGCACCTGACCCACCCACTCGCTATCACGGCGAGCCAAGTAGTCATTCACGGTGACCACATGCACGCCCTTTCCGGAAAGGGCGTTGAGGTAGGAGGGAAGGGTGGCGACGAGCGTCTTACCCTCTCCCGTCCGCATCTCTGCGATCTGGCCCTCGTGCAGGATCATCCCGCCAATCAGCTGCACGTCGAAGGGACGAAGACCGAGGACACGCTTGGACGCCTCCCTGACCACCGCGAAGGTCTCGACGAGCAGGTCGTCAAGCGTCTCCCCGTTGGCAACACGCTGCTTGAACTCGGCAGTCTTCTCACGGAGCTCGGTGTCGGAGAGCGAGGTGAGCGAGGGCTCGAGGGCGTTGATGGCGTCCACGCGCTCCTGGTACTTCTGACGGGTCTTCTCGCCGGGGTCCTGACTGAAGAGATCGGTCAGGCCCTTGAAGACGGCCGTGGAGACCGAGGGGGTGGGGCGAACGGGAGCGGAGAGCCGAGCACTGCCGGACAGGCGGCGGCGCTCAGCCCGCGGCGGCACACGGACCGGCTGGATCGCCGCCGACGACGCCGACGACGCCGACGACGCCGACGACGCCGACGATGACGCCTTTGTCACACCTGGACGGGTGGAGAGGAGCGAATTGGTCAGGACGAGGTGAGCAATGCGGCGAGTTGCGAGGTCCTGCGTTCGTTCGGCATGTGGGCCACACTTGGTGTCCTCGAAGACTCCGGAGTACGAGGTGTACGGAGTACGAGTACGAGGTACGCATCGGCGGAGAATTTCGTGCGAAATGGGTGGTGAGAACTGAAAGAACGTACGTCGCGTTGAAAGAGGCGCGCGCTTGCCTGTCAGTGTCTGCGTCAGCATGATACAGGTATTGATAATGTCTGTATCCGTCCGTGGTGGTTACTTACATCATCATCATCATCATCAGTGCTCGCCAGGAGAGGTCCGACCTCTGACCGACGGTCGGTCAGACGAGCAGCATGGCGAGCCCGACAGCGCCGACAGCCACACCGTACGCACCAACAGTACGCGCGCCGTCCACTGGCTTCGGTCCCGGTCCCGGTCCCGGTCCCGGTTCCCCCGGCTCGGCGCCAGTTGCAACCAACTGGGCCCTGACGACGCCGTCGGGATAGTCCTGCGAATGCACATTCACGTAAAAGTTCTCGCTACTCGCACGCACCTGCTTGACGAATTCGTCCATCGTGGTGCCATTCAGCGGCCCGACAAACTGATCAGCGGAGAACGCGCCGAAGAAGCCGGCCGTCACATTCACGGGCGGCGTGAGCCTTGGAAGCCCGCCCTCGACGACGATCGGCGTGGGCCAGTACTTCTCGCTCGGTATGAGCTCAACACAGACGTCGCCGTTGGAGGTCGAGTTGCCGCAGTGGATGTGGGACATGATGTACCCCCCGGCAGATCCAGCCGAAAAGACGTCCAGGTCGAAATTGATCCAGCCAAGAGCGTTGGGCGCAAGCATGCGGAAGTTGGCGGTCGTGCTGACGTTCGTCAGTGGCGGCACCTGGCGAACGAACGAACGAAGCGCGGAGCGCGGAGCGCGGAGTGAGAGTGAGATTCGGACGTCGGGCGTCGGACGTCGGACGTAGGAGGAGCGATCGCATGCCGGTCGACCTCAATACCCACCTGCTTGCTGCCGCTCATGTCCAGCGCCTCCGCCAACATGTTATCTTTCTTATTCTCCAGCTCTCCCTGCGGCGGGAAGAAGTACAGACGACCTGGCGGACGAACGAGGCGGGTAGCGCGTAGCGCGAGTGAGAATTGAGTCTGGGCCCGCGAGCACGTTGGTCGAGTGCAATACCCACGGGCAAGCTCCACCTCCTCGCTGGCAAAGTCCGTGTCCGACCCTAACGTGATCCTCGCCGTGTCGGGGTTGGGAACATCCATAAGCACGGAGACGCTCGACCACTGCCACGCCGTGCTGTTCCACGACGGGTCGATGCTGCCCACCACGACCGTCCCCCGGATGACACCGTCGGTCGGGTCCCCGACGGACTCCCATCCTGTAGGACGCGCGAAAGTAAAAGTGAAACTCCCAGACAGGGCGGGCGGAAGCGCGTCGTCGTCGGTCAATACCCACCATAGTCGTAGGTGAAGGCCAGAGCAGTCTGAATCGTTTCGTTGGCTTTCCTGATACTCATCTGCACCCCTGTCCTTTCGAGTTGAATACCCAAGCTTTCAGCAGGATAAGGGAGCTTCGCAGTTGCACTGTATAACCCGCTCGCGACGCCCCGCGTAATCCCGGTCCCCGAAAGGTCCGGAAAGTCGTTGCCCGAAGCCGCATTGGCCTCGGCCAACGTCGCGACCGGCCCGATGTCAGACATCGTCTTCTCCGTGCCTGGCAGCGGCAGCTGCGTCAAGAGACCGCCACGAGGGGGCGTGCCCGACGTGTCGAGCCTCACGTCGGTAGAGCCCACGCATATTTGAGTTTCCGCAACCGGGACAAGCGTCGAATTCGGGGCACGCACGTTCGTGTACTCCCACTGCGCGCTCTCCACCGACGGCTTCTCGTCGCACGGGTGATACAGCGAGTTCATTGTCATGCTGTCCACGATCTGGTACATGGCGCATTCCGTGTCCGTCTTGGTCGTCCCGTTCGCGTAGATCTCCACGTGCGTGAACTGCGTGCGAGACACCCCGGCGACGTCAGTGCACTCCCAGCTGTCGTATCTCATCTTCTCGGCAACTAAGCCATCCGTAGAAGAGTCCCAGACACGTTTAGAGCCCGGAAGCCACTCGTACGACGCCCACGCGGGACTGGAGAGGCCTGCCGTGGGTTAGATACGCGATGAACGAGTAGGTGGAGGACGTGTATGAGAGAGAGTACGAGCGAGAGAGAGAGTACGTACCGATCCAGGCCCCGATGGTGTCTGGAGGACCACCTGGATTCAGGTAGACGAGGTTTCCGGTTTCCTGTCCGTTGACGACGGCGAGCGCGCCAGCTGAGAGAGAGGGATTTTGGCGGGGCGTGAGACTTGTGCGAGATTATGTTCGAAGCAACCGCAAATCACGTACCGCTCAGCAGCAGGTGGGTGCGAGAGATCATGGTGAGATGGGTTTGAATATATTTGGGTGTATCTGAAGCCGAAGCCGCACGGGTGTACCAAAATATCAGCCCCACCCCAAAGGGGCTTCCCGCGTCCTGCCTAGGCCAAGGCGTCCTCCGAGCCTCAGCTCGGAGGCAGGATGCCTATAAATTCATACTGTACTTACCAAGGAGCTTAATACACAGCACGATGAGCATTCAAGCTTCAATGAGTACCAAAACCCTGATGAACAGCACCCCCGTCGCCGGCATCTTCCTCCTCCTCCTCCTCCTCCTCTGCCGACACGTGACCGGCACATGCGACCTGGACGCGTTTTGCCGGGTGAAGACCAATGACGCCACCTCGTACTGCAAAACTTGGAACTCACCACCGGTCTGCCAAGGGAGCGACGTCGTGTGCGAAAGCTCTCAATGCGGTCCGCCATCACCACCCCCACCCCCATCGCAGCCATCACCCCCCACCGAAGTCAAGTGCGGGGACACGCTCTGCCGTAGCCCGGAAGGGTCTCCGTGCGTCGAAGTCTGCAAGGATGTGTTTTTGGACCAAGACTGCGGGCCGCCCGCTCCAGCACCGCCCTCTTCCCCACCTTCCTCGCCGGGCAAGCTCAAGTGGTTGGCCTTCACGTACACAGACGTCAAGAACAAAGTCGATTTCTTCGATCAAATCTCCGCCGAAGGCTATGATGGCGTTTTCGTGTACGGCGGGGACGTCGAATTCTACTGCCGCGGGCAGCCCATGGCCCCGTCCGGGGGCGGCGCGTCTGGAGAGGACGTCGCGTGCATATTTGCCGGCCCCCAGCAGAACGCATTCGTGTACTACGACGACTTCAGCCGCGCTACCGCGGCAAAGTACAAGAAAGCGGGCATGGACGTGTGGATTACCTTCGACGGCCGAGTCGGCCAGTTCGTCCCGGACTTTTCAAAGCTGACGGCCGCGGAGACCCGCGAATTCGCCCGCGCGGTTGCGAACACCGTCTGCTACGACACGAACGTGGCTGGTCTGAGCTGGGACGTCGAGCCGTTCAACAACAACCAGGTCGAGTTCTTCGCCCAGCTCGACCAGCGCCTCGCCCAATGCGGCAAGCGCTGGAGCATTTTCGCGTTCGGCGCTGCCTTCGACGAATCCATGTGGACCAAGGGTTTGGGCCAAACCGGTTTCCTTCTGGAATCGACGTACGACCTCGACGGCGGTCGTCCCTGCGACTGTGTGGATCCAGAGGTCTACAGGGAGAGACTCGTGCAGTCGCTCGATTCGACGCTCAAAGAAGCCAAGAAGCACGGACGACAGGTCATGCCGTTGTTCTCCGGAGGAGGATCGACCCAGATCTACTCCAACATCACCACGGCCAAGTGTCTGTTCGGCGACGGCACGGTGTATGTTCGCGACTGCCCTCACACGATGAACGAGTACGCTGCCGCCGCCGTCGCAGCCGTCCGGCAGGTCGGCAACGCCTCCGACCTCTTCCCCCTCGGTGCCGGTATCTACCCCTACACGACCACCGACAATGGCGGGTTTGCTCCGAGCGTTCCGCCGGCCAAAACCGTGAAGACGTTCATGGGGCTCGAGTAGTCTCGGGCTGTCGAAAGGACAGGAGACCGCTTCAAACGCTGCACGTTCGCATTAAATCATTTTCGCATTAAATCATTTTCTACTATAACTCGACACATACACGAGCGGCAGCAGACAACCAGACAACCGACGCAGCAGCTGTCTTTTTGATTAAATTCGCTCGAATTTCCATTTCCCATCCCGTCTCTATTTCGCCACCATGGACGTCGAAGCCACGATTATGAACCTACTATCGACCACGAATAGGCCATACAACGTGCAAGTACGTTCTGCTTCGCGAGATCGGGAGAACCGAGTTGCTCAGATCAGACTCGCGAGCCACCTGTCCGTGGCTCGTCGTTCGACGACGCACGTCCGCTCGCCCCCCTCGGCCTCGCGCTCACCCCGCTCACCCCGCTCACCCCGCTCCCTCGGCCTCCCTTCCACGTCCACCGCAGAATGTCACGGACCTGATGCAGAAGCACAAGATTCCGAAGTCTCGGTGCGAAAAGACGCTTGTCAAGCTGGCGTCGGGCGACGATGCTCAGGTCGTCGTGAAGGAGTTTGGCAAGTCCAAGGTGTATTATATCTCGCAGGAGGGCCTGCCGGCGCTGAGTGAGGAGGAGATTCGCGAGAAGAACGCTTGTATCGAGGAGTCTCGGAGGGCGATTGAGGAGAAGGGGGCGGTGGTGGCGGGGTTGAAGGCGGAGCTGCAGCAGCTGACGTCGAGGAAGACGTTGGAGGAGCTGGAAGAGGCGATTTCAGCCGCTGAGAAGGAGGCGGAGGCGTTGGAAAAGAAGCTGGAGGGGTATACGGATGGGAACGTGGTGGCGATCAAGAAGGAGGACGTGGACAAGGTGGAGGGCGAGGTGAGGAAGAACGTGGGGCTGTGGAGGAAGAGGAAGCGGTCTTTGTATGACATTTGGGGGGCGATGACGGAGAATGCGGATGGGAACGTGGACAAGATGTGGTCGAAGATTGGTGTGGAGGAGGATGTTCGCACGGACGACATCGGGCTGGTGGAAGACGCGGAGAAGCTGCTCGGGGGGCACAAGAAGCGGATGGTGTAGGTGTTTGAGAGGGAGGGAGGGCGAGGAGGGAGGGGGGAGGGGGGAGGAGACGGGAGGGCGCGATCCGCCTCGCGGCCACGACGACACGACGATACGACGACGAACGACTGCAATTATGTCGCCCACGAGAGCGAGGTACTGAGAAAGAAAGTATCATTTTGTTCATTCATATGGCATGAAGCATACATTCATAAATCACACGTGATCGTTGTTGAGGAACGGCATCAGGTGGCTGTGTTCGCTCTCTCCGCCGACCAGCTCGCCAGACCTAGGGCACAGGAAGGCGACGCGGGCCAGCGCGCTGGCGCAGACCTTGTTGCACTCGCCAATCTCGTCCATGCTGTTCCTCCAGCTCAAGTACGTCGCTTCAGCATCGTCGCCTTCGTTGTTGCCGTTCAGATTGACCTTTTGGTGGCGGGAGAGGGCGCGCATGACCCGGACGACGACCCCTCCGAGGTTGCCATTGAGCTCGAGGGCGAGCATATCGACCAGGTTGGTCTCGTGGAGGATCTGCTCGTCGTTTCCGATGTTCAAGTTGTACGAGGACGACGACGCGAAGATAGCCTCGAGGATGTACAGGGCGGCGCGCTGGTAGACGCTGGGGGCGCGCTGGACGGTCTCCACGATGCGCTGGATGAACAGCAGGCTGTAGTCCGGAAATAGCTCATTGATGATGATAGGCATGACCTCCCTCGACCAGTTGCGCAGGCTCATGTCGATGTCTGAGATCTTGGAATTCGGGTCCGACTCGAGACAGAGGAGCAGGGCGCTGACGTCGTGCCAGCCGACGCAGCGGCACGCCTCCGAGACGTCCACCAGGAAGGCAGAAATGACATCCGACAACTCGGACTTCAGGTTGACCTGGACGAAAATCCACGGGAGCGCCGAGGCGATGGTGATGGCCAGGCCGATTGACGCGTCGCCGAGGATCGACTCGATGCAGAACGGGGAGTTCCTCGGGGTCGAAAAGGGGTACGACGGTGGGGACGCGACCAGCTTCGTGGTACGTGCCGTTTTCGACCTGGAGGACTCGTCCACGGCGCGCCCGCCACGCCAGTGCCCCCCGATGCCGTTGCCGACGTGCCCACCGTACGGGAGGACGGATTTCGATGCCTCGCGGGATATTTGCCTGCAGATAAATGCAAAGGCCTGGAGCGTCAGGGACTCGGTGTCCCCCTGGAACAGTCCCTTGACCAGGAGCTGTTGGAGGACCATCCACGGGCCCGTGACCTGCTCGATCGCCTCGTCCGTGTCTCCCCCGAGGAGGAGGCTCTGGCCGAGGATCCATTTTTGATCGTCGGAGACAGCATACGGTTCGTGCTCGTGCTCGTCGTCCACGTGGATGAATGAAGCGTCTGCCTTTGGCAGGCGGCGACAGAGCTCGTCTGGACAGAACACGGTCAGGATCGCCTGTTGGACGGCGGCGTCCGCAAAGTCCAGGCAATCGAGGATGTCGATCAGCATCGCGATGGCGAGCTCGCCGACCCGAACGACCGTCGAGTTGAGAAGGGCGATGCAGGCCGCAAACAGGTGCGGATAGAGGATGACCTTCTCCCTGTCGGTGTTGGACAGCAGCACGCGAATCGTGCACAGGATTTCGACTGCCATGTCCAGACCGTCGGATGAGGCCGTGCGCAGGCACTTCTCCAGGCAGAAGACGAGGGCCGTGCAGGCGGGGCTCGTCAGCGACGGCGACAGCGAGCAGTATATCTGGTGGGAGCGTGACGCTCCATGCCTGGTGGATGAACAGCAAGCCCATTTGAGAGCTTCAGCGGACCATTTCGGCGCCAGACTTTTGTCGAAAGGGAAGCAGTCCGCGGCGATCTGCACGAATGCCGCGACTGACCCCGCCGACGAGATCCACGGGTGGGTGAGGGTGGGCAGTTCCCAGTCCCAGGCGCGCTCGCCTTCAGGCAGACTTTGCAGGAAGCCTATGACTCCAGCCACCCGCGCGTAGTCCGACGTGTAGACGGCCTTGTTGCTGCTGCCATCCTTCGAGTTGGTCTCGAGTATCTTGTACGAGAGGTTGTACAGCAGGAACTGCAACAGCTGACACGCCTCGTGGCACGCCTGCCGGTTGCAAGAGTCGAGCTGCAATACGGCAATGTGCAGGAGGCGCGCCAGGTGCGGGCGAATGTACTCGTCGTTCTCCGAGACGATCTCGCTCAGCAAGCAGAGCGCGCCCTCCTGCGACGAGAGGGCCATTCGATGTTTCGATATCATCGGCACCGGTACAACATGCTCGTACCCTTCGTTCGTGGGAGATGACACCCCACTGGGGCTGAGGTTGGAGTTGGAGTTGGAGTTGGGAGACGTCGCCTGCGCGAGGCTGCTGTGTCGGAGCAAGTTGCCGACGCGGTCTCCGGCCGGGCCGGCGTCGTCGTTATCGAACTCGCCGTACTTCGCCCGATTCCATCTGGAGAGCTTGGAATCTTCGTCCAAAATATCCACCAGTCCCGAGGAGGAGATGGCACCGACGGCCGCGGCGCCAGCCACGGCCACCGTGTCGACCACGGCGACCCCCGTCTTGAGGAGGATGTCCACCGTCGACCTCTTGATCGCCTGGGCAAACGATGAGGCGGTGAAGGGTTGCGACTCGTCTGCCGTCTCGGCAGCAATCGCGGCCGCCGCACGAGCGGCCAGCGGCTGCTGTTGGGGTAGCGGCTGCTGGGCCAGCGCTTGTGCAGCCCGGTGATGCCACTCCTTGATCAGGCCCAGCTCGACGGAATTGTTGGCAGGAACCACGTCCAGGGGTCCTTCGTCATTGAGATCGTTCCTCTGTGTCACCTCGAACTCGGCGAGGGTGATCAGGTGCTGGATAGTGATCTTTGGCGCCACGCGGGACAGATACAGCGCGATGTGCTTGCCGGACTCCATCGTCGCCGAGTAGGGTACATGCCCTGGACGTTTGCTCGAAGCGTCGCCTCGAGATTCCCGCACAAGTCTTTGAACGAGGTAGTCGAGCACTGGCGCGACGTTCCCCCGTTGGGACGCGATGGTGCCCCAGATGTCCTGGACGACGCTCGTCTGGATGAGTCCGTCGATGTTTGAGACCTGGAACAGGAGCTCCAGGGCCGGATGCAGCCACGAATCGCGGCGCAAGTCTGCATTTTCGAGCCATGGGGGCAGGCACGGAAGCGTGAGGTGCACGCGATCCGGCAGGCTGGACGACTGCACCTGCCGCCGCAGGACCTCGAGCACCACCGGCAGCGCGATGCCATCGTAATGGACCGCCATCGCCGACGACACCTTTTGCTGGAATATCGTGTTCGAGTTCTGCAGTCCACCGACGACAACGAGGTCCTGAACGAGCAGGTCGCTCTCGAGGCCGTCCAAACCGTCGGCTTTGGCGCCGTCGGCGCCCCGGTCCAGGCCGAGCTTGCCCATGGCGATCTCCAATCCACCAGAACCCCCCGATCCTCCCCATCCGTCCCCTGGATTGTATCGCCTCTCGATAGTGTGCAACAGCTTGCTCGCCTTGGATCGCACCTGGGCGTCCGGGTCCACCATCTTGCTCAAGACGAGCGCGATGAGCGTCTGCGGCTCGAGCTTGGAGGCAGAGGTCTGCATGACCACGTCCGCGAGCACCAGGAAGTACCCGTCGGACACCGGCTGCTGGACCGAGTAACACTGGTCGACAAACAGCTTCGCCATGTCCAGGTTGGACAGGAGGAGGAACTCGAGTGCTTCCTTCGCGATGTCGCCCCGCTTCGGCGCCCACTCGGCGTGATGGCGCTCCGCACTGGCAGCATCGGCGCCGAGCATGCGACGAATCCACGTCAGGACTTTTCCTTCTGGCTTTTTCGTGTCGCTGTCGAACACTGGACCCATGAGCATGGCGCCCATGGCCAGGTTGGCGGCGTGCTCGAGCATCTCGGACGACACGACAATCTCGCGCTCGACCTCTTGGATGCGAGCCGGGTCGCGGGGCTTGACGTTGGCCTTGGCTGCCGCAATCTGACGCCGAAGCTCTGATCGAAACAGGCCCTGCGTCTGCCCCTCCTCGGTGTAGGTGGCAAACTTGCCGTAGAGCTGCTTTCGCAGCATCGGCGGGAAGACCTGCGACTGGCTCACCGAGAGCTGCAAGGACAGCTCGCGAGAGATGATGCACAGGCAGTACCTGAGCTGCTGGATATCCGAAGAGATATCTCCAAGTACATCGAGGACCCTCATCGCGTCGATGAGGAACGAGATGAGCGTGTCCCGCATCGCGACCTGGCCGGACAGGCTCGACGGCGCGAGGTTGGCGCACACGGCCGCCAGGATCTGGGCGTGGGCCAGGCGGCCGTCCTTCTTCGTGCCACCCGCTGGCTTGGTAGCTGCCTCGAGAATGCCAAACCGTCTCTCTGGGGGCTGCTGCTGCTGCTGCTTATACTCGGCCTGGAGGGTCTGGGCCTTTTCGACAACCATCCCCTGGAACGACTCGTCGACAAACTCCAGGGCGCCGAGGGCCTCCTCCGAGCCCGCCCAGACGGTGTTGATCAAAATGGATGCGAACAACCCAAACTTCTTGGTGAAGTCTTCGCTGTGCGATGCCGCCCGGCTGGGCGTCGGCGCGATGGCGAACGCGTAGGCGTTGCTCCACGCGCCCTTGGCGCCCTCCGAGACCATGTACTTCCTGCCCTGTTGGTCGTATATCAGGGAGTTGCCCAGGCCTTCGAATGCCTCTGCGACAATGCGTAACGCTGTGTCCTTGGCGTGAATCCAGCAGTGCTTCATCAGGTCGGCCATGATCCGCAGCCAGACGCGGCTGCGGAACGGGACAGAGTCGGCACCACCGTATAGGCAAGACCGGAACGAACACTGCTCCGGAAGTGGTTTCCAGGTTCGGATGATCTTCGAGTAGATCCCATAGTTCCAGAAATTCCTCCGGGCGATCTGGTCGCCGTAGGCGTAGATGATCTCGATGAGGCACCGGTGCTCGGCGTCGCCGCCGGCTGTGGGGCTGGTGGGCACAGAGGACGCATCCCTGGGTTCCGCGCGCACGGTCGCCGAGATTGTCCTCTGCCACGGCAAGGTTCCCGGAAAGTTGTTTGCCCTCGGCGACATCATCTCTGAGAAGGACCGCCGGTACTGGTCGTCTGGGTTGCCAGATTTGACGCCCATGCGTGGTGCCAACGACGTTGACTGGTGCAACGTGCCTCTTTTGACAGTTGCAGCGATCCCAGTCCCAGGCGTTGGCGCTATGGCCTGCTCAAGACTGGTAAAGTCGACGTCCCGATCGCGATCGCGGTCCGACGCCGACTTGGACCCCAGCGAGCTCGGCACCCTGGACGTGCTCGAATCCATGCCCGGGTGGTCCATGTGATTCACTCCCTGGGCGAATTCTCGCAGCGTGATGAACAGCTGGCATGCTGACTCGAGGACCTTGAGCCCGAGGTCGCGGACCTGGACGTCTTCATGACAGAGCATGAAGAAGCCGCACGACTCCACGCTGTGGATCGAGTCGAACGACATCGGCTCGCTCGAGGACGAAGCCCACAAGAGGCGACTTTCTATCGCAAGCGAGAGGCTGCTTTGCCCCAATGACGACTCCCAAATGCCCATCAGCTTGAGGAACAGGGCCGCCGACTCCTTCACGTACGCAACGTCCTCCCCCTGCATGACGCTCTTCATCACGTGCGCCATCCCCTGCATAATGCAGTCCCGAGACCCCGGCCACGCTGACATGCACCGTACCAAGGCCTCCGCCGCCGCATTCCGGACGCAGGGCTCGGCGTGCATCGTGTATCCCGTCACGTCGTCCATGAACACCTTGGACGCCTTGGTGCTCGCGCCGCTGCCGCCGCCGTCCCCATCCCCAGACGCGGCCACCTTCCATCCGCTTGGAATGATGAACGGCAGGCATTCGAGGACGCTGACAAGCACCGTCAGGGCAGATATCTTCTCCTTGATCCAGTCGCCCTGGTATCGCTGCGAGCTCGACACCCGTGAGTACCCGTGCAGCTGGTGGCATTGCGACCGGACCTTCTCCAGGCTATTGCAAAGCTCCTCTTCGAGGTTCCTGATGCCCAGAATATCCATCAGCGAATAGTCCTGCTGCATCAGGCGCTCCATCCGCTGCAGCACGACCCTCGACACCGGCTTTCCAAACTGATGCGCAGACCCCAGACTCATCACGAGGGCCTCCAACGCCGCCGGCGTCGGCGGCAGCTGCGATAAAGACATAGAGGAGGCAGGATCGTCCGAAAACGAAACGTCGCCCTCGCGGAACAGCCGCGACGGTGCCGTCGCCAGGATCGGCACCAGGCTCGACACCGCGATGTAGGGTGCCTCCCAGCAGTGCCCCTGATTCAGGGCCATCATTTCCAGCAGCATGCCCTGAATGGCGTATGCCGGCATTGTTGCCGCCACCGCCACGCACATATGCTTCATCACGATGACCTGTTCGGGCGCCACGAACGACCCCCTGACGGCGAGACCGACCGCGTTGCCCGTCGCCCGCCCCACCCAGCTCGCGAGACGCTCCTGATCGCTCCGCGGCCCCACCCGTCGCAAGAAACACGAAATCGCTCGTGCCAAACACAGCAATCCCATGCTGCACGTCGCCCTGTTCTTCTCCCGCACCTGCCGGTTCAACGTCTCGATCAGCCCATCAATCGTCGTCATCAGCACGCTCTCGTCCTCCACACACGTCAGCACCGTGATTGCCGGGTATGCCGCCATCCCTTGCTTCGACTGCTTGGCCACCCACCGCGTCAGCTCGGTCCGCACGAACCGAAGCTTGGAAAACCACTCCCGCTGCAGCGCCTGGTCCCCGCACATCGCCCCAAACGTCTGCGGCGAGACGATCGCCGCCGAATCCCGACTCTCCTCTCCCGCTTCGCCGCCAATGTCTGCCAGAGGACTCAGAATCGTCGTGAGCAAGTCGCAAAGCGCCTGCTGCGGCCGCGACTTCTTCTCCGGCGCCACGTGCCTCAACGGAAACACCGCGTCCAGAAACCGTATTGACGCCCGCAGATTCTCCACCGTATCCCCCCGCAGTTTCACAAACCTCATCGCATGACACAGATCGTACGCCTCCTGCCTCGCCGGCGACGATGCATCCTTCTCCGCAATCCGCTGCCCGAACTCCTCCAGAAACCGGCCCTGGATCGACCCCAGCGACTCGTACGACGCGTACGACAGCTCTCCCAGCAGCTGAGACGCCGACAGCACCACTTTATCCTTCAACGCGATGGAATCGCCGCCAGCAGCGTGACCGTGACCGTGACCGTGAACGTGACCGTGACCGTGACCGTGACCGTGAACGTGAACGTGAACGTGACCGGCGAGGCCGACGTGCCCGACGCCAACCCCGTAGTCGCCCACGTACCGGTCCGCATTCAGGATCCAGTTGAACGCCAACTCCTCCAGCTCCTCGCGGACATGCTTCTGTATGGTGGAAGACGTCGTACTACTACTCTGCACGACGCACTTCGCCGCGTCCATGAAAAACGCCTCGATCACGAGCCTGCTCCGCAGCACCGCCCCGTGCGAGCTCCTCGCACTCACACGCCCCGACGCGCTCGCATCCAACGCCTCCACCCGCCACTCCAGCAACTGCTCCAGGATGGCATCCGCAGCATGGACAGAAGCGAGACGCAGGCCTTCCAGGGTCTTGCTCAGCGCCTGGTCCCTCGTCGTGTCGCCGCTCTGGATTTTCAGGGCCACCGTTTCCTTGAACCGCTCGACGAGAGAGCTCGCCACCCGAGCCGCGAACATCGCGGTGGGCACACGGTACACGGAGAGAGGAACACGGTACACGGACGAGCGTCGAGCGTCGAGACTTCCGCCCTGTGACCCTCACACAGACGCGGAAATTTTTTGAACGCGCCCGTTGTTCGCTTCGGGGGCGCAAGAGGCGAACGAATTTCCAGGCGCACAATCGTCAAGCCCATACATACCATACAAACCAATACGTGCATGCCCGTTTGTTATTGTTGTTGAAGCGAACCGAATTCGAAAGCGAGCAGCGATGGACGAGATTCGAGCGCAGCTGGACAGCCTGATGGGCGCCCACCGCAACGTGCCCCTGGCCGAGCGGGACAAGCTGCGGCCTTCCGTGACGTACAGCGACCATAAGACGTGCAAGTACTACCTGTGCGGGTTCTGTCCGCACTCGGAGTTTGCCAAGACGAAGAACGACATCGGGCCGTGTCCGAAACTACACGACGACGGGTGCAAGCGGGCGTGGGAGGCGCTGAGCGACCGGGAGAAGGAGCGATTGGGGTACGAAGAGCAGTTGTTACGGCGGTTGGATCGGTTGAAGTCGGACCTGTCCCGGCGGATTGGGATCAACCGGAGCATCGTCGAGCGGGCTGCGGCCAAGCGCAAGGTGGAGAACTTGTATACGGCGGACGAACAGCGGAAGCTGGAGGGGATGGCGGCGGATATAGAGGGGATGTTGGTACAGGCGCAGATGGCGGGTGAGGAGGGGGACGTGGACGGTGCGGAGGGGCTGGTGCAGCGGGCAGAGGGGCTCCGGGAAACGCGGGAGAAGGTGAAGAAGCTTGCGGACGCGCGGGTTGAGGCGAGTAGTGCGGCTGGCGTGGAGCAGCGGGTGTGCGAGATAAGTGGGTTGATCGTCAACGGGGAGATAGGCGAGGGCGGGGAGTTTCGGGAGGAGGGCAGCCACAAGCTGGGCCGGAACTATCAGGCGTGGGAGCGGCTCCATGCGGCGTGGGACAGGCTGGATGGCGTGGTGCGCGGACGGCGGCGGGCTGGACGGAAGAACGGAGGGGGGCTGGACTATCTGGATGAGGAGGAGGAAGGCCAGCTGGGCTCGTAGGGGAGGAGGAGAGGAAGGAAGGAAGGAAGGAAGGAGAGAGGGAGAGCGTGTCGGGACCCATTGCGAACTGAAAATTCCGAAATGAAGGGCCTTTCGAGGAAGGCGTGCCTGATTCCGGGGCAGGTTTTGGAGGCATTTGGCCAGACAGACTGTCCTGGCCGGCACCACGTACGTCGTGACGAATATCTTCGAGAGATTGGCAGCTTCTATCCCGAAACCTTGATGGCTTCCGAGAGGGCGACCCTACACCGACTACCTTGGCCCTTGTTCTGACCCCTTCCCCGGTGTCAGGTCGTTGGTATGTAACTGACTGAAACCCACGTCTCCGTTTGCAGGGTTGCGTCGTCAAAGTCGAGAAGGACGGCGCGGACGGGATCGCCACTATCAAGTTGACCGACTTCAAGGGTTTGCGGATCATGATTCCCGTTTCTGAGGCGGTGAACTACGTTATCGACGAGCCGGATACGGAGCACAAGCCGAAGCGACAACGGGAAGAGCCTGCAGAGTGCGTCTGGAAGCCGCCGCCCCCGCCGAAGGACATGCCGACGAGCGGGCCGGCGCTGGAAGAGTTCGTACAGAAGCTGGACGTCGAGTGTCACGGGTTTTCGATCAAGCCCGGGACGAGGGTATGGGTGAACCTGGGGTCGGCCAACGGCAATTGGCCGGCACTGGTGTGGTCGCTGATGCACTGTCGCAAGGACGACCTGGCGGACGTCATCCTGACCCACAAGCCGGGGCACAGCCTGGTGGCGTTCTACGGAGAGCATTCGCTGATGTGGGTGAAACCGTACAAACTGCGAGCTGCGGTGGAGAGCGAGGACGTGGGTCAGATCGAGGCGCTCGAGCACTGGGCGAAGAAGAACAGGCAGCAGCGGCTGGTCAAGGATTCTGTGATGGAGATGCTGTGCGCGGAAAAGGGTAGTATTGTGGGAGAGATAAAGCGTTTCCAGCAGCTGTACGACATGACGACGCGGTACGGGAGGCACATGTGCCACGCGTGCGGGGCTCCCAAGGCGCCGCTCAAGTGCTCTGGGTGCGACCGGAGGTTCCACACGATGTGCCTGCCGCTTCCAGCGCTGACTGAGGATCATTTGCCCGATGGGGACAACTGGACGTGTCCGTGCTGCGACAATAAGTCGACGGTGGACAAGGAGGCGGCCGCGCGGGCCAAGGAGGGGGACGGTGCGGCGGAGGAGGAGGGGGACGGGGCGGGCGTGCAGAAGATGGGGCTGACGCCGGATTGGATCATTTCTGCGGCTGCTTTTGACGTATTTGGACTGGATCGTCCGACGCCCTCGTCGCCAGTCATCAAGGGCCTGCTGGACCCGTGCACCAACTCCAAGGTGGCGCCCAACATCCCCGCCGAGAAGCTCTTCGACAAGAATGACAACGGCCTCAAGCTTTCAAACGTCTGGAAGGGATACTATGTGTTGCTGAATCCGGACTTTACCGCCCAGATCCAGTGGAGGTTCGTCAACAGGGCCATCGACGAGGTGGAGAGCGAGTCGGTGCCCGCGGTGATTCTCATCTGCAGGAATTCCACCGACACGGCCTTCTACCAGCGCCTGAGGCCGTATCCGAGGGTAAACTTGAAGCGAGTCTCCGTACTCTTCAAGGACTACAACCACACGCCCATCGGATTCGGCATCTCGATCTTCTGCATGGCCTCCAAGGACGTGCGGAGGACGCTGTACCCCAAGTTCTTCTCGGCGTTTGGGGGTGCCGGCGAGCCGCTGATTCCGGTCGACGGAATATTCGTTCAGAAGCCCGAGTTTTGGGAGCTGCTCGACCGGCTCGGCGAGTTCACGGGCAGCCACCACCGGGACCACTGGGTCAAGTGCTCCGAGTGCGCCAAGTGGCGGATGGTCTCGGTGCAGACCATCAAGCGCCTGGAGAGCAGCGGCGACGACAACGACAACGACAACTGGACGTGCGAGATGCTTGATCCGCCGCGCTCGTCGTGTTCAACGCCCCTCACCAAGATGGAGTATGTCGGCGGGCACTACGTGGTCAACGACAACGAGGACGACTACGACCCCGAGTTCAAGCTCTTCGACTTTCGCACCGAGTACGAGGGCCAGGAACACGCGCGAGTCGATAAGAAGCGCGTCCAAGAGAAACTCGAAAGCGTCATCCAGGAGCTGCGGCGGATGCCGAGCACGTACAAGGAGCGGACGGCCTTCAACGCTGGCGCCGAGGACCACGTCGTGGACATTCGGTCATCCTGTGCGCTCGAGCTAGCTCGAAAGGCAAGAATCGCCGCGAATAAGGCATACTTGCAGGCGTTGGGCTCTGAAGCCCGCAACAACGCATCCGGAACGCTGGGACGGAACGGCCTCGGCGAGGACGACGCGTCCCTGGTCACTACGGCCGCCAAAAAGCTCGCCGGCCACGTCGCCAGGACCATATGCGCGACAGAGGTGGAAAAGGCCCGATTCGAATACAAACAAGCCATGCATAACCTCGCGAAAGAGGAGCAGCCACTCAAACGCGAGCTCGAACGCATCCAGACCCTCATCGAGGCGGCCAAGCGCAATGTCACGGCGGCCGAGACCTCGGCCGAGCTCATCGAGCGCGAATTCGCCATTTTGACGTAATTCAAATTCAGATACAATGAGACAATGAGACAATGAGACAATGAGACAATGAGACAATGAGACAATGAGACAATGAGACAATGAGACAATGAGACATCGCGTCGACGAGCGAACGAACGAACCATGGCCGGAGCCAGCCGGCAGACGTCGTCCTCATCTCTCATCTCTCATCTCTCATCTCTCATCTCTCATCTCTCCATCGGACATTCAGTTGGGATACCACGCCAAGCTTCCGTCGCTCACCTGCTTGATGATCCCCTTCTCCTCCCACCTCGCACCCTGATCCCAGCTCCGCAACCCGCCCTCGACCTCCTGCACCACCCGCTGCACGTCCGCATCTGCGTTCATAAGCTTCCACCACGCCTCCAACTTGGGCCGATCCTCCCACAAGCCCGGCCACCCGAAAAACTTGGGCAGAATATACGCCATAAACACGACCGTCGGCACCAACGCCGTATCCGCATACGACATCTCCTCGCCGCAAACGTACGGCCCCACCACGTAGCCCTCGAGCACGTCCAACTGCTTCGCCAACTGCCCGACCTGCGCCGCCCGCTCCGACTTGCTGTCCATCGGCTTATACATGCACCCCTGAATCGAATTGATGTACAAGTCCAGAATCCGCACGACCAACGCCGCCCTCGCCCTCAACTCGGGCGTCCCCGGGACCAACGCCGGCTGACGATCCACATACGCATCCAGGAGATACCCCTCGATCACCTGAGACTCCGGCAGTCCGCTCCCGTCCTCCATCTGCAACACCGGCATCTTGCCCTGCGGGTTGAGCGCCAGGTACGCGTCGCTCGCGAGCCCACCGATCGTCGCCGGACTCTTCACGTCGATGACGTCCTCGAGCTTCTTCTTGTAGATGAGCAGCCTGATGCGCGCGCCGTTATTGCTCACCGGCACATCGTACAAGACCTTCTTCGGGTTGTGGTTGTTGGCCGTCGCCTGTGCCATGACGACGCGATGTCGAGTTGCAAGACGCATGATTGTTTGGATTTGGATCGAGCAAGTGTCGCCAGACGGATCCGGAGATCGATCGGATTCTGCAGGGCACCAGGCGCGGACGCAGGGCGAGAGGGTCCTCGTCTCCGTATGGCGTGAGGTATCGTGTCAGTCGTCGTCGCTTGGGGGCTGCTGGAGAGGAACTGGTCACCAGGCAGTGACGCCGCCCGCGGTGGCAGGGACGGGACGGGAGACGGCGGCGGGAGCAGGGAGAGGAGAGAAGAGAGCAGGGAGAGGAGAGAAGGGAGCAGGGAGACGGAAGACGGAAGACGGAAGACGGGGGACGGGAAGAGGCACCCTGGGGAAAACTCGTCCAACGAAGGCCTCGATGGTGCTCGGCCCACGAGGTGCGCGCGGACGCGGGGGACGCGGGGGACGCGGGGGTCGCGGTGGTCGCGGTGGTCGCGGGCCGGTTGAATAAAAGCGCGTCGAAGAACTCGGGTCCTCAGTTCCAAACATCTATCAATCTTCTACATCTCTCTACGTCCATCGACAGCCACCCACAGCACCCGCAGCCCCCAACCGACCCCGTCACATCGACATGATCTCCAAGTCGCGCGCGCTCGGTGCCATCGCCGCACTGGTGGGTCTCGGTATCTCGACCGGCACGCGCTCAACCCGA
>Ga0181582_10000417_pt1 | contig 30164 bp, 17 predicted proteins | sample 071ome_32_FD_132438 | JGI IMG/M metagenome (GOLD analysis project Ga0181582, IMG submission 132438) | Coastal salt marsh microbial communities from the Groves Creek Marsh, Skidaway Island, Georgia - 071405AT metaG (megahit assembly) | ecosystem: Environmental > Aquatic > Marine > Intertidal...
GTCCTCTTGCGCTTTCATTGCAGCCTTGACGCTCGCTGGAGGGAACGCGCCACGTGGGCAAAAACCACCAGGGGTGGCCCGTGCAACCTGCAGCAAGTCGCTCAGGGCCCCGTTGCCAATGCCAGACAGCACGAGTGTGTTCCCAACGACGACCAAGTGGTGCCGTGACCGCGTCAAGGACACATTCAGCCTTTGCGCGTCGGACGCAAAGGAGCCCCCGCCAGCGCGAGTTATTGCCGTCGAGAGGATGATGACGTCCTTCTCTGCCCCTTGGAACGCGTCCACCGTCGCGACCTGCAGTCCCTGATGGCCTAACCGATCAGCACTGGAAGCTCCTTTCCCCGTCTGCTCTCCCCTGCCATCCTGATCCGCCGCAGCTTGCGACGACATGAGCCCCGCATGCGTGGCTGCCTGGAGGATCTGGGACACCTGCGCCCGGAAGAAGCAAATGACTCCGCAGCGGTGCATCTGAATCCCCTGCTCCTTGAGGAAGGTGAGCACATGGACGGTCACCCGGGCCTCCTCGATGTTGAAGGTGCTCCTCCTGTTGTCTTGCTGCTCAATACCCCTAACGTCAACGCAGGTGACAGGGGCAAGCCCTGGAAGAAGCGGCGGGCGGTCACTGACAGAGCAACCGTCAAGCAGGCGGCCGGAGTAGAAATGCTGGTTGGGCACCTGTGAGATTTGTGGGTGGCACCGGTACTGCTTCCTGAGCAAGTGAGGCTGGTGGCCGCAATGGGTCAACCTCACGAACAGAGGTCTCAGCAAAGACGCGACCCCCGTCCCGAACGGCCCGCTCAGCGAGGAGGGGGAAGCGATCACGGGCGGCAGCTGGCAGGGGTCCCCAGCACAGATCAGGTACTTGCACCCCATCCGCACGAGGGGGAGAAGGGAAATGGGCTCGATCATCTGCGACGCCTCGTCAAGAATCACAATGTCGAAGGCCAGCCCGTCGAGTAACGGAAGAGTCGAAGAGCAACATGTGACCCCGACGACCGGTACTGTGTGAAGCATCTTCTTCCTCTCCCTCTCAGCACCCTGTGTCAGTCGCGCGAGCTCCTCTCGAATCGCCATTTCTTCGCAGGGGTCAGAGCAGTACTTGAGCATGTTGCTGAGCTCGGACTTCGCGTCGGAGCTCCTCGAGTCAGCGCCATGAAGGGAGTGCGCCAGAAGCCCCTTGTGAACCCGCGATATGGACCCGACCCGGAGGAAGCGGTCGAACCCAGCGTCCTTGAGTGCGAGCAACACGCGGTCCACCGCAACGTTTGTGTGCGAAGCGACCAGGATGCGACCAGTCGAGGGGGTCACGCTCCTCGGCCTGCTTCGCACATCGTTGGGCTGAAGCTGCCCCGTGAGGAGCCTGATGATCGCCGCCAACAGAGTACTCTTACCGGTCCCGAACGGGCCATGGATGAGGACCACGGGGCTTCCCCGGGGGGGAGGATCCTGTACTTCCTTGTCGTCGAACCAGGAGGTGACGTGCGCCAGCACTGAAACCTGCTCGTCGTTCAGGTTGAGCTCAGCCGCGACATCCTTCGCTGCTGTCCGCACACACATTGGGGCGGAAGGGTCGCAGACGAGAGCAGGTGCAGGCCGTGGAGACCCTATCAAATGCGCGAGGATGGGGCACCGCTTGGGTGTCGCTGCTGCGGTCAGCTCGGCAGCCTTGAGCTCCGTGCCCTGGTCACACCGGAGAGCCTCAATAGACGTCTTCTTGGACAGACGCGGTGGGAGTCGCCCGATTGGCTCAACCTGCATTCGACCGTCCTTGTTCGGGCCATGCCACAGCGACCGCACGAAAAACACCTGCGAGGGAGAACCAGTTTGGGGTCTGAGATCGAGACAAGCTGCACGAGGTCCGGGCGATTATGAGAATAAGGACCGCCAATGGCAGTTACCTGTCCGAGCCCGTAGGCCGCTTGCCGCCCCCCCTGATCAACAAAGCCCCCGTTCACCGCAAGAGCCCAAACGTCGCCCTTCTTACATGATCCTGACTTCTCGAGCTGGCTCTCGAGCGCGAGAAAGTACTTGGTCTCCGGCTTGTCCCCATCACCACCATCGTCACCGTCGTCGTCAGTGTCCCTCCCCTTTGTCGACCTGCCTTTCTTGAAGTAGGCCGAAACATTCCTCTGCGCGTTCTTTGATATGCTCAGCGTCGCACGGCTGTAGTAAGGCACACCCATCCTCCTGCACGTCGCCTCCAGCTGTTGACCTCCTGTCTGCAAGGTACGTTGCAGCGCCCTGTGGAAACGCTTGCCGAGGTCAGCAATCTGCAGGCTGACCTCCTCAAACAGCGCGTCCTGGAGCCCCGCTTGGAGCGCCGAAACGGAGGGGAACTCTGCCGGAATCCCAACCACGCGTTGCGGCGTGGAGGCGATAGAGGGATCGTGCCAGGTAAGCTCCCGGGCTGGCCGGGACCTGCCTGGGGGGTTCAGCTGCATGTCGTCTGGCCTTCCACCGTGTCGCAAGACCGGCACTGCTCCCCCTCCCGATGTTGCCCGAAGCAGTGCAAATGCGGCCATCGAACTGGAGCGCGCGGCAGGCCCGCCATCTCTAAGAGGCGCTGCTGGGCCGGCCATCCTCTGGAGAAGCGGCACATCATCGTCGGAGCCCGAGTCATCGCTCGCATTGGCAACCGCACCCTCGGCCTCCTGATTGGACAAAGCGCCCGTTACCCCCCGGCCCCATCGAGTCTCGACCGACGTGGCGTTCCCCGGGCCCGCAGAGGGATGCGAGGAAGCAGCCCGCTGCTGTTGCTGGTTGCGCAACAGCAGCTGGTGAAGAGCCCTCCCTGCCGCGCCAGTGGGCTCGCCAACAGGCTGCAGTTTGGAGCCTCCGCGCTTTCTCGCGCACACGGACGCCGCCTCTTTGTTCTGCGGTCTCTCCCGAAGCGACTGCGAACTATGGAAATAGGCCTCGGCAACGGAGGCTGCCTCGCTCTCCTCAGTGTCATCTCCTGTTCTCCATCTCCGCGCAGCGTCTGGGTCCTTCCGACATAATGCACCGATAGCCTCCTCCCTTGCAGACTCGGGATCATCCTGCGGCACAATGTACTTGCCCCAGTCGACGCGCTGGCTAGCGACCCTGACCTCCACCTCAGCGCTGTCGCGGACAGCAACGCTGCTTGAAAGGTGCGCCTCGACAAGGTAGTTCGGATCCGGGTAGGCGCCGTCGCGTGGGCCCTCAGCAAGCATCCCCTGCAAAGATCCCCAGGGGCTACGCGCGCTCGCCGAAGGAGTCGCCGACGCCTGACGGGACGCAGGGGGCCTGAGTCCTCGTAGGCTCACTGAAGTGGCCACAGAGGTAGTTCCGCAAGGCACCGAACCGCCCCGGTCCGGCGCGGGCGACGACGTAGGGGGCGCAACGACCCGTGGAACCTTGAAGCCCCGCGAAGGGCCCGCATGGGGCCGGCGCCAGGCTAAGGTTCTCGCCGAGGGTTGCGCAGCATGCACAGCAGGAGCAGCCCAGTTGTTCTGAGCGTGTCCGGCGCCTTCTGTCTCCTCGTCAACGTCCACCAGGAACCCGTCGAAGCTTGTACCCTCACACTGGCCCGGAGTGACCTTCGATGCGGGCACGGGTCCAGCCAACGACTGCGAGCGGGCGACGGGAGCGCCAGGCGTTCGCAGTTGAACGTCGAGTCGCATTCGGGCTCGCATGAGGTTTCATGGCATCGTTGAGGCTTTCAGCGGCTGGTATGTGGCTTGTCATGTCTATATTTACATGCACGGATTGACATTATCGGCCTCACCTGGGTCTTGTCCTCTTGGAAGAGTGTTGCCTCCTCGTTGGCAACCCTCACGTACCCGTCCTGCTTCACTTTGCGCTTCTTGTGGAGGTCCCTGGTCCATTGCGCTGGGTACCACGTCTCGCTCATGACCGATCCGGGTCCTTGTCTCCGTTAGCCAGGCCGAAACGCTGCGTCGGGGCCGCAGCGACCACCTGTTTGTCTGGATGGCGGGTGCCCTCACGTCGTCACCGTGGATGACGAGGCGCGAGGGGGAAAGTAGGAACGGCGAAGGAACGTCGGTCCTCCTGCGGGCCCGGCGCGCTCTGCGTGGTGTCTGGATGGCACAGTCGGGGCGCCGCTGCATTGAGCCGCATCGCGAGCAGCAGTGGCCTGGAGAGCTGGCCTGGCAGCGGCGCGTTCAGAGGTCAGGGATTCCTTGGGGGGGCTCCCCATACCGCCACCAGGCGCACAAGCGGCCGTGGCGAACAGAAAATGGGAGAACGTGGAAAACGTTGCTCCCTTCCTTCCGTATAACTGAAGGAGATAAGCGCGAGGGCACCTTCGGTTAGGGCAAGGGACCTCGTGGGATGGAAACCGCGCCAAATTCCACGCGCATGGTGTGCAACCAGTGCGGGACGAAATTGGACGTGGTGCTCACGAATGTGCCGGACCTATCAGGGCTACAGAACATCGCTATCCAGCGCGATGGCCTGGGCGACGAGTCGTTCATTGTCCTCTCCAGGTGCGGCACCGGGGCCGCGACCGGGAGCCGCCCCCGCGAGCTCGTCTCCGCGGCATTGCGGTCCCCTTCGGGCACACGGCGCGAGTTTGCCAGCAGATGTTTTTCTTCATCGTCGAACATGGTGCTCGACTGCCCGTGCGCGTGACAGGAAGCCCCCATTGTCTCTGCAGTGGCGCGAGGAGGGCGCACCCAGGGACGCAGAGGGTGGACATGATGGAGGAGTCCTTCCTAGTCCTGCCCAAGTCGCTCCCGTCCCGGATACCTACCAGCCCCCCGAGCACCTCGTCACAGGCTCCCAGCAACCCTGCGCGGGAGAGCTCGACACCGGCTCGGGGGGGAGACGGGGCACCAGGGCTCTGGCCCGCCGCAGAGGTCTTTCGCGCCGTGTCGGAGAGGAGCGGCGTGCAGCACCCTGTGTGCCTGTCGTGCTCCAGGGCGGTGCGCGAGGGGCTGGAGAGGGAGGTAGAGCGGGTGCAGGAGGAGAGCAACCGCTTCCGGGCAGCGCTGGAGCGGCTTAAGGCGGGCGAGGGGGAGAACCTGGAGGCGCTAGAACGGGAACTTGAGCGGCAGGTGAAGGCGCTCGAGGTCGAGGAGCAGGCGCAGCTGAGGGAACAGGCAAGGTTGACCGAGGAGCACCGAAGGCTCGTCGAAGAAACCGACGCGGCAATGGTGAGTGGCTCCCCTCTCCAATCCGTCCGATCGTCCCGAACCACCGCGGGGCAGGCCCGCTGAAATCGCCGCGCCCCCTCTGGTCTCAGGACGCGATCTTGGCGGTCGAGGCAGAAGAGGAGAGGTTCATGGAGGAAGTAAACCGCATCGGGCTGGCGGCGTCGGAGCACGCGTCGTCGCAGGCGGCGACATGCGCCCAGATGCGGGCGGCGCAGTCCCAGCTGCAGATCGTGGAGGGGGCCAACGCGCTGCGGGACCTCTTCTACATCTGGACGGACGGGCCGTTCGGGACTATCAGCGGACTACGCCTGGGCCGCACGCCGGACGTTCCTGTGCCGTGGGAGGAGATCAACGCGGCTTGGGGGCAGTGCGTCCTCCTCCTGCACTCCCTCGCCCACCAGTGCCACGTTACCTTCTCAGGCTGGAACCTGGTCCCATGCGGCAGCTTCTCCAAGGTCGTGGACCGCCGGAACCAGATGCACTGCCTCCACGGCCCGCCAAAGGTCAAGGTGAAGGCGTACCTGTGTCCCGCTTACGACCGCGGGATGGAGGGTTTCCTCGCCTGCGTGTCGGAGTTCGCTGAGTACGCCGCGCAGAGGGACGCTGAGGTGGCCCGGGCGGCAGCGGTAGGGGGGGCAGGTGGAGGGCAGGACGCTGGGGAGGAGGCGTCGGGGGCGCCAGGAGCGTCGGAAAGCGGGATGCAGGGACCGCTCGAGCTGCCCTACCCCATCAGGGGCGACCGGGTGGGGGGGATGAGCGTCAGGCTGTCGATGAACAAGGAGTCGAAGTGGACGGCAGCGCTCAAGATGATGCTCGCAGACCTCGCGGTTCTCCAGGCCTGGGTCGTCGAGCGAGCCACGGTGAGGGGGAAATAGCGCCGCGGCGGACTTGAAGGCCGCTCGTTTCCCCCTGGCCCCGCCCACTACCCTTGCCTTTTTGTCAGAGGACGACGGTGCAAGAGGTGGCGGGGGACCCTGGCCCACGGAACATTTTTTCCGTGGGCCAGCCGACACCTATGTGCCGAACCCTTGGACTACCCGCGTTCACTTGCAAGGCACCACCCCTCAATAAACGTGGGTATACCACGGCAGTGGCCGCACAAGGAACGCAGGCCGGGGAGCGATGAGGTTCATCCCAAGCGCGAGCTGGGTGGGGCCCCGCGAGGGCTACTTCTTTGGGACGGGCAGCAGCGGAACTGGGTACGTCGAACGCGTGAACAGCCGAGAAGCCCGTTTGCCGCCGGATGCAGTCTCCCGTGAAGCAGGGGCATGGCATTTCCGGGTTCCTTGGTCGTCCCCGGCTACTCTCCGCCGGAAGATTTGGCTCGCCATTGCGCAATGTCGGCCCCAGGCGTAGTGAATCGCGGATTCCGTGTCAGTCTCGATGCCGGGAAGCTGCTCGCGTGGGCTCTTTCCCGCTGTGCAAGACGCACGATAGCGCCTTCCCCCGTCAAGGATGCAATGGCTGCCCCGTGGGAACCGACACCGACCCCCTGCGCGTTCTCCCCACTCGCAGGTACTACCCGGACCCCCGCGCCCCCGTGAAGCTCGCGACGGCGGAGGACTTGCTCGCCCAGGCAGAGAAAGGCGCGGACGGCGACCTGGTGGCCGACATCGCGGACGCCAAGGACGTGCGCAGGCTCGTCGCCAACCTGGAGAAGCGCCTCGAGGCCAACATGACGCTGCGCGCCAAGTACCACGACGACCCCGGACGGTTCATGGACAGCGAGATCGCCTTGGACGCCGAGATCCGGAGGACGCACGCCATCGCGAGCGCCCCCGACCTGTTCATTGACTTCTGTGAGGCTGGGGGGCACTTGCTGGTGACGCGCCTGCTGGGGCACGAGAACGGGGACATTGCCGGGGACGCCGCGAGCCTCCTGCGGGAGATGACGGACGCGGACAGCGGCGGGGTCGCCGGGGGCGAGGAGGGGAGCAGGGAGGACGCGATGATTCTGACGGTGGCGCTGGTCGAGGCGGACGGGCTCGAGGCCCTCGTGGCGCGGCTGGGGACGTTTGACGAGCGCGTGGAGGAGGAGGCGCAGGGGGTGCAGAACGCCTTGTCTGCGGTGGAGAACATGCTGGACGTGTACCCTGCGGTGGCGGGGGAGCTCTTGCGCAGGACAGAGCTTCTCCCGTGGCTCCTGGGCCGGATCCGGCCCAAGCAGTTCGACCCCAACCAGCAGCTGGCATGTGAGATCCTGGCCGTGCTCTTGCAGGACAGCGATGCTGCCCGGGAAAAGGCGGGGGAAGTCGGAGGCGTGCTCGCGACACTCAAGGCCATCTCCTCGTACCGCAAGGAGGATCCGCGGAGCGAGGACGAGCTTGAGTACATGCTCAACCTCTTCGACTGCGCCTGCTCCCTCCTCATGCTCCCTGCCAACCGCGCCAGGTTCCTTGAGGCGGAGGGCCTCGAGCTCATGCTGCTCATCCTGCGGACCAAGCGCAAGGCCGGGTTCGGCGCTTTCAAGGCCATCGACTTCACCCTCGCGCAGCAGCCCGCCGCATGCGAACGGTTCGTCCGGATCTTCGGCCTTAAGGCGCTCTTCGGGGCCTTCATGGGCAGGGCCAAGGTGCTCCGGGAGAAGGGCTCGGAGGGGGAGCGGCAGGCGCGCGAGCTGACGGCGCGCGCTGTGTCCATCCTGAGCCATCTTTTCTCCCTGCTGCCCCCGGGCTCCGCCGAGCGCGAGCGCCTCTGTGCCAAGTTCGTCGAGAACGAGTTCGAGAAGTGTGACCGCCTTGTGGAGCTGCTGGTGGCAGGGCTGGGCGGGGGGGACGCGGGTCTTGGCGGCGAAGCCGGGCCCCTCGCCTTGCAGCAGCTGTGCACGGTGTTCGGACATCTCTTCGGCGTGGGCGACGCGGCCCTCCGCCGCCACCTGACCAAGCTCCTGCACCAGAACAAGCTCCCCCTCCAGACCATTCGTGCGACCCTGGCCGCAATGCATGCCGACCTCGGCGACGCGGACGGCGCCGAGCAGCAGGCGGAGGGTCGGCGGCGCATCGTCGTGCTGCTTCGAGGGCTTGGCGCCGATGCGGAGATGATGGCGCGGCTGGGCGAGGCCGGTCCAGCGGCTGCTGTTGGGGGCGCTGCGGCTGCGGCTTCAGGGACGGGGAACAAGGACGAGGGGATGGTCGAGCCCGCGGGCGCGGGAGAAGCGCGACAGGAGGTGAGGGGGGAGATGGGGGGCGCCGGCGGGGAGAGGGAACGGGAGCGCGGGAGCACTGGCAGGGGGAGAAGCCGGGACCGCGAAGATGCGGGGCGGGTCCACCGGGGGAGTAGCCGCGACCGTGAGGAGTCCCGGCGGTACGACGGCGACCGGCGGAGGGAGAGGAGCCGGTCGAGGGACCGCGGACGGAGGGAGAGGAGCCGCAGCAGGGACCGGGGGGTGGAGAGGCGGCGCAGCAGGGACCGGTAGTGCGGCCAGCGCTTACCGTGAGGGGTGATTCATGTCTTATGCGTTGTCTGACGCGTGCAAGAGGGATTGCCCCCCTACGGGCGGCGCTCGGACTGAGCCGCTGGCTCCCTCCTTTGGGGGGGGGCGGCGCGTGGTCCACTGGTGAAAGAACCATCGCGTACGCCGAGAGAGATGGGTCATTGGGTCACCGTAGCCGGGAGAGCGCGGCCAGGCACCACCTCGACGCAGAAGCGGGGGACGAGGGCGATGGTTCGGGCTTTCTCGTACGCCGACGTGCCCCCTCAAGAGGGCCGCATCGTGCTCGTCACGGGCGCCAACTCCGGCCTGGTGCGTTACCGATGCGGGAACCCTTACGGACGGATGTAGTCGTGAAAAATGCCGGCCGGGGAGAAACGTGGGGCTATGGTTTTCGTGGCGGTTTCGCGGGCGGGCGGCCGGTCGACGCGCCTGATGCCGCCGTACGATGAACGCCTGCCAGTGGTTTCAGTCTGCGATGCGCTGCCGCGCCTTGCGGAGGGCCAGGGAGGGTGGGGGCGGGGGCCGAGGCGTTGCCCCGCGAGGCGCTGCGGCTGCCCCTTGGCACCACCCCACTCTGGCGCTCTCCGGCAAGGCGCGCTCAGCAGGCCCTGCCCCAAGTGGCGCTGCCCGTTGCGCAAATGACCAGCCTCTCCTTGCCTGTGTGGCTTGCAGGGCCTGGAGACGGCGCGGTGCCTCTACGAGAGGGGAGCCCACGTCGTCATGGCGTGCCGGGACGAGGGCAAGGCCCGCACTGCCATGGGGGACATCGAGGCCTCGGCCCCCTCCTCGTCGGGGGTGCTCGAGTTCCTGCAGATGGACCTCTCGGAGCCAGACAGCGGTGAGAGGGGGCGGGGGCGACTGGCTGACGCTGCTGCCAGGCAATCCCGCACTGTCCTTGCCGACTGAGGGAGGCGGAGGCCAGCAGCGCTCAGGGTGTCGGCCCGGGCACCCCGACGCGCCACAGTGCCGATCGCTGGCCCCAGGGCGCGCCGATCACGTATCTTTATGCGCTTCCTACGCGTCCGGTACTCAGCTGGCCCGCGGGGAGCCGTCTCCGCCGACCGCTGTCCCCCCACACCGGCCCGCAGTGAGCGACGGTGCGGCAGCTTTCCTGAAGAAGCACAAGCGGCTGAACATCCTGGTGAACAACGCCGGCATCATGGCGCCGAAACAGCGCATGATTAATTCAAGGGGGTGGGAGATCCAGGCGGCGACGAACCACCTCGGCCACTTCCTTCTCACCGCCCTCCTGCTGCCGGCGCTTGAGGCTGCGGATGGAGAGCCGCGAGTGGTCAACGTGTCGAGCGTGGCGCAGCTGGCGGCCCCGCGGGGGATCCTGTACGGGCCGGGATACTTCCCAACGCACGAGAAGTACAACTTCGCTACCCGGTGGGAGGTATACGGCATGTCGAAGCTCGCGAACATCATGTTCACGCACGAGCTGCAGGACCGGCTACGCGCGAGCGGCTCTAAGGTCAAGGTCTGCGTGTCGCACCCGGGCTGGACTGCCACGGAGCTGCAGGTGGGACGGTTCCCGGGGCCGACGGGGGTGCTGGACCGGGCCCTCAACGCCATCATGGGGATGACCCCGAGGCAGGGCGCGCTGACGCAGATCATGGCAGCCGTGGACCCCCAGGCGGTGGACAAGGGTTTCTACGGGCCCAGTGAGTGCGCTAGCGGGAGCGCGGCACTTCGCGACTTTATCACGCCGCTCAATGCTTCGCATTGTACACGGCACCTTCCCGACTGCCGACGCTTCCTGACCCAACGCCCCCGCCTCCCCGCAGAATGGGTCGCCTGGGGCGATGCCGTCGTTTTGGGTGCGCCGTTCAACCCCGCGTGCAAGGACAAGGCTTTGACGGCGAGACTTTGGCGCGAAAGCGAGGACGTTTTGGACATCAAGTTTCTCTCCGCCTGACACCTGCCTGTCGGGTCCCCTGGACGGCAAGGACGCCTCGAGGCCACCCCCGCAGCGGACACCAGACGGCACAGGTCCCCTCGGCCCTAGCTGTTGGTCCCCCAGTCGTAGGGAGAGTACGTCACCGCGACCCCCCCCGCGCTCTCGAGGAGACGCTCCAGCGCCAGGCGCTTTTCGCTGCCCGGGCGCATGAGGCGCGTCACCTCCTCGAGCATCCCCCGCTCGTCCGCCCCAAAGTCGTGCCGGTACCACTTGAGGATCATGGAGGCTGTCACGAGGCGGCGGCGCTCGTCAACCTCGGTCCGGTCCTCCAGGAACGACTCCGCGGCCAGACGGAGGCCCTCGTCGATGTTGGAGCCGTCGAAGACCCGCACCGGCGGGCAGCTCTTGGCGCCGCAGACCAGGCTGAAATGCAGCCGGGGGTCCACTGGGCCAGGGAGGACGCACCTCAGGCGCGGGTCCCCCTCCTTGAACGGAGCCGGTCCCCGCTCCGGCATGCCGAGCAAGTACCACTGCGGGGGGCGAGGGAGGGAAAGTGGGGGCAGGGCCGTCAGGCAACGGCGCGGGGGGACAGGCCGGCCCGATGTGGGGGCGCGCGGGGTGCCAGTTCTGCAGGCGGGGCTGCTCTTTGCAGGCGGCAAGGGGACGCTCACCAGCGACGCCGGGGACGGGCGGTTGCAGCGGAGCACGCCGTGCTCTACGTCGTCCGCCGAGTAGATGTGGCCGCCGATGTCGTACATGGCCCCGGCAAAGAACTTGAGCCGGTCCCCCCCCGTCCGGGGGGCGCCGAGGGCGACCGTGGCGTGGATGATGATGATGTTGTATATGTTGATGAAGAAGGCCTTGCGCTCGTCGGGGGGCAGGGCGGATGGATCGACGACCTGAAGCTCGGCAGTAGCCTCGGCGAACTCGGCGAACGCCGGGCTCGCCCGCATCCCCCCGTAGTCGACCCTGCTTCCGTCGTCGCTGAGGAACTCGCCCTTGAGGCGCAGCATGCGGCGGCGGAGGTCCCGCGAGACCTCGACGGCCGGGCGGCCCTGTTGAACGTACGCGAAGGGTGCGTTAAGGGGCCGGCCGAGGACGGGCGGGGGCGCGTCCTCGGCGAAGCGCACGATCCAGTCGACGGGCGACCCGGCAGGCCCCCGCTTGCAGACAACCTGGAGCATCCTCCCCTTGAGCATGTCGCCGACCACCGCCAGGCCGTCCTGTCGCGAGGGCACGGCGCCCACCTCGGCCAAGTACGCCGCGCCCTCCCCCACGACGAAGCAGCGGTCCTCCCCGGCCCCCCCGAGGAAGCAGAGAGGGCCACCGCCGCCGACCCGGTGCGTCCGCAGGGGGCCCGCTGCCCCGGCCCCACGAAGGGCCCGCTTCGCCTCGAGGGCCGCACGCATCCGCTCCGGGGACAGCGCGGGCGCGTCCACGGCCGTGATCTCCGTTGCCTCCGGCTGCGCTTTCTGCAGTGCCGACTTGACCGCCCGGGGCAGGGGTTCCCCCGGCCCCTTGCCCAGGCGGGCTTGCAACTCCCCGCTCTCGAGCTCAGCGATCGTCCGGTCCGCCCCGCCCACCAGGGATCCGCCCACGAACACCTGCGGCACCGTGAGCTGCCCTGTCGCCTTTTTCACCGCGTCCAGCGCCTGCGGGTACCGGTCCAGGTCGATCTCCGCGTACTCGATACCCGCCCCACGCAGGGCCGACTTGACCTTGACGCAGAAGGGACACCCTGCCGTCGTGATCACAGCCACCTTCGCGGGAGAGGCTGCGTCCGCGAGGGGACCCGCCTGGCTAGCCGCCGCGCCGAGGCCGAACAGACCCATCGTGGTCGCCAGCAGGAGGGAGGCCGACGAGGACCCCGGCGACGAGCCGGTCGGGCGCCTGCGTGGGGAGGGGCCGGGCATGCGGCAAAGTGAGTGGGAGGGCGCTGCCTTCCGGGGGTCGCGCGGGCAGTGGACGAGCGCAACGCCGCACGCCTTGGTGGAGGGGCGGCGGGCGCTCCATCCGGCGGAGCGGCGAGGGGGGTCGCACGCGAGCCCCCACCCGTGCCACCTCGGAGGCCCGCACCGCGACCTCCCGACCTTGCGGGGCATCCACGTGAGGGATCCGCCCGGGCGCTTCCGCCGGTCTCCCGGGGGATGCTTCGGGCAACGCGGACAACGTGAGTCTCTGGACACTGCAAATCTGCGGATGCCGTGGCGTTGGGGATCCCGCGTCCGTGGTACTCGCCTGGAGGGCCTCGCGACGCTGGCGAGCCCAGTAACTGGCGCTCCGAGCGTGTTGCGGGTGCGGGCGGATAGCGAACGCAGATTTTGGACAGCGGACGTGCGGGAGGCCGTGCGGGTGAGGGCAATGGCCGCCCGTCTCATTCTCGGCTGGACCAGGGGGCTGAGGGATCGCGCGGCACGGGTTCCCCGCTGGTGCGAAAATGGACGTCGCACTGCCGCATGAGGCGCGTGTCGGGCCGATTTCCCAGGTGGACGCGCCAGCGCTCCCTCCGGGACCAGGGTGGGGAGGGGGGGCCGACCCGGTCCGACCTAGGACAAGGGCTGCCCCTGACAGTGGGGTCCACACGACCGGGGCGTCAAGGAGCGTACCAGGGCACGGTCGATAGGTCGGAGGGCAACGATCCTGTCCGGCGTCGTCACGGGGGACCGCGCTCGGGCGTCTCCCCCTGATGCGCCCCCGCACCAGTGGCCCCCAGTGTTCAAGCCGCGCCCTCGCCGACCCCCGGACGCACGAAGGTATCCGGGAAACGGAACCGCTCCCCCCCCCCCTCCGTGCCGTCGAAGCGCGCCTCGCCGTACTTGACCCTCCCGACGTAGGGCATGACCGTCCACCCGACCACCAGCTCGAACTCCTTCCCCCGCAGCGTCTGCAGGTGGTCCGTCACCGCGTAGAGCGGCTCCGTGATGCGCCCCCGCACGAACGGCTGGAAGGCCCCCCGCGCCCCGTTGACCTGGTTTAGCCCCGGCCCGGCCACGCCCCGGATAGTGTACCGGTGAGAGTCCCACACGAAATGCTGCTGTTTCCCAAACAGCCCGTGCTCATACTCGACGACGGCGTACGCGAATACCGTCTTGGTATTCCACGTGTACAACTGCGACGGGGTTAGCGGAGGGGGGGGGGGAGGGGGGCGTCGTGGCGGGGGGGGGCACCCGGCCGGGGCAGGGGCACGCATCACAGGCCCGGTCGATCAGTGTGCGCCCGGGGCCTGGCAACGCCACCCCAGGCCCTGCAACTCACCGCCCCGAAGTCCATGTCCAGGTCCGCCTTGACAACCCCAAAGTCGAAGTCGGCATCACCCCGCCGGCTCCGCGGCGGATGCTGCCGATCGAGCCTGGGGATGCCCGTCACTGCTGCCCGGACCCGGGGCCTCCCCTCCCAGAGCGAGGCGACGACGTCCGTCGCCACGCTCATCAGGATCAGCGCCGTGAGGACAGCGGTGCTGCGAGACGGGGGCACGGGGCGGGGGAGGGCCTCAGCGTCGTCTCGAGCCGGGCGGCGATCCATGCCCGGACGCCGGCCCCACCCGCCTGCCCCGCCCGCGGAGGCCCCCAATCTGACCCCTCGCTTTCGTCGCCAGCACCCCCACGGCGCGCGACAGGACCACCATGGGGCCTGCTGACCGGATCACACCGCCATTTGCGTCGTGATCTATCCTCTTGCGCGGCCCGTCGCGGGCATCGCTAGCTCCGATCGCGCAGGGAGCGCCCCCATTGGCCCCGGGACCCGACTTACAACAAGGCGCCCACCCGCTGCACGAGGTTGTGCATCTTATTCCCCCCTGCGCGCAATCTACCGGGAAAACTCCCAGAACGCCGCACTCGATGCAGCCAGGCGACACACCCGGCGCAAAGGGGCCCCGCCCCTGCCTTTGCCCAAACCCCATCGGTGGAGCAGGAAAACCATCGCCCCCCATCATCCTCCCCGTCCGTCGGCGCCCGCAAGCTGCCCCCCCCCACCGACCCCCCCGCGTAATTCCGGGCTCGAGCGTCGCCCGCTCCGACCAGATAAAACAGGTGACCACCCAAGAGCAGCCGACAGCCCGGGCCACACGGCCCGCTCTGCTACCCCCCCCCCCGCCCCCACAGTCATTCCCCCCCGCCGATGCTGAGCCGTCGAGGACGAATCGGGACGCTCCGGGCGAGGCGAGGGATGTATACCGAGCGATGACGGCGTTTCGATGCCCGGGACCGGAGAAGGACTCGTGCATCGGGCGGCATCCCGGCTCGACGCCCAAACAAACCGAACCGGATGATCGGGAGAGGCCCGGTAAGACCCCTCGCGCGAGTTCTTGGGAAGGATAGGGAGACTGTGCGTGACCGTTTGCCGCAGGGAAGGACTTGGTGGAGTCGCTCGGGGTGGAAAGCGTCTGTGGCAGCTCCAGCGGACAGCACAACCACCCAGCTGGCCCCTGGCAGCTCCTCCCCGCTCCTGGGAAGGAGACCCGGAGACCACAGCACCACATCATGATGAACAGGAACCGCGACGCCGCCCCCTTCGTCCCCGGGCAGCCGCGCCCCGCGGACGGGCAGGACGGGAAGGCGTCCCTCAGCCTCGCGGCCAAGGACTTCGTCCCGGGCATTGCCCCCGCGCCGGCAGGGGCGGGCCCGGACGGCCGCGGCATCAACGCGGGCGCGGCGGACTTTGTCCCCGGGGGCAAGCCCTCGGGGCTGGTGCAGGCCGCCGCCGCGGCGAGCTTTCTCCCCTCCTCGGGCGCCGCCATGCCCCCCGCCGGGATGGCCCCCTTCCAGGGCCAGGCCGTCCCCGGCCCGGGGTCCCCCATGGTCAGCCGGTGGATGGACCCCGGCCTGGCGCCCCCGCCGGCGCAGTTCCAGGCGCCGCACCCGTTTATGCGGCCCCACGGGACGGGGTCTTTCGTCCCCCGCGCGTACCTGGGTGGGGTCCCCATCGGCAAGGCCCCGGCTGGGCCGCAGGGCGTCCCCGGGCTGGACGTTGGCAGGTGCGTGCCAGTCGGGGCTGACTCGGGCCCCCGCGCCTGACAACGGCCCGTTCCCGCGCCCGACGAAGGCCCATGCCACCGCGTCGACCGCTGCCGCGCTCCCGCCGTGCTCGCAGGGGGCGGGGGAGGGGCCGAGGCCGCGGGGATGGGGGGCGTGGGCGGGGCCGGGGCCGCGGGGGCCGGGGCATGCAGATGGTGTCGCAGAGCCCGCACGTGGTTGAGCCCGGGCGGAGCCAGCTGGCGGCCCGGTTCGCCGACGAGACGCTGCGCCAGGAGCTCGTGCAGCGGAGGCTCCTGGGGTCGGCGCAGATGACCCCGGACGAGATGCAGCAGGCGGGGCTCGTGGGGGAGGTGATCGAGGGGTTCCACTCCTTCTGGCCCCTGGAGGACCTCTCGGCCTGCGAGGACGGGCCCTCGGCGGCGCTGGGGGTGTACTCGGCGGCGTTCAAGGCGACGTCGTCCATCGACGGGCAGCCCTACTTCCTCCGCCGCATCAACGGACGGCAGGTGGTCCCCAGCCAGGAAATGACGCAGGTGGGGCAGGCCGTGGTGGAGCGGTGGCTGCCCCTCGCGCGGCACCCGGCCCTGTGCGTGCCGCGGTACGTGTGCATCACGTCAGACATGGACAGCCTGCCGTCCCTGGTCTTCGTCCACGACCTCCACGCCGGCGCCATGACGCTCGAGGCGACGCACATCCAGCCTGTCCCCGACCAGCGCACGGGCGCCCTGGTCCGCAACCAGGCCGCTGAGCCAGTGCTCTGGAGCTACCTGGTCCAGCTCGCCTCGGCCCTCCACGCGGCCCACAACCACGGCCTCGCGATTCGCCCGGCGTCCCTGGACCCGTCCAAGGTCCTCGTCACCGTGCTCGGCCGCGTACGCGTGTCGTCCCTCGGCGTTGTTGACGTCCTCCGCGGCGAGGTGCCGCCTCCGGCCCCCCCGCAGGCCGAGCACATGTTCGCGCAGGACCTCCAGGCCCTGGGGCAGCTCATGCTTGCCCTCATGTGCGCGGGGGCGTCCCCGACCCCGTCCGTCGAGATCGCCAGCCGGTCCTACTCGCCCGAGCTGTGCCGCGTCGTCTCGGGCCTGCTGGATGGACCCTCAGGCGGGGGCCTGGGCAGCGCCGATCAGCTGGTCGCGGCCATCGCTGGGCGCATGTGCATCGAGATGGGGTCCTTGGGCGCGAGCCTGGACCGCGTGACCTCTGACCTGGAGCGGGAGCTGGAGAACGGGCGCATTGCCCGGCTCCTCATCAAGCTGGGGATGTGCGCCGGGCGGCCTCTCCAAGACCTGGGCCTGCGGACCGAGGTGGGCGACCGCTACCTGGTCGGGCTCCTGCAGGAGTTCCTCTTCGCGCAGACGAACGAGGCGGGGACCCCGATGCTCGACTGGGGCCACGTGCTCGAGGGGTTGACCAAGCTGGACGCCGGCGTCCCCGAGCGGGTCACCATGGTGGGCCGGGACGAGCGGTCCCTGGTCGTCGCCTCCTACGCGGAGCTGCGGCGGGCGCTCGAGAGCTGCTACCAGGGCCTCGTTTCCGTGTCGTTGTCCGGGCGGATGAAGGACGAGGCCAGCTTCATGTGACGGCCGGTTGCAGGCGGGGCGGATCGTTTGAACGGGAACCCCGCGCCTGAGGGGGGCCCTGCTGCCCCAGGGGACCCTGCCTCGTCATCTAAAATCTACACAAACATCTACACAAATCGCCCCTGTCCGTCGCACGCTCCCCTAATGGGCGCCCGCGGGCGCTGGGGCGGCGACGCCCGGCGAGGGGGAGGGCGCACCCGCGCTCTCCTCGGCGATGGAGATGATCTTGCCGATGAGGGGGTCGGCCGAGGCGCTGAGGTCCTCCATGTGCTGGCGGCGGAAGTTGTCCATGACGGCTGCCACCTCCTCGGCGGGCATGGCGAGCTCGCGGAGGACGTTGGCGGCGAGCTGGAGCGACGGCTCGAGGGTCTCGGGGACCACGGCCGACGCGCCGGCCTTCTCCAGCACCAGGCCATGCTCGATGTCACGGGCCCGGACGTACGTCTTGATCTGCGGGAAGTTCTTGGACAGCGTGTAGACGGTACGGTAGTTGGCCCCGGGTGAGTCAAGGGCCACCACGGCGCAGGCGGCGCGCTCGGCCCCGACGGCGTGTAGCACAGCGGCGGACCCGGCGTCACCGAAGTAGACGGGGAGGTCGAGGAGCTTCCCGGCCGAGACGCGGTCGACGCGGACGTCGAGGGCCACGAAGGGGATGAGGCGCTCCGAGAGGACCTGGGCGATGATCTGTCCGATGCGCCCGAAGCCGCAGATGATAACGTGGCCCGTGAGGTCGTCCGTCTCGGTCTCGGCAGGCGCCAGGGACTTGGTGTCGGACTTCTTCTCGAAGCGCTCGGCAAGGATGCCCGAGAGGATGGCCAGGTAGGGGGTGATGGCCATGGAGAGGGCGGTGATGCAGAAGAGCAGGTTGCACGTCTCCTGGGAGAGGATGTTGCGCGCCACGGCGTCGCCGAGCGCCACGAAGGCGAACTCGCCCCCGGGACCGAGGAAGAGGCCCGCGCGGACGGCAGCGAGGCGGGAGAGGCCGAAGAGGGGGGCGACCCCGGCAATGACGGCGATCTTGCCAGCGACGAGGGCCACCACGCCCAAGGCCACTGTGGCCCACTTGGCGACGAGGAGCTGTGGGGAGATTTCCATCCCGACGGTCATGAAGAAGAGCCCCAGCAGCAGGCCGCGGTAGGGCGCGATGTCAGACTCGACCTGGAGCGAGTACTCGGTCTCGGCCAGGAGCAGGCCGGCGAGGAAGGCGCCGAGGGCCAGGGACAGGCCGAACATCTGCGTGAGCTCGGCCGTCCCCAGGCACATGAGCAGGGTGGTGGCGGCGAAGATCTCGCTATTGCCCGTGCCGGCGATGGCGCGGTACAGCGGGCGCACGAAGAGACGGCCGCCGGCGATGATGGCGACGATGCAGACGACGGCCTTGACGGCGGCGGCACCCACGGCGCTGGCGATGGCCATCATCGAGGCCGTGCTCCCGTCGGGCTGGGGGGCCAGGAGGGGGATCAGCATGAGTACGATCACGACGGCTAGGTCCTGCAGCAGCAGCACCGAGAAGGTGGCGCGCCCGTGCTTAGCGCCCGACTCCCCGCGGTCCTGGAGCACCTGGAGGGCCACGGCGGTTGAGGACAGGGCCAGAGACGCGCCGACCACGACGGACGCGGGGCCGGCGATGAGGCCCCCGCTGAAGACGCTCATGGCGGCCGCGATGGCCGCGGTGGACAGCACCACCTGAGCGGACCCGAACCCGAACACGAGCTTCCCCATGGATTGGAGGCGCTCGAGGGAGAGCTCAAGGCCAATGTGGAAGAGGAGGAACACCACCCCGAGCTCGGCGATGTGCTTGGTGGCGTGCACGTTGGTCACGAACCCGGTCGAGTAGGGCCCGATGAGGGCCCCGCCCAGCAGGAACCCGAGCACGGCCGAGCCGCCCGGGACCATGGTCATCAGGGGCACGGTGATGATCGAGGTGGCCAGGAGCGTGAGGACGTCGCGCGCCCCCGACTCGACGTGGGGCGAGGGGATGGCGGCGATGTAGCCGCCGAGCACGGCGGCCTTGGCGCTGAGCCACGTGGTCATACCCATGATGTACTTCTCCTTCCCGAAGTAGGCGATGGCAGAGGCCACCACGATAGCCACCATGGCGGCGCTGAGCACGCCGCGCGCCTCCTTGAACTTGTTGATGACGTTGGCGATCTCCTGCTCGGCGTCCCCGCGGCCGGAGGAGAAGAAGGAGGCGGCCATGAACTTCGAGCTCGACCGCTGGGGCGCGGCCGGGGCCTTGTCCTCGGCCTTGGCCTTCTCCTCGGGCCGCTCCTCGGCCCGGGCCTCGGCCGCGTCCTCCGCGGGGGCGAGGGCCACGACGTCCGCGGGCACGACGTCATCGAGGTCCCGCTCCTCCGTGACCTTAAGCAGGGCGTCCCGGGCCGCGGCCAGGTCCTCACGGAGCTCGGCGACCTTGGTGGTGGCGGCCACCTCGACGCGCACGGCGTTCTCCGTGGCCGTCATGGCGGCGCTGGCCATCTCCTCCGCTTTCTTGGCCACGGCGGCGGCGGCGTCGAGCTTGTTCTCCGTGTCATTGATGGCCGCCTCGGCCTGCGCGCTGCTCTGTCCCAGCGCCTCGAGCCGGTCAAGGGCCTCGCTCAGCTGCCGCTCGCACTCGGCGATCTGCGACGTCACGGCATCGATCTCCACCGTCTTGGGCTCCCAGTCCTCTGACCGGAGCACCTCGGGTATCACCTCGTCGGCCCCTGACTCGCCGCCCTCCCCGGCCCCCTCCCCCGGCCCCGCCGGCGCCCCGCTCTCCCCCCGCTCCCTCGCCCGGTCCTCCTTCTTGGCCAGGAGCGCCCGCGCCTTGCTCAGCTTCACCGGCAGCATCTCCACCAGCGCCTCGGCCTCCTCCTGCTCCCTCGCGATCCCCGCCGCCCTCTCCCTCGCTGCCGCCAGCGTCTCCTCCAGTGCCGCCCGCGCCTGCTCCGCGTCGACGGCCCGCTGCGCCACTTCCTGCGCCTCGGCCTCGAGCGCCTCTCGCATCCCCACGGCGTCCTCTGCCGCGCCCTCGGCGGCCTCCAAGGCCTCGAACAGGGCGCGGATGCGCTTCTCCAGCTTGGCCTTCACTCCGTCCGAGCTGTCCGAGGCCGCAAGCTGCGGGGGGGGGGTGAGGGCGAGGGGAAGGTGGGGGATCGGGGCGCAGCGCCGGGGGAGGTAGGGCGAAGCGGCGTGGCCCCGAGTCGCCCGCCGGCTTTCCCGACGCGCAGGGGATCCATCCCGCGGACTCCCCCCACGCCGACGGGACACGGTCCCGCAACAGCGCACCCGCGAGGCCCGCCCGGCGTGTTGTGGCGCGGATCCCCGCGGGGGGCGGGCCCACTCGGCACCTATGGGAGGGGCGTAGCCCCCTCCCTTGTTCCCAGCTGAGTGCGACCGCTCCCGGGGAATGATGGGGGAAGTCTCCGACGAAAATCGGCAGGAATACGAACTTTTCCCGCTGCCGGGGGGCGAAGATGCCATCGAGGTGGAATGTGCGCGCACGTAGAGGGAATGGTGGGCGAGGGGGGCGGGAACGGCATCGGCTCCTATCGCGCGCTAGGCGACGCCCCGGGACCAGAGAAAGGCCGCAGAGCGGCGGGGTGGAACTCACCGCCGTCGACGCCGCATCCAGCGCGTCCCCCACGGACCCGGCCCCCAACGCCTCGGAGGGCGCGGTGCTGTCGTCCTCGAGCGCGGCACTCCAAGTCGTGCGCCTCCTTGAGTCGCGATCCCTGCATATAAGGGGATCGAACGCAGCTTGTGGCGTCTTGGCGCCGGAATTGAGGTGTCGAAGTCTATGTCACGGGCTAAACACTCTCAGTCGCGGCGGAAACCCCGATCAGATGGCGGGGGGACTCACCAGACGGGGTGGGTCCTCCGGGGGGCGGGCTGCGCGCCGGAGGCGACGAACGAGGCGGAGCGACGCCCATGGGTCGCAACGCAGGGCACCCGACGGGCCTGAGCCCTCGGCACCTGCGCCGCGCGTCCCGAGTTCGTCGCGGAGTGGTACATTGGCTCCTCACTGATGGGGAGGTATCGCTCCCTCGGCTCTGGCGCGCGGGAGAGAGACCTACAGGCCGGGGGGGGGGCGTGTCGAGGACGCATGAGACCCTAGCGGGGCACGCGAGGAGCCCCCGGGGGGCTGCCCCCGTCGCACGCCGTCGGCGGTTCGACAGCCCTTTCCTACGGGCACCCCCCTGCCCACCCCCCCGGGGGTCACGCGCCTACCCCCGGAACCGCAAGCCCTTCTTGCTGGCCTTCTTCTTCTTGGCCGGTTTGATGTAGCACCTCGCCCGGACGCGGTAGATGGTCCCCTGGTCCTTGTCCTTGGGCGCCGGGAAGCCGCCCCGGAGAGAGACGTCGATGGAGGCTTCGATCCAGCCGCCCATGTCGAGGTAGGCGAGGTTGAGGCGCCCCGGGTCGTCGGGGCAGCGGAAGGAGAAGACGAGCTTCTGGCGGGACCCGGGGTCCACAACGCCCTTCATGGGCTCGACGCTCCACCCGGCCTCCTTGATCGCGTGGGACAGCTCGGGGACGGTGAACTCGCCCTTCTCCTTGCCCGCGGCAGCGGCGAGGTTGCCCACCTCGAGCTCGCCTTCCGAGACCTCCCCCGGGTACACCTCGTCCGGGAAGGTGAGGACGACGGGGATGGCCGGGGTCAGGGACTCGAACTTGGCGAGCTGCTTGGACTTGAAGGGGTCCTCGACCGTCGTGACCTTATCCCCGCCCACCAGGTACATGCCCTTGTCCCACGACCGGCCCTGGAGCTTGACCGTCACGTCCTCCTCCTGGTTGGGCACGAGGATGCTGAGGACGTTCTCGAAGTAAAGGTACTCGTGGTCGGGGAGGAAGGTCACCTCGACCTGCTGCGTCCCATCCGAGGACTCCCCCTTGGAGGGGATGGTCCCCTCGGACGGCTTGACGACGAACACGGGCGTCCCGCCAATGTTGGTGTGGGCGCCCTCCTTGAGCTGGAGCTTGTACTTGAGGGGGAAGGGCGAGGTGTTCTCGATCGTGAACGACTCGCTCTTCGTCTCCCCCTTGTACACGTCCCCCAGGTCCAGGGCGTCCCGGTCCACCTCGAACGAGGGCGAGATGCCCGTCCCCACCAGCGCCACCCTCACCGTGCTGTGCTCGCTCGTCAGTTGCAGGACCTCGCGGTGCTTGCCCGCGCGCTCCGGGTTGTACGCCAGGAGGAACCCGTGCTCGTCCCCCGGGTCCAGCAGGCGGCTCCGGTTCACCACGTGGAACGTCTCAGTGTGGTGCAGCGCGCCGACCCGGGGGGTCGTGGCGCGGGGGCCGTTGTTGCACACCGTGAGCGTCTTGAGGACCCGCTCCCCCAGCGCCACCTCGCCGAAGCTGAGCTGGTAGCAGCCGCTTTCGGGCCGCCACTCGAGCCCGTCCGCCACCAGCTCGGGCAGCTTGGCTGACGTGACCACCTGCAGGTGGATGGGCATGGCCTCCTTCCCAAGCTCTTTGGCCCCCTCGTCCAGCCCCTGGTTCTCCCGGGCGGCCAGGCTCCTCTTCGAATGCTCGGGCTGGGCGCCCCGGCTGGCCTCCTCCTCCCGGAGGTAGCAGGGGATCGTGACGCTCCCACTCGTTGCCCACTCCCCGCGGCTCGCGATCCCCACCCGCGACTGCCGGGGCGGCCGCTTGGCCGGGGACCCGGGGCTCGCCGGCCCCTCCCCGCTCCCGCCTCCCGCGGGCACCCCGCTCTGGGCGTTCTCCTTCTCCGTCTCCCCCTCCGCCTCGCCGCCCGCGCCGTCCGGGGGGACCGCCGCGCTTCGGGCCGGCCGCTGCGGCTGCTTGCCGCGGAGCTCCTCAAAGTCGGACTCCAGGGGCGTGTAGACCACCTCGAGGCGGGCGATGGCCCCGGGGGCCAGCTTGCCGACGTTAGGCGACACCTTGACGCGGGAGGATGTGGGGACGGCGAACTGGAACGTGAAGGCGCTCGAGGGGCTCTGGTTGCGGAGCTCCACGGACGTCACGGATGAGCGGCCCACCTCGGTGCATGGCATGGTGATCCGGTTCCGGTCGATGACGACGGGGAGGGACGTGACGACGGCGCGGCAAGGGATCTGCATGTGCCTGCCGAGGAGGGTGCGGAGGTCGAGGGGGAACTTGTGCGTCCCGGAGATGTCCGGGGTGTACGACACGACCAGCTGGCTCGACTGCCCCGGGAGCAGCGTCCCGAAGCCGTCGTTCGGCTGCACCTGCAGGCCCTTGCGGAGGTTGCAGAAGCCGAACTTCTGGGGCAGTCGGGCGAGGTTGGTGAGCTTCAGGTGGAGCCCCGTGGCCTCGCCGAGGCCGATCTGGCCAAAGTCCAGCGACTTGGGCTCGATGAGCACGTCGGACGTCGTCAGGCTCCCCTTGAGGGTGAAGGTGGCGGGCAGCGCCTGGTCGGGCACGGCCACTCGGAGGGGGATCTCGAAGTCCCCGTCGTCGCCGTTCCGCGTGACCCTGGCGAACGGTCGGATCTCCTCCAGCATCTCCGGGGTGGGCTTCAGCTTGAGGGAGAGGGCGAATGTGTCATGCGCCTGGACGTAGCCCACCCGCGGGTACACCTCGAGGTACTTCGAGATGACGGGGTTGCGCTGGAGGAAGCACTTGCACGAGACGCTGGAGCGGTTGACGAGCACGAGCTGCTGGGTGTAGGCCTGGCCACGGATCATGCACTGCATGTCCAGCACGAGGTCCTCGCAGACCACGGGGAGGTCCGCGGCGTCGCCCGCGACCCGGAACTCGACCTCGGGGATGTATTCCTTCACGTTGTCCTTGCTAGTGAAGACCACGCGCAGGCGGGCCGAGCACGGCCCGATGCCCGGTGGCTGAAAGCTGACGCTGAACTGCGTTTTCGAGTAGGGCTTGACGTGCCCCTTCCAGTCCGAGACTCTCAGCCCCAGGTCCTTGAGCCGCGCGGCGTGGACATTCTCCCGGAAGAGGCGTTCCATGTTCCAGTCCTCCGTGTCCGTGTCGCGGGCGTCGATGAGGGACTTCTGCTCCTCGGGAGGGTCCTTCATGCCCGATTTGGCGTCGGCGACTTCGATCTTGAAGTCGACCCCCAGGGCCCCGTTGTTGACGATCTCGACCCGCTGTTCCTTTGTCTCCCCGATTGTGATCCCGCTGAAGTTGACCGCGGATGTCGACAGGGAAAGCGTGGCGCGGCGGCGCGTGCACCGCACGGGGACTGTGATCGGTCCCGTCTGAGTGATGATAGGGATGTGCGTGACGATGTCCTCGTTCACCTTGGGTTCGAAGTGGACGAAGATGTCACACGCAATCCCGGCCGACACGAGGCCAGGGAATTTGTACTCGACCTCGAAGAAGTTGCGGACCTCGGGGGGCATCTCCATGACCTTGAATGTGTTCTTGGTCCAGAAGACGTTGGTGAGCGTAATCTTCTGCCGGTACGTCTCCCCGACCTCGAAGTCTTTGAAGACGACCTCCTTGGGCGTCATCAAGAACCCATCCCCCTTGAACTCCCGGCCCATGACCATGGTCACCTCCCCGGCCTTACGCCCGCCCGTTGACACGAACTCGCGGTGCTCCTTGCGCAGGCGCTCGAGCTTCTCCGCCTCGGCCTTGGTCAGCTTAGGGCGGTAAAGCACGCGCGTGTCCCCCTCGTCTGCCTCCTCCCAGAGGGGGGGGAACTCGGGCTGTGCAAGCGTCTTGCCCAGCAGATCCCCCCCGGGCGCGGTCGCCTCCTTCCCATCCTTGCTGGGGACCGGATCCGACTGGCTCTTGCGCCGCCCCGTGCCCCCCAGCGCGGTCGGGTCGTCGGGCAGGTTCTCCACCTCCTTGGCATCCTGGAGGCGCTTGGGGAGGAGGGTGTCGACCAGGGGCACGTTGCGGCCGAAGCGGTCGCGGATGAGGTCGAGGGAGAACTGGTCCGCCTTCCCGAGACCGAAACCCGGGGGCTTGACTACCGACACCTCGCTCGGGTTGACGGGGATGCGCCCCGTGGGGTCGAGGAGCTCCTTGCCGGTGCGGTTGTGGCGCATCATCCACCGCCGCAGCTTGCGCTCCTTCGCCGCGACGCCCATCTCGTCCTGGAACTTGCGCTGGTACTCCTCCTCGACCCGCCGCGCCGCCAGCTCCCGGTTGTACATTTCGTCCTCGCGGATCAGCCTCTCCATGATCTCCCGCTCGGCGCGCTTGATCTTGCGCTCGAGGGCCTGCTGCCGCTTGGCGACGCGGCCGTCGATGTCGCGCTGCCGGAAGACCTGATACGGGTTGACGCCCGCCTCGAGCATGGCCTCCTTCTCCTCCATCATCCGGTGCTGTTTGTCCCGGAGGAAGCGCTCGCGCATCTCGTTGCGCCGCACCACCTCGGTGTGGGCCTGGTCGAGGCTCTTCTTGAGCTGCATCAGGGCCTCGATGCGGCCCTCCTTAAGGTCGTCCCGGAGCTCCCGCACGGGGCCCTCCTGCTCTCGCAGCTGGGCCATCTTCTCTCGGATGCGCAGGATGGCCTTCAGTCGGCCGTCCCGGGCCATCTGCACCGCCCGGCGCCGGGCCGCCTGGGCCTCCCTCTCTGCCTTGCGGTAGAGCTCAGCGGCGGCCTGCTGGCGCGAGCGGAAGGCCCGGACGCGGTTTTCGGCCCGCAGGAGCTCCTTCTTGACCGTCGACGCCCCCGGGTCCGCAAGCGCGAGGGTCCCGGTGAGGCCCTGGGTGGCTGCGACGGCGGGGGCAAGGGATGCCTCCTCCCGCTCATCATCGGCTATGTCCGCCTCCAGCTGGACGAGCTCTACCTCGGCGGCATTCCGGGTCACGATGTCGGCGTAGTGCGCCTCCTGCAGGGCCTGCAGCCTGCCCATGGCCTCCTCCAGCTTGGCGTAGGCCTCCTCGAGCGACGCGTTCGCCCACTTGCCCCGCGTGCCAGCGCCCGCCCCCTGCGAGTAGGCCGCGACGGACTGCTTCCGGAGCGACTCGTTCTCCAGCGTGTCCACCTGCGACTGGAGCTCCTTAATCAGCCGCTCGGTCGCATCCATGCCGTCTTTGGCGCCCCGGATCCTCCCCTCAAGCTCCCGCACCAGCGCCAGCGTCGCGGTCGCCTGGCCCCGGGCCACGCGCGAGTCCATCCGAACGGCCGCGTCCGTCTGACTCCGCACCCGGCTCCGCTTCTCCGGGGCGGCCCCCGCCTGGGAGACCCTGCCTGCAGCGGACCCAGGCCGGCTGGCCGCAGCGTGAGTCTGCCTCCGGGCCTCCTCCGCGTCGGCATCCTCTGCCTCCTCCGCCTCTGCTATTTCCCGCTCCGTCTCCTCCTCGAGGGCCCACACCTCGTCCAGCCACCGCAGCTTTTCGGCCGTCTCCGCAGCGAGGCGCTCCTCCTCGGCGATCGCGGCCTCGGACTTCATGGACAGGTCCACCTGCGCTCCGGTAGCAGGGGGGCCGGGGGGGGGGTCAGCCTTACGACTCGCGCCCCTGTTGCTCGCGGGGTCACGTCCTGCAGGTGAACGGGGATCGTCACGTGCGCTGGGGTGTCCGCGCACCTGTCCCTCGGCATTGACGCCAAGGGCCACCCGGAAGGTGCTCTCGGGTCCCCCCTCCTCGGCAGCCCCCTCCCCGGGACCATCGGGGGCCCCGTCCGGCCCAGAGCTACCCTCCGCGTCGTCCGCACTACCGGCGGCGCCCTCCTCGGCGCCCGAGGTACCAGTCTCCTGTGAGCGTGGAGCGGGGGCCAGGGAAGGCGTGGGGACACAGGCTGCTGGCGAGGGAGACGCGGCGCTGCCGAAGGGCACGACCCCAGGGACAGGGACGTCACACATGGAGAGCGAGGCCTTGGAACACCGCTCCCTGCCACCCGGTTAAGCAGGAGACCTTATCTCGGCATCGTTGGCACATATTATCACCATTATCGCGCCCGCGGACAGAAAAAGACGGAGATCAAGAGCTGGGGCCGGAACGACCGGCGTGCATGTGCTGAGTGCTCAAAATGGTGGGCACGCGTCTTCCCCCCTCGGAATGCTCCCTCACCTCCCCATCAGCGCCACTCATGTCCGGCTCATCGTCCGTCAAGCGATCGCTCTGGTCCTCGGCGACGTGGTCGGGCATCGTCGGATGCGCATCGAGCGCATCAGCGTCGCCCTGTGCCGACATGGGGGGGGGACGTCGTCCTCTGGCCCCGCTGACGAAGACTCGGCGCCCAGCGGGTCGACGTTCAGACGTCGCCCCTGCCGTACAGATATACTGCTACCGATTCACGCCCCTCTGGAACTCAAGAAGGCCCGTCACAGCGCGCCAGCGATGCGAAACGCTGCGCCAAGACCTAAAATCGCGCCCACACGTCCTGGTGGTGGACTAGCGGCAGTGCTGACCGCGCTGGCGCCAGGATTTGAAGTATATGGGCACGAGGGGAGGCGCGCTACCTTCTGGATGTCCCTCCTCTTCACGCATGTCGGGGGAGGGACCTTCTGTTCTGACACCCCCCCCAGGGACCTCTGAGAGGAATCCGCCCCTGCCCTTCTGGGGCGCGGGATACTCCCTGCCGGAGAAAACACCAGAAACCTTCTCCAGCCAACCCGGAATGGTAGCCATCGAGGAGGTCCCCACGCCGCAGGAAGAGGAGCCCCTTCCCCTCCTCGTCACGGGTGAGCTGCCGAGCGGGGAGTCCGTGGAGGCCTTGACGTATGCTCACGCGTCCATATGGGATCATTTTCCGCATTCACGGGGGGGCACGCCTGACCGTGCGGGAGGGCGTCCCCCAGGGCCGTGCCTTCTGGATCCCTCGGGACCCGCGCGAGTCGTTAGCCCCACGCACTCCGCGCAGACGACGGAGGAGTGACCAAGGTCGCGGTGCTCAAGAGCGGGGACGGTCCCCGGCCCCCGGATCGTGCCAGGTGCTTTGTCCACTTCGCCGGCCGCCTGCTGGGCGCGGACCCGTCCGCCCCCGCCCCCCCCGCCGAGGACGCGGATGGCGGCGACGACGAGGACCCCACGGGGGGCATGGGGAGGGTTGGGAGGGTGTTCATGGACACGCGGGCCGAGGGATCCGACCCGAAAACGATCGTGGCGGGAAAGCGGGACGTCGAGCGGGAGAAGGGTCTCTTCCTCGCCGTGCAGCACATGCGCCCCGGGGAGTGCGCGACGTTCCGTGTCTCACCCGAGTACGCTTACGGGAGCGAGGGGTCCTTCTCCTTCCCGCACGTGCCGGGGGGGCGGTGGGTGGAGTACGACATCGAGCTCCTAGCCGTCGACGAGGACGAGGGCCCCGAGGGGATGCTGTTCGAGGAGCGCCTGGCCGCGGCCGCGGAGAGGAGGGCGGCCGGGAACGAGCGCTTCCAAGCTGGGGACTATGCCGGCGCGGTGGACCTGTACACCCGGGCCCTGGGCTTCGTGACCGAGGACCTGGTGGTGGAGGTGCAGCAGCTGTCGGACCGGCACCTCGACCAGGCCCTGGACGTCAAGTGCCCCGTGCACCTCAACATCGCCGCCTGCTGCCTGAAGCTCGACTCGCGCGACGCGCTACACGAGGCGGTCCGGCACTGCTCCGAGGTGCTCAAGTACCGCGGAGACAGCCCCAAGGCCCTGTTCCGCAGGGGGACCGCGCGGCTCCGACTAGGCCAGTCCCAGGCGGCGATCGAGGACCTGTCGCGGGCGCAGGGCCTCGCCCCGGGGGACCGGGCAATCGGGTCGGAGCTCGCCCGGGCGCGGCGGGAGGCTCGGGAGACGGAGCGGGCCGGCGCGGGGATGTTCAAGGGGAAGTTCGCCGGGAAGGGGCTCGGGTTCGAGTACTCCCGGAGGCCCGAGGACGACGAGCTCAAGCCCCTGTACGGCGCCGGCGCCGGCGGGGGAGACGGGGGGAGGGACAGCGGAGGCGGGGCAGCGGGGACAAGCGGGGGGGGGATCGAGGAGCTGGCCAGGGACATCCGGGAGAGGGCCGTGCGGGACAAGGCAGGGAAGCAGGCCGTGGGGGGCGTGGAGGTGGGGTGGGTCGGGGCGCTATGGCAGAGCGTGGCGGCGGGGGCGGCGTCCGTGGCGAAGCTCTTTTCCTCCTCGGCAGGGGCGCCGCCGAGGGAGGGGGCGGGGGCCGGGGACCGCTGAGGACGGACGGGTGGGTGGCAGCGAGGTGATGGGCCGGAGATGGACATTTCGCTGCGTTGAAGGCGGGCAGCGCAGAGAGAGCGCCGGGGCTTGCCACGCCGTCAAGGGTCTCGGTCGGGGGCCCGGACCCGGCGCGGCCCTCGGCGGGCCCTGCCGCGGAGACGACGGGGGCAGCCGCGGCGGCGGGGGAGGGGGGGGGGCTCTCCCGAACCCCTGGAGCAGATCCCTCCCTGAACTCGCCGCCCCCCCACGCTCTACCCGCATCGACATCGTGACGCCGAGCCTGTCGCCCAGGCAGTGCCGGCGACGGCACCCTCCTCCAGCAGCCGAGTCGCTTCGACACGCCGTCCTGTCATGCGGGGCGCCCGGCGGCGTCTTCACCTCATGCAGCTGAGCAGCAGACATACGCGCGTTCCTATCACCCGCGCACCGTAAAAGAACCTCCCAGCCCTCCCCCCCTGCGCGAGAGAGCGCAGAAGCGCGACTCGCATAACACGTAGTGGGTCAACGAGGCGAGGGTGCCCGGATTGGGCAGCAGAAATTGACGCGGAGGCATAACGCGTCCCTGCGGTAGAAAGGAAGGGGGATAGGGGACCTTGCCATGTCGGCACCGGCCCCGAGCGGGGGCTCGATGTCCCCGCGCAGGGGCCTTTCTGATCCCAGGAGCGGGTCTTTCCGGAACAGGAGCGACAACGACTCTCCTGCTCCGAATGACGGGAAGAGGATGACGGAGGCGGAGGAGGTGAGTATATTCGTTGCGGTGGGCCCCATATGTCTGCCCTCTGACTGATGATCATCGCGGGAGGCGCCCCTTTTCGCAGCCCATGTGGGGGGTGCTCGCCCCCCACATGGCCCCGAGCACGCCGTGAGAATTGTAAATCGAGGGATTCGGACCTTATGGCGCGCAATTATATCATAGGTGTATGTATGCGCCCTAGTTGGGTATTCATCTCTTCTTTTTGCGGCCATAGAGGGCTTCCCGTACCCACCCTGCATGCGGGATGGCGGGACCCCTCGCGCCCGCGGAGACCGCACGCAGTCGTCCATCCCCGCGCTGGTGATTTCTTTGCCCTGTTACGCGGGACACCGTGGACGTATCGCGTCGGAAAGTCA
>Ga0181582_10000419_pt1 | contig 30130 bp, 30 predicted proteins | sample 071ome_32_FD_132438 | JGI IMG/M metagenome (GOLD analysis project Ga0181582, IMG submission 132438) | Coastal salt marsh microbial communities from the Groves Creek Marsh, Skidaway Island, Georgia - 071405AT metaG (megahit assembly) | ecosystem: Environmental > Aquatic > Marine > Intertidal...
GCCGTCGGCATTCGAGGCGGGTTTTGTATCCGGGGCGCACACTGCGCCAATCATCGACCAGACTCTCGAGGCTATGGAGCCCGTATTCAGGGCTTTGCGCGGATGACGCCAGAGACGCCTCTCTTGCAGCTCGCGGATTCTCCTCGCTCTCCGAGCAGCCTTAGAGCTGCCCCTCGGTGAACAGACCCACGCGCAGGTTTTTCCCCTTGTAGATAATTTCTCCGTCTACTTCCATATTCGCATCCGCTATCCCCATCACAAGAGACCGCGCGATTACCCGTTTCATGTGTACTGAGTAACGCACGAGATGTTTATCGGGCGTAACCTGTCCCGTGAATTCGACTTCAGCCCCTCCTAACGCCCGACCACGGCCGAGTCCCCCTTTCCAAGCCAGAAAAAAGCCGACCAGCTGCCACATCGCATCCAAGCCAAGGCATCCGGGCATCACCGGATCATTTTCAAAATGGCACGCAAAAAACCATAAATTGGGATCTATGGTGAGCTCGGCTTCCAGCAGTCCTCTGCCGTACTGCCCCTCATTTGCGGCGACGCGTGTGATCCTGTCGAACATCAACATCGGAGGCATCGGAAGCCGGGCATTGCCTGGTCCAAAAAGCTCGCCCCTTCCGCATCCGATCAATTCTTCATAGTCGTAAGCGGATTTCCGTTTTCCAGTGACAACAATAGGGGCGTTTTCGGTCAGAGGGCGATCGTCAGGAGAAGACATTTTGAACCTTTAATTTTGTTCACAATTATACCAGCGGCGTGCCTTCTTCCCTGTATTTCACCATGCGATAACAGCCTCCACGCTTGTCCCCCTCTCAGAGGATTCAAAAGCTAACGTCCCACGGTAGGAGGACTCCACAATTTCCCGGACTATCGCGAGACCTATTCCATGGCCTTCTTTCGATTCATCGAGGCGCACGCCTCTATTCATCAAGCGCTCAAGTTGAGAAGGGTCGAGCCCTGCTCCGTCGTCCCGAACCAGAACTCGCAGGCGTTCACGTCCATCGACCGTCAGCTCCCGCGCGGCCTCTATTGCGACCTTCGATCTGGCCCATTTGCACGCATTATCGGCAAGGTTTCCCAGAATCTCGACCAAATCGCCCTCATCGCCCGGGAAAACCACCGTGTCTGAAATGGTCACCTTCCAGGCCAAGGCACGCTCTGCATAGACTTTTTTCAAGGATTCAACTACACGACAAGCGACTGGCAAGACAGATATGTTTGCTTGTCCGCGTCGTCTGCCGGCAGCGGCGGCGCGATGGAGTTGATACTGCACCGTCGAATTGATTCGCTCTAACTGCTCTTTAAGCTCCAACGTCCCCGCCGACTTCGGTTGCTCAGCGATCTGATTTTGCATAATCGCCAGCGGGGTTTTAATAGAGTGCGCCAGATCCCCTAAAGCGTCGCGGTAGCGCTCGACTCTGCGCAGATCGTGGGCGATCAATTCGTTAAGACTCCCCGTGAGGCCTGCAATCTCGGACGGGTAATCTCCACGAATCTTCTCCTGCAACCCGCGCTCCACGGCTTTAACTTCTTTGTTCACGGTCTGCAGTGGCCGTAGTCCGCGTGAAAGATTCAGCGCCTGCGCTCCCAGCAAAGCGAGGCCCAGGCCAACGAACCACGTCCATAATCGGCTTCGGAACTGCGCCACAGCCGCTGCCGAAGGTTGCACGGACTCGTAAGTTTGGATCACGAAGTCCTGCGGCGGATCGCCACCGTCCCCTTCCCATCGGATCCCGTAGTCGAGCTCAAATAAGGCATCAGGACCGGCTGGTTCGATCTGACCAAACCACCAATCGCCCGTGGCAACGGTGTGGCCCTTTTGCAGCGTAACGCCGCGTAAAGAAGGGCTCTCCCATAAACCATTGGAATTCATCGCCTTTATACGCGCGTAATGTCCGGAACCGGGGAGAACAAGTTGGGGATCCGGTAGAGTTTTAAGAGCATCGACCAACGATGGCGCATCAAAATCGGCTGCGCCGATCAGCATGTACACCCGCCCGCGGAGTCTATCTTCTACTCCATGCAGCACAGTTTCCTTGAATGCATGCTCGAGCAGGGTGCCTGCAATGCCCAGAAATACTGTTGACAGCAAGGTCGTCGAAACAAGAACACGCGTTCGAAGCGAATAAAACGACCGTCTGGTTTGCACGACTCGCCTGGATACGGATTTAGACGCTTCTACGAAATCGCAACCGGTAACCGCGCCCGCGTACCGTATCTATAGGGCTGAGGGACTGATCTGGATCCAGCTTACGACGCAGCCGCCCGACTATAACTTCCAGCACATTGCTGTCCCGTTCCAGATCTTGCTCGTAGATATGCTCCGTCAGCTCGCTCTTAGAGAGAACATCGCCTGCGTGCAGTATCAGATGTTCTAAAACTTTATATTCCAGTGCAGTCAAGGCAACCTCCTGCCCACTGACATGTACCCGCTTTGCGGCCATGTCCAAAACTATAGGGCCGCTCTGGATGAGCGGCTGGCTATGACCGGCAGCTCGACGCAGCAGTGCCCTCAGTCGAGCAGAGAGCTCTTCAGGGTGGAACGGCTTGACCAGATAGTCGTCTGCCCCGCACTCCAAGCCCGCGACCTTTTCCTCCCAGCGACTTCGCGCAGTAAGGATCAAAATCGGAAAGTTGCGTTTCTGACTTCTCCAAATTTTTATGACGTCATATCCCGGCTTATCTGGGAGGCCAAGATCGACAATCGCTGCATCAATCGGGTATTCGATTCCAATATGTTCTCCATCAACCGCGTTAGCGGCCTCGTCCACCGCATACCCCTCTTTTCTCAGCCGCGCTGCAACCTGCGCCCGGAGCGTATCTTCGTCCTCGACAATTAGAATCCGCACGACGCTACCTAGTCTTTTGGGGGATTCGCAGCGCTTGTACGCGACCGTCTTGCAGAAGAATGCGCACGATAAAAACCGTGTCGCCGTTGATGGTTTTATCCTGCACATCAAGCACGCGGCCACCGGTGCGCGCAGCCGCCGTTCTGGCCGCATCGTCAGCTGTAGCCACGGTTTCTGCGCGAACCGCGTTGGCAGCAGCCAACATGATGGCAGATACCAACAAACCACCGATTAAGCTGCGAACCGTCATTTGAATGTAACCCTGGCTCTGGAATGTGTTTTGGCCGTGACTTTTTGTTCGGATGCTAACCACTCAAAGCTGAATCGTTGCTGAAATGCCATGTTGCGCCCAATAACAACAATCGCCTCGAAGCTTGGGCTGCACAAAAATCCGTCTCCGAAGCTAACCTCACGAGAGGCGTATCGGCCTGTCGTGCCGCAGCGACGGGATCATGCGCCGGACAGATTCGACCCGCTGCGGTTCGATTTCAGCCAGGATAATCCCCTCATCCTCGCCAGCATCCCCCAAGATTTCTCCCCAAGGGTCAACAATCAAAGAATGGCCATAGGTCTTCCTCCCCCAGGGCCGCTCGCCAGACTGAGCAGGCGCAAAGACAAAACATCCTGTCTCGATGGCCCGGGCGCGGAGCAATGTATGCCAATGAGCCGCGCCAGTTTTAGCGGTGAAAGCCGCGGGAACTGCCAGAAAATGTGCACCGGCCTGCGCGAGCGTCCGATACAGCTGGGGGAATCGCAGGTCGTAGCAGATGGATAGGCCCAGAGCTCCCCAGGGTAACGACGCAATCGCCGCTGATGAGCCGGGGACAACGCCCTTTGATTCCTGATAGGGCTGCCCGTCCCCTATAGCGACATCAAACAGATGAAGCTTATCGTACCGTGCCGCAACGTGACCGTCAGGGGCGAGAACATAGCTGCGGTTAAAAACTCGGCCTGATTCGGCGCTGCGCACAGGGATGGAACCCAGCAGCAGCCAGCAACCGGACTTTTGAGCTGCAAACCTACCGTGTTCAAGGGCCGGATGGTCGGACTCCTCGTAGCTCTGAGCAAAATACGACTCATCGGCGGAACAGAGCAAACAGTAGAATTCTGGCAGGCAGATCAGCTCTGCCCCGCTGTTCGCCGCTTCGTAGATAAGTTCGCTGGACCTGGCTAGATTGGCCTGCAGGTCATTCCCAGCGCAGATTTGCACGCAAGCGACCGTAAATTTCGACATGACGGCCGGTCAACTATCCAGAAAGTCAGCGACAACTATTCCGTCTGCATCAGCGTAAACGTAATCTCCTGGCCGCACGACTTCGCCTGCTATCGCGACCTCTACATCCCTGTGCCCATCACCACGTTTAACGCTTTTCCTCGGATTTGGTGCGAGCGCTTTAATTCCTATTTGGATTTGCGCGAGAACGTCAGTGTCTCTCACGCATCCGAAAACCACTATGCCGGCCCATCCGTTGTCCGCTCCAAGTCGCGCAAGTTGATCGCCAACCAAAGCACAACGAGTGGACCCACCACCGTCGATAACGAGGAGACGGCCATTGCCCGGCTCCTCCAAGGCTGCGCGAACCAAACTGTTGTCCTCGTGCACTCTCACAGTTGACGCAGGTCCGTAAAAGCTTCGGACCCCGCCAAAATCACGGAAAATTGGATCCAGCACGCGCAGATCCTCAGCGTGCTTGTCGTACAGGTCAGCTGTAGGCAACATCATCCGTCTCCTGTGCGCCGTTGGTCCTCGCGTTTATTTATTTTCTTTCCGGGGTCTGCTCCAACCTGAGATGGTCTTCTGCCTGACCCTGCTAATTACTAATCGGTTCGAATCGACATCTTCTGTTACTGTTGTGCCGGCCGCGATGGTGACCCCGTGCCCGACTCGAACCGGTGCCACGAGCTGCGTGTCTGACCCTACAAAAACGTCGTCCTCGATTATCGTCCTGTGCTTCCTTGCGCCATCGTAGTTACAAGTAATAGTGCCTGCTCCGATGTTGACGTGCTTCCCTACTGTCGCGTCACCCAGGTAGCTCAGGTGATTCGCTTTGCTGCCGGCACCGACCTGTGAGTTTTTAACTTCGACGAAATTCCCAACATGGACATTCTTCTCAAGCACAGTTCCGGGTCTGATCCTTGCAAATGGGCCTATCTGGCATCCTTCCCCGATCAACGCGGAGTCGATCAGGGAGTGAGGGAGAACAGTAACTCCGTCACCGATTTCCGATGCTCGGATGACACAGTTGGGACCAATATAAACGTTATCCCCGAGCCGCACGTTGCCCTCAAAGACCACGTTCACGTCCACAGTCACATCATCGCCGCAATCCAGAGAACCGCGAACATCAAGACGCGCCGGATCGGCCAATGTGACGCCGCCGTCCAGCAATGCCAGCGCACATCTCATCTGGAACTCACGTTCCATCGATGCAAGCTGTCGACGATCATTGACGCCCTGCGCTTCTTGCGGGTCTTCCAAACAAACGCTACCCACCGGAAGCCCCTCCGCGACTGCAAGAGCGACACAATCGGTCAGGTAGTACTCCCCTTGAGCATTATCCGTACCCAACGCGGGGAGCCATTTATGCAGCCGCTGTCCGGAGCACACCATGATCCCCGTGTTGATTTCGTTTATGCCCAGCTCTGATGGTGAGGCATCACGATGTTCTACGATTCCCAGGACTTTTCCACTCTCGCTCCGCAACACTCTTCCGTAACCGGTCGGGTTCTGCACGCGGCAGCTGAGAATGGCCAGCCCGTCGTCAGCGGCGGCTTCGATTAGTTGTCGTATGGATTCGGGGCGGAGTAGCGGGACATCTCCGTAAAGAATGACCACCAGGTCGTCAGCCGCAAAGTGGCTGGATGCCTGCAGTACGGCGTGCCCTGTACCACGTTGCTCAGACTGCTCTACCCAATCGACTGCTTCGTTTTTAAACGCTTCACGGATCTGAGCGCCCTGGTGACCTATGACTACAACCGGCTTTACGCTCGAAAACTGCAGAGCAAGTTCGAGCACATGCCGGAGCATCGGTTTGCCGCCGATGGGGTGCAGCACTTTTGCGGCGCGCGAGCGCATTCGCTTACCCTGGCCTGCCGCCAGGATAGTAGTTACAACGTTCATGCCAAGGACCTCCTGTGACACCGCGAGCGTAGCATCACAGGACTCTGTTAATCAGTCGCCCCGAGTTGTCGGTGTTCTGCCGGACTGATTTAGCAGTGATGTGCCCTTTAGCCGTTTGGTTCACTGCCTCTGGTTCAGCGACCGGATCTGCGCCGCATTCGTTGGATCGTTTGCAGCTGAGCAGCCGCCTCGGCTAGCTCAGCAAGTGCTTTTGCGTAATCCATTGACGCGTGCCCGTCCTGGAGCAGGCGCTCAGCTGCCTCTTTGGATTCTAAAGCAGCTGCCTCATCAAGGTCCTCTGCGCGTGCTGCCGTATCAGAGAGGACTGTGACCATCCTCGGCTGGACTTCCAGCATCCCACCCGAAATGTAGAACGCGGTGTGTTGCGAGTCCGACAGCTGGAGCCTCACTTCCCCCGGTCCCAGCCTGGTCAGCATTGGTGCGTGGCCGGGCGCGATACCGACTTCACCCAGTACCGCGGGTGCAAAGATCATCTCTGCCTGCCCAGAAAAAATCTCTTTCTCGGCGCTGACGATATCTACATGGACGGTCATAGCCATTCAGAGCGCTCCGAAAATCAGATGTTCTTGGCTTTTTCGACGGCTTCCTCAATCGAGCCGACCATATAGAAGGCCTGCTCGGGGAGATCGTCATAGTCACCGTTCACGATCGCCTGGAAACCGCTAATCGTGTCTTTCAAAGCGACATACTTTCCAGGGGTTCCGGTGAATACTTCAGCAACGGAGAAGGGCTGCGACAGGAAGCGTTGGATCTTGCGCGCACGCGCCACCGTCAATTTGTCCTGTTCCGAAAGTTCGTCCATGCCCAGGATCGCGATGATGTCCCTGAGTTCTTTATAGCGTTGCAATGTGTTCTGTACGGCCCGTGCAGTGTCGTAGTGATCCTGACCAACAATTAAGGGGTCCAGCTGACGACTGGTCGAGTCCAAGGGGTCGACAGCAGGATAGATCCCCAGCTCAGCGATTTGACGAGACAGCACGACCGTCGCGTCCAAATGCGCAAAAGTGGTCGCCGGCGACGGGTCTGTGAGGTCGTCAGCTGGAACGTAAACTGCCTGAATGGAGGTGATTGAGCCAACCTTGGTTGACGTAATTCGCTCCTGCAGACGCCCCATTTCCTCGGCCAAAGTAGGCTGATACCCCACCGCAGAAGGCATACGGCCTAGTAGAGCCGAGACCTCCACCCCAGCCAGGGTGTAGCGATAAATGTTGTCAATAAACAGAAGAACATCGCGTCCTTCATCGCGAAAATTCTCAGCGATGGTCAGACCTGTCAGCGCGACCCGCAAACGGTTACCTGGAGGCTCGTTCATCTGACCGTAAACCATGGCCACTTTAGACTTTTCAAAGTCTTTGACATCGACCACGCCTGCTTCCTGCATCTCGTGGTAGAAGTCGTTGCCCTCACGGGTACGTTCACCGACTCCTGCGAAAACAGAAAGCCCCGAGTGTTCGGTTGCAATGTTGTTGATGAGTTCCATCATGTTGACGGTCTTGCCGACGCCAGCACCACCGAAGAGCCCGATCTTGCCGCCTTTAGCAAACGGGCAGATCAGATCGATGACCTTGATCCCGGTTTCCAGTAGCTCTGTCGCTGGAGACAGCTCTACGAATTTCGGTGCATCACGATGAATAACCATGCGCTGGTCTTCACCGATTGGGCCACATTCATCAATGGGGTCGCCAAGCACGTTCATGATCCGACCGAGGGTTTTGGTCCCCACAGGGACCTTGATCCCTTCGCCTGTGTTGGCAACTTCCATGCCCCGTCGCAGTCCGTCAGTAGTGCCGAGAGCAATGGTGCGCACGACCCCATCGCCAAGCTGCTGCTGAACCTCCAGCGTGATATCGCTGTTGTCCACTTTGAGTGCATCGTAGATTTTCGGCACTGCAGCCGGCGGGAATTTCACGTCCACTACGGCGCCGATGACCTGTACCACGTCTCCTGAACTCATGGTTCGGATTCCTCTTAATCGCTCAATTAGTTAACTGTTTCAGCCGCCGGACTTTTAGACCGCAGCCGCGCCGCCGACGATCTCGGACAGCTCCTGGGTTATTGCTGCCTGTCTGGCCTTGTTGTAAACCAGCTGAAGTTCTTCGATAAGTTTGCCAGCGTTGTCTGACGCGGCTTTCATAGCAACCATTCTCGCGGCTTGTTCACAGGCAATGTTTTCTACCACTCCCTGATAAACCAGGGATTCGATGTAGCGCGTGAGAAGCTGGTCCATCACGTCTCTAGCTTCCGGTTCGTATATGTAGTCCCAGTGATGCGCCAGGTCTTCCGATTGACTCGGCGGGAGCGGCAACAGCTGCTCGAACTCTGGTTTCTGCGTCATGCGGTTTACAAACTGGTTAAACACCAGATAGACCCGATCGATTCGCCCTTCGTTGAACGCGTCCAGCATGATCTTGATGGTGCCGACCAGATCTTCAAGTTTGGGTGCATCGCCAAGCTGGCTCGCCTGACCTACGATCCTGCCCCCGATCCTGGAGAAAAAGCCGACACCTTTATTACCAACCACACAAAGCTCTGTCTCTTTACCTTCCTTGTCCCAAGCCTGCAGCTGACGCAGCGTCTGTCGAAACAGATTTGCGTTGAGCCCGCCACACAGTCCTCTGTCTGTAGACACTAGAATCACGCCGATCCTCTTGACCTCTCGCTCCTGCAAGAATGGATGACGGTATTCGCTCCTGGAATGCGCAATATGTGCAACCACATTGCGCATTTTGTCAGCGTAGGGGCGCGCCGCGCTCATGCGCTCTTGAGCACGACGCATTTTGCTGGCCGCCACCATTTCCATCGCCTTGGTGATTTTCTGCGTATTCTTAACGCTCGCTATTTTCGAGCGGATTTCTTTCGCTGCGGCCATTGGTCTACTCTTGGATAGCTAATCCGGTTACCAGGAGTGATTAGAGACGAAGTCCTGCACTGCAGCTTCGAGAGATTTCTCAATGTCGTCGTCGTAATCGCCGTTTGCATTTATCTGGTCCAGTAACGTTCCATGCGCTGACGCCATGAAGGCATGGAGCGCCTGCTCAAAATCCCCAATCTTCTCCAGCTCGACGCTATCTAGAAACCCCTTTTCTACCGCGAACAGGCTCACTGCCATATTAGCCACGGACAGCGGGGAATACTGCTTCTGTTTCATCAGCTCCATGACTCGCTGCCCACGCTCAAGCTGCTTTCGCGTCGCCTCGTCTAGATCAGATGCGAACTGGGCAAACGCCGCGAGCTCCCGATACTGGGCAAGCGCCAGACGGATACCGCCACCGAGCTTCTTGACTATCTTGGTCTGCGCCGCACCGCCGACTCGGGATACGGATAAGCCCGCGTTGATAGCAGGCCGGAATCCCGAGTTGAACAGGTCCGTTTCCAGGTAGATCTGACCGTCAGTAATCGAAATGACATTTGTCGGGACGAAGGCCGACACGTCACCAGCCTGGGTTTCGATAATAGGCAACGCGGTTAAGGAACCTGTCTGCCCTTTCACGGCACCATCTGTGATTTTTTCCACGTACTCGGCATTAATTCGCGCCGCGCGTTCGAGTAGTCGCGAATGCAAGTAGAAGACATCGCCGGGATAGGCCTCACGTCCAGGCGGCCGGCGGAGCAGCAACGAGATCTGACGATAGGCCCAAGCCTGCTTGGTCAGATCGTCGTAAATGATCAGCGCGTCCTCACCACGATCACGGAAGTATTCGCCCATCGCGCAACCAGAGTAGGGTGCGATGTATTGCATCGCGGCCGAATCAGACGCGGTTGCGGCTACGATGATGGTGTGTTCCATCGCGCCATGTTCTTCGAGCTTCCGGATAACCGCATTAATCGACGACGCCTTCTGTCCTATCGCCACATAGATGCACTTAATTCCGGTGCCCTTCTGGTTAATGATCGCGTCTACGGCTACTGCGGTTTTTCCTGTCTGCCTGTCTCCGATAATCAGCTCGCGCTGCCCTCTGCCGACAGGGACCATCGCGTCTATCGACTTGAGTCCGGTCTGAACCGGCTGAGATACGGATTGCCGCGCGATGACGCCTGGAGCGATCTTTTCGATCGGCTCCATGCTCGCCGCGGAAATTTCACCTTTGCCATCGATAGGATTGCCCAGCGAGTCCACAACCCGCCCAAGCAAGCCGGGACCTACGGGAACTTCCAGAATCCTGCCGGTGCACCGGCATGTATCGCCTTCTGAAATGTGCTCATATTGGCCCAGAACAACGGCACCAACCGAATCCTGTTCCAGATTGAGCGCTAGACCAAACACGCCACCGGGGAATTCGATCATTTCACCCTGCATGACGTCGGCCAGTCCGTGAACACGGGCAATCCCATCCGTCAGGCTGACGACTGTGCCCTCTGTTCTCGCTTCAGTGTCGAGCTGAAGCCCCTCAATTCTTTTTTTGATCAGTTCGCTGATCTCAGTTGCGCTGATGCTCATGGCAATCCTCTGCGACTAAGTCGAAAGTACGTGTGATATTGGTTCTTGTTCGGCGATCTCGGTCACGCGAGACGCTGCTCCAGAGACGTCAAACGACCGCGTAACGACAGGTCGATGACGGAGTCTCCGATTTTGACCACGGCACCCCCGATGAGTGAGGAGTCAGTGTTTGCAACGATGGTGCAGCTGCGGCCGGTACGCTTGCGGACAGCCTCGGAAATTTTTTGGGCTTCGGTATCCGAGAGTAGATACGCGCTGTGGACTACCACCTCAACCACCCCCTCGGAGTCAGCACGGAACCTCTCAAAAAGCTCAGAGATTTCTGGCGCGATTTCGAGACGCTCGGCGTCGATGAGCGTTCGCAGGAAATGTTCCGCAGGCTTGGAGCACGCGTCACCAAGGACTTCAATCATGAACTCCAGTATCTGCTCGCCGGACACTTTTGGATGGTTGATAAAAGCAGAGACAGACGAGTCTTCTACCGCCTGCGCGAGAACTTTGAGCAGCCCGGACCAGGCTTCACAACACCCGTTCTCTTCTGAGTACGCAAACGCCGCTGCTGCGTACGGCCTGGCGATGGTCAGCTTCTCTTGCATGTCTCGTTCAGCCTCAGAGCGTGGCAGCTAGTTTATCGAGCACGTCCCGGTGGGCGGATTCATCTACTTCTCGCATGAGAATCTGCTCAGCTCCGATGACGGCAAGACGCGCCACCTGACCGCGGAGGTCATCACGCAGCTGGTTGCGGTTCTGCTCAATCTCAGCCGCCGCCGACGCTTTTATCTTCGCGGCCTCGTCTTTCGCTACATCCTTAGCCGCCTCGACGATCTCGTCTGCCCGCTTTTGCGCCTGAGCAATGAACTCCTGCGCTTTGTCCTTGCCTTCGCGGATTAAATCTCCTGCGCGTTTCTCAGCCAGCTCAAGCTCATGACGCCCCCGCTCGGCCGAGGCCAGGCCGTCGGCAATTTTGCTTTCACGCTCTTCCAGCGCGGCAAGCACCGGCGGCCAGACGTACTTGAGACAGAACCATACGAAGACAGCGAACGAGATCGCCTGACCCAGCAAAGTGAGATTCATATTCATAATGGCAGGCCTGCTAATTCCCTAAAATCGCTGGACTTGAATGTTTCAGCCCACCTGCCCGAGGAACGGGTTTGCAAACATCAACAATGCTGCAAAAGCGATGGCGATAATCGGCACAGCGTCGGTGAGACCAAGCATCAGGAACATGCGAGCCTGCAACATCGGCACGAGCTCAGGCTGCCGGGCGGCGCCCTCAAGGAACTTACTGCCCAGAATACCGATGCCTACACCGGCACCGAGGGCACCCAAGCCGATCATAATTCCGGCTGCGAGTGCTGAAAATGCAACGACAGACTCCATAACTTATCTCCTCTGTTAATTCATTAATGCGAGTCGTGGGATTCGTGTGACTGACTCAGATACACAATCGTGAGCATCATAAAAATGTAAGCCTGCAGCGTGATGACCAGAATATGAAAAATGGCCCACGGGACAGACAACGCGAACTGCAGCCAGAAAGGAACCAGGGCAGCAATCAGAACGAAAACCAGCTCCCCAGCGAACATATTGCCGAACAGTCGCAACGACAGCGACAGCGGCTTTGCGATCAACGAAACTGTCTCTAGTACCAGGTTGACGGGAAGCAGCGCTTTACCGAACGGGTGAAAGGCCAGCTCGCCGAAAAAGCCCCCCGGTCCTTTGACCTTGATCCCGTAGAAAACCATCAGTCCGAATACCGATAGCGACATGCCGAAAGTTGCATTGACATCAGTCGTCGGAACCATCTTCATGTATTCGATTCCAGCGAGATGACTCAGAAACGGGACGAAATCTACCGGAACCAAGTCCATCAGGTTCATCAGGAAAATCCACACAAAAATAGTTAGCGCAAGCGGGGCGATCAGAGCATTGCGACCGTGGAATGCGTCTTTGACGCTGCCGGCTACCATTTCCACAACCATTTCCACGCAGAGCTGCCAGCGCGAGGGCTTTTCCACAGATGCTGTCGCAGCCACCTTTCGGAACAGAAAGCAGAACACGATTCCGGTTAACAGCGACCAGAACATCGTGTCCACATTAATCGAAATAAACCCCATGGCGGTCGCCTCCTGAGCGGAATGAGCTATTCCCCAGGAGCCATCGCTATGCTGGCCATAAGTCAGATTCTGAATGTGGTGGCTGATGTACTGCGCCGGTGTTGCCGCTGCCATGTCTCTACCTTAACGAAATCCTGTTGCCCCCCCGCCCTCTCGTTTGAAGGCAGGGCGCGCCCGATTAGTCGCCCGGGTCGCTTCGCTCACCAAGGTTGATGATTCGGAACATCAACCAGTTCATAAGCACTACTACGAGGTAAGTACCGAATACCACCGGCCACTGCGCTCGTAGCAGCACAATGGCGATCACGAACAGAGCCAGTGTGAATCCGATCTTGATCAACTCGCCCGCATATACGCGGCGCAGTTCCTCTTGCGGACTTCGACTCCGACTGCCCAGCAATCGCCGCGCGAAGTAAAAATTCGGCGTCACTCCTACTAGCGCCCCGACCAAGGCCGAGTAGCCGGCAGAGACATCGACTGACAGCGTCAGCGCGAGAGCAACGACGAGTGCGGCACCGAGCTGCGCTGCTACCACTGCCATGATGGAGCGACGCACGCGGGCTCTGAGCGGCGTTTCTTCTCCCGGCTTAACGCCTGAATTTGAGTGCACGCTTAAGGGCCGCATTCGCGAAGCGCGCGAGTTTAGCCGTTTTTGCGGCACTGCGGCAAGCTATATGTGCCATTCCCACTCGCTACAACTTTTCAAGAGCCGCTGGCGGCAGTTTTCAATGTATGTGCGCGAGAATTCCGTCCAGCTCATCAAGCGATGAATACCGGATAGTTAAACTGCCTCCACCCGTTACTCCGTGCCTTATAGCCACCTGCGCACCCAGCTTTTCAGCGAGAGTCTGCTCTAACTGGCTGACGTTCGGGTCGAGCTTTCTAGCGGAGTTTTTACCCTTCGCCGCGGGCAGGGATGCCCCCCGTTCGCGCTTCACAAGCGCTTCCGCCTGGCGCACACTCAGGCCATTCATAGCGATCTGCTGCGCAAGCGCATTTTGTCGCGCACCACTGCAACCCAGCAGCGCGCGCGCGTGGCCCATTTCCAGATCACCACGCTCGACAAGTTCCCGAACCTGAGGCTCCAGCTCCAGCAGGCGCAGGAGGTTACTCACCCCGGCACGGGAGCGGCCAACCGCCTGAGCAACCTGCTCGTGGGTCAACTCAAACTCTCTAACGAGACGCTCGAGAGCCAGCGCTTCTTCAATCGGGTTGAGCTGCTCACGCTGGATGTTCTCAATTAGTGCGATGCTCATGGCGTCAGCATCAGACACCTGTCGGATAAGTGCAGGGATTACGCTCAGTCCGGCTATCTGTGCAGCACGCCAGCGCCGCTCTCCAGCTATGATTTCATAGCGGCCGCCTTCACCCAGTTGGCGGATGACGATTGGCTGGACAACCCCCTGATTCCTGATCGACTCCGCCAAGTCCTCCAACGCCTCAGGTTGAATGTCCAATCGAGGTTGATATCTGCCACGCTGAATCAGGTCGACCGGGACCGCCTTCAGTTGCTCCCCATTCCATTCCTCGGTGGTGAGTGCCTCCGCACCTATACCGAGCAGCGCATCAAGCCCTCTGCCCAGGCCTCTTCTCTTACTGTTCATTAGTCGATTCTTTCCTGAAAGTCAGGCCGCAAGGTTGTCGGCCCTCTAGCCCGAAAGCGCGGGCGTGGCTTTTTCCCGCCGGAGCATTTCCCCAGCCAGGGTCAGATACGCAAGCGCTCCGCTGGAGGCCTTGTCATACATCAGAGCAGGCAACCCATGACTCGGAGCCTCAGCCAGCCTGACATTGCGCGGAATTACAGTTCGGTACACCTTGTCACCAAAGTGATCCAGAAGCTGTTTGGAGACTTGGTTTGAGAGGTTGTTACGTGGGTCAAACATGGTTCGCAGCACCCCCTCCACGGTGAGACCGGGGTTCAAAAAGCGACGAATTTTGTCAATCGTTTCCAGCAGCGCGGTAAGTCCCTCAAGGGCGTAATACTCACATTGTGTAGGGATAACGACGGCGTCAGCGGCGACCAGCGCGTTCACCGTGAGCATATTCAGCGCCGGTGGACAGTCAATCAAAACGTAAGAATACGCGCCTCGCACGGATTCCAAGGCAGTACGAAGCCGCAATTCTCTGCCTATTTCATCGAGCAAACCGACCTCAGCGCCAGTCAAATCGCCATTCGCTGGCAGCAGGTCGTACCCCACCGCGCTATCCGTCACCAACGCGTCACTCAGGGTACTGCTCCCCATCAGCACGTCGTAGCTGGAAACAGATAGGCGACGTTTATCCACCCCGCTTCCCATCGTGGCATTGCCCTGAGGGTCAAGGTCGATGAGCAGCGTCCTACGTTTGGTCGCAGCCAACGAAGCAGTCAGGTTCACGCTCGTGGTTGTCTTCCCGACGCCACCCTTCTGGTTAGTCACTGCAAGTACTCTGGTCATAGATTCGCCGGGGCGCTCGATGAGGACGCGAGGGGACTGCATCGCGCAGCCCTCAACGCCTTGATTATGTCATAGGGCCTCAAGCTGCAATCCGCCTTACGCGGTGCTCGATGCGGGGAAAACCACTAGATTACGGACATCAAACCCTGGAACCAAAACTGGCTCCAGACGGACCCCGGGCCACAACGCAGCAGTCTCTTTGAGCTCCTCGGGCGTAACACCGGCTTTCATTGCAATAAACCTGGTGCTGTCCGATCTCAGATGCCCCGCACTCGACAGGAACTGCTTGAGCGAACCTGTTGCGCGCGTGATGACAACATCGAGAGTCACTGTTGACGAGAAGTCTTCTCCCCGACACTGCTCTACAGAGATGTTCTTCAGGCCAAGTGCAATGCCCACCTGAATAAGGAATCGGGCTCGCCGTTTGCGCGGCTCGAGCAGGAGACAGCTGCAATCCGGGCGCATGATAGCTATCACAATTCCGGGGATGCCGGCCCCGCTGCCCAGGTCGAGAACGGTTTTTGCGGACTCAAGAACCCTTGTCACGGAAAGTGCATCCACGATGTGGTCTGAAACGAATTGCTCCGCTGTTCGAGCCCCGGTCAGATTCACCATCCTCTGCCATTTCATGACCATGGCGGCATAATCACCCAGAGCCGCTCGTTCTGCTTCAGAAATGACCAGATTCAGGGCCGGCGCCGCCTGGCTCAGGATCAGGTCTATGGCTCTCATCGGCATCCCGCTCACAACTCAGTGCGCACTTATCCGCTGCGCTCTGGCCGTCATCCGGCTCAGCCAACCGCTGCCTGCTCGGTGGGCAACCGTTGCATTTTGCGCAAATGAACGAGTAGCAGTGACACTGCTGCGGGCGTCACACCGGATATTCGCTGCGCCTGGCCGACCGACAAGGGTCTGAATTCCGTCAACTTCTGCACGACCTCGTTGGACAAGCCGCACACCGCGGCATAATCAAACTCCGCGGGAATAGGCGTCTTTTCCAGTGACTGGCCGCGTCTTACGTCATCAATCTGACGTTCAATGTACCCGGCATACCGGGCCTCTATCTCAAGCTGTCTGATGACTTCAGGATCGCTGACCCCAGGCCCGGCGCCCGGGAGGTTGATCAGGCGCGAGTAGCTCATGCCCGGCCGCCGCAGCAAATCGGCTAGTGACTGGTCCTTGCGCAGGGGTTCGCCAAGTAGTTCCATCGCTGCACTGTCGGACACTCTGGCAGGAGAAACCCAGAACTGCCGCAGTCGATTTCGTTCCTGCTCCAGCAATGCGCGCTTGGTTTCAAACCGCGCCCAACGCGCGTCATCAACCAGCCCCAGTGAACGTCCAACGGGGGTCAATCGTAGGTCCGCGTTGTCTTCTCGGAGTTGCAGCCGGTACTCCGCGCGACTGGTAAACATGCGATACGGCTCGTCCGTTCCACGCGTCACGAGGTCATCAACTAGCACGCCAAGGTAGGCCTCGTCGCGGCGGGGATACCACGGGTCCCGCTGTTGAACTCTTAATCCAGCGTTGATGCCCGCCAGCAGTCCCTGCGCTGCGGCTTCTTCATAGCCGGTCGTTCCGTTGATCTGGCCGGCAAAAAACAACCCCGGCAGCTGCCGTGTTTCCAACCAGGGCTGGAGGTCTCTCGGGTCGAAATAATCGTACTCAATCGCGTAGCCGGGCCGGGTGAGGATGGCCTGTTCGAAGCCGACGATCGAACGCACCAGTTCGAACTGCACATCAAAAGGTAGACTGGTTGAAATCCCGTTGGGGTAAACCTCGGTCGAGCTCAGCCCTTCCGGTTCTATAAAAATCTGATGACTATCACGCTCCCCGAACCTGACCACTTTGTCTTCGATGGACGGGCAGTATCGCGGGCCCACACCTTCAATGGCCCCTGTAAACATCGGCGAGCGATCCAGTCCGGAGCGGATAATCTCGTGAGTCCGGGCATTCGTGTGCGCAATGTGACAGTCGACCTGGCGGGGGTGCTGCATGGCCTCGCCAAGGAAGGAAAAAACCGGCGCTGGCGAGTCTCCAGGCTGCGGCGAAAGACGGCTGTAGTCGATAGAGCGACCATCAATCCTCGGGGGTGTCCCGGTTTTCAAACGCCCCACCCGGAAGTCCATATCTCTCAGGCGATGCGCCAGCGCGATTGATGGCGCGTCGCCAGCGCGTCCACCGGCCTGGCGGGCCTCCCCAACATGGATCGTGCCGTCCAGAAACGTGCCCACCGTGAGAATGACGACCGGTGCCTCGAACTCGAGTCCGAGTTGGGTTCTCACACCGGACAGGCATCCGCTTTTAATAACAAGGTCTTCTACGCTCTGTTGAAAAAGCATCAACAACGGCGTCGCGTCGACAACCTGCCTCGCAGCGGTGCGATAGAGCGCGCGGTCAATCTGCGCCCGCGTCGCCTGAACTGCCGGCCCCTTGCTGGCATTCAGGATCCGGAAGTGAATGCCGCACTGATCCGCACCCTGCGCCATAAACCCACCGAGCGCATCGATCTCCTTGACCAGGTGTCCCTTACCGATCCCACCAATGGCGGGATTGCAGGACATCTGCCCGAGGGTTTCTAGATTCTGCGTGAGCAACAGCGTTCGCGACCCGCAACGCGCAGCGGCCAGCGCGGCTTCAACTCCTGCGTGGCCACCGCCAACCACAATCACGTCAAATCGCTCGGGATATTTCATGCTGTAAGCGCGTTGGTGGGATCAGCCCACTCTGGACCGGGGGCGCAGGATAACGACTCTGAAAAAGATTGGAAATCTCCCACACGAGAGCCTCTGGTGATTGGCGGATCGGCCGACCGGACTTACGTCAGAGCACCGAAACTTTTTGGGTCGCTCATGGTCTAGGGGCTTGAGTTGACGCCCAGAATGGCCTTGTGGAACGATTGCGCGCCCTTGGCGCTCCTGCGCGCGAGAAGCGCTGCGTCGAGCCAGGTCTGGAATCCGAACTCGTTTTCCTGCGCTGAATGCCTGCCCGTAATGCCGGTTTGGCAATGAAGCAACAATGATTTTCGAAACAGCTGAGAGACAAGTGAGTTATGGAAACCCTGATCGAAGTCAACGGGCTGTGTAAGAGTTTCGGCGGGCTGCGTGCGGTAGACAACATCTCTTTGACCGTGGGTCGCGGCGAGGTGCTCGGATTCCTTGGGCCCAACGGCGCTGGTAAGTCGACAACCATGAAAATGATCACGGGCTTCCTTGCGCCAAGCGCGGGCGTGGTCAAGGTTGCCGGCGTTGACATCGAAGCAGCCCCGCTGGCGGCCAAAGCCCACATCGGCTATCTGCCCGAAGGCGCCCCGGCTTACGGTGAGATGACGCCCTCCAGCTTCCTGGAGTTCATTGCGGACATCCGGCAGATTCCGCGCGCCAAACGCGAGGCTCGAATCCGTGAGGTGGTCGAACACATTCATCTTGAAAATGTCCTGCATCAGCGCATTGAAACCCTGTCCAAAGGCTTCAAGCGGCGCGTCGGACTGGCGCAGGCGATTCTCCATGACCCAGAAATTCTCATCATGGACGAGCCGACCGATGGCCTCGATCCTAATCAGAAGCACGAAGTGCGCTCGCTGATCCAGACCATGGCGCCTCAGAAGGCCATCCTGATCTCAACCCATATCCTTGAAGAAGTGGACGCAGTCTGCACGCGCGCCATCATCATCGCGCAGGGCAAACTCATTTTCAGCGGCACACCGCACGAACTCGCGACGCGTTCTCGCTTTCATAACGCTGTCAGCCTGAGGGTTGATCAAAACGACAGCGAACGCGTGAAGACCTCATTGGAACAACTACCTGGTGTATCGGCGGTCGAAGCTGCCGCAGCAAGCGCGGATGGGCAGCTCACCGTGTTCCCCGGCGGCGAACAGTCCATCGTTAGCGCTGTGCAGTCGCGTTTGAGGGAGCTGAACTGCGAGCCGCGCGAGATATTCGTGCAACGAGGGCAACTCGACGAAGTGTTCCGCACCGTTACGCAAACAGGCAGTGCCGCAGGGGAGGTTCATCGCACATGAATGGCCTGACAACGATATTCCGGCGCGAGCTCAGCGCTTATTTCGCCACACCGGTAGCATACGTTTTCATCGTCATATTCCTGGTGCTGAACGGCGTATTCACTTTCTACGTGGGGGGCTTCTACGAGCGAGCGCAGGCCGACCTGGAGCCGTTCTTCCAGTTCCACCCATGGCTCTATATGTTCCTGATACCGGCTATCTCAATGCGCCTTTGGTCCGAAGAGCGCAAAGCAGGCACGCTGGAGCTGCTTCTGACTCTGCCGGTGTCGCTGCCGGCCAGCGTGCTCGGTAAGTTCCTGGCTTCGTGGTGCTTCACCGCTGTTGCGCTCGCGGGCACGTTCCCGATCTGGCTGACGGTCAACTATCTTGGCGAACCGGACAACACGGTCATCCTCGCTGGCTATGTCGGCAGCCTGCTCATGGCCGGTGGATTTCTCTCAATAGGCGCCTGCATTTCTGCTCTGACCAAGAATCAGGTTATCGCCTTCGTCATCAGCTTCGTGATCTGTTTTGCATTTAACCTGAGCGGCTTTCCGATGGTGCTGGACCTCTTTCAGCTCTGGGCTCCGCAGGTGGTCGTAGATGCCATCAGCTCATTCAGCTTTCTGACTCACTTCAACTCCATTCTCAAAGGCGTCGTAGACATTCGGGACCTCATTTTTTTCGGCACTCTCATTGCTTTCTGGCTCTACGCCAACGTGCTGGCCATCGAAGCGAATAAAAGCAAATGAGGATTCCTTACACTCCACCCACGCTCCAGGCATGCCCCCATGAATAAGAAACTCCTGACCGGAAGTGGCCTTTTGCTCGCCCTCGTCCTTTTCCTGGGCGTCAACATCATCAGCAATCAGCTGTTCACTGCCTGGCGGCTGGATGTCACAAAAAACAGTCTGTACACCCTGTCACCAGGCACGAGCAACATCGTCGGACAGCTTGAGGAACCTGTCACAATTCGCCTGTATTTCTCTGCAAAACAGTTTGCGGGCTTTCCGCAGCTGCTGAACTACGGCAAGCGCGTCCGTGACATGCTCGATGAATATGTCGCCAAATCAGACGGCAACCTGAAGCTGTTGGTAATCGACCCCGAGCCTTTTTCCGAAGCCGAGGATGAAGCTGTCGGCTTCGGCATCCGGCAGCTCGGACTCGGTGCCGGGGGCGAGACGGGCTACCTGGGCATAGTAGGTACCAATTCAACCGATGACCGCGAAGTGCTCCCCCTGCTGAGCCCGGAACGGGAAGACGCGCTCGAATACGAAATTACCAAGCTGGTTTACAACCTCGGGGAACCGAAGAAACGGGTCATCGGCGTGCTGTCCAGCCTCCCGGTCTTCGCACCACCACCGGACCCAATGACGCGCCAGGCGCGCGGTGCCGACTGGACGTCCTTCGTGCTGCTGAAAGAGCTTTACGAAATTCGGGAATTGAGTTTTTCAGCCACGGAGATCGAGAAGGATATCGATACTCTTGTGGTGATCCACCCGAAAAATCTGTCACGCGAGACCCAGTACGCCATTGATCAGTTCGTGCTGCACGGTGGTAAAGCCATGGTTTTCGTCGACCCTATGGCGGAGCAGGATGCAGCGGCACCTGACCCTGAACGTCCAGGCGTGATGCCTGAACTCGGCTCGGACCTCGAGGCTTTGATGAGCCAGTGGGGTATCCGGATGGTTAAAGACAAAGTAATTGGTGACCCGACCAGCGCCGTGCGCGTCAGTTTTCGCAGCAGCAGGGGTCCGCAGGAAGTCGAATACCTGCCGTGGCTGCAGCTGCAGGGCGATAGGCTGAATCGGGACAACTTCATCACCAATGAGCTCAATGTCATCAACGTCGGTACTGCAGGAAGCCTGGAGCGTATCGACGGCACGACGCTGGATCACACGCCGCTGATCCACACGAGCAAGAACGCCGGCTTGCTGGAACGCGACGCGATCCTGTTTGTGCAGAACCCCGCCGGTCTGCTTGAAAGTTTCAGCGCTGACGGACGTGAACATGTGGTCGCAATGCGGGTATCAGGCAAAGCCCAAACCGCTTTTCCTGATGGTCGGCCGTTGGGCAGCGAAGAAAAGCGCGCGCCTCAGGATGATGACTTTCTCACCAGCTCAAACGGGTCTATCAATGTCATTGTCGTCAGCGACACGGACATTCTTGCCGACCGCTTCTGGGTGCGCTTCTCCGATTTCGCCGGGATGCGCATCCCTGACCCATTCGCTAACAATGCTGATTTTCTGGTCAACGCGGTTGACAACCTGGGCGGTAACGATGACCTGATCAGCCTGCGCAGCCGCGGTAAATACACCCGCCCCTTCGAAGTGGTTCAGGAGATCCAACGCGAGGCCGAAGCACAGTTTCGCGACAGGGAACGAGCGCTGCAGCAGAAGCTTGACGACGCAGAACGCAAATTGAGCGAGCTTCAGGGCAAAGAATCAAACGGAGACATGCTTCTCACGCCTGAACAAAAAACTGAGATAGACCGCTTCCGACAGGAGCAGGTCAAGACCCGAAAAGAACTGCGTGCTGTCCAGCTGGACCTGCGGCGCAACATTGAACGACTGGGGACTGTTCTGACTTTCATTAACACGGCGCTTGTCCCTCTGCTGATCATCATCATCGCAATAGCTGCCAGCATCATGTCCAATCGCGCGCGCAGTCGCGCCTGACTTTTCGCGGAGAAGAGTCCTGATGAAGCGTCACCATTTACTGCTACTGAGTCTGACCGTTGTGGTCGTGCTGCTTGCCTGGACAGTATCCCAGTCCAAAGCGCCTCAGACTGAAGTCACCCGCAGCGAACTTTTCCCTTCTCTGCTCGACAGCATTAACGAAATTGCGCTCGTGAATGTTCGCAATGCGCAGCGGAACACCGAGCTGCAGCGTGACGGAGAACGCTGGACCGTGACGAACAAGGACGCCTTCGAAGCGGACGCCGCGGCAGTCAAACGCGTTGCTCTCCAGCTCGCCAATGCACGGATCGTCGAGCCGAAAACGAGTTCCCCGAATCGCTTCGCGAAGCTGGGCGTTGCGGACATCGGGGACGAGAATTCCGCCGGGACGCTGGTCGAGCTGCTGACAGCTGACGGCAACACCCTCGCAGCCCTCATCGTCGGACACGAGCGTGACGGGAGTACCGGAGATCAGCACTATGTCCGACGCCGTGATGAGGATCAGTCCTGGCTCGTCGTAGGTGAACTCGACCCTAATGCTGACCCCATTACCTGGGTAGATGCTCAAATCCTAGACATTGATACACAGCGGGTCATGAGCGTTCGCGTAGAAAAGTCCGACGCCGCGCCCATCGCGCTCTCCAAGGCAGAGCAAAGCGACAACTTCTTCACGCTGAACAACATTCCGAGTGGCTATGAACAGAAATCCAAAGCAACGGTATCCGCTCTTGGCGCGCTTCTGCTGGACCTGCGTTTCAACGACGTTCTCGCGGCCGCAAAGCTTGCAGCCCTGACTCCTGTTCGAGAGGTGACGGTGACCACTTTCAACGGACTGGTGGTAACACTCAAAGACTACCTGCTGGACGACCAGAAGCTCGTCACATTTTCTTTTGCAGTGAATGAGGAACTGGCGGCTGCAGCAGTGTCCTCGGCGGCGGCGACGTCTGCGGACCAGGAAGAGAACAAGCCCGAGGCAGCGGACACCAATGCTACCGAGGAAAAATCAGCCGACGAAACGCCCCAGGCGGAAAGCGAAAGGTTGCGACAGCGTACATCCCGATGGGCATACGTGATCCCCGATTACAAGCGGCGAATGATGGAAAAGACGTTTGAGGATCTGATCAAAACCGTCGAGCCGGAAAAGCCTGACGCGACGCAGGAATAAATTCAGACACCTCAACGCCCCGCTGCTGCCAGCCAAAGGCAAGGCAACCGCTTAATGCAGCAGCTGACTGCCTGAAACCCCGCTCACCACACTGCCTTGACTCATCGCAGAGAGAACATGGCGAGCGTAGACACTGCGCTCGTCATGCCACAGGCGGAAAGCACTGAGTGCATCTATCCCGGGGCGCCCGGCGTGGAGCACCTTGAGGGTCAACAGAACATCCAGCGCTGAAACAAATTCCACCGCCAGCGCCTCGTGTCGGGAACAACGATGACGTTGCGCGTGTTCCCTATAAGCCTCGCGCCCGGTCCGCACGAAAAATGCGAGTTCGTAACCGGTGTCGAGTAACTGCTCGGGATAAAAACCGCTGTATAGCAGGCACCGATCACCGCGTTCGGCGGGCTTCTCCTGCCAGCCAGACCCGGAGTTCAGAAGCGCACTGATCGGAGGCAATGCCGTCTGAGCGCCGGCTCCCGCGAGCAGCAGGCCGACGAGGTGTTCTTCGACAGGCGTCGAGAGATGGACGCCACATGCCGTCTGGGCCTGCAGCAGCAGGGCCCGCCAGCCCTTGGTTTCAGCAGTGTGTATCCCATGTCGCATCGCCGTCTGCCCTCGCTGTTTCGCTAAGGCAGATGGCGGCCTCTCCGTGGCAAACTTTAGGCATTGAGACATACCCGTGAAGCCGACATATGTGGCAAGAGGCGGTAACGTGCTCAAGCGGACCAACTCTGGCTATACTCCCGCCCCCTGTCGCTCAGGCCTCGCTCCTCACTCTCACCATGACCGCCAGCCGCAAAACTCCGAACACGTTTCAGGAACTGATTTTCAAGCTACAGCAGTACTGGGCTGAAAGTTTCGGCTGCGTGATTGCCCAGCCCTACGACATGGAAATGGGCGCCGGCACCTTTCATCCGGCCACATTCCTGCGAGCGATCGGTCCAGAACCGTGGCGCGCGGCGTATGTGCAGCCCTCAAGACGGCCGGGCGACGGCCGCTACGGCGAAAACCCGAACCGCCTACAGCACTACTACCAGTTTCAGGTGCTGCTGAAACCCTCGCCATCGGACATACAGGAGCATTACCTGGGATCGCTCGAAGCCCTCGGCCTCGACCTTGGGGTGCATGACATTCGCTTCGTGGAAGACAACTGGGAGTCACCCACCCTGGGCGCCTGGGGGCTCGGCTGGGAGGTGTGGCTGAACGGTATGGAGGTGACGCAATTCACCTATTTTCAGCAGGTCGGCGGCCTCGACTGCCGGCCGGTCTCCGGTGAGATTACCTACGGGCTGGAGCGCATTGCGATGTATCTGCAGGGCGTGGAATCCGTCTATGACCTGCTTTGGACCCAACACGGAGAACGCAGGGTTACCTACGGCGATGTATACCGGCAGAACGAAGTCGAGATGTCCGCGTTTAACTTTGAGCACGCGAACACAGACGCTCTGTTCCGATGGTTTGACGACTGCGAGCAAGAAAGTCGCCGAATGATTGGCCTCAACCTGCCTCTGCCTGCCTACGAACAGATGGTCAAGGCGTCCCATACCTTTAATCTCATCGATGCGCGCAAGGCCATCTCGGTGACCGAGCGACAGCGCTACATACTCAGGATCAGGACCCTGGCCCGTGACGTAGCGCAGGCGTATTACGCAGTGCGGGAAAGCCTGGGCTTCCCGCTACTGAAGGCAGGAGAGGACTCGTGAGCAGCGCCAATTTTCTGCTCGAGATCGGTACCGAAGAATTACCGCCGAAAGCGCTGCCTGCGCTGTCCCAGGCACTGCAGACGGAGTTTCAAGCCGCGCTCCACGAGAACCACATCGCTTTTGTCGCCATCCAGGGGTTCGCAACACCACGCAGGCTGGCGCTCGCGGTGCAGGGAATCGAATCCCGGCAGCCGGATCGCACGGAACAACGGCGTGGTCCCTCTTTAGCAGCGGCTTTTGATGCAGATGGACAACCGACCAAGGCTGCGCTCGGTTTCGCGCGCTCCTGCGGTGTAGAAGTCTCAGCGCTTGAGCGGCTCTCTCTCGACGAGGGCGAGTGGCTAGTATTCGAGCGCAACGTTGCAGGACGCCCCATAACCGACCTGATTGGAGATATGACCAGTCGGGCGCTGTCACGTCTGCCTATCCCGAAACGGATGCGCTGGGGTAGTCAGGACCATGAGTTTGTTCGTCCTGTGCACTGGGTAGTTGCGCTGCTGGACGATGCAATCGTCGACCTGGAGGTCTTCGGGATCGCAAGCGGACGGAACACCAGGGGACATCGTTTTCACCACCCACAGGAAATTCCCCTCACGCGAGCAGAAGAATACGCCGACCTGCTGGAATCCCCCGGCCACGTGATCGCCTCGTTCGAGCGCCGCCGCACTCGGATCCAGGAGGATGTGCGGGCACATTGCACCAAGCTCGGTCTGGTGCCAGATCTCTCCGAGTCGCTACTCGACGAGGTCACTGCGCTCGTTGAGTGGCCCGTTGTACTCAGTGGCGAATTTGATCCGCGTTATCTGAAACTGCCCGACGAAGTACTGGTTTCGACCATGCAGGGCCATCAGAAATATTTCCCTGTTCGCGATCCTGATGGCGCTTTGAGCAATCGCTTCATCACGGTATCCAATATCCAGAGTCAGGATCCCGCGGTCGTGCAGGCAGGGAATGAGCGTGTGATACGCCCGCGTCTGGCCGATGCCGAATTTTTTTATGAGTCGGACAGCGCGCATCCTCTCGCAGAATGGCGACCTGCGCTATCGAGCATGCTTTTTGAGAAACGACTTGGCAGCCTGCTGGACAAGACGGAAAGAATTGAGCGTCTGGTGTCCGAGCTTGCGCCATCCTTCAACGTCGATCCCGGGACAGCGGTCCGAACGGCCCACCTCTCGCGCTGCGACCTCATGTCCGACATGGTCGGCGAGTTCCCTGAGCTGCAAGGCAGCATGGGCGCCTATTACGCTGCCAGCACGGAATCGGCTGAGGTCTGCCGGGCTCTGGGCGAGTTCTATCAGCCCCGATATTCGGGCGATGCGATCCCGGCCTCAGATCTCGGCCGCTGTATCGCCTTGGCCGATAAGATTGACACTCTGGTCGGGATCTTCGGGGCAGGCCTGCTACCTACCGGTGACCGCGATCCGTATGGTCTGAGACGGGCCGCGCTTGGCGCTCTGCGAATCCTGGTCGAAGGCGGCGCAGAGCTCGCGCTCGATCAGACCGTTGACCTGGCGCTGGCCGCCTATCGGAATGTGGCCCTAGAGCCAGAAACCCGGGCTCGTGTCCTCCAGTTCATGCGCGATCGGTTGCGCGGCTATTTTCTCGAGCACTCGTTCGCGGCTGATGTCTGCAGTGCTGTACTGACAACCGATGAATGGTCTCCACTGGAAATGGCACGCAGGATCGCGGCAGTCGCGCGCTTCCGACAGCTGCCTGAGGCTGAAGCGCTGGCAGCAGCGAATAAACGGATCGCCAATATCCTGCGCAAAGCCCCGGCAGACCTTGTCGGCCACTGGGACCCATCGCTCCTGCAGGACGACGCAGAGCGGGACCTGGCGCAGGCCGTAAAAAGACACGCTGAGGCGATGCAAAAAATGGTTGAGGAAGGCCAGTACGATGCCTACCTGGAACAACTCGCGGCCCTGCGCGACACAGTGGACAACTTCTTCGATACGGTAATGGTGATGAGCGACGACACAGCGCTTCGGCGCAACCGCCTGCTGTTGCTGCGCGACCTCTTCTCGATGTTTTCCAGAGTTGCTGACATCAGTCAGCTGCACGGGGAGTAACTGTCAGCTCATGAGGACACTCCTGCTCGATCGGGACGGTGTCATCAATCACGACCGGGCGGACTTTATCCGCCGTGCAGCGGACTGGAAACCTATAGCGGGAAGCCTTGAAGCTCTGGCCCGCGCGCAACAGGCCGGCTACCGACTGGTCGTTATCAGTAATCAGTCAGGACTTGGTCGCGGCTTATTCTCGATGCGCGACCTGAATGAAATTCAGACTCGACTCCAGTCGGAGCTCGAGAAATTTCGTGCACGAATTGATGCGTTCTTCTTCTGCCCACATCAGCCGAACGCCGCCTGCAGCTGCCGGAAACCCTCTGCAGGACTGCTTCACTCTCTTGCCGAACGCCTGCAGCTCGATCTAACCGACGTGCCGTTTGTCGGAGATCGGCAGTCAGATGCGCTCGCGGCGCAGGCCGTGGGCGCGCGCCCCATCCTGGTTCGCACCGGGCTCCGCGAGCTAGTCGTTGATGACCCGCGCCTTCGGGGCATTGAGGTCTATCCGAATCTATCGAGCGCAGTGGATACTCTGCTGGAATGCTGACGACGTTCCGATCGTGGCTGTTCTACCTAGGGCTGGCGCCGCTCACCGTGCTCTTCAGCCTCATCGGCGTGCTCATACTGCCGCTGCCCCGTTCATTTCGCTATCTGGTGATCACGCGCTGGTCGGTCATCACCATGGCCTGGCTGAAAATCTGCTGTGGTCTGGGATGGGCGTTAAGCGGCCGCGAGAACATTCCTGCAACGCCCGGCGTCATCCTCTGTAAGCATCAGTCGGCCTGGGAAACCATCACCCTGCAGCTGATTTTCCCCCGCCAATGTCAGGTTCTGAAGAAAGAACTGTTGCGGGTGCCGTTTTTCGGCTGGGGCCTGGCCTGTTTGAATCCTATTGCCATTGATCGCAAAGCGGGTAGCAAAGCCCTCAAAACAGTGCTCGCACTCGGTGCAGAGCGCATCCGCGAAGGGTGGTGGGTTCTCCTGTTTCCTGAAGGAACCCGGGTCCCCGTCGGCGAGCGCGGTCGCTATACACAAACGGGCGCCGCGCTCGCGCTTGCGAATGGCTGTCCGCTGCTGCCTGTTGCACATAACGCTGGCGTTTACTGGGCGCGAAATTCCGTCAACAAACATCCTGGAACTATCCAGGTAGTGGTGGGACCGCCAATCGCGACCGAAGGTCGCTCCGCTAAAGAAATCATCCGCGAAGCCGAAGAGTGGATAGAGGCCACCTGCGCCACGCTGCCCTCCAGACCGGAGGCCACATGACAGGCCCCCTCGGTTAATGTTGAGCCCGTCAGCAAGCAGCTGCTCCGACACAAGCCGGACCGCTCTGCCCCCAGACCAACCCGCCGGAGTCTTACGCCACCATGTTCGAGTACCCAGACAGCAGCTATCCTTACGCTAGACCGCGCCGCAACCGGAGCAACGACGCGGTTCGCCGACTGGTCCGCGAAAACGAGCTGACGGTGAACGATCTCATCGCGCCGATGTTCGTCCTCGAAGGTGAAAACCGGAGTGAGGCGGTAGACAGCATGCCGGGTGTCGACCGGCTCAGCATTGATCTCGCGGTTCAAGAGTCACGCCGGCTAGCAAACCTGGGGGTGCCTGCAGTCGCGCTGTTCCCGGTAACGCCCGCGAGCGCTAAAACCGCCGACGGCAGTGAGGCCTATAACCCGGAAGGCATTGCGCAGCGAGCTATCCGGGCGATCAAGGCCCAGGTTCCCGAACTCGGCGTCATAGTGGATGTTGCGCTCGACCCGTTCACTACTCACGGGCATGACGGGCTACTCAGCGAAGACGGCGCAATACTCAACGACGAAACTGTGTCGGTGCTAGTCAAGCAGGCACTCTCCCAGGCCGAAGCAGGGGCGGATTTCGTTGCACCTTCCGACATGATGGACGGCAGGGTGGGGGAAATCCGCAAAGCGCTTGAAGCGCACGGTCACACCAACGTAAAAATTCTGTCCTACGCGGCCAAGTACGCCTCTGCTTTTTATGGACCATTTCGCGATGCCCTGGGCAGCGGTGCGAAACTTGGGAAAGACGGCAAGAAAACCTACCAGATGGATCCCGGTAACGTCGCCGAAGCGTTGCGAGAAGTTGCGCTGGACATTCAGGAGGGCGCCGACATCGTCATGGTCAAGCCTGGCCTGCCCTACCTGGACGTAGTGGCTCAGGTAAAGCAAACCTTCGGATTTCCCACATTTGTCTATCAGGTCAGCGGCGAATACGCGATGCTTCAGCTGGCGATCAGTGCCGGGGCTTTTGAGGAGCGTGCGGTCGTCCTCGAATCCCTGCTTGCGTTCAAACGGGCTGGCGCCGATGCGGTGCTCAGCTACTTCACGCCCAGAGTGGCGGCGTGGCTATCCGAATGATAGCCGCACACAGAGTTGTCTAGCCAGAGCGTTCTAGAGCTCGAGACCGAGCTCCTTGATCTTCCGCGTCAGCGTATTGCGCCCCCAGCCCAGCAGTCGAGCGGCCTCCTGGCGACGTCCCTGCGTCGCGCCCAATGCGACTTCGATCATTGTCGTCTCAAACAGCGGCAGCGCCTCATCGAGAATGCGCTCATCGGCCTCTTGAAGCCGGGTTTCAGCCCAGCGCCGCAGCGCTTCGCTCCAGCCACCAGCGACCGCGGCGGATGACGCCCGGCCTGTTGCCCCCAGCTCTGCCGGCAGTTCATCGACATCAATCTCCCTTGCCGACGCCATGACGGTCACTCTGCGACACACATTCTCCAGCTCCCGCACATTTCCCGGCCAGGAATAGCCGCCCATATGCGCCAGCGCCGCGGCGGAGAGAAATTTTGGCTCAGTCTGCAGCTCCTGCGCTGTCCGCTCCAGGAAGTGACGCGCCAGCTCCTCGATATCTTCGGCTCGGGTCCGCAGGGCAGGCAGTTCCATGCGAATGACATTCAGGCGGTGGAAAAGATCTTCCCGGAACTCACCGGATTCAACGCGCTTCTGGAGGTTTTGATGTGTTGCGGCGATCACTCTCACGTCCACACGCACCGGCTCGTGCCCGCCGACTCGATAAAACTCGCCGTCGGCTAACACTCGCAACAGCCTGGTCTGCAAATCCGCAGGCATATCGCCGATCTCATCCAGAAACAAAGTTCCGCCGTCGGCCTGCTCGAACCGGCCAATACGCTGACTGCCAGCACCAGTAAACGCCCCTCGCTCGTGTCCGAACAACTCGGACTCAAGCAGATCGCGGGGGATCGCCGCTGTGTTCAGGGCGATGAACGGCGCGTTTGTACGGGGACTGTGACGATGCAGTGCACGCGCGACCAGCTCTTTGCCGGTGCCCGATTCTCCCGTGATCAGCACCGTAATGTGCGAGTTCGACAGGCGCCCGATAGCGCGGAAAACTTCCTGCATGGCGGGCGAGGAGCCGATAAGCTCCGGCACCCTGTCAGCATCGGCGCCGTCTGTCTGCGCGCGCGGGGCCGACTGCGCTTTACGGATCGCTCGCCTGACTATTGCTAGCAGTTCGTCAACATCAAAGGGTTTGGGCAGGCATTCGAAAGCCCCTCCC